>JAABUR0100001706.1_pt1 | contig 37791 bp, 35 predicted proteins | sample 5560091 | NCBI WGS metagenome assembly JAABUR01 (sample SAMN10711879, study PRJNA513375) | rock metagenome | isolation source: Antarctica rocks | place: Antarctica: Victoria Land, University Valley sud | reverse complement strand
GTGCGTTCCCCCATCCCCGATCACCCGTCACCCCCGGACCGTCCGTGGGCGAGCCCCTCACGTCGTTCAGCATCACCGACCGCGATGTCGCGGCCCCGCCCGATGGTACCTGACCGGGGCAAGCGTCCCAGGCCGTGATTCGCTACCATGATCGTCAGTGACGGACGAGCGACGACGACCGTGACCGCGGGACGACCCGATCACGACCGGAATCGCCCCGGATACCGGTGGCGACAATGAGCGAGGGGAGGCGTGATGAGCGACGGGATCGCGACCCACCATGCGGTGATCGACCGGCTCGCCGGGTTCGGGCCGCGCGTGGCCGGCACCGCGGCGGAGACCAGGGCGGCCACCTATCTGGTCGAGCAGCTCCAGGGGCTCGGTCTAGAGGCCTGGCTCCAACCATTTAAGTTCGTCGGCTGGGAGCAGACCACCCCGGCGCGGGTCACCCTTTCAGCGCCCGACCAGCGGGAGCTGCGGGCCGGGTCGATGGCCTACACCGACTCCACCCCACCGGGCGGTGTCACCGGGCGGCTCGTCAAGATCGGCACCGCCTATATCTGTCCCGGCTTCTTTGAGTGGCCCAAATACGCGGTGGTCGACGACGCCGGGGCGGAGGTCGCCTTTCTGCTCGGTCATGTCGATGGCCACGCCATCCCGATGCCCGATGTCTACCCCGATCGCATCTTTATGGAACCGACCGTCAACATCGGCCATGAGGACGCCCGGCAGATCGATGCCTGGCTGGAAGCCGGCGAGACGATCCGGGTCGCCGTCGAGACAGCCGGCCGCTTCGTGCCCGGTCTGACCAGCCACAATGTGCTGGCACGCCTGCCGGGCCGGTCAACCGACGAGATCGTCGTCTCGTCTCACATCGATACCGCACCGGGGGCGCCGGGGGCCATCGACAATGCGTCGGGAACCCAATGCCTCTATGACGTCGCCGCCCGGCTGGTCGCCCGCGGGACACCCGAGAAGACGTTCATCTTCGCGGCCTTCGGTGGCGAGGAGTATTTTCTCCTGGGATCGAGCTGGTACGTGGCCGACCGGAAGACGCGTGGCACGCTCGACCAGGTCGTCGCCAACCTGAACCTCGACACCGTCGGCGTGGGCAACACGATCCTCTGCATGGTCGCCAGGGACGGGCTCCGGCGGGAGGTCGAGGCCGCGATGGACCGGGCCGGCACGCGCGAGCGATTCGCGGAGATCACCTTCAGTCCGCCCCGCCGTGCCGTCGACAACTTCCCGTTTCATGAGGAAGGCATCCCGAACATGGTCTTCGTCGTCTGGCCCTACGATGAATACCATCAGCCCGGCGACAACCTCGACCTCGTCGACCACGATGTCGTCGATCACATCAGCGAGCTCGCCTGCGACCTCGCCATCGCCTGCGACGGGGCCAGTCGCGACGATCTGTGGTCCTGACGCCGCCGGTCGCACGACGCCCCGGTGGCCGGTAGATGGATCGATTATGATGGTGGCCATACGCACGCTCAACAGCGCCGCCGCGTCGTCGTCGTCGATGTAGCGGCAATGATGGTCCCGGCGATGTCCGCGGGGCATCGTTCGGCGAACCCGGCGCGGTCCGGGCACGACCAGGAGGATGGAGGAGCGAACCATGGCGAAGAACATCCCCGACCGCACCGACCAGCAGGATGTCGATCCCGGGCAGGCGTTCGACCAGCGGATGGCCGCCTATCTGACCGAGCTCCGTGCGCAGGCGATGAGCCGTCGCGGCTTTCTCCGCTTCTCCGCCACGGCGGGCGCGGCGGCCGCGGTCGGGCTCGCGGGCGGCGCGACCGCCGAGGCGCGTCCCTTCCTGCCCGGTCTGTCGGTGCTTCAGCAGGACGGCGGCAGTCTGACCTTTGGGTTAGAAGGCGATGTCCGCGGGCTGGAGCCGGCGCTGTCGTACGACTTCACGGCCAACCCGGTGGTCTGCCAGATCTCCGAGGGGTTGCTGATGTTCGACGCCAAGGGGGCCCTGCAGCCCCTGCTGGCGGAGAAATGGGAGCAGCCCGACCCGCTGACCTACATCTACACGCTGCGTCAGGGATTGACCTTCCACGACGGTTCGCCAGTGACGGTCGACGACGTGGTCGCCTCGATTGCCCGCGTCCGGGACGCCGAGGTCGCCGGTCCGCTGGCCTGGATGTATGACACCCCGGGCGCGACCGTCGAGCGCACGGACGACAAGACGATCACGATCAAGCTCAAGACCGCCAGCGCCCTCTTCCAGTACGTGCCGGCGACCACCGCCGGTCATGTCATCCCCAAGGCGGCGATCGACAAGTTCGGTCTCGATCTCCTTCGCAACCCGATTGGCACCGGTCCCTACACCTTCGTGAAATGGGACGCCGGCAGCCAGATCGAGCTGAAGAAGAACCCCGAATACTGGCAGGAAGGGAAGCCGGCCTTCGAGACGGTCGTCTTCAAGATCATCGAGGAAGGGACGACCCGGGTCACGGCGTTGAAGAACGGCGAGATCAACGCGATGACCGCCGTCCCGCCCGATCAGATCGACGTAGTCAAGGGGTTTGACACCACGACCTTTCAGGAGGTCGTCGGCTACACCATCAACGGGATCGTGCTCCGCACCGACAAGCCGCCCTTCGACGACGTCAAGATCCGCCAGGCCGTGAACTACGCGGTGGACATCGACGCGATCATGACCAACATCGTCAAGGAGACGGGTGTTCGCTCGCGCAACACCCCCGTTCCCCCCGACATGCCGGGGAGCGCCGCCAAGGAGCTGGAGCCGATCCCCTACGATCTGGAGAAGGCCAAGCAGCTGATGGCCGAATCGAGTCAGCCAGACGGCTTCAAGACGAAACTCTCGGTGATCGCGCCGAGCGACATCTGGGTGCCGCAGGCAATCGCCGTCCAGGAAGCCCTCAAGGAGCTGAAGATCGAGGTCGAGATCGATCAGCTTCCCTACGCCGACATCATCACCCTGCAGCAGGCGGGCGACTACGAGGGGATGATGTCGTTCCAGTGGGGGTCGGACTTCCCCGACGCCGCCGGAAACCTGATCCCGCTCTTCTCCTCGAAGAATTTCCCGCCCCAGAACAACCATGCCTTTTACAAAGACGAGTCCGTCGATGCCGCGCTCGACGCCTCGGAGGCGGAGCTCGACCCCGAGAAGCGGCGGCAACTGCTGGTCGATGCGCAGAAGACGATCTCGGCGGCGCAACCCTGGATCTTCTTCGAGCACTTCAAGTGGTACCTCCCGATCACCAAGGGGTTGACCGGCTACCAGGTGACGGCGCTCTGGTATTGGGACGGGTTCACCCGCGATCTCAAACCTGCCGACGTGTAATGCGGCGCCCGAGCGATCGGGCCGGCGAGGGTCATCGGCGGCCCGATCGTTCACCCACCCCGCGGGGTGGATGCCATCGCCACTTTGATGCCGCTGGTGATGGTGGACCGGTCTCAGGTAGGTGGGGAGCCGACCGCCTACCGGGTCGATCGTTGAGCGCGTCACCGTGATGAGCAGCCTCTTCACCCAGGGGCGAGTCAGCAGCGAGCAACGGTGCGGCCGTCTGGCGCGGCGAACCGGACGGCCGCGATCGCACCCGGTGGCAACAATGGTGCACCATCACTGGATATGGGCGGAACGAAGGGCACGCTGATGGCTCAGGGGAGTAGGTTGCGAGGGAGGCGCCGGTGATCCGGCTGGTGACAACACGGCTCGCGACGCTGGTGCCGCTGATGTTCGTCATCACGTCGGTGATCTTCTTCCTCGTCCATCTCATCCCGGGCGATCCGGCCCGGATCATGGTCGGCGGTCAGCGGATCAGCCAGGCCAATCTTCAAAACATTCGCCATGCTTACCGGCTCGATCGGCCGGTCGTGGTCCAGTACGGTCTGTGGGTGCGGGATCTCGCCCATGGCGACCTCGGCCGCTCCTACCGGCAGCGCACCGAGGTGCGGACGTTGATCCTGGAACGACTCCCCCTGACGATGAAGCTCGGGCTCTACAGCTTCATTATCTCGCTGCTGATCGCGGTGCCGCTCGGGATCATCTCTGCGGTCAAGCGCAACACCTGGATCGATGTGGCGGCGAGCGTCTTCGCGCTGGTGGGGGCGTCGTCGCCCGTCTTTTTCACCGCCATCCTGCTGATCCTGCTCTTCGGCTACAAACTCGCCTGGCTCCCCGCGCTTGGCGCGGGCGACGGCGGATTCGACGAACTGAAGCATCTGCTGCTGCCGTCGCTGACCCTCGGCATCTCGCTCGCCGCGATCACGACCCGGATCACGCGCTCGGCGATGGTCGAGGCGCTTACCCAGGACTACATCGAGACCGCCCGCGCCAAGGGGCTTCCCGCGCGGGTGGTCGTCCTGAAGCACGCGCTTCGTAATGCGCTGGTGCCGATCATCACGGTCGCCGGGCTGCAGTTCGGGTTCCTGCTCGTCGGGGCGGTGCTGGTCGAGCAAACCTTTGGTCTTGGCGGTCTGGGGTCGCTGCTGGTCGATGCCGTTCAAGTTCGCGATTATCCGGTCGTCCAGGGGGCAACGATCTTTCTGGCCGCGGTCTTCATCACCATCAACCTGGTGGTCGATGTGCTCTACGGCGTGATCGATCCGCGTGTGCGCTACGGCGGGCGGGCGTAGCGGATGGCGGTCGATGCGATTCAAGGGACCCTCACGACGCCGATGGCGGACGCTCCGTCCTCCTGGTCGATGTTTCTCTGGCGGCTCCGCCGCAACCCCAAGGCGATGATCGGCGGCGGCATCGTGCTGCTGCTGCTACTGCTCATGCTGCTCGCGCCGCTGCTCGCCCCACGCGATCCGAATGATGGCGAGCTGGCCGACAGCCTGGCGGCGCCGGGTTCGCACTATCTCCTCGGCGCCGACAAGAACGGACGCGATGTCCTGAGTCGTCTCATCTTCGGCACCCGCACGGCGATCGGCGGCGCGTTGCTGGTGGTGCTGCTCTCGGAGATCATCGGCGTGCCGCTTGGCGTCTGGGCCGCCTACCGCGGCGGATGGGTCGATGAGCTGATCACCCGCGTCTGGGATATGCTGCTGGCGTTCCCACCCTTGCTCCTCGCCTTCGCCGTGGTCGCCGCCTTCGGTCCGTCGCTGACTAATGCCGCGGTCGCGCTCGGCGTCCTTTATGTTCCGTTCATCGCCCGCGTGGTGCGGGGCGTCACCCTGGTCCAGAAAGAGATGACCTATACCGAAGCGGCGCGCGCCATGGGGTATGGGCGGGGCCGGATCGTCTTTCGGCATATCCTGCCCAACTGCCTCTCGCCGGTGATCGTCGTCTCGTCGCTCGATATCGCCTACGCGCTGCTTGATCTCGCGGCCCTCTCGTTTCTCGGTCTCGGGGTCCGGCCGCCCACACCCGATTGGGGCGGCATGCTCTCGGAAGGACAGCTGGTGCTGCTGACCGCGCCGCATCTTGCCCTTGCCGCCGGGCTCGCGATCGTGCTCGCGGTGGTCGGCTTCAACCTGCTCGGCGACGGTCTGCGTGACGTGTTGGACCCCCGGCAGGCGCAACGATGAGCCATACCGAGCACTTGCTCCGGATCGAGGGGCTCAAAACGACCTTTGGCACCCGGATGGGGGATGTGCGCGCCGTCGACGGGATGACGCTGACGATCCGCCCTGGCGAGACGGTTGGCCTGGTCGGCGAGTCAGGTTCCGGGAAGAGCGTCACGGCGCGCTCGATCATGCGGCTCGTCGCCTGCCCGCCGGGCCGTTACGCGGCGGGCCAGATCCTGTTCCACGATCAGGACCTGCTGCGGATTGGCGAAGCGGAGATGCAGCGGCTGCGGGGCGGCAAGATCGCGATGATCTTTCAGGACCCGATGACGTTTCTCAACCCCCTCTATACGGCCGGCGAGCAGGTCGCGGAGGCGATCCGTCAGCACCAGCGTGTCGGGCGGGCAGCGGCCCGCCAGCGGGTGATCGAGCTGTTCCGCCTGGTCGGCATCCCGGGTCCCGAGCAGCGCTACGACGCCTATCCGCATCAGCTGTCCGGTGGGCTGCGCCAGCGCGTGATGATCGCCATCGCGCTTTCCTCGCAACCGGAACTGCTGATCGCTGACGAGCCGACCACCGCGCTCGACGTGACGATTCAGGCGCAGATCCTCGCCCTGCTGCGCGACCTGCAGGCGCAATTCGGGATGAGTATTCTCCTGATCACCCATGACCTGGGCGTTGTCGCGGAGATGTGCGACAGCGTGGCGGTGATGTACGCCGGGCAGATCGTCGAGCAGGCCCCGGTCGAGACCCTGTTTGCCGACCCCCAGCACCCGTACACGATCGGCCTGCTGAACGCGATCCCACGCGCGGGGCTCGACGATGTCGCGCCGCGACCGATCGAGGGCGGACCGCCCGACATGACGAACCCGCCGCCAGGCTGTCGCTTTCATCCCCGGTGCCCATACCGGGAGCCGGTCTGCATCGAGCGGGAGCCAGCCCTCCGCGACCTCACGGTCGGTCATCAGGCGGCCTGTCATTTTGCCGGAAAAAAGCTCTTCCTCCGCTCCCCGCTGCCGAGCGATGTCGCGGGGACAGCGTGACCATGAGCTCACTCCCGCCGCTCCTTGAGGTGCGCGGCCTGGTCAAGCACTACCCGATCCGCCGGGGTGTGATCGATCGCTGGCGAGGCGTACCGCGGGCACGCATTCGCGCGGTCGACGGGGTCGATTTCACGATCGAGCGCGGGAAGACCCTGGCACTGGTCGGCGAGAGTGGCTGCGGCAAGACGACGACCGGCCGGTGCGTCCTCTTTCTCCAACAGCCGACGGCCGGCGAGATCCGGGTCGACGGACAGCTGATCGACCCGGACGACGAGGAGGGGCTGCGCGCCCGGCGGCGCGATCTGCAGATCGTCTTTCAGGATCCCAACTCGTCGCTCAACCCGCGGATGACGATCGGTCAGGCGCTCGACGAGGCACTCTCGTTCCATAACATTGCTCCCCGGGGCGGACGCGCCGGGGTCGTCGGCGAGCTGTTGGAAACGGTCGGGCTGAGCCGGCGGCAGGCGAATCGCTATCCGAACGAGCTGTCGGGCGGCCAGCGGCAGCGGGTCGGGATCGCCCGGGCCCTGGCGGTCAATCCCTCCCTGATCGTCGCCGACGAACCGGTCAGCGCGCTCGACGTCTCGATTCAGGCGCAGATCCTGGAATTGCTGACCCGGCTCCGGGAGGAGCGCGGTCTGTCGTATCTCTTCATCAGCCATGATCTCGGGGTGGTGCGCCACATCGCCGACGAGGTCGCGGTCATGTACCTCGGCGTCATCGTCGAGCGCGCCCCGACACGCTCACTCTATGCCCGGCCACGTCACCCGTACACACGGGCATTGTTAGCCGCGGCGCCGATCGCCGATCCGCGCCTGCGCCGTCCCCGGACGATTATCCCCGGGGAGCCGCCAAGCCCGGTCAACCCACCCTCGGGATGCCGGTTTCGGACCCGCTGCCCGTATGCGACGGATCTCTGTGCGGAGCGGGTGCCGCCCCTGCGCGAGATCATCCCCGGCCACCTCGCCGCCTGTCACTACGCCGAGCAGATCGGCCAGCCGGTCCCACTGGTTGACACACCGGCGCGCTGACGCGTCACCCCTTCGCCCCTCTCCGGACGTGCCTGAACGGCGTTGTGCAACGGAGCCCCCTAGCGGTCAGCGCTTATGTGGCGATATCACAGCTTTTGATCCGCTGACATCGCTCTTCTCGGCTCGATGCTGCCCGGACCTGCCGAATTTCACCGGCATGTGGTAGTCTGCATGACGAATTTCACCGGCATGTTGAACTTCGATGGTGGCGATGGTATCGACGGACGAACAGCTCGAGCTTGATGCCATCGATGTCGATGTCATCGGTCTGCTCCAGGAGGACGGGCGCCAGTCGACCTCGGGCATGGCCCGGGTATTGGGTCTCACGGAGTCGACCGTGCGTCGGCGGGTCGATCGCCTCCTGCGGGACGGCTTTATCCGGATCGTCGCGGTCGCCGATAGCCAGAAAATCGGTCTGCCAGTCCACGTCATCATGGGTCTCTCGATCGACATCTCTCGCAGCCACCAGGTCGCGGCCGCGGTCGCGGCGCTGCGCGAAGCCCGCTGGGTGGCGGCCACGACCGGACCATACGATCTGATGCTGGAAGCCTACTTTCACGACACATCACACCTCCACACGTTCGTCACGCGGGACCTCGCGGAGATTGACGGCATGGAACGGGTCGAGTCGGCGATCGTGCTCAACCTGACGAAGCACTCCTACGACTGGCGACAACTGATGAGTCCACGGACTTCGCGGACGCCGGCGCCTGTCGAGATCGACACCGCCGCCACGCGACTGCCGCACAGAACGGCCAACGACCCGACGACCGATTCGATCTCGAAGAATGGCGACGGCGACGGGAAGGCTTCCCGTCGCCTCGTCGGACCGGGTCCACCCGCGAAAGGAGGCCGGAAGAAGGAATGAGGCATGGCCTGGTTCGACGCGACGTCATCGTCGGATCGTCGAGCCAGAGGAGTGACGCACGACGGTAGGTCGGAAGAACGCGCACGACCGCGAGAGGAAAGCGCAACCATGGCAGACAAGTTGAACGATCGATCGGACACGAAACAGGCCAGCAACGAGCTTGAGCAGCTATCGAACGCCCTGCAACGAGGGGCGCCGGGCGTCTCCCGCCGGGACGTTCTCCGCTGGTCAGCGATCACCGCCGGGGCACTGGCGACGGCGCGCTTCGGTGCACAGCCAGCGTCGGCGGCGTCGGTGGCGCGGGGCTCCGTCGCGGCCTCTCAGGACGCGGCGATCGAAGAGAACGTCACCATTCAGGTGCCGTTCAACCCGTTCGGACAGGGTGTCACCCTCGATCCGCATCGCACCATCAACTGGGGTCCGTTCTGGATCTCCTTTCCGAACGTCTGGGGCGGCCTCGTCCGTTACACCGAGACGGCGAAGGTCGAGCTGGACCTGGCCGAGAGCTACGAGAAGAGCCCGGATGGTCTCGTCTACACCTTCAAGATCCGTCCGGACGCCAAGTTCGCGAACGGGCGAAAGGTCGTCGCCAACGATTTCATCCTCTCCTGGAAGCGTGCCCTCGACCCGAAAAACCTGGCGCCGATGGCCCACTTCATGGAGCACATCAAGGGGTACCAGGAGTTTATCGACGGCAAGAGCCAGGACCTCGGGGTCCGCGCCGTCGATGATGCGACCGTCGAGGTAACGCTCACCAAGCCGTACAACTTCTTCCTCTCCTACATGGCGGCATTCGTCTGGGATGTCGTCGACACGGAGATGGTGAAGCAGCACGGCGACACCGACTTCGTCCTGAAGGACGCGGGCACCGGCCCCTGGCGCTACACGGAGTTCGATCCGAGCACCCAGTTCGTGATGGAGCCGAACCCGAACCACTACGGCGGCAACTCGCCCTCGATCGTCAAGATCGTCTGGCCGATCGTCACCGGTCCAACCGCTGAGAGCACGGCATTTAACCTCTACAAGGCCGACCAGGGCGTCATCAGCGATCTCCCATTGTCGCTCAAGGCCGCGGCCGAGCAGGACCCCGACCTCTCGAAGGAGATCGTCAAACTGGACGTTTCCGGGTCTATCCGGTGGATCGGGATGGATTTCACCAAGCCACCATTCGACGATGTTCGCGTCCGCCGGGCATTCGGTATGGCGGTTGACCGGGAGAAATGGGGCAACGAGATCTGGCAGGGCACCTGGTCGCCGGCCGAGGTCTTCACGCCACCGATCGTGAGTGCCAACAGCCCCTACACGTCGCCCGAGGGGCTCAAGTACAACCCGGATGAAGCCAAGAAACTCCTCGCTGAGGCCGGGTATCCCGACGGCAAGGGACTGCCTCCGATCACCTACTACGAGGGCTCGGGTGACGCACCGGATGAGATCAACCGCTGGAAGGCGCTGCTCCAGCTGATCGAACAGTCGATCGGGGTGAAGATCGAGCACGACACCTCGAAGACGCTCGATCAGATCGACGAGCTGAAGAAGGAGCAGGGTGGTCTCCAGTTCGACGTCCAGTGGTGGGGCAACATCACGGAGAGCCCGCAACTGATGAGCGAGGTCTTCCGCACCGATGGCCCGTACATGAAAGGCGTCTTCAACTGGAAGGCTGACCTGCCAGCCAAGGGCGGCTTCGATCCCGGCGCCGACGCCAAGAAGTTCGACGACCTGATGAACCAGGCCGACATCGAGCAGGACAAGGAAAAAGCGGACCAGATGTACCACCAGGGCGAAGAGCTGTTGCTCAACGATGCGGTCTGCGTGCCGCTCGGCAACGCGGTCACCATGTTCCTGCAGAAGCCCTACCTCAAGGGGACGAAGCAGGGCGCGTGGACCGGTTCGCTGCCGATCTGGTTCAACAAGGATGTCGTCGTCGTCAAGAGCTGAGCCCGTGGCCGCGAGCTCTCGGTAGCCAACGACCGACCTGGTTGCCCGGGCCCCTTGGGGGGCCGCGGGCGCCGCGCCGGGCGGCGGCGGCCGGGGGCTGACGGCCCGCCGGGGGGCACCAGATGATCCGCTATCTCACCCGACGCCTGTTGTATTCCCTGGCGGTGCTGCTCGGGGTGCTGGTGCTGATCTTCGTCACCGTGCGGCTCAGCCCGCAGGACCCAGTCAAGGAGATGCTACGCCGAACCCGCACCGCCCAGGGGGTGATCGATCCGGTCGAATATGCCAAGACGCGCCACCGGATGGGGCTTGACCGGCCCCTCACGGCCCAGTTCGTCGACTACGTCAGCGACGCCGTTCGTGGCGATTTCGGCGACAGCTATATCCAGCGGGGGCGTTCGGTCAGTAGCATCGTCGGGAAGGGCGTCCCGGTCTCATTTCAGATCGGCATGATCTCGCTCGGTATTCAGATCCTGCTCGGCGGTCTGATCGGCATCTATGCGGCGGCAAAACAGAACTCGCTGTTCGACCGGGCGGCGATGGCGATCTCGATCTGGCTGGGGTCGATTCCGCAACTGGTGGTCGGCATCTTTCTGATCGTCTTCTTTGGCGTCCAGCTTCGCTGGCTTCCGATTCGCGGCTGGGGCACCCTCGAAGGGATGATCATGCCGATCGCGACACTCTCACTCTACGGCATCGCCCAGTTCGCACGCTTCGACCGGTCGGCGGTGCTCGAGCAGACCCGGCTGGACTTCGTGCGAACGGCCCGCGCCAAGGGGGTTGGCGAGCGTCAGATCCTCTTCCGGCACGTCTTACGCAATGCGCTGATCCCGATCGTCACGTTCATCGGTCCAAGCGTGGCATTTCTGATCGTGGGGAATTTCGTCGTCGAAACCATGTTTGGCATCCCCGGGATCGCCTACTACTCCATCACCGCGCTGACTCAAGGCGACTACCCGGTCGCCCAGGCGACCGTCTTTCTCTTCGCCGCCTTCACGATGGCGGTCAACCTCGTCACCGATCTGGCCTACGGGGTGATCGATCCCCGCGTTCGCATCGACCGCTAGGGGCCGACCGACACCGGCTGCCACGGCGTCATCACGTAGGGGTACGAGCGCATGTCCACGGGCACGACCATCTCCCAACCCGCGACCACTGACACCAGCCAGGGGCCAACGGCCTGGGCGCCCCGGGTCACCGTGGTCCGTAGTCTGAAACAGCGTGCCCTGTACCGCTTCGTTCGCAATCCCCTCGCGATGACCGGCGCGACGATCATTGTGATCGCGTTGCTGGCCGCGATCCTGGCGCCGCTGCTGGCGCCGTATTCCCCGAGCGAGCCGGATATGCTCAGCGTCAATCAGTGGCCATCCGGGGAGCACTGGCTGGGGACCGATGCCAGTGGCGTCGACATGTTCAGCAAGCTGCTCTTCGCCCTGCGAACGACCTTCATCATCTCCACGATCGCGATGGGAATCACCGCCGTTCTGGGCGTCGGGATTGGACTGATCGCCGGGCATCACGGCGGATGGGTCGACACCGCCCTGTCGCGGCTGATCGATGTCGTCTTTGCGTTTCCCTCGATCCTCGTCGCCCTCCTGCTCCAGGCGACCTGGGGCCAGGTGATGTACGACCGCTTCGGGAGTGCCGGGCGGCTCTACACGACCATGCTGGCAATCTCCCTCTTTTACTGGGTGGGGGTCGCACGGGTCATCCGGGCAGAGGTCTTCTCGTTGCGGGAGTCGCAGTTTGTCGACGCCGCGAAAGTCTCCGGTTCAACGACGAGTTGGATTGTTCGGAAGCACATGCTGCCGAACGTCCTCGGCACGGCCGCCGTGCTCATCAGTCTCGGGTTTGGCGATGTGATCGCGATCGAGGCGATTCTCTCCTTTGTCGGGCTCGGGGTGACCCCCCCGACCGCCAGCCTCGGTCAGATGATCCAGGGCGGACAGCTGTACATCGATCCGTTCTGGTACCAGTTCCTGGTGCCGGGCACCGCCCTGGCCGTGCTCGTGCTGGCCTTTGCCTTTATCGGCGACGGCATCCGGGACGCCTTCGATCCCCGCCAGTCGGATCGATAGCCCGCCCCGCACTCAGGCGTCAGGCCGGCCGCGTCCTTGCCGCCGGCTTCGAGCGTGTTATGAACCTCAGGACTCCGAAGGCGGCCCGATTCGGGCGTCTGGCGTCGCTTCCCACTGATGCGGGTAGTACATCAGGTCAAGCTCGCCCGGCGACTGGCCCCAGTGCGTCAGCATCATTGCGGCTTCGCTCCGGTGCTGCGTGCCGTGGTTGACGACGTGCGTCAGGCACTGCCAGAGCAGGCAACCATCGGCCGCGGGAACATTCAGCTCCGCGTCGTCGAGCGCTGCTAGCCCCGGAGGCATCCGCTCCTCGTCGGCACGCCGCGCGCGGGCCAACGTCGAGACATCGGGGAACGTCGCCGGTTCGAGGTCCGTCCCTGCGTCGGCCCCCCTGGTTTGCAGCCCCTCGCGCCAGCCGCGTTCCGAGTCGGGTGTGTGGACGAGGATGTTCCGCAGGCTTGCACATCCGCGTACGGGTGCGGGGCTGACGAACTCCTCGGGCGTCAGCCGGCCGGCGGCATCGAGGATACGGGCAGTGGCCGCGTAGGAGTAGTCGAAGAGGAGGCGGATGTCGTCAGCGTGCATCGGCTCTCGGTCCTTTCGGCGGCTGGCCTTCCGCCAGCCACTGAGCAGGTCGGGAGACAGCGCACCATGCCAGCAAACACCCGAGCCAAGATGCTGCAGATTCGGTCACCGCGTCGGGTAACAGTGCATCATGCGCCTCAGGGTCTCTGAGGAAACCGGCTACCAGCAGGCACGGCGCGAGATCGACGTGCTCGCGTGTCACGCAGAGTCCAGAACACGGTCTAGGCCGCGCTGCCGTCCAGCACTTCAATCACGCGGGCGAAGGTCTCGACGCTCTGGGGGGTGCAGGGGTCAAGGCCGCAGACGAAGTGGTGCAGACCGAGATCCCGGAAGCCCGCAATTGCCGCCGCCATCTCCTCGGTCGAACCCTCGATCGGATCGCCCCGGATTCCGGTGTAGCCAGGGAGGGCGATGTTGCCGCCGGCGGTGCGGACCAGCGTCGACGGGTCGCGGCCGACATCCAGGCAGGCCGCGTCGACCGCCGCCATCTGCGGGACGACCGCCGCTGCATCGTTGTGCCAGACCGTGTTCCAGGCGTCGGCATAGCGGGCGGTCAATCGCAGCATCCGCGGACCAGAGGTGCCGACCAGGATCGGCGGGCCACTCGCCCGCGGTCCCCGCGGCTGGTTCACCGCGTCCCGCACCTGGTAGTAGGTGCCCTGCAGATCGGCGCGCCCTTCGCGGAGCAACGGATGGATGATCCCCATCGCCTCCTCGAAGCGCGAGACACGGTGATCGAATGGGAGGCCGACCATGTCGTACTCGAACTGATGCCAACCCGCGCCAACCCCGAGGATGAAGCGGCCGTCGCTGATCTCGTCGATCGATTCCGCCATCTTGGCGATCACCGCCGGGTTTCGGTAGCCCGTACAAGCGACCAGGGCGCCGATCTGAATCGAGGAGCCAGCGGTCGCCGCCGCGATGCCGGCCATCATCGTCCAGCATTCCCAGACACCGCGGACATCCGCCCCCGGCTCGCTCTGCATGGCGAAATGGTCGGCGAACCAGACCGTGTCAAAGCCGACATCGGCGGCGGTGCGGACGATCGCCAGCATGTCGGTGAACCGCGGCGTGCCGCCGAAGGCCGACCCTGCCATGATCGGGACCATCAACCCCAGCCCCATGGGCCGCGAAGCCGCCGGCCAGTGTCCCGTCGCCAGCAACCCCTCGGGGTCGGTCGCCGCAAAGAGGGCGTCCCCGTCGTGCGCCTGACCCGGTTCCATATCTCGTCCCCTTCCATCTGTCACCGGGAGCATTCCCCCGGTCCACCGCCCGCCCGCCGCACTCACTCGTGGCGTCGCCCTGTCCCGGTCCGCTCCACGGCGTGCTCCGACCGTGGGCGGACAACCCTCATCGACGCTACTCCAGATCCATCCGGCGCAGGCGCCAGGTCGCCAACAGGATGGCGACAACTGAGACGGCGCCGAGGGTGACCAGCGAGCCGCGCAACGAGGTGGCGCTGGCAACGGTGACGCTCGGGTCGTCGAGCAGGCGCACGAAGATCGACTGGACGTAGTGACGAATGCTGACGACGCGGATACCCGGCAGGTAGCGCCCGAGCAGGCTTTCCCAGGTGAAGGTATAGACGATTCCGGCGAGCAGCGCCCGCGGCACGATCAGACTGATCGCGAGGAAGACCGCCGAGATCGCGATCGTCCCGGCCGTCGCGGCGCCCAGCATCGCCCAGAGCACCGGGACGACGCTGAGGTCGTCGTCGATCCGGCTCGCCATCCGCGCGTAGTCGCCCTGCCCCTGAGCGACGATCAGCGTCGTGGCGATCAGCCCGAGAAACACGGTCGGCAGGGCGACGATCAGGACGCCGGCCAGCTTCTCCAGCACGATCCGCAACCGGGTGATCGGTTTCAGGGTCAGGTAGGGCAGCGTTCGGTCTTCCAGCTCGTTTCCGAGCGCGGCGGTCGCCAGGATCAGCACCGTGATCGGCAGCAGCGTCGGCGCGATCAGCGCCTCCAGGAAGAGGGTGACCAGAAAGTTGCGCGGTGTGTCGATGTCGGTATTGATCAGGTAGATGGCGGCAAAGAGACAGGGGATCAGCGAGAGCGCCGTCACGACCCGGACCGCCTTGCCGCCCAGAAACTGGCGCACGGTCAGGACAACAATCGGCAGCGGCCGCCAGAGCAGGTTCTCAATCATCGCCGGTCATCCTCCGACCAGGTGCCATCGTCATCGTCTCCCCGGCGGTCGCGAGTGATACCCACGATCGAATCCTCGTGGCCGCGTGGTTCATCATCGGTGTCCTCGCGAAGACTCGCCGGTGCGGCGGCCGTGCGTGCGGCACCCTATCGCTCGACCAGGTAGGCAAAGACCGAGGTCAGCGACTCGTCGGCGGGCTGCATCTCAAAAAGCCGAACTCCCTCGCGGCGGGCGACCAGCGGCACCATCCGCGCAAAGGCGCGGACATTGTCCGTCTCCGCGATCAGCCGGTGATCGCCATCAAGGCGGATCGCCCGCGTCGACGGTTCGGCGATCAGGGCGGCGGCCAGCCGGCGTGGCTCGTCGGCCCGAATCCGGATCGCGTGGTCGTGCTCATCGATCTTGTCGCGGATCGCCCGGTAGTCGCCGGCGGCGGCGAGCTTTCCGTTGACGATCACCAGGATGTTCTCCGCGAATCGCTCCACCTCGACCAGCACATGGGACGAGACGAGCACACTCTTGCCGTTCGCTCCCAGCCGCCGGATGAGCCCGATCAGGTGAGCGCGTTGAACCGGGTCGGTCCCATTCAGCGGCTCGTCCATCAGCAGCACGTCGGGGTCGTGAACGAGCGCGGCGGCCACCTTGATCCGCTGGCGCATGCCCTTGGAGAACCCCCCGAGCTTGCGCCCGGCCGCGTCGGTCATCTCGACCGTGGTGAGTGCCCGGTCGGCGGCCTCGGCAGGGTGCGGGAGCTTCTGCAAAATGGCATTGAGCGAGACGAATTCCCGCCCCGTCAGGTGTGGATAGAGCTGCTCCTGCTCGGGGACCAGTCCGATCTGGCGATAGGCGGAGGGGTCGCCCCGCGGGGGTCGGCCGAGAATGCGGATGCTGCCGGTCGATGGCGCCAGCAGCCCGGCGAGCATCTTCAGGGTGGTCGATTTTCCCGCCCCGTTCGGCCCGAGCAGGGCGGTGACGCCTGGCGCCACGCCAAATGAGACATCGGAGACGGCAACGACATCGCCGTACCATTTCGAGACGTGCTCGACCGTCATCGTCGGGGTGCGGCCCGGGATGAAACCGGGCAGCGGCTCGCCATCGGCGTAGGCAACGATCGCCGGCAGCGCCACCGGGCGACGACGCAGCTTATTCATTGGGGACATACCGCAGGTACATGACGCCACAGGCCACCACGATCACCGCGAGCATCTCCCCGAAGATCCAGCGAAACGCGAGCTCGGTACCGAGATTCGGCTCGTCAAAGAGTCGACCGACCAGCCCGGCGATGGTGCTCGACGGGCTGAGAAAGAGGATGTACTTCCCGAGGTCCGGGTTATCGACCGCGACATTGAGCGCCGCCGCCAGTGCTTCAGCGATCAGAAAGCCAAGGACGATGATCGCCACCGCGATGCTCTTGCGTCCAGTAAAAGACGAGATGACCAGCCCCAGCGCGCCCAGGAACAGGGCGATCATCACCCCGGCGATACCGATCCGGCCGAGGTCGTCGAGATGGTCGCGCATGGCCCGCAGCGGACCATCCTCCAGCAGCTGACGACCGAGCCAGAGAATCGCAGCCGGAATCAGCGAGACCGTCATCGTCAGGATCGCCGTCGCGATCAGCTTGGAAAAGAGGTAGTCGGCGCGGGTGATCGTGCGCGAGAAATACAGCGCCAGCACATTCTCCCGGCGGTCGCCGCAGAGCATCTCCGGGGCGATCGTCGCCACGAAGATTCCCTCGATCACAAAGATGACCCCAAAGAAGTCGGAGTAGCCGAGCACCTCGGCCGATGGCAGAAACGCGCGAATCCCGATGCTAATGACGACCGGCAACGCGACTCCAACGTAGAGCAGGATCGGGATGATCTTGGCGCCGACACCCTTCTTGATCCCCAGCGCACGCTTCATCGAATAGATGACGAGTGCCCAGATAGCGTGGCGACGGCCGAGCCGCGCCCCGTCGTAGTGCTGATAGCCTCGATCGTAGATCTCGCCCTGACGTACCGGCGTGGTCGATGCGCTCAGGACGGTCTCAGGCACCGTCATTGGTCGTTGCCCCCACTCCAGCCGCCGGCCCGTCCCCGACGACCGTCCCGAGATAGAGATCTTCCAGGGAGCGGGCACGCGCGCGCAGCGAGCGCAGCGGCAGGCCGAGGTCGGCGGCGGCGTCGCGAATCTCGTCGTAGACACGATCGCCGTCATGGCGGACGCTCAGCTCGCCACGCCCAAACTCCTCCGATTCCGGCCGGGCGGTGATCCCCCGCTCGGCGAGGCGCGCGATGAATGCCGTCTCATCGCCGTCGATCCGGACGAGGAGCTCGCCACCCGCATCGTCGCTCGTCGCGCCCAGCGGTTGGGCGGCGACAAGGCGTCCACTATCGAGAATGACGACATGCTGACAGACCCGCTCGATATCCTCCAGGATGTGAGACGAGACGACGACGGCGATCCCGAGATGCTGGTGGATGCGAGTGATCAGGTCAATCATCTCTTCGCGCCCATTCGGGTCCATCCCGTTCGTCGGCTCATCGAGAAAGACCAGCCCCGGGTCGTGGACGATCGCCTGCGCCAGCTTCACCCGCTGCTTCATCCCCGTCGAGAATCCCTTGATCAGCCGGTAGCGCTCCTCGTCGAGCCCGACCTGATAGAGCACATCGGCGGCGCGCTGCCGGGCAGCCCGGGCCGGGAGTCCACTCATCTCGGCCATGTGACCGACGAAATCGGCGGCGGTGGCGCTGGGGGGAAGGCAGTCCGATTCCGGCATGTACCCGACGCGCTCGCGGACGGTCGTCCCTTCCCGCCAGGCGTCGTGTCCCAGCACCTGGGCGTCGCCGCTGGTCGGCTTCGCCAGCCCGAGCAACAAACGCAGCAGGGTCGTTTTGCCGGCGCCGTTCGCACCGAGAAGCCCAACCGCGCTGCGGGGGATCGTCAGATCGAGCCGGTCGAGCGCCACGACGCCGCGATAGGCTTTCCGGAGCCCGCGCGTCTCGACGACCGCCGCCGTGTCAACGTCCGGCGCCTCATTCGCGGTCGGAGCAACGGGCTGCGCCACGATCACGAGGTCGTCCCGGTCTGGAGTCGAATCATAGGGGGCAACGCTCCTCGTCCATTCCAACGTGGAAGAGGACGAAAAAGTTCCGACGCATCGTCAGCGATCTGGTCAGCAGAGTGTACCAGTCGCCCCGGCGCGCGGCGCACAGCATCCGCACATCCTTCCCGCGGCACCGGTGGGTGATGTTGACCTCGGCGTTATGATGATTTGACCATTCGGCAACAGTCCTGGGTCGATTGAGCGGTAGGGTGCCGGGGTCTGGAACAATGTCCGAGCGATCGCGCGGACACCTGGCGTCGCCGATCAACAAGGAGAGAGATAATGCGAGGTGAGCATCGAACCCGCATCCGCATCGCATCATGGCTCCTGGGGGCTGCTCTGGTCAGTATGAGCTGGTGGGCGGCGGGCGGGACCGGCGCCGTTGCTGGGCAGCCGACCGGGGCACCGATCGCCGCAGCGGCGACACCGATCTCCGGCGCAGCGGCATCCGCTGCCGCGACTGGCACGCTCCCGCTCGGTGATCCCGATCTCGCCGAAACGCGGACCTCGGCGGCGGTGGCGCCGGGGGTCACGTTCACCCGGATCGTTCGCGGCGCCAGCTCCGCGACCGACCGCTTCGCCATCGATGTCGCGGTCGAGGGGAGCGAGGATGCCGCGAACGAGATAGCGGATCAGCTGGTCGCCGCCGGGCACCAGGCCATGGTGGAGCCGCTGGCGTCGTCGCCACCGGACGACACGGGGACGGCTCCGCTGGGTTACCGGGTTCGGGTTGCCCCGTTCGCCTCGCGGGACGACGCCACCGCGACGCAAGAGCAGCTGGTGGCAGACGGGTTCGATGGGACGCGGGTCGTCTTCACCGGCGAGGATGGTGGCGAGACGTCCGGGCCGTGGGTGATTCATGTGCTGGCGGTCGATCCAGCGACCTTTACTGGCTCGGTGGCACCGGTCCTCGCCAGCGAGATCGTCCCCGGCAAGGAACGCGTCGCCGACATCGCGCGGCGGACCCAGGCCCTGGCGGTGGTCAACGCCGGATTCTTCGTCGTCGGTCCCACGGATGGTACCCCCGGTGACCTGGCGGGCGTCTCCGTGATCGATGGGCACCTGCTCAGTGAAGCGGTCAACGGTCGATCGGCGCTGATTCTCCCTTCCACCGAAGGGGTGGGCGCGCGGGTGGCCGCCGTCACGACGACCGTCACGGCCACCGCTGGCGACGGCGAGAGCCGCGTGGTCGATGGGGTGAACCGGGAACCGGGGCTCATTCGGGCCTGCGGCGGGGTCGGCGGCGACCAGCCGACCGAGGCGCCGAAGCACGACTTCACCTGCACCGACGACAGTGAGCTGATCCACTTCACCCCGGCCTTTGGCCAGATCACGGTGGCGGGGGATGGCATCGAGGTCGCACTCGATGCCGACGGAATCGTCCTGGAGCTCCGCGAGCGGCGCGGCGGCGAGATTCCTCGCGATGGCGCGGTTCTCTCCGGCACGGGCGATGCTGCCGACTGGCTGGAAGCGCACGCCCAACCCGGCACCCAGCTTCGGGTCGATGCTCGGGTCCTGGCCGACGGCGAGGTGCTCGCTCTCGCCGATACCGCGGGGATCGTCAATGGCGGACCGCGTCTGCTGGCTGACGGCGAGCTGGCGATCTCGGCGGCGGCCGAGGGGTTCTCCTGGGACGAAGACCCCGGCTTCTACTACCGCTTCGGGGTGCGGCGAAACCCGCGAACGATGGCGGGCGTGACGGCCGACGGCACGCTACTCTTCGTCACGGTCGATGGTCGCCAGCCAGGGTGGAGCGTTGGCGCGAGCTTCGAGGAGAGCGCGGCGATCATGCGGGCGTTAGGCGCGACCGACGCGGTCAACCTGGACGGCGGTGGCTCGACCGCGATGGCGATCGGGGATCAGCTCGTCAACCGGCCGTCCGACGCGACCGGTGAGCGCCCGGACGGCGACGCGATCGTGCTGCTGCCGTAGTCGTCACTCGCGATCGACGCCGAGCACCTGGGCAGGCGGATGGAGCGAGCAGAACGGGGGCGGGTCGCTGATGACCCGCCCTCGTTCTGTCGCCTACGGGGTCGGTCTGTCTTGCTCTAGAGATCCGCGGCGGCAAAGAGGGCGTTGATGTCGAGGGTGAAGCCGGGTAAGACCTCGGAGCGCGCCCTGCCTCCCTCCGATGGGATGACCTCGTAGCGGTCATCGCGGAGGGCAAAGACCGTGACCGTGCGTGCGTCGGGGTCGACCGCCCAGTACTCCGGCACCCGAAATCGCGCGTAGAGCGCCTTCTTCTCGCCCAGATCCCGGACGCGGGTTGACGGGGAATGAATCTCCAGCACGAGGTCGGGCGACCCCTCGATGGCCCTGGAACCGATGATGTCCAGGCGGTGACGAGCGATCACGAGGAGATCGGGCACCACGACGACTCCAGGAGCCAGCACGACATCGACTGGCGCGGTCAGGACGATCCCCGCGTTCGTCCGCACGACGAACGCATCAAACGACCGAAAGCCGAGGCCAAGCAAAACCTGATGCAATGGAATCGGCGACGGCGTCACGATCAGCTCCCCATGGAGCATCTCGTAGCGTTCCCCGCTTTCCCGGTCCGGCAGCAGATCGAGATCGGCGTAGGTCATCGTCCGGCTCGCGGTCGACATGGCAGCCTCCTCGGCGATATCGCCGTCATTGTAGCCGCCGTGGTCGTGTCACCGCCGGCTGGCGGCACCCGTAGCCACCTGCTCGGACGGCTAGGTTCTCCCCTACTCACCCTGATGATGGCGTCCCCCGCTCGTCCCCCTATCGTTAGGGCATGCAGCCGAGCGTGGCGCCGATCGAACGGCCTACCGGCTCGACGAACGGCTTGGAGGAGCGCAAGATGGATGAGCGACAACAGGCGGAGCAGCTGATTCAGGATCTCGACCAGCATCGGATCGATCGTCGCGAGCTGATGCGGCGCGCGAGCTCGCTGGGCATCTCAGCGACGGCGATCAGCGCGGCGCTGACGCGATTCGAGAGCGCCGCGGCGCAGGCGAGCGGAACGCCCCCTGTCACGGAAAGGACCACAACCATGCCACATCAACCAGAACTCGCCCAGGACGGAGCAAGCACCCTCACCCGGTTGTCCGATGACCTCGCGGCGGCGGTCGAGCGTGCGGGCGCCGGTGTCGTCACGATCAATGGCCGGCGGCGGATGCCGGCCAGCGGCATCGTCTGGACCGAGGACGGCCTGATCATCACCGCCAACCACGTCGTCGAGCGCGACGACGACCTGACCATTGGCCTCCCTGACGGGCGCGAAGTGGCGGCGACCCTGATCGGGCGGGATCCAGGCACCGATCTCGCCCTGCTCAAGGTCGAGGCGAGCGACCTGACGGTCGCCCCGCGCGCGGAAGCGCCGACCAGGATCGGACATTTCGTGCTCGCGGTAGGGCGGCCGGGGCCCAGCGGGCCGATGGCATCGTTTGGTGTGGTCAGTGTCGTCGGCGGCGCCTGGCGCACCGGCCGCGGCGGCAGTGTGGACGGTTTCATCCGCGCTGACGTCGCGATGCTGCCCGGGTTCTCTGGCGGACCGCTGGTCGATGCCCGCGGCAACGTTGTCGGCCTCAACTCCTCGACCCTTGGCCGGGGCGGTGGCCTGACCGTGCCGGTGGCGGCGATCGAGGCTGTCGTCACATCGCTCCATGCCCATGGCAAGGTACGGCATGGCTTCCTCGGTCTCGGCGCGCAGGCGGTCCGCCTTCCCGCGGCTCTGATCGAAGCCCACGCGCTCGGTCGCGACCAGGGTCTCCTCGTCGTCGCCGTCGAGCCTGATGGACCGGCTGAGCGGGACGGCGTGATGATCGGCGACATCATCATCGCCCTCGACGGCGACCCGGTCATCGAGGTCGAAGAACTGCAGGATAAGCTTCGCGGCGACCGAGTCGGCCAGCCGCTTCCGGTCCGCGTCATTCGCGCCGGGGTCCCTCATGAGCTGCGGGTGACGGTCGGCGAGCGCTCGTAAGGCGATTGTTGGATCGACCGGCACGGTAGCCGTGTCCCATTTCCCTACCTGTGCCGCCGCACCGGTGCGGCGGCACACTGACGATGGAGGTTCAAGCGTTCGCCATGGTCACGACCCTTCCCTCAGCACCAGCGGCCCCCGGCGTATCAGCCGGTGACGTGCTGCTCTCCGATGCCGCCAGCGCCCTCGCGGCGCGTGTGATTCCCTCGGTCGTCGTCGTCGGTCAGCGCGGCGGCAATGGCGCCGGGGTGATCTGGCGGTCGAATGGGCTGATCGTCACCAACCGGCATGTCGTCCGCGGTGAGAGCGCCGACGTGCTGCTCGCCGATGGACGGCGCTTCGCCGGTCGCGTCGTCGCCCGTCATCCCGACCGGGACCTGGCATTGCTCAAGATCGTCGCCGACGGCTTACCGGCCGTCGAGGTCGGTGATTCGTCGACCGTCCGATCTGGTCAGCTGGTCATGGCGATCGGCCATCCGATCGGCTTCCGGGGCGCCGTCACCGCCGGCATCATCGTTGCCGCCGGTCAGGCCGCCACACCCGACGGGCCGCGCACCGGCGACTGGCTCCAGGCCGATGTGACGCTGCTGCCAGGCAATTCCGGCGGTCCGCTGATCGACGCGCGGGGCCGGGTGGTTGGCATCAATACGATGGTGAGCGGCGAGCTGTCGCTGGCCATTCCCAGCCTGGCCGTCGAAAACTTCGTCGCCGGGGGTGATCCCGGTCAGGTCCGGGGCTTTCTCGGCGTCAACGGTCTGGTCGTTCCCCTGCGTCGCGCCGACCACCCGCTCGGCTTCCTCCTGACCGAGGTCGTCGAAGGCACGCCCGCCGATCGCGCCGGTCTGACGGTCGGCGATATCATCGTCGGGGTAGAGGATCGATCGATCACCGACCAGGAGTCGATGCCCGCGGCGCTGCTGCGGCTCAAACCGGGGCGGGCCGTCGAGGTCCGTATGCTCCGCGGTGGGGAGCCACGCGCCTTCACCGTCGTGCCGACCGAGCGGACGTGACGATCCCGGAGCGTCTCGTTTCGGCGGGACCTGGAGCGACCGTTATCGAGCCGCTCCAGGTCCTGATCGTGGCGGCCTACCCCGCGGTTCGTGCCGGGCTTGCCGCGCTGTTGGCCCGCGACGCGGTTCTGCGAACGGTCGAGGCGGTGCCCGGCCCGGTCTCCGCCGATGGGTGGTCCACCACGCGGCCCGGTGCCGCGCCGGTGGCCGTCGTCGTCGACCTCGCTGGCATGCCGGATGGGATCGCCGACGATCTGATGGAACGTTATCCCGACGCCGCGCTGGTCCTGCTCGGCGCCGATCCGGCAGTCGATGGGCCTGGCATTGGCGCGGGTCCGGTTGCCTACCTGGCCCATGATGTCGATGCGCCGTCCCTCGTGGCGGCGGTCCGCGGGGTGACCGCCGGGCTGACGATCCTCGACCCGGCACTCATCGCCGTCGCGGGCATCCATGCCCGCGCGGCACTGGGAAACGGCACGCCAGGCAGCGGGCCGGGCGACGCGCTGACCGCCCGCGAACGGCAGGTGCTGGAGCTCGTTGCCACGGGTCTGCCGAACAAGGCGATCGCGCGGGAGCTCGGCATCAGCGAGCACACGGCCAAGTTCCACGTCGGTTCCCTGCTGGCGAAGCTGGGCGCCGCCAGCCGGACCGAGGCCGTCACCCTCGCCACCCGCCGCGGCCTGCTCACGGTCTGACCCTATCCCATCAGTACCCTGCCAGCGGCATCGCGGTGCCGTCGCGTGCGTGGAGCTCGCCCGCTTCTCGCGAGCGTGGACGACAGGCGGGTCGACTTCCCGGTTCACCCCCTGTCACGAACCATGTTTACCGCTCGGGTAAGCTACGGCCATGGAGCAGAGGTGTTCACGCACGGGTGCTGGTTCTTACCTTCCCGCCCACATCGGCATTCCACCGTGCCACGCCGCTCAGGGTGACGGCGGATCACGTCATCTCCGCTCAAGCGTCCATGATGGTGTGTCCACGCGGGAAGGAGGTCACCTCGCCGACACGATGTATCCGGTCATGGGTCGGCGACTGCCAACATCCTCTCGCCACGAGAGTCTATGATTCATCAGCCGGCTCGTCTAAGGTTGATCAGTCCTTGGATCCGCCTTGATCGGAGCCATGGTCACGTCGCAAGAAGGTCACATGACGATGTCGCTCAGGGTTGCGCTCATCGGGTCGGAAGGTTTGCGGTCGCACGACCGTGACAAGCAGTTAACATGCTACGGCTGGGGCGACCTCGCCGCGATTAAGAATCTCAGTGACTTCGACATCGTCATACTCAACCTTTTGTCCCTATCCGAGGCAAAAAAGGTCGATTGGACTGCATTCTCTCGGGCGCTGCCGCTTGCCACGGCGGCAGAGATAATTGGACACGGCGGACGAATCCTGATCGTCGGAGATCCACGCATCGAGGTAACGCTACCTTCCGAGAGCGGCAAGGGCACCTACAAGGAGCCGTTCCTCGAGTGGTGCGGTATGGAATTCGAGTGGGACAATCGCTCGGGGCAGAGTAAGCAATGCAATTACCAAGACTATCACGATCTCCAGGCCTATAATCGGTACCTGGAGCACTTAGACACCTGGTCGTATTCGCTCCGGGTCGCCACGCCGAAGGCGCACGACTTAGCCCGCGTATTGGCCGTCGATGCAAATCTCAGCGATAGAAACGGGCTGAGGCTGGCGGTACATAATGAGCCATTCTGTGCCAGCCGCTATGACACGGCCTTAGCGGGTGCGCTTAGCCCGTGCCTGGTCCAACGGAACGGTTTGGATCACTTGGGGCGTCCGATATGGGACGAGATCAAGAGATTCGGGTCGATCGTGTTTCTGCCGCCGAATCGGTTGAGCGCAGCAGACAGCATCGGGCTTCTGCTGGAAGACGTATGCGATATCCGAGTTCATCGTTCAGAGCCAGCCTGGATTGAAGCAATGGAGGCGCCTGGGCAGGCGGCCGTCGATGACGACCTACGAGCGATCGAAGCGGAGATCAGGTCACAGGTCGAACGACTTGAAGCCAAGCGCGCCGACCGGATCTCAACCCGGCGCCTACTTGGCCTTCTCTACGAGCAGCACGGCGCGCTCGAAGATGTCGTCCGAGAGGCGCTCACGGAACTTGGTGCCGAGGTCGAAAATCCTGTTGATCCGACGAAGGAGGACGGGTGGCTCACGGTGCGTGTGGGCGATCAAGTCTTCGACGCCGTGCTTGAGATCAAGGGAACGGGTCGAGACCAGTTTGATGAGAGCGGCTTAAGGCAGCTGGACGAATGGGTCTCACGGGGAATCGATCAACGGGACAAGCGGCCCAAGGGGATATTTGTCGGCAATCCCGCCACGGCTCTGCCGCCCGCTGACCGGCCCGATCCCTTTGGCGTCAACTTCCGTAGGAGCGCGCACCTCAGGGGCTTCGTAGTAGTCAGGTCCGAGGACCTGTATGATGCACTCTGCTTGAAAAAGCGGGGGGGGCTGGACACGGATCGCTTCTGGTTAGACCTCTTAAGCACGGACGGAGTGTTCGAGTTTCATACTCTAACCCTGACAAGTAGTCAGGCCACCGACTGCTCGACAATCCATCTCGGTATTTAGCAGGAGACCGATCGAGATGACCTCACACACCGGCGCACCTTAAGCCAATGAGACGCGAGTCGTCCTTCTGAACCGAAATCTTACCTTCGGGCCAAGTGGGTTGCGCGTTTTTATCCTACGCCGACCTTAGAGATCATATGTCAGCCACGCCGCCAGTCTAGCCCGTAAAGATGCTCGCGCGGGGAGTGCTCGTTTTTCCATTCTGCTCCATCCCTAGAGGTCCGCTGTGCCTCAGCAATCTTACTAATGGCTCGTCACGAGCGTGCGGGTGGGAACCTCCAATCCGTATCCGCTGGTGTTGACTCGCTCGGGTCCTGCCTAATGGATGCGGTGAAGCGTGCCCGCCGATGGAAAGTGACCCCTTTATCGGGTGGTAAATCGAGCGGCTTCTGGGCCCGCCTCTCAGGGTTCACGCTCAGCATGATGGACTCGGTTCCGCGCCTACGACTATTTAGCCCATTCGTTACTGCGTTGCTTGGCTGTCTCTCTGTGCAATGGCTTTTAGCTTGTCCTCGGGCAGCTTTTGGTAAACAGCGGCGATTCGCTTCGGCTTTGCGACCATCTCGTCTACGATTTCGTTGACCAGCATGAACAGCGCATTGGAAAGCTCCGGGTCATCCCGTAGGTCGATGATCCCTGGATGAACTGCCTCATTGCCGATGACGCGAACCGAATCGAGCGCCTGTTGCACTTGCACGTCGAGGCCCTTCTTGACCAAACCCTTTATGTCGTCGTTGATGTTCGTGCCCGATTCTCCGAGTTCACCGCACAGTTTCTGGATAAGAAGTCGAAGGAGCGCCGCAGCCCCACGCGGGGACCGTGCGACGATCGCCCTCGCCTCAAGGTAGTCCTCCTTCATCTCATCGGGCAGGTCAGGGTGTGGGGGCGCCGCCGTATTCCCGTGCGGATAGACCATTCGCTGTTGGTACCAAATGCTGTCTTCGCCACAGGCGTAGCAGGTCGCATACGTCAGATTTGGGACTGGAAAGTCATAGTCTCCGTCTGGAGGGCTGGCCGATAGAGAGTACCAGGTGTGGGAGGCCAGGGCCCCACAATGAGCGCAGATGAATCGCGTGTCATTCCATCTGGGTGCCACGTACTCCGCCATGCCTCTATTCCTCTTACTGGGTAGTCCCCGTCAGAATCGACTAAGGATTGCTCGCACGCAGACTCATTCGGACCGCCATCGTCTTACATTCTAAGGTCTAGTATCCCGTTCGCTGGCGAGGCTGGTCCATTCGATAGTCGCCAACACGTCGCGTTGCCCACTCTGCGGGGCCTATCAGCGTACCGCCATGGCCAGCGCCAGGTTTCAGGGGCGCCACAACGCGCGCAGCGCTACCCCGGCGCCCCTACACGAATCTCTGCAGCCCTCGGGTAAGCTACGGTCATGGAGCCTGGAGCGACCACGGCTGGGCAGCGGGGAACGCGGATGGACGATCGCATGGTCGAGCGCGAAGCCGCTCGCACGATCCGGCGGCTGTTGCCGGGCCTTGAGCGGTCGTTCGCGACGGAGCGACAGGCCGATCCGGGTGGCTGGGCGTCGTTCGTCGACCGCCTCAACGAGCATGGACCGCGTCTCTTCGCCTGTCTCCTGCCGCTCTATGGCACGCGCTATGACTTTCACTATCACGTCGAGCAGCTTCTCAGCCTGGCCGGACGCTCCTGGCTGAGCCGCCCCGCCCCGCTGCGCGCGCTCGACGAATCGCGGGAGGCCGATCCGGGCTGGTTTCAATCCCAGATCGTCGTCGGTGCCGTGGGGTATGTCGACCTCTTCGGCGGTGATCTGGCAGGCGTTCGAGCCAGGCTGCCCTATCTACGGGAGCTCGGGGTCACCTATCTCCACCTGATGCCGTTGTTCCGGGCGCCGGCGGGGACCAATGACGGTGGCTACGCCGTCAGCTCCTACCGCGAGGTCAACCCGGCGCTCGGGACGATGGAGCAGCTCGCCGAGCTTGCCACGGAGCTGCGGGGGGAGGGCATCAGCCTCGTTCTCGACTTCGTCTTCAACCACACGTCGGACGAGCACATCTGGGCGCTTCAGGCAGTGGCTAACCCCGACGCGGAGGACGCCGATGGCGATCTGGCGAGCGAGACCTACCTCCTCTTTCCCGACCGCACGACTCCCGACGCCTTCGAGCGTTCTCTCCGCGACATCTTTCCCGAGCAGCGACGTGGCAGCTTCACCTATCGCATCGAGATCGACCGCTGGGTCTGGACCACCTTTAACTCGTTTCAGTGGGATCTGAACTATGCCAACCCCACCGTCTTCCGGCGGATGGCGGCCGAGATGCTCTTTCTCGCCAATCAGGGGGTCGAGGTGCTCCGGCTCGATGCGGTCGCCTTTATCTGGAAGCGACTCGGCACCTCCTGCGAGAATTTGCCGGAAGCACACCTGATCATTCGCGCCTACAACGCGCTGGCCCGGATCGCCGCGCCAGCGCTCCTCTTCAAATCGGAGGCGATCGTTCACCCTGATGAGGTCGCCCGCTACATCGACGCGGGGGAATGCCAGCTCTCCTATAACCCACTCCGGTTGTACTCACAATCAGAGAATCCGGCTCACGTGGACCGACACCGCAGAATCTGCTAGCTCATAATCGGGCAAGTCCAGTTCCTCCAGGCGAAGTGCCCCCGAAACCAGACACCGGCGAATCCCTTGCCGCCCCCCGTCTTCTCGGCTCCCTTCTCGAAGGTGTAGAAGGTGCCGTTGGGGTCGGCCTGGGCCGGGGTGGGGACGTTGAGAGCGTGGCAGAGATCGAGGAAATGCTCTTGCGAGGCGGAGCGCTCCTTGAGCGTGGCGCCGCGCCACTTGGCTTGGAACGTGGGGATATTCATACGCGGCATTATGGCAGGGGACAGGGCATGCGGTCACCACGCAGGGCCACAGGTGTTACCGGTCGACTGCGGGTGCTCTCCTGATGGTCTTCGGCTCCGACCCTCGGTACGGGCGGTCGGGTCGGCGATCTGAGCTACGCACCTCTGCCGTCGGGTGGGGGCGTTTGGCTAGGCGGGACGGCCGGCACTGGCAGGATTCGGTGGTGGCGATTGCGAAAGGGCCGTGGGGGGTTGGTGGTGCGCCCATGACGCAACGGGAACGAGCGGGCATGGGCGTTTGGGCCGACGCGCGTCGGGGCCGACACCCGCCGCCACATCTTGACCATGGTCCCCTCCCTGGATGCGACCGTCCCTTGGTCCCGCTCGACATCGTCCCACTGCCAGAACGGGCCGCTCTGCGCGAGGCTGGTAATCCACCGTCGTACGATCGTCATCAGGGCGGCCACCCATTCCTCCTAACCTGGTCGGCCGATGGGCATCTCAGGAGCCAACGTGACACATGCACCGCCGAGGAGCAAGCGGCACAGGGCCTGCAGGGGAGCGCGATTGGGACCATCGGGCTATCTCAGGAAGTGCTCGCGTCGTGCAGCGGCCGCTCGGTCGTCCCTGACGCGTCCGTGTGGGTCGGTTGCCCACGTATCTGGAGATCGGTTGTAGTTCATGGCACTGGCGCCACTCATGCGGTGCTTCCTCCGCTGGTCACCATCCTCACGACTTGTCCTGCTTCATTGCTGGCGCTGGCACTCCGAGCTCGTGGCGTCGTGGTCACCGTGGTGGATCATCCCGGAGCCTGCTGGTCGATGCCCGCGCCGGGGCTGCTCCTAGTCGACGCAGAGAGTCTGTCATTGGAGGAGGTGGAGCGGTTGCCGGTGCTGTTCGACGAGCTCCAACGTCGAGGCATTCAGGTGATGCTTGCCACGGCAGGTCTGGATCGCCTGGACCCGGAGTACGTGGTCCGGCAAGTTCGTGAGGGCCAGGACGACCCGAGAAACGGACTACGGGAGGATCCGTAACGCATCCCTCACCCTCTTTGCAGCCCTGTCGCAGCCGAGTCCGATCCCTGCCCGGAGCACTGCCTCCAGGTCATCGGCCGTCAGTGGGGGGAAGAAGAAGAACCCCTGACCACGGTCGCATCCGAGGTCACGCAGCGCGTCCGCCTGCTCGATCGTCTCGACCCCTTCGGCGGTCACCCCGAGACCGAGCGCTTTTCCCACGCCGATGGTGGCGCGCACAATGGCCGAGTCGTCCTGAGAGCGCCCCAGTCCTGCGACAAAGGATTGATCGATCTTCAGTTCGGCAATGGGCAATCGCTTTAGTGAGGTCAGGGAGGCGTAACCCGTGCCGAAGTCGTCGAGGGCTAGATGGACGCCCATGTCGGTGAGTTGAGTAGCGGTCTGCTCGGCGACATCCAGGTCAGCAATGGCGACGTTCTCGGTCATCTCCAGTTTCAGGAACGCCGGACGAAGGCCCGATGAACGGAGGGTATCCGCCAGATCGAGCGTCAGGGACGGTTGATAAAACTCCCGCGTCGAGACGTTGGTGCTGACCCAGAGCAGGGGATCGGTCGGGAACTGCTCCTGCCACGCCCGGACTTGTCGGCAGGCCTCCCGGCGCAGCCACCGTCCGAGTGGCAGGATGAGCCCCGTCTCTTCAGCGAGCGAGATAAACTCCTCTGGTGCCTGCAAACCATGATTAGGATGGTCCCAGCGCGCCAGCGCCTCCACTCCCTCGATGACGTTCGTCGCCAGATGCACCACGGGCTGATACATGACTCGGAGCTCACTCCGTTCCAGGGCGTGCCGGAACTCTGTTTCTCGATCGAGTCGCAGCAACGCCGGTTCGTCTCGATCGGCGTCGAAGGTCGCAACAGTGCCTCTGCCAGCGGCCTTCGCGCGGTAGAGCGCCACATCCGCTGCGCGCAACAAATCGGTCGGCGTATCTAACGCCGGAGAGCTGATGACCGCACCGATACTCGCCGTGACGACCGCTTCATGGCCGGTGAGCTGAAATGGAGGGCTGAGGCTGTGGAGCAACCGGTGCGCCACGTTCATGGCCGCGTCGTTGGTGCTGGCCTGGGTCAAGACAACGGCGAACTCGTCCCCGCCGAAGCGAGCGAGCACGTCACCGTCACGCAGCGAGGAGAGGAGCCGCTGCCCAACGGCGACCAGGAGACGATCGCCGACCTCATGCCCGAGGCTGTCGTTGACCACCTTGAAACCGTCCAGATCGAGGAACAGCATCGAGACCGTCGCATGATTCGCCCTGGCCGAGGCGAGCGCTGCCTGGAGACGATCAATGACGACTGTTCGATTTGGGAGCCCCGTGAGGGCATCGGTGTCCGCTTGACGACGGGCTTCCGCCAGCAGGCGAGCGTTTGCGATCGCATTGGCGGCCTGCCCGGCAAGGATGGTCATCAATCGGAGGTCATCGGTCCCGAATTGCCGTCGTCCCAGCTTGATCAGCACAATCACGCCGCTGACGTGGCCCTCAGAGACCAGCGGGACCAGGAGCATCGATTCGGTGACGGTTGGCGTTCCAGGAATAGTGGCTGCTCGCGGGTCAGCGCCCGCGTCATCAAGGATGAGCGGCTCGCCCTGTTGCGCGACCCAGCCGGCGATCCCTTCTCCGACCCGGATCCGCAGGAGATCGGGGGTCTCGAAGGCGTACTCCTCCCCGCCATGGTAGGCAATCGGCCGGAGTTCATCGCCCTCGACAAGGTAGACCCGCGCACTGTCGTAGGGAATGACCCGTCGCGTCTGATCGATGATGGCCGTCCCAATCGCGCCGACGTCGGTCAACTGCGTTAAGCGGCGGGCGACCCCCTGGATGGCTTCTAGTTGCTCGCCCCACCGCCGAGCCTCTGTAAAGCTGGCGTGGGCCTCGGCGGCATGCACCCGCGCCGCATCGACGCGCCGCAGACCGACGACCATCATGGCCCCAACAGCGGTCAGCACCGCATAGATCGGCGCCATGATGAGCAACTGGACTGCCAGCTGTCGTCCATCGTGCTCGGCTATGGCCGGCAGGGCAGCGAGTGCGATGATGCCGGGGAGGAGCATCCACGCCGTTCGCACCCGCAGACACAAGACGTTGAAGACTGCGACCAACACATAGTAGATCGCGAAGGGGCTGTCCACGCCGCCACTCAGCGCGATGGAGGCGGCGATGAGGCAGGTTCCGCCGATGCTCACCGGCGCGAGCCCGTCCGCCCCAAGCCGAGCCCATGGCAGTCTCCACGTTAGGACCATGGCGACCAGCGCCACCGCACCCAGGACTTCGAAGCGGCGCAGGTGATCGACATGGACGAGTTTCAGGTGAACAGCAAGCTGCGAACTGATGATGCCCACACTGTAGAGCAGAACCGCCAGGCGACGGGCAAGGGGGAAGGGAGTCGCGAGTGCCACGTGGTGACGCAGGGCTCCAGACGAAGACCGGGTGGAGTTCATAGAGGTGTCCCGCTATCGATGGTGCCGCGGCAGCGGCCCTTACGCTGAGGAGTCTACGGTCGGGGCGGCCACACCGCCATGGCCCGTGGGTCCTAAAATGACTAGGTCGCGTGTTGCTTGGTCGCGAGGCGTCTAGCGCGTTATCGACGCGAGAGCCATATGCGCGCCACGGACGCGCAGGTTGTCGTCAACCGCGAGGAGATGTCGCGGTCCCGCGGCGGCCACGCCGGCCCTCGGCTCCCCTGTCCTCGTCGATACATTTCTGGGATGCTGATGCGGCACTCGGATTGAGACCCCATTGCCTACCTAGGAGAGTGAAACGCAGAAGGCACCGATCGTTGCATCCCAGCCCATCATGGTGGTTCGACACCCGTGCCAGACAGGATGGGAGGCTGTCTCACTCAACCCGACCGGAGGCATCGTCATGGCTCCATCGAATCCTGCTCCGCCTGCTGGCGACGTCTATACCATGCGTGAGGCGGCTCGCCTCAAAGGGGTCTCCTATGACACGGTCTCCCGTAGAGTGCGCACGGGGCAACTCCCAGCACGGCGCATTGGGAGGATGGCCATGATCGCGTCAGCGGATCTGGACGCCTGGCAGCCGGCGGTCGAGAAGGCGCCGCGCAAGTATCGGGATCGCCAGCCTGACGCTGCCGTCCGTCCGATGTTGATGGACATCGTCGCCGGCGAGTCGACGGAGATGGCACGTCGGGTGTCCGCGCTAGAAGAAGCCGTTAACGCCTTATCATTAGGGCTCGCCCAACTGCGAGCGGAGGTTGCTGAGCTGCGCGCTGCGGCGAACGATGCCTGCATATGAGTCTCGCTCTCGATCTCGCCGCAATCTTGGCTCCGATCGGTATGAATTCGTCGCTGTTCGACCGGATGCGGGAGAATCCATCCCGGGTTGCCATCGCTGTCGCCAGGGTTACATTGCCTGAGCCGTTGCTGCGGCCGGAGTAAGACGGTTTCGGGGTCATACCCTAATGGCAGTGTTGGCGTGATGTCTAGGGTGGCTGATGCATAACGAGTTGATCGGGGCGACCCCGGATTAGGGCGTGTGAGCAGGGAGGCGTCATCGACGAGCTGATCACTGCAATTGAGGTGTCGCTTGTGGGAGCGATGAGGTGATGGTGCGGTACGGTGACGCCGATGTCGCTGGCATCCTTGCCGCCCATGGCCTCACGCTACGGTCAGACGGCTACAGCTGCCTGGATCTGGAAGCCGTGATCGCGGCGCGGGGATGGCAGTGCTTGATCGAGCCGGCGGGTAGTCGCCCGGCAGGTCGCCATCCCAAGAAGCGCTTCCGGGCGATGGTGATGGCCAGTGGTCATGATGTGATCAGCGATGACCGACGAGGGAGGTCGCTCGGTATGCGGCACACCCGCGGGAGCGGGGCGAGCGAGACGGTCGCATTGGCGCTGGCGTTGGCACGGATGCTGGTGCACATCGCCACGGAGTCATGATCGCCCCGGGTGCGAGCGGGAGCGGTGTCATGGACTGAGGGGAGCGGGTGAGCGGCGGGGCAGGGATGGCCGCGGCCGTGCTGGCCGGGATCATCGGGTGGTTCCGCACCGACAGTCAGAGGGCAGCGCTGGTGATTGGCCTGCTCATCGGGGTGAGTGTCTGGTTGTGGTTTCGCCGAGTGGCATGAGGTTCGACCATTCTCACCGAGGATGACGTCATCGCGTCGATGGAGCGAGCCATCATGCGCCTTCGTACCGATCGCTCGAGACCACAGCGCCTCACGCTCATGCCGAACCATCCCATGGTCACCGGCTGCGTTCCTCTCCGTGCGTCCAGGAGGTGCTCGCGTGGCTCACTCTCGCCCGACCCCCGAGGTTGGTGGCGTGTACACGATGATCGAGGCAGCTCGCCTGAAGGGTGTCTCCTATCGCACGGTCGCTCGCGCGGTCCGCCTTGGCATGCTACCGGCCCACCGGCTGGGACGGATGGCGATGATTGCCGCGGACGATCTAGATGGTTGGCAGCCGATGGTGCAGCGGGCGCCGCACAAGTATCAGGATCGACGGCCGGACCCTTCTGCCAGCCCAGCCCTGTTTGATCGAGATACGGACGAGCGAATTGATCTGGCTCGTCGCCTCATCCTGTTCTCAGAGACCGTTCACGCCGCCGCCCTGTCGCTCCCATCGCTGCCATTCCTGACGCTGCTCAGCGAGCAACTCTACTCCGTGCTCGGTCTCACGCGGGTGACCGTGTGGATCGGATGATGCCCGTCGCCTGATTATCCGCCGTGCCAGCGCGGGAGTACCGCTGGAGCGAGGGCCTGATCACCTGTCGCTCGCCAGCGTCCCGGACTTTGCCGCGTACTTGGTGCATGGCTCGGTGATGGCCGCTGACACAGTCATGCTGGGTGCCCCGCTGGTCCCAGGACGTGACCCGTCGACCCTCGTCATGGCTCCGTTGCGCTTCAGCGGACGACCGCTGGGCGTGATCGTCGGCGACCGCGCGGAGGGACCGTTTGAGCTCACCAGCGATCACCTGGATCTTGTCCGGGGCATCGCGCACCACGCCGCCGTGGCACTGGAACTCGCGCGACCGGGGGCCGAGGTCGCCGCGCTCTCGTCGCACGGGGAGGGAACAGACCGTGTCGCCGTCGCGACGGGGCGGTCGAGGTGGGAGCAACGCTCACCGACCCGGAGGCCAGCAGCATGAGCCGCCGGCCTCCGGGTGAGATCCTTCCCATGACGAGGTGTCGAGCAGGTGAACCTGCCGCGTGCCTCGCTCGCGCCCGCGTCCTTACGGCATCACGCACCCGAGATCGGCACAGACGAAGCCGTTCGCGCAGCAGACCTGGCCGGCCACGCCATCGTCGTTGCCACAGGTCTGGTTGGTTGGACACGACTGGCAGGTGTTGGTCGTGACGTCGCAAAAGCCCGACTGACACAGCGCAGCCGTGACCTTCGAGCCGTTGCACGTTTGGCCAATGGTCGTCAGGCTAATGTTGTTGCCGACCAGATTGATGTTATTGGGTTGAATCGTGACGCCGTTCTGCGTGTTGTTGCACCCTCGCATACAACGCTTTCGCTTCGCACCGGTGAAGCGGCGCTTACAGCGGCCACGACAGCTGGCTGCATCCGCCCCTTCCACGTCCACCGCCGCGAGGCCAAGGGCGCCCAATGCTGCGGCGAGGCTTCCGCCAGCCACCTTCGTGATGACATCGCGGCGGGATCGCCCTTCGGCGAGTGACTTCGTGAGTCCGTCGAACCGACTGCTATCCGTCGCAGGGTCCCCTACTTATTCCTCACGGTATAGCGCAACGTTTGCGCTCCCGTGAACAATCCTACGGTGACTACCGGTTGCCCGCCTATGGGTTATTACGCCTGGTGTTCAGGACCCCGAGGTCCCACGAAAGAGTAGCCAGCAAGGAGCGATATGATGGCGTCGAGGCGACGGATGGTAGGATGAAAACCGGCCTGTCGCGCCGTGACAGCAACCTCGAATACTGCCGTGCTGCGCGGGTGGAGATGGTGATGTCAAAGGCCCGCGATCATGGGCTGGCCGGCGATCGGTGCCGATCGCTGGGTCAAGATCGGGTGATCGTCGATCCCGACTGGCAGCATGACTGGCGGGTGTGGCTGCACGTGGAGAGGAGCGATGGCGGACGTGGGCCCGTTGACACGGCCCGACTCGACCCTATGATGAGGCCACATTGCCACCATCTGCTGCGGCGGTCCGTTCACCCGAGAGGATAAAGACGTATGCGTCGCGCATCGGCTCTGCTCTCGCTCATGCTCCTCATGCTGGTGGGCCTGGTCGCGGTTGGTCGTCCCGGTCTCGGTGCCGTCGCCCAGAGCGGAACGCCGGTCGCCCTTCCCCTCACGGCCGAGTCGCTCCTCCCGCCGCCGGGCGTCCTTGGTCCGGACTGGTCGCTGATCGGCGCCAGCCACAGCGATCTGACCTCGACGGGATTCACGAGCGTGGCAAGCGCTATGTATGGCGGTCCCGCCGGGTTGCGCGTCTTCGCCCGCGTCTTCGTCGTCGCCCCGGGAGCGACGGCGGCCCGCCAGGGCTGGGGCGCCGCCAATGACGCCTTCACCGGTCTTCGTGCACTGGTGCGGGAGGCTCCTTCAAGCGGCGGATGTTCCCCGGGCGATCAGCGCAAGCCGGCCGGGTACTTGGAGGTGCGGCGCGCGGATGGCCAGGACGCCAACTTTCCCGACTTCCCCGCCGGGGTCGCGCTGTGTGCGGCTGATCCTGACCTCATCGTCCTGATCGGGGTGTTCGGTTCGTTCGATGGGCGGAGCGACTTCCGGGCGTCAGACGCGGTTCTCGACACCATTATCCAGGGCCAAGCCGCCGCGACCCCGACCCCGCCAGCGCCCGGTCTCAGGCGCCCGCCGCTTGCCAGCGGCGGAAGCGGGTACACACGCTCGGATAGGTCGCACCAGGCGGAGCCGGTGCGCAGCCGCCAGGGGATGCCTTCGACGACCATCCGGTGGTCCTTGGCCGGGCGCCCAGTGCCCGGCTTCTGCGCCGGAGGTGGGGCGCGAGCGCCGTCCTTTGCTGATCGCTCAGTTCTCGGCCTCGCATCCGACCGGTCTACTCCTTTGAATACATGCTCTAATAGGCGGCCCATGACCCTCGACCATTCCTCATAACTGCCGAGGGTAACGTTCCCTGCGGGGCAGCCAGCGGCCATTCAGGTGGACCACAGCGTCAGGAGGACCCCAACGGGCTCGCCACGATGCTCGATGGCCCAGCTCGAGAGCAGATGCGTGAGATTGGTTCGTTCGTAGGGTCGGTCGCCCCCGCGTGAAGGCGGATTCGGATGCAGCGACGGGCGATCTCGTCACTCATCGTTAGGTTATTGACCGTCATGGACCAGATACAGCGAACGGATGCTCGAATCGTGCGGTTCGTGCCGAGGGGCCGATCATTCCAGGCAGTCGTCGTCAGGGCCTGTGCCAGCGACGCCGAGTCACGTGAACTCCTTCATGTTGTCGATGCTGAAGATTTGCGCACCGGCGTGTGCCATGGACGTGATCTTGTTGCGCCACTCCTCCTCATACCGCCTTCGGTCACGGTCGATGCGGCTCTTCCGGTTGCGATGGCGGTCAAGGTATCCAGGAAACGGCTTTTGCCGGAACCCGGGGAGGGAGACTCGAAAGCGTGCACCGGGGTCGGACCGTCGATCAATAACCGCCCGTAGGTCAGGAGGTCGTAGGCAATGGCGTACGCCTTTTCAGCATCTGCTGCGAAGGGGACATCAATCAGCAGCACGTCTTCGATCACGGATCGTGCCGCGTCGATCTCATCTTAGGGCGGGTTAGGTGATACCGTCGGGGCGATAAATGTCAGTGGCATATTGACGTAGGTCTGTGCCTCCGGAACCTACGCTGGCGTCGCCACCGCCACAGCGGTGCCTCGTGTCGTCTTGGCACCGGGCCGCTCCAGAGAGACGTGACGCCGACGCTTCTTTAATCACCCCGTCCGATCAATCACACGGAGGACGAGGGCGGAGAACGCGGGGTCTGCGGTAGCGATCTCCGCGACGAGATCAACGTCGGTTTCGGCGCTGCGGGGAACGGTAGGCGCATCAAGGAGAGCGCTCGACAACCCGAGGCTGCGGTAGTACGCCAGCACATCAAGTGGGCGTTCGCCCGCCTCTTCAATTCCGACTGGCCAGAATTCAACGAGGATCTGGGGGTGCCAGCGGCCAATAGTCTGTTCGAGGC
>JAABUR0100001705.1_pt1 | contig 37803 bp, 37 predicted proteins | sample 5560091 | NCBI WGS metagenome assembly JAABUR01 (sample SAMN10711879, study PRJNA513375) | rock metagenome | isolation source: Antarctica rocks | place: Antarctica: Victoria Land, University Valley sud | reverse complement strand
CCACCTCCCTCCTCTCCCGCAACCCTTCCCTCCTCCCGCGCCTAAAACACCTCATCAACACCGCGCATACACACGAGAAACAATGGTGGGCGGGCCGCTTGGCCCTCGTGCAGAAAATCAACGGCCGCGAGGAAGGCCGCAGGAAGCTGGATGAGGCCTTGGCGTCTGTGGGCGGGCTCGTGGCGGGGGGGCCCGGTGGGTTTAGTGCGTCGGAGATGGGCGGGGGGGAGGAACTGGCGTTGTATGATCGGAAGGTGCATCGGGCGTGTGGGGAGATGGTTGCGGCGACGAGGGGGGAGCTGGGGAGGTTGGGGATACCGTTTTTTGGGGGGGGGGAAGGGGGGGTGGTGAGGGGGGAGGGGAGGATAGGGGAAGAGGAGTTGAGGGTGCTGCAGAAGAGGATGATTGAGTTTTTGGAAGAGTTTTGCCAGGAGTGAGAGATGGATTGCAGAAGATCGATAAGACGGGATGAGATATGGACTAGGTGCGCCTGGAGATATCGTCCACCACGCGTCAAATGGTAAGGACCATCCCAAATAACTTCAAGATCAGATACCCACTGATATCTCCCCCTTGACGCCTTGACCCCGATCAGACAGGAAAGGTGCCTTTCAGACATCCTTCCCGGGTTCTTTCTCCTCCTTCACTTTATCGATGAACCCCTCGCCTTTCATATACTCTACGCCCCTCCTGATCATGCTCCCCCTTACAGCTCCCGGCCTGACCTCATAAACACTGTTCACCACCGCCAATGCCACGACAACAATCCAGACGTCTCCGTTCTTGAACCCTTTCCACCACCCCTTCTTCACGCCCACCTTCCACAAGGAATCAATACTCAAGCGCACACTATAAAGAAATTGGCCCCTTCCATTCTTACGCTCGATAAAGGCCCAGAGACCACCGAGGAATCCGCCGAGATACCACCGGCTAGAAGGGAGGAAAGTCCGGGGGAGGACAGATTGGAAGAGGCAGATGGAACCCCAGGATGTGCCGATTGCGCCGGTTATGAAAGCGGTCATGCGGAGGATGCGCTTGGCTAGGCTGTTGAGTTCTTTGCCTGGGGAGGAGAGGAAGAGCTTGTAGCGAGGGATGGAGAAAACGGTGAATATCAATGTGAAGAATTTCGCCAGTGCGGGGAAAGCGGCGAGATGGAATGTGAGGTATGTATGTAAACAGCTCGGGTCAGATGGGTGCAGGAGGGCGCAGGAGAGGGATGTTAGGGAGGGGTGGGCGGGAGAGGTGATAGGGGAGATGTCGCTGAGGGTTGGCGGGAGGGTATTCTGAAGGTTGGGGAAAAGGATGGGGGAGGTGAAGGGTGGCCAGTTAAGGCGGGACATTTCGGCGAGGGAGTCGACGATGGTGTTTGTAGTCGGCCACGGGAGGCTTACGGGATAGGAAGGGGGACGGCGTTGGACGTAGTTAGGAGTGTTGGAGAGGATGAAGTCGCCGTAGGCCTGGGAGAGTTAGTTCTCTGCCTTCTGAACGTGGGCGGCTTAAAGACCCACCTTTGGAAAACAATCCCTATCGAATACAAAAGCATGCAACAGCTGCCCAGTTGCAAGGGGCATCAACATCCAGCTTCCCCACCACCACGGCTTGTTATTGAACCAACCATCGCTCTCCAATGCATTATATGTAAATTCTGCAGCTTTCACTAACGCGTAGATGGCTATCGTGATCCTTAATTGGTCGCCAGGGTAGACACCTAATGCAAAGCCTGCTAAGCTTGCGCCAATTGCGGGGGCAACGCGGGAAGTCAACGACCTCGATATGCGAGGATTTCGGCGACGGAAGGGGGCCGCATCCTTGGTAAGGAGATTGGTGCGAAGGCGGGAGAAGAAGCGGTGGAAAAGTCGGTGGAGGAGTAAAATTAGGGAAAGGGAGAGAGAAAGCCGGAAATTAGGAGATTTCAGAAACGAGATCTTGCTCTTGGCTCTGTGACAATGAATTAGCCAAGCTTCTCTAAGGCGGTATAGAGGTATTACATGAGAGGTGTGCCCATCCCAAGTATTCGGGTAGTAAGAAGATCCCATATCTTCAGCCCCGCCTGACTGGCAACAAAGACCCGCAATGATGCCCTAACAGCGGCTGCGCTGTAGTCATTCTTCGATTGGACAATTGCATTATACCTCGGCGGGTGAGGTGCGCGCTTTCGGAAAGCAGGCGGAGAGCGTGTGATCAGGTACTGATGGAGGGTTCTGTATTCTTTCTCGCTGATGGTGTAGCGGAGCGCGTTGCGGAGAATTGGGTCCACTTTAGCCCCGTCGTGGGGAGGAGTCGACGGAGGCGAGGGATATGCTTCACTGGAAGCCATCGGCGACTGCGAGGCGTATCATCCAGACTTAGGCAAGGACGTATCGTCCATGGGCCGGACGACGTATCTTCGATCAGAAGTGGGATTAGAGACGAGGGTTACGCGATGAGATCTATATAGTACTGAAGCAAGAGTGTATTCTGATCGTTGATTGCCAAGACTTCCACCACGTGACCCAACATCAAAACTTTTTCAACCCCGCACTATGTTTTTTCGCTGCGTTGACCCGTGCAAGTCGTTTTTTCCCGTTTAAACTACCATCATTTCTTTTTCTTTCGCTTCAACTACCATCCTGATTTTTACAGTTCATTGAAGTCGTTGTACGTACATCAGATGATCGGAAATCACCTGATCAACGATTGAAATTTTCTTGACCTGTTTATCTGTTTACCCGTACATACCTGCATCTGTCATTACCTTCATTGTACGCGTATATATCAATCTTTATCTCTTTTTACGATCCTTTTTCATGTCTCAACGCACCTGTACTCGCTGTGCTCATAATCGTCTCATTCATGAATTTCTCGATTCTAATTCAACGCGTGTTTTGAATCTTTGTTCATTTCTGTTTATCGATTTACCTGTTTATTTGTACACACTGTATGCTTCGTACATGCTTCATAGCACATGCTAATTAGTTCAATAGAAAGCACTCTTCATGACTCGATACCAAACGCTCTACCAAACTCCCTACCGAATTTCCTATCAAACTCCCTACCGAACTCCCTACCAAACTCTCTACTACCCTACCAAACTCCCTATCAAACTCCCTATCGAACTCCCTACCACCCTACCGAACTCCCTACCAAACTCCCTACCACCCTACCAAACTCCCTATCAAACTCCCTACCGAACTTCCTACCATCCTACCAAACTCCCTACCAAACTCCCTACCACCCTACCAAACTCCCTATCAAACTCCCTACCGAACTCCCTACCACCCTACCGAACTCCCTACCAAACTCCCTACCACCCTACCAAACTCCCTATCAAACTCCCTACCGAATTCCCTACCAAACGCCCTACCAAACGCCCTACCGAACTCCCTATCAAACTCCCTACCAAACTCTCTACCGAATTCCCTACCAAACTCCCTACCAAACTCCCTATCGAGCTTACCTATACATACTGTATGCTTCGTACATGCTAATTAGCTCGATAGAAAGCACCCTTCATGACTCGATACCAAACTTCCTACCGAATTCCCTACCAAATTCCCTACCAAACTCCCTATCAAACTTTCTACCAAACGCTCTATCGAACTCTCTATCAAACTCCCTACCAAACTCCCTACCGAATTCCCTACCAAACTCTCTATCAAACTTCCTACCAAACGCTCTATTGAACTCTCTATCAAACTCCCTACCAAACTCTCTACCAAACGCCCTATCGAACTCCCTACCAAACTCCCTACCAAACGCCCTATCGAATTCCCTACCGAATTCCCTACCAAACTTCCTACCGAGCTTCCTATCAAACACCCTACATGGCTCCCTTCATGGCTTCCTCCATGGCTCCCTTCATGGCTCCCTACCCCATTAGCTTCTTCATTGCTTTCCCTATTTACACCCCCGTTTGCTTCCTCATCGCAAAGCTTCATCGAGTCCTTCGTCTTATCTGTTTCATAGAAGAAAGGACTGCATCAACTATTGTTATGGAGAAGAGCTTGGAATAACGATAACGGGTCTCCTACATCTCATTGACTTCCCCATTGGCTTCCCCATTGGCTTCCCCATTGGCTTCCCCATTAACTTTCTCATTGGCTTCCGATAGGCCACATATGAAGCACTGGATAGGCCACATATGGAGCACTGGGTATATCACATATGAAGCACTGGATACGTCACATATGGAGCACTGGGTAGGCCACATATGAAGCACTGAATAGATCACATATGGAGCACTGGATACGTCACATATGAAGCACTGGATAGACCACATATGAAGCACTGGATAGACCACATATGGAGCACTGAATACGTCACATATGAAGCACTGAATATACTACATATGGAGCACTGGATATACCACATATGGAGCACTGAATACGTCACATATGGAGCACTGGGTAGGCCACATATGAAGCACTGGATATATCACATATGGAGCACTGGGTAGGCCACATATGGAGCACTGAATATATCACATATGGAGCACTGGATATATCACATATGGAGCACTGGATATATCACATATGGAGCACTGGATATATCACATATGGAGCACTGGATATATCACATATGAAGCACTGGGTAGGCCACATATGAAGCACTGAGTACGTCACATATGAAGCACTGGATAGATCACATATGGAGCACTGAATAGATCACATATGAAGCTCTGAGTACGTCACATATGAAGCACTGAATAGACCACATATGAAGCACTGAATATACTACATATGAAGCATCGAAAGGGCAGTGAGGTTGATTTTACAAATCTGTTTCTTATTTTGCACTTTTAGGAGATTCGCCACTAAATTTGGTGGGGCTCTCGGCAAATTCTAAAAAACGGCACAGGTTTCGCAATCAACGATACCTAATTAAAAGAACGTAGTGCAAAGCAGTTTCCATCGGAAATGGCGACCCCCTCGTTACTCACGTATCATGTAGGGCACGAATAAAACCGTCTTTTCTACAAAAGACGTGTTTAAAACCTCTTAGCGGCTTTTTTGCTTCGGTTTTTTGGTATTTAATTATGTAAGCTGGGCAAGGATTATAGTAGGGAGGTTCACCTCGCTGTTGACCGATGACCCCCTCGCTGTCGCCAGTTCTAACCTGCTTGCAGTTTCCTACCTCCTACCTCCTACTTCCAGCAATGCCTCCGCAACGTGGCGGTAGGCCTTTAAACCAGCTCATCGCCGATAACTTCTAGAAGATAATCATATCTGGAAGGGTTGATACTGTTCAGTGCCGTCACTGTCATAAGATCATGGCTCATGCAACTACACGTCAGCAGGTTCATCTAGATCAGTGTGACCAGTACAGAAGAAGACCTACAAATCCGGATCGTCACTCGATTCAGACCACCCTCGGTGCAAATATCAGAACCCTCGCCGTCGGTGTAGCTAAAAGATTAAATCAAACTGCGGCAATGGCAGTAAATTGCTATGGTCAGGCTAAATCCTTCGAGCGAGAGTACCCTCAACGAGTATGGAGCTTCCTTTACATGGTGAAGGGGTCAATCTGCAGGCCAATTAACCCTCTATAATTTGCTACTATAAATATAAACCACCCCTGTGTTTAAAACCTCCTTCAAGAAACGAGTTTAAAACACGTCTTGAGCTAGCCTAAAGAAGGTAGTCAAAAAACATGTTTAAAACATATTCGTGCCCTACACGTATGTAGATTGACCTCGGCAAAACCTCTGCCTTGCCCTAGGCACGTGATAGGCTGGGATTCAGTGTAGATCAATGATATGCTCCGTAGAAACGTATTATTGATTCTGATGTAGAGAATTCCCATGTAAGTCTAACTGTACCAAGTACCTTTGCAATGCAGCCTCCTAAACTAATGCCCTCGTAGTCCTCTTGCCCTTCTTAAACGCCAAACTCCCACGCTAAAGCGGTCAGCAACGAAATTGAAACGTTCAAGGGATATAATCAATAGGAGAAATCTGCTGGCCATCATCACATCTACAACCTAGGCCTCCTCGTTCGTATCCTCAGCGACATCGTTAGCGACGCAATCGGCGATAGTCTCGTCAACGTCTGCAATCATGATATGAACTACCTCCCTCCTTCTTAAACCAGATGGAAGAGGTGCAAGACATGGAGCAACGGAAGATGTCACGGTAGCTTTCTTATTCTTGGATCTGTCGATCCAGAACATCTGGATTACTCCAACGATCCCAACTAACCCACTAGCCCACCATGCTAGACCGGTGAACCCCATATGAACCCCAACGCCGTAGAGATAGCCGGCTACTGGAGGGGCAATTGTGCGACATGCAGCGCCTGCAGAAGCAGCAAGACCGTTGATCTTCCCCAGGACCGATGAGTTCGGGCTAGCTTCTTTCAACAATATGAGGAGAACCGGATAAGCCAGGATGGAGGTGAAGTTTCGCAAGGTCAGGCATGCCCAAACTCCTGGATAAACTGAATTCTCTGGCAGCAACGCAAGGAATGGGACGACGAAGTACTCGATAGGATGAAGTAGCGTAACCATCACAAAGACTTTCCAAAGTCCAAGCCAAGTTGCGAAAAGGGGGAAAATGACGGCCTGGATGAAAAGTGCAATCAGGCCGTTGACGCACATGATAATTCCTACGGCTTGCGTCGACATGCCTAGGCCTCCAGGTATATCTAACGCAGATGCCGCCAAGGTTGAGATGTCGCCGCTGCGTTCGTCTTGCAGGAAGATAGGAAGAAGATGATCATAGGTCATTGAGTGATACGTGAAGATCCCCAGAGCAATGACAATCATGACCACTTTCTTTGTAAAGACCTTGGAATTGGTACCCGACGATATCGACGACGGTCTAGATGTACCGTCCGCGTTTACAGTCCATTGCTTTTCTTCCTCAATATCAACATTGTTGAAGGTACCGTAACTTTCAGCACGTAGGTCAACGCCATCATTTGCCATAGCACCAGATGTCATCACAAGTGGCGTTTCGGCCACGGTTGTTTCCAGCTCGTCCGGTGTGCTCCAAGGCTGCATATTCGGATGGGTCTCCACGAGGAGGAAATAGCCGGCTAGTATGCTGATTAAAAGGAGGGTGGCGCAAACAAGATTCGGGAGAAGAAAGGGGAAAGTAGCAAAGATTCCATTAGGGGAAAATATGCTGGGCATTGATTCCGCTGGCTTTGCCAAAGTGCCGCCGATCGCTGGCCCGATGATTGTACCTATACTCCATACAAACGGCATGACCGCGTACGCTCGAGCTGCTACCGTCAATTCTATGTCTTATAGTACCGAAGGCGCCGATCTTACGCTCATGCTCTGGCTTCTTGACCAGCTCTCCAACCATGGTCTGAACGACTCCAATGTTCCCATCTTCAATCGAGTAAGTTACTTGTCCGGAGAGATAATAAACATATGGAGTACTGACTGAGTAATCCACCGAGGGCCCTGCCTGCCAAAGCTAGCCAAAAGTTTGAGGCAAAGCCGACACAGACCAGGGATAACATTGTGCCGGCACAGCCCATAAGAAGCACTGGCTTCCGACCGATTCGATCTGAAAAACCTCCCCAGAACAGGCCAGTGAGGCTTTCGGCAAAGGAGAAGGTAGAAATGAAGATCCCAGCGTAGAAGGAAGCGTTGCTTTTATCTCCGACGTCGAAGTCTCTGACCATGACCCATGCGTATGGAAAGCTATCGAACATTAGAGACCGTAGGAAAGATTATTGAGTCTTCCGTACCAGGATGCCAGGGCGATGGGCTCTGCCACTCGACATATTGCTGATAACAGGATCAGTTATAGGTCGTGAGAAGATGACTAGGAGTTCAGTGGTATACCTAGTATGAAGAGCTGAAAGGTAGGGAAGCTGTCGTCAAGTTTACGAGGTGTTCTTGGTAGACGTGTCAATACCATCTCTTCAAGTTCTACGAGGATTCTCACTGTCCACAGCTGGCTCCTTCTTGAGAAATGAGCTTAGCAGTTGTGTATACCAGGCATGCCGAACAGAGCAGACAAGAGCAAGACTGCGGAAGATGAGCGGTAAGTAGGTGCAGTTGTAGTAAGAGAATAATCAGGTCTTGTGTCTCGTAGAAATGAGCCGGGGGGAGATTGAGTTCAGATTATACAGTACCCCGCAGGTAAATGATGAGCTTAGGGTGGGGCACGGATACCCGACACGCCGACTTCAAGTCTCTTTTCTTTTCCGTAAACAGGTCTTGTTGACGCCTCAAAGACTTCAACCAAAGCCCCGGCTTTGACATGGCTGTGCCCTAAAGCAGGGACTCATCACTCGTGGTGTATCGGTTCAGACTCCTTGTTGCTTGCTTGGCCAGGCGAGCAAAGATGCAAGAGGAACCCATATTTCCTGTGGCCGGACCGTTGTCGCTAAAGCATTCACCTCTATAGACATAAACACGAAAAGCTTCCTTCATTTCCGCTTCTAGCTCTGAAGGTGAGCCGATGCTGCTTTACGAAGGTAGGCATTTCTGAGCACTTCCTGAGCACTTCCTGAGCATTCCTGATTCGATCCTGAGCTACATAAAGCAGTGCAGAGTCGCAGGACACAAAAGTCTGAAATGACTGTAACTGAATCTAAATAGCAGATCTGCTGAACTTGTTTATAGATAAGACTGACAATTCAAATTAAATTCAAGACCTATCAAAAATTTTCAATCTGTTTACATAATTTTTGTAACGATAGTAGTATGAATCAGAAAGTAGATTGTAAAAGGGATCAAACCTATATTAGGCCTTATGAGAGAACTGTCCTGGGACTGAGGGCAGGTGATGAAACCTTATTGGATCAATGCACAATCAAATTCTTCACCATCAAGTGAGCGAAGAGTTTTGGGTCACTTCTCACGGGCTCGATGGCTTTTCTGACGCCGAGCACTTACAGGGCACTCTAGGCTCAAAAAACCCACTGCATAATAGGGAAGCGACGCCTTCGTCGCAACAGCTCACCCTTATACATCGACTAGACGCATCTGAACAGCCCTTTGTAGTACTTCTCTTCTGATGATGGCTTTGTCCATATTTTATAGCTGGCCGTTGCCGTATCATGACCATACTCCATCCCCTGATTGTGAAGATTGAGTTCTTGTTCGCCTGGTGACAAAGTTCTTTTGCGTAATCATAACAGCTAGTATCAGCAGCTGTTAAGATAAGATAGTTAAGGTCAAGAAATGCAGTTATATCGAGACGCTCAAATCTGTCAAGTTGTGTTCGAGCACCACCTGTTGGCTTCCGGAATTTTTAGGCTCCCGATATCTAGTGATAGCCTGTGAATCCGCTATCCTTTACGTTTCTGATCTCGATCACATTACAGGTCAGAGTGCTCGCGGTATTTCTCACTACGCTGATTGTGACAGAGTTTGAATTGTTCTATAATGCGTGCTTAGAGACTTTAAAGACTTGTGCTATTGGAAGCAGCAACACAGCACCGTGCAGATGATCTTCGAAGTCAAATACCTTTAGTTGTTCTTACTAGAATTTCTCACCTGGCTGCTGAAGCCGTACATGAATGAAAACCCTGCGAAGGAATTCATACGACGGTCAACTTCACCTGCAGAAAGTCCGGTATTGTTCGTTCCTTAGAAGAACGACGAGTTTCTAGAGTTCATCATTAGTTCCGATGAAATTAAGATGAACAAATCCAAGGTCAGCGCAGTGCTCGAGGGAGGCAGAGTTGGAAATAGCTTCATTTTTCATATATCATGTGTCTAACTCATTGAGTATTAACTCAGATGCCCTCTGAGTTATTATCCGTGCCCCGCTCTAAGCTCATTCTTCGCTTGGGATGAGCTTAGGGCGGGGCACGGATATGCCGAACACTGGGTTCTGCCTTAAAGTTAGCGCAGCCCCAAGACAGACTTCCCACAGGGCCGCTGTTCATCTCAGACCTCTAAGACTACTGTAACGTCTGATATGTCGCAGCTTGTTGGTTGTCTAATTGCTACACGAGTCGCTCGCCATGCATTCACAGTTGTGCGCTCATTGGGCTCGAATTTATTCAGCATTTCATTGCCTCGTCCACTTGCGCCTTGCGTCTGGCGACTTCTGACCAGCCTCGAGTATCTCTCCATCGGTAGAAACACCATAACCAGTATATGATCTCCGGACTTAACTTGAAGTAATATGCTGACTGTTACTAGTAGGGCTGCATCGCCAGATTCCGTCAGGAACACCTCGTTATGACGAAGCCTTTACCCCCATCACAACGCAAATCCTTCGAGATTGCCATCATATGCGCCTTACGATCAGAGGCTGATGCAGTAGAGGCTTTGTTCGACATCTTCTGGGATGATGAGGGGAAGACATACGGAAAGGCGCCTGGAGATCCAAATGCATACACGACGGGCGTGATTGGTACCCACAATATTGTACTAGCACATATGCCAGGCATAGGCAAGGGCAATGCAGCGGGTGTAGCGGCAAGCTTCCGATCTAGCTTTGAAGGGATCAGGTTGGCGTTGGTCGTCGGTATCTGCGGTGGAGTGCCCCATGGGACCGACGATGAGGAGGAGATTTTGCTTGGCGATGTCATCATCAGCGACGGACTCATAGAGTACGACTTTGGAAGGAATTTGCCCAATAAATTCATCAGGAAGGATACCCTACAGGATAATTTAGCCAGGCCCAACACCGAAATTCAAGCACTCTTAACCAAGTTAAAAGGGAACAGAGGTCGGATGCACTTAAGGGAAAACACTTCTCATCACCTTATGGATCTAGAGCAGAATCTAGGCGTCAAAAAAGCTCGATATCCTGGCGCGGACGCGGATAAGCTCTTTGAGCCAACTTACCGACATAAGCATCACGACTTACCAGCTTGCACCCTGTGCAGCAAATGCGCGAAGAAAGAGGATGAGGTCTGCCAGACTGCCCTTGAATCATCCTGTTCGGAACTCAAGTGCAACGATAACAAGTTGGTAACTCGCCGCCGGCTAATAAAAGCTATGGACAGTACTACGGCACAGGAGCCCGTCATACATTACGGCTTGATCGCATCTGGAGACGCCGTCATGAAGTCGGGTGAGGATCGTGACGCAATTGCTGCCAAGGAGAATGTTATTGCGTTCGAGATGGAAGGTGCTGGAGTTTGGGATAATTTCCCTTGTGTCGTAATCAAAGGGGTTTGTGACTACGCAGATAGTCACAAGAACAAAGAGTGGCAGAACTATGCCGCGGCAACTGCCGCAGCTTGTATGAAGGCATTCTTAAAAGAGTGGGTTCCCGCAGACAAATACATAGCGGCAGCAGCTCAGAGTATGTAACTATTCTTCATTGGACGGCTCTGTCGCAGCTCGACTTCTTTTGCTACAACTCATTCACTTCTCCTAAGGGGACATGGAAACTTGGTTTAATGTGGCTTGATAGTTCAGTCTTTACATTAATTCGGAATCATTTCGAAGGTTTCTACTCTCACTGACTCTTCACTTTGCTGATTTCTTGCTTATCTTGAAAACGTGATATTGAAATTTATTTTTTATTCTCAGTTAAGAAAATAATGAATCATTATATACTTTTATAAGAGATTTCTGTAAGAACACAAGGGAAACAAACAGCACTATCATGTCTTATCTTCAGTGATTAATATATAAGAAATTCTGGGCACAAGCTAACTTCATTCTAGTTCCACCAAAGGCGCACTGGCTGGTTCCCTTTGGTCGTAACAAACAATTCATTGGTCGTCATTCTCAATTCGAGGAACTCTTCGCAAAGCTCGATCCGGAGGACTCTGATGAGGGCTGCCAACGGGTTGCCATTACAGGCCTTGGAGGAGTGGGCAAGACCCAGATCGCCCTCGAAGCTGCCTTCCGTATGAAGAAAGCATCTCCTGATCGTTCAGTATTCTGGATCTCGGCCACATCGACTACGAGTTTCGAGAAGAGCTATCGTGATATCGGCCAGGTCCTTGAAATACCTGGTATAATTGAGGACAAAGCAGATGTCAAGGTGCTCGTAAAGACATTCCTAAGCCAGGAAAGCGCTGGCAGATGGTTGTTAATTATCGACAACGCTGATGACGTGGAAATGCTCTACGGCAGAGCCGACGAGAGTAATGAGAGTAGTGGCTCTCCTGCCCTAGCCGACTATCTTCCGTTCAGCCGAAAAGGGTCAATTCTCTTCACGACCCGGAACCTGAAGGCCGCAGTCAAAGAAGCTGGGGTGAATGTCATCATACTAAGAGAGATGAGCGAGAGTGATTCCCAGAAGCTCTTAGAGATGAGTTTGATCGACAAGAACTTGACGGAAGGGAAAGATGTCACAGCCAATCTACTCGACAATCTCACCCACCTTCCGCTCGCAATAAAGCAAGCAGCAGCCTATATGAATAAAAACAAGATGTCTGTCTCCGAATACCTAGCCCTCTACGAAGGCAACGATGACGACCTTTTACACCTGCTCAGCGAAGAGTTCGAGGATCAAGGCCGATATAGGGAGGTCAAAAACCCTATCGCTTCAACGTGGTTGATTTCTTTCCGTCAGATTTCAAGTCGCGATCAACTTGCTGAAGAGTATCTCTGTTTTATGTCTTGTGTCGCTCAGCAAGATATTCCTCTCTCTCTTCTACCACCAGCAACGAAGCTCAAGCAATTAGAAGCGATTGGAACATTAAGTTCATATGCCTTCATCACTAAACGTAACGGCCAAGACTCCTACGAAATCCATCGACTAGTGCAAATAGCAATGCATAATTGGTTGAAAACAAAAGGTCAAATGAGCTTGTGGAGTGGAAAAGCGCTCATACAGGTAGCAGAAGTCTTTCCATTTCCCAAACATGAGAACAGAGCTACGTGGACGACATATCTACCTCATGCACAACGTGTGCTCAGCTTTCAGGAATACTTTGGTAATCTTGAGGAATCTCATCGAGAGCTACTTTCTAATGTAGGATGGTGCTTTGAAGTTAATGGAAAGTACGCAGAGGCTGAGCAGATGCTTCGACAGACGCTGATGCTGAAGGAGAAGGTGTTTGACAAGGAACACCCGTCAACGCTCGGCAGCATGAACAATCTCGCAGAAGTTCTAAGAAGTCAGGGCAAATACGAAAAGGCGGAGCAAATGAATCGACAAACGCTAGAGCTGAGGAAGAAGATGCTTGGCAAGGAACATCCGTCAACGCTTGACAGCATGAACAATCTTGCGATAGTGCTAGATAATCAAGGGAAGTACGAGGAGGCTGAGCAGATGCATCGACAGACGCTGATGCTGACGAAGAAGATGCTTGGCGAGGAGCATTCGTCAACGCTTGACAGCATGAACAATCTCGCGCTAGTGCTAGATAATCAAGGGAAGTACGAGAAGGCTGAGCAGATGCATCGACAGACGCTGATGCTGACGAAGAAGATGCTTGGCGAGGAGCATTCGTCAACGCTTGACAGCATGAACAATCTCGCGAAAGTACTACATAGTCAAGGGAAGTACGAGGAGGCTGAGCAGATGCATCGACAGACGCTGATGCTGACGAAGAAGATGCTTGGCGAGGAGCATTCGTCAACGCTTGACAGCATGAACAATCTCGCGAAAGTACTACATAGTCAAGGGAAGTACGAGAAGACTGAGCAGATGCATCAACAAACGTTAGAGCTGAGGAAGAAGGTGCTTGGCAAGGAACATCCTGATACGCTTGTCAGCATGAGCAATCTCGCGGCAGTGCTAGATAGTCAAGGGAAGTACGAGGAGGCTGAGTCGATGTATCGACAAACGTTAGAGCTGAGGAAGAAGATGCTTGGCAAAGAACATCCTGATACGATTGTCAGCATGAGCAATCTTGCGGTAGTGCTAGATAGTCAAGGGAAGTACGAGGAGGCTGAGTCGATGTATCGACAAACGTTAGAGCTGAGAAAGAAGGTGCTTGGCAAGGAACATCCCAAAACGCTGAAGAGCATGAGAAATCTCGCGACAGTGCTACATAATCAAGAGAAGTACGAGGAGGCTGAGCAGATGCACCGGCAGACGTCAGAGCTGAACCCTTTACCAGAAGAATGAAAGGCGCGGAAGATTCAAGAAGGACGAGCCTATTCTGTAAACCACAACACGAAGTCTACTACATGGTTTAAGCCTAACCTTCGTGAAGCGATGGGAACGCTCCAGGAAGGATAGGAGGCGCGACGGACCTGCGAAGGAAAACTTTACGTTCTCAATCACGAAGTTCACTTCGTGGATCCACCCCTCGAAATGATTCCGGCCTATATATTGCGTTCCGTTATGCCTGTGTAACCCTTCAAAGGGTATGTACGCTTGGAGGTATGTACGCTTAGAGGGTGCGTACGGTCAAAGAGTGTGTACGTCAAGAAGGTGTATACGCTCAAAGGGTGTGTACACTCAAAAGACGTGTTCGCTTAAATGGTATATACATTTAAAGGGTGTGGGCGCTTAGAGGGTGTGGGCGCTTAGAGGGTATGTACACTCAAAGGTATGTACGCTCAAAGGCTGTGTACGCTCAAAGGCTGTGTACGCTTAAAGAGTGTATACGCTTCTTCTTCTTCTTCTTCCTCATAGACCATCCCAACCGCCAAATGGCAGCTATGCGACATGGTGACTATATATTGACTATATACATCGGGAGATGCACTCATCTATTTCCATATGTGCTTTAAACCCCATGGTTCCTGTCCCCATTGCCATTCTAGTCATGAGGGTGTTGACTTTCCCCGATGTTACTATATCCAAGTGCTGTTATACTCTGCCGTCCTTTAAGGTATATATGAAGTAGTGCTGGATTGGCAATATGCCTCCCAACGAGATCCTTGCTTTGTTCCTCGGTCGTCGATCACGTGTACTTCACCTACTTACGACGCCGGCCTCGAGCTTGATCGCGGGCCACAGAGATACAATACAAATTTCATTCGGCAGGCGGCTGAGAACAGCGGATCGATATGGATGTAGATCAAACAGATGGCCTGTGTGAGAAGTGTCGCCAACCCTTTACCGACTGGGCACACGTTGTTGAGACTTGCAAAGGAGGGTCCGAGTCTATCTACAGCCATCACAACCTATCCACGCTGAAAGATTCTGTTACAGAAGGATGTACTATGTGTTTGATGTTTCTCAACGAGGTGTCCCGTCAAATCTCATCATTCACGCCAGAAGCACGACGTGTGATGAACACGCTGCATGGTCAGCTTACTATACACCCAAACAGGACTACCTTCGAGTTCGATATAGCCCAAGTCAGAAGCTGGAACGTAGGACTAAAATTTGTTCCCCCGAGGCTATCTGTACTAGCTATGCTGACCTTGACGCCAACGGATCAAAAAGGTAGGTCACCTAACTCCGTTTGAAAGCACAATTGGATCTAAGCAAACTTTACAACTTTTTACCAAATGACTATTGAATCATAGACCAGCAACTTGCTTTGGGAGCCTCGACAATGTCTCCCGCCTCCTTTCGGCTGATTCGTCACTGGCTGGAATGTTGCAATGCGACACATCAGAAATGCATCGTACCAAATTACGCTGTGCCTACGCGTCTCATCGAGATTGACGCTAGTGATGTCCGAATATGTTACTCAAAGCAACTACCGACACCGCCACATTACGTGACATTGAGTCACTGCTGGGGTGGCTTGAAGCTCTTCAACCTAACCAAAGACAATCTGCGATCTATGCAAGACAAAATCCCTCAGCAAAAGCTGTGTCTTACATTCAGGCATGCCATCGGTATCACCCGCTTACTTGGTTTCAAGTATCTATGGATCGATAGCTTGTGTATAGTCCAAGACGACGAGTTGGATTGGCGTCAGGAGGCAGCTAAAATGGGGTCGGTGTATGGCTGTTCAAGTCTGAACATCGCAGCAGCGAGTGCCACCAACGGTAGCTTTGGGTGTTTCTACAATCGAAAGGAGCAGGTCTTACGTTGCGTGAGAGGGGTGCGCGTGAGAGTTGATGGTGCTCTGCACATTGTACACGAGGAATCGTCCTACTACAGATCATCGATCACCAGTTCCCCTCTGGCCACACGATCTTGGGTGCTACAAGAACGAGTCCTCGCACCAAGAGTCATTTGGTTTTCCGAGCAGCAGTTATTCTGGGAATGTAGGGAGAGCTTAGCTTGCGAGACATTTCAGGTCCAGCTACCAGATTTCTATGGCCAATATCAGCCATCGAACCGAGGCATTGACACGCTCTCGAAGCGGTGGCCGAGCCTTGTTACGAAGTACACGACCGGCAAATTGACACGCGATAGCGATAAGCTAGTTGCAATATCCGGCCTCGCACAAAAAGCTCAGCAGGAGACAGGAGATGATTATGTTTGGGGACTGTGGAGACGAGATCTGGAAGCACAGCTATGCTGGACCCTCAAGGACAAGAGCAAGGGTAGTTACGCTGGCCCTCTGCAGTCTCGTGCGCCTTCCTGGTCGTGGGCCTCTGTCAATGGACCTATCAACCTTCCAATTGGAATTGGCTGGAGTGCATCGCAGATCTACGGCAAAATACTAATTCGGGTCGTTAATGTCACGACAGCACCTATCGCAAATTTTCCGCTGGAGGATGGAGAAAGCAAGACGCTAAGACTGGTCCGTGGGCCCTTATTTTCCGCGCGAGAAGTGTCTGGTCCAGAAGAGCGGGATCCCCAGGTCCTTCTCGCAGAAACACTGATTCGTGTATCCTGGATAGGATATTGGGACGTACCAAGCGACAAGTCTGAAGAGCCCAGAGACCCGTTCTATTGTCTTCCCGTCATGCGAAGTGAGACGATGGTCGCCGCTTACAACAATCGATGTGAGGGGTTGATTCTCAAGAAAACGGACAATGGGATGCGAGGGCAATTCAAGCGCCTCGGAACATACAGAGTGAGTGGGAGCTCGGATGCAGTTCGCGCAATGGAGGATCCAAAATCGATGATGCAAGAGTCGATGTGGGAAAGCTATGGGGGTCTTGACACGCTTGGAAGGCGACAGTATACCATCACGCTTCTCTGAACTATCATACCTTGCGTTAGCTAGCGACGGGTACGCCGGGTACGCCGTTTAGGATGCATCGCCCAGGCTAACCTCGAACACACATCAGCCTTGTTGTGATCAGTTTTTGAGGTTTCTACATCAATCATCAGTGTTCTACGGAGTAGAAACGCAGGGCATTCGGCCGGTTGTCATCCACCACTAACCCTCGGTTCTACTAATCATTGAAGAAAAAGGTAAACATCCTCCCTCCCCCCCAAACCAGTATAGCAGCCCTTCCGCTTCCCTGCGTTATGCCGCATGAGCTTACGGGTTCATGCATCCGAAGCGTGAGGTCCCGGACGACCTCGTTTTGATGGGCTGCATGAATGCCGCGTTGGAAACACAACAACATGGAGGACGCCGAACGACTGTACTATTCTATTCGCGGTGAGTACAGAAAGCAGCGAAAGGATGTTTACAACTGATCAGCAATTATAAGCCGGACTGTGCAAACGCCTTGGAATTTTAAACCCACGCTGTATTTTGGCACCATGTATGCAACAGCACTGATTTTTAGCAAACTTCTGGTCATCGAATGCAAAAAAGGAACGCTGCGAGAGTTTATATATGTCTGAGCGACGCGTTACACCGGTTCTGAGGGGTTTTCACTTGCGCTTGCCACACACAAGACTTCCATACTTGACGTTTTTCAATCACATGGCGAGCATATGTGCACCGTGTTCCAAATGGAAATAGCTCCAATCTTTTCGGGCCCAAGTTAGACGTTACGAGTCGGATCATCCACCAGTCTCTTAGTCTCTCACGCGAAAAGGAACCCACAACGGGCAGTCAAATGCACCTAAAGAATGCTCCCTCCTCGAACCCTCCGCATCGTCAACGACAGTCCAACAAGCCCACTCTACCCACCACCCAAGCAACCACAATACTCACCCCTCACGTCTCCCCCACATCAACAAGCCCCGTCCCCTCTCCCCTCCCACTCCCATCCGCCGCCGTAGTAACCTCCGGATGAACCCTCACCTCCTCCGCATACACCGGAAGCCTCCCAGGCCCCCCAGGCACACTAACCTCATTACTCACAACCGACACCTTCAAATCCGCCACCTGCCCTCTTGGAACCTCCGCCCCATCCATCGTCACCACCCTCCAATGCAGATTCTCCCGCAAATATGGCACCACGCTCTCAACCCCCAGCCCCGCCAACTCCCCGCTCGTAACCCTCTCCGCCAGCGCCATCGTCAGCGGGATCTGGCCCGTCACGCTCAGGTGCGCTTCGCGGTCCCGTTGGCACTTGGCGCAGCCGGTGTCTGGGGAGTCCCCGAGGACGGTGAAGGTGCCGATGAGGTTGGGGGCCGTGGACCAGCCGGCGGGGTCTGAGGTGGCGAGGGGCCCGAGGAAGATGGGGACGTGGAAGGTGCCGCCAAGGGAGTGTTTTTGGGCGCGGATGTTAGTGAGCCATTCTAGGTATTTGTTGTTGGAGGCGAGGGGGTTGGGTGTCGGTTTGTTCGTTGGTTGGTGGTCGGGTGTGGTGCTTTTTCCGTTGGTTCCTTTTCCGTTTGTGGCGTGTTCTTCGTTGCTCACTTTTTCCATCTTGGCTACCTGTTTGCTTTGCTGCCCGTCTCCGTTACTTGCTTTCTCGGCCATAGGTGCCTGAGCGCCTATATCCCCATTCCTTATTGTAGGAGTCACTATGAAAGGACTCCCATTGGCATTCCCATTGCCGTTGCTGTTGTCAATATCACGGGTTGTCTCCTGGCCCGTTTCAGCAGGCGCCTTCACAGCCATTTTCATTTGGGGCAAGCCACGTGCGGTCCCAGCTGTTTTCACCTGCGCCATGGTATTCACGCCCCCTTTAGCACTCCCTCTGACCATACTAGCAACAGAGCTCCCTCCATAGAGCCGGTTGACAGCATCCGCAACAGACGACTGAAGTTCCTCCGGGGTTGCAAAATTCCATGATTGCGTTTCGGGGTACGCGTAACCCAAAGTCAATGTGCTGCGTACTCCATCCGATGTCCAGAAGGAGTCCGCGGCATTGTAAAATGGCGTAAGCGGTGAGGTTTCGGTTTCCGTACTGCCGACTGCGGTAGTAAAAGTGCCGGACTCGGTGGGTTGGGCCGTGACAAAGCTATCCCGGCCATCGGGGTGAATGGCTTGCCAGAGCGCAAACAGGCGGTCAACATTACTATATCCGCATATCAGCATTTCCACTCTCAGCTATCCTCAAAGAAATGTATACCCACCAATGATGCAACCAAAACAGCGGATCAAACGCTGCATACGGAACCACACTCATATGGCCCCCTCCGCCGGCTACCCCATGCACGGTATCATGCACGCCCTCGATACTGCCATAAATTCCCGGCTGGCCCTGGTTCCACTGATTGTTGCTGAAGGGGCCGTAACGGTCGTAGGCGGAGACGAGGTAGAAGACTAGCTCGCGCAGGTTGCGCACTTGTTGCTCGAAGGCGGCTTCGGCTTGGGCGTTTTGCGAGGTCGAGGTGTGTCGGACCGGGTAGCGGACCGAGGAGGTGTAGGTGGCGAAGGGGTTGGGGGTGAAGGGGCCGCGGCCGGTCTGTTGGGGGGGGTGATTAGTCGAGGTAGGGGGTTAGATGGGTGGAGACTTTTCGCAGGATTGAGGGGGGCAAGATTGTCGATAGGGGTAGTATAACAGGTCGGACAACAGACTACCCGACTTACATTCTTCAGCGGGAAATCCCCCGGCGCCGGGTTCAGCGGATGGAATTCAAAGCTATATAGCGGATTCTTCATTTTAATCGTCTTCCCCGCGGAACTCGGCTTTACAACATGCACCGTCTCCGTTTGCAGCGAAGCAGGTAGCACGCTGTCGCCGGCCTGCAGCGGTGCTGCCCAGTCCCAGTACGGCATGCGGAAATCGCGCGCGGCGGCTAGATAGCGAGATTGGTCGGCGGGGGATGGGAAGCTAGTGGCGATTGAGGTGATGAGGGTGCTGAGGGTTTGCTGGGGTGGGGGGTGAATGTTAGCGGATGAGGGGTGGTTGGATTGGGGGGGGGGGTTACTTCAAAGAGAGCAAGGTAGGGGCGGTGCCATGTTGGGAAGAGAATGGAGTTGTGCGTGCAATAGCCGCCGGATCCTGCTGGTTTTTCGCTACCGGCATCGTTGGGCCAGGCTTTGTAGGGGCGGCCGTGGATGCCTGTTCTCGTCAGTCAGTATAGTGGTTTACCGGCCGACTGCTACCCTGTCTGCGGCTGCGGCAAAGCTGTGAAGTTGGAAGTTGGAAAATGCTCACCAGCAATTTGATAGTACGACAAGGGATCATTTTCGTCGAGCTTCTGGAATGCGTCGAGGCCTAGGAGATAGAGGTTCCATACGTCTGGGTAGTTTTGTTCAAGGTCTCTGATTTCTCGGCGGATGGGAACGGGGCCTGGGGTGGTTAGCCTGTGAGGAGCTGGCATAGGGAGCTTGAGATTGCGATGGAGTGTATGCAATATACCATTCTCTCCGGAATTGGCAAGCAATCCTTTGGTTATGATGGGGTCTTGTGACATGCTGATTGAGATCTACAGTTTGGGCTTCTATCAACTATCGATGTGTTTTAGGGATACGAAAAAAGGCGGTGGAGTGGTAGATTGCAAAAGCGAACCGTGTGGAGAGAAATGAAGCGGTCATATATGAGATGTTAAAGCAGAAGATGAGCCAAAAAAGAGCGTGACAGGTGCCCGCTGGGGCTGAATGCCAATCCTGCAAGGCAGCATTGGATGAATACGAGGACACTGAAAGCCAGCCAGCCACACTCCATAAGCGACGCATTATGTACCACTTGGAGTATCTCCTCTGTGGAGTTCATTCATCTAGCTTCCACTGCTTCAAGTACATGGTGAGAAATTGACAAATGAGGGGTTGGCAGGGCGGTTATGGAGAGCCATGGTCGATGCTTCGGTCTGGATGTAGAACCTAGATTTGTGACTTTTCCCACTATAGGATGATTCAGCCAGCCACTTCTCATGCTCGAAAAGTGGGAGTATCGCGTAGCGGTGTAATCATGTTGAAGAAGGGTTCGAACCAACATGAAGCTTGTTGTGGCTAGTCTGATCGTACATCCGTACTTTGGCTTGTATGGTCAGCTACATAGAGCTCTGTCATATGACTTGCGTTGAGATTTCGGTCAAGGCACTGTCAGGTGGGCACTTCAGCCGCACTCTCCATATTTGGAGGATGGTTCACCGCATCTTCCTCCCGGATGCTAATGAGCGATGGGATAGCATGATGGCAGGAACTCTGAAAATTTCCTTTCCATCTGGAAGCCTCATCATGGCTGGTCTTAGTGATGGAAAGTGCTTAAGAAGTACCAGATGGTCCACCTTGCCTCAGGACCTCAGACGTGCGTGGCTAAGCCCTTTCGGGTTAGCTCTGCTTACTTCGCGAGCTCAGTGCAGCACGTCTGAGCGCAGAATCCCGTATTTTTGCCAGATACGGGTTAACTTTGATGTATTTACATACAAAGTTTTGGATTAGCTTTTCAATGCATCAAACATTCAACTTCACGTCGCGATCATCAACGCAACAACATATTTAACGACATACATTCAACTGTCGGTTCTAATTTGACATCTGAATTGATCGTTGATAGCTCTTTTGAGTCTGTGTTCTATCGCAATTGAATCACGATATCGAGCGACCTGGCTTCACTCGCTTTTTACCCGAAATTTCGATAGCACCAAGAACCACTGATGACCTACTAGCTCGAGTTTATTCCTGTCGATGGATTCCAATATTGATCTGTGCCTCCGAGTGTGTACAGAAAAAATCTCAAGATAGTGGTTGCGTTGTTGCTCTCTCAACATTCTTTTCGCAAGCGACAAAGTATGCGCATTTTATCAGTGTGACTGCTCAATGAGAAGATATAAAGCATCGATTTGAGTCAAATTACATGTAATTTAGCATACACACAGCGCCTAGATAGTGTCATAGTCATAGACTGCATGCACTTAATGAAAAATAAAAAAATAATAATAAAAAAATCGCGGAACGGGCTCGTCATCAGGAATAACAAAGATGAACGAACAGATAAAGTCTCAGTAGGTAGGTAAATAGATTCTCAGCAGGTAGGTAGGTAGGCTCTCAGTAGGTAGGTAGGTAGATTTGGTAGAAAGTCATGAAGGATGTTTGGTAGAAGCCATATTTGATGCTCGGTAGAGATCAAATTTGATTATTGAACATGAAGCAATTCGAAGCTTGGTAGGAAGTCATGTAGGTAGATGAGTACATGTGGGGTGGCAAGTAGGTAGAAAGTCATGTAGGAAGCATTGTTTGAAGCACTGTTTGACGCATGTTATGCGCCCGACCAACGCGTATTTTGAAGCATGTAGGGAGTTCGATAGGGAGTTCGATAGAAAGCTCGATAGGGAGTTTGGTAGGATGAAAGATCGAAGAGAGGCAGTGTGCATAAACGAAGTTAAGTGACAGCGTTGAAGAAAGATGAATTTGTCTCATCGTGTGTACCACGACCAATGGAGATGTATTCAATGTTCAACATCCTCAATTCTTCTCTCGTACTGTAAGTGGAAGCTGAAATGAGATGCGCAGTGGGGCACTGAAGAAGCCCTGAAGGGAAATAGGCAACCTAGTTTAATGATTCGCTCGCAAGAACTGAAGGATCGATGGACAAAGCATATCGTAACGTGGATTAATATTAGCAGCGGATCCACCTGCGGCTCGTTCGAATGGACCAATGATCTGTCTACGCCCCAAGGCTGAGCAACCTTACTCAGTGCCAACCACGGAACACAAGACATGGAGGACTCACAGTCACTCGATATGAGTGTACTATATGACTACCTCGATTACTGGGCCAGCCGTCTGGTTTCAGAGAAGCAGAACCACGATGTTTGGGTCCTTAGCGATGACAAGAATTTTACTGCTTCAGCTTCTAACGACTGTTACAGTAGCTACTGGAGATGGCAATCAAAGTACTCCAACATATGAGACTCCTGGCAGTTTTGTGGAATGCGCCAGTTCGTTCCACTCATCTCATGTCCAGCTGTACGCTGACTTATATATCACAGATGTTTACGGAATAGCTACCGTCACATTACCGAACACAACAAATCGACTCGCTACCACCTCAACCATTCCAGCGGCCCATACTTCGGTATCATTTGTGGACTACTGGTGTCACTTTTGGGGTGTTATATCACCTGGGAACCCTGAACAACACCCCGAGGCCATTGGTGGCTACCTTTACGGTCTCAACGCTAGCGCGCACAGCTCATGTCTATCGCTCGAGGAAGCAGATTACAGTAGCTGGGCGGCCACTGCCAGCCGCGCAGTAGACGTGTACCCTCCGGCGTGGTCTCCTGTGCTGACTCCACCATGTTGCGACAATTTCTGCGACATACAAGCTTCGGCTGTACAGCTCTTCTATTGGCCTACTCCAGCAGTCGTACCGAATGTCACCACTTTTGTTGACTCCACTTCATTCACCTAGTGAGCCTTAATCGTGCTTCAAACATAGTGATGTCGCTGACGGCTTTCACTTCAGTACTTACCCCTCAGTCTACGTGGTTTACAAAAATATCTCTGCCTCCGGTGACTGCGGTATAGTAGGCCCTACGTACGCTAGCTTGACAAATTCATACGCCCCATCCGATATAAGGACTGCCGTTAATAGCGGTGGCTTCGGTGCCGCGAATCTGCTGAATTACGATGATCTCTGGTCTAATTGCACCTCCTTGCAGCCGAAAAGTTATTCGCCACCCGCTTGTGCAGCTACATTAGGTGGCACTGCTGGTCAAATAAGTGATCCCGCGGCTTCTGCTGCTTGCATGTCTCAAATCAACAAACTCGAATCCATGCAGGAACTTGATCAGATACATTGCCACCCCTTCATCGTATATCCTAGTGGATTGCAATCAGTAAACCCAGCTTGGTCTTATTGTCATGCCGGCAATTTTGCTAGCGTTTTTGATCCTCCTCGAGCATTAGTTCCGGCCTCTGCTATGGGCCCTGTACCAACCAAGCCCCCAGACCCTGGACAGAGTGCTACTCCAGCTCCTGTAGTCGCACAACCGGCACCATCTAAGACACCTCCGCCAAATGCACCTTCGGCAGTCACTGGACAGGGGATAGATCCGCCAGGTGCAAATAAGGAAGATCCACCAACTTCTTCGGGAGATCCATCGTCCTCGGGAGACTCTTCAACTACTCATTCGCCGCCCAGCCAGGATCCTGCTAACGACCCTCCGCAGCCTACACGCCCTTCGTATGCCAATTCTGTTTCCGGAGGACAAGGAATATCAATCAACGCCATCAACCCAGGCTCAGTAATAGTAGTAGGATCAACGATCGCAGCTAGCGCAATAGTGGTGCAAGTCCTTCCAGCCTCAGCTACTACACTAGTCATTACTGCTGCTGGGTACCCCGTCACCGTCCTCCCAAATGGCAACGTCCTTATCGCAGGCACAACCCTGGCGCCAAACGCGCCAGCCGTCACGATCGCAGGAACGCCAGTCTCTGTTGGCAGCAACGGCCTAGTAGTAGGCACATCAACATTTATCACATCCTCCTTAGTTGCTGCACTACCTCTCACAGCAGCCGGGCAGCCCGTGAATCCCCTCCCAAATGTCAACGTCCTTATCGCTGGCACAACCCTAACCCCAAATGCGCCGGCCATCACAATCGCAGGAACACCAATATCCCTTGCAATCAGTGCCCTAGTAGTAGGTACTTCAACGATACCCGTACCCTCTTCAGCTGCGTCATCAATCATTGCAGCAGCTGGCCATCCCGTCACCGTCCTCCCAGATGGCAACGTTCTTATCGCTGGCACAACCCTGACCCCGAATACGCCGCTCATTACAATTGCAGGCACACGGGTATCTTTCGGCACCAACGGTCTAGTAATAGGAACTTCCACAGTACCTTTGTCCTCTCTGCCCCTACCGTCTACGATCACCGTCGCAGGCCAAACATTTCCCATCACTCAAGTCGTGAACGGAGTCGTCCTAGTGGGCACGACACTCAAACTCGGTCAGAGTGCAATGATCTCAGGGACACCTGTGACGCTTGGGAGCTCAGGACTGGTGGTTGGGACGTCAACGATACCGCTTCAAAGTGTTGGCTCGGCTCTAGCTAATGCCAATGATAATAATATTGGTAATGGTAATGGTAATGGTATTGGAAGATTCATATTATCTGGTATCAACGGTGGTCTTCCAGCACCATCTGCGACTGGCTCGACGAATTCCAATCAGTCGCAAACCAATGGCACTGGAGCGGCCGGCGGCACAGAAGCGTTCCTCGGAGGTTCAAGCAAGGTGAACGTCCGACGAAGCTTTTTTACGGTACTTGGAATGGCGATGCTGCTCCCACTACTTAGCGTTAGTATCTGCTGAACTTCTAGAATAAAGCGTCAAATGCGGGCGCTCCTTACGCAAGAGAGCACCAGCCCGAAGGCATCGTTGTTCCGTACCATGCATGAATGTTGACTGTTCATAAATCGCATAGTACCCCTTATTTCGCAAATTCTCTATATCATTCATAAATGTCTACGAGTAGTTGCTTTCACGAATACGACTTTCATTTCTCAAATATATGATTACTTACTGAAATCCAGAATTAATTCTCGACTATGATGACTCTGAAGTTCTGAACTGTCATTGTATTTTTGAATGAATTGATGAGAAGAAAAGTTGATTGATCATTCACTAATATTTTATTAATCATTGATTAACTCAGTCATTAAGAAAAGAGTTGATGACAAGCAAAAGAAATTAGAAGTATAATAATAAAGAATAAATCTGTTTCATATTTTAAATGAACTGAATATTTTTCTCTATCGTTTTTATTCTTTCGCAGTGTAGTTCAATTGTTAGTGAAAGAAAGTAAAATGCAGAGATAAATTTGTATCTGTATCAAGAATCTCGACTTTCTTTTCAGCATTTGTCTTTCGAAGTCTGTCAAAGCGAGGTTCATCGACGACGTGGTTCATCTTCATAATAGAAGACTCATTCTTGTTATATTTACGATCTTTAGCCTTTTTAATGATTCGATAAACGAACGATACAGTCATTTCAGCAGACGCAACTGCTATTTTCTTTTCAATTCCGGCCTCAGTCAAGGCCATGACTTGAATTTTCTGAGTCGACGTCGTATTTCCTTCATTATTAGGCATGATTATGAACGGTGACAGTGAGACAGCTGCTTAGAAAGCTGCTGAAGTTCATACCTTAGAATAGAGTCGAATTCCCAACAAAAATTTGGTGGGGGACTGTAATCTTCTCTAGCGCTAGTTATTTGAATACATACAAAACGAGAGGGTCGTCATTTCCGATGGAAACTGCTTTGCACTACGTCTTTTTAATTAGGTGTCGTTGATTGCGAAACCTGTGCCGTTTTTTAGAATTTGCCGAGAGCCTCACCAAATTTAGTCGCAAATCTTCTAAAAGTGCAAAATAAGAAACAGATTTGTAAAATCAACCCTACTGCCCTTCCGATGCTTCATATATAGTATATTCAATGCTCCGTATGTGACGTATTCAGTGCTTTATATGTGATATATTCAGTGCTTCATATGTGACCTACCTAGTGCTTCATATGTAGCCTACCCAGTGCTTCATATGTGACGTATTCAGTGCTTCATATGTGATATATTCAGTGCTTCATATGTAGTATATTCAGTGCTTCATATGTGGTCTATCCAGTGCTCTATATGTGACGTACCCAGTGCTTCATATGTGGCCTACCCAGTGCTTCATATGTGACGTATTCAGTGCTTCATATGTGGTATATTCAGTGCTTCATATACGGCCTACCCAGTGCTTCATATGTAGTATATTTAGTGCTCAAGCCAATGGGGAAGTCAATGGGGAAGTCAATGGGGAAGTCAATGGGGAAGTCAATGGGGAAGCCAATGGGGAAGCCAATGGGGAAGCCAATGGGGAAGCCAATGGGGAAGCCAATGGGGAAGCCTATGGGGAAGTCAATGGGGAAGCCAATGGGGAAGCCAATGGGGAAGCCAATGGGGAAGCCAATGGGGAAGTCAATGGGGAAGCCAATGGGGAAGTCAATGGGAAAGTCAATGAGGAAGTCAATGGGGAAGTCAATGAGATGTAGGAGACCCGTTATCGTTATTTCAAGCTCTTCTTCATACAATAGTTGATGTAGTTCTTTCTTCTATGCGAAACAGATAAGGCGAAGGACTCAATAAAGCTTTGCGATGGGGAAGCAAACGGGGATGTAAATAGGGAAAGCAATGAAGAAGCTAATGAGGTAGAAAGTCATGTAGGAAGCATTGTTTGAAGCACTGTTTGACGTGTGTTATGCGCCCGACCGACGCGTATTTTGAAGCATGTAGAGAGTTCAATAGACAGCTCGATAAGAAGTTTAGTAGAGAGTTTGATAGAGAGTTTGATAGGGCTTTTGATAGGGAGTTTGATAGAGAGTTTGGTAGAAAGTTTGGTAGAGAGTTTGATATCGAGCCATGAAGAGTGCTGTCTATCGAGCTAATTAGCATGTGCTATGAAGCATGTACGAAGCATACAGTGTGTACGAATAAACAGGTAAATCGATAAACAGAGATGAACAAAGATTCAAAACACGCGTTGTACGAGTAAACAGATAAACAGATAAAGAAAATTTCAATCGTCGATCAGGTGATTTTCGATCATCTGATGTACGTACAACGACTTCAATGAACTGTAAAAATCAGAATAATAGTTTAAGCGAAAGAAAAAGGAATGATGATAGTTTAAACGAAAGAAAATGACTTGCACAGGTCGATGCAGCGAAAAACATAGTGCGAAGTCTTGAAGTTTTGATGTTGAGTCACCTGATGTAACACTTGGCATTGAACGATCAAAATAAGCCGCTATTTCAGTACTATATAGACGAGAAAGTCGTAATTTCCGATGAAAACTGCTTTGCACTACGTCTTTTTAATTAGATATCGTTGATTACGAAACCTGTGCCGTTTTTTAGAATTTGTCGAGAGCCTCACCAAATTTAGTGGCGAATCTTCTAAAAGTGCAAAATAAGAAACAGATTTGTAAAATCAATCTCACTGCTCTTTCGATGCTTCATATGTAGTATATTCAATGCTTCGTATGTGACGTATTCAATGCTTCATATATGCTCTATTCAATGCTTCATATGTGATCTACTTAGTGCTTCATATGTGACGTATTCAGTGCTTCATATGTGATCTATTCAGTGCTTCATATGTGATCTATCGAAAGTCAATGAGAAAGTTAATGAGAAAGTCAATGAGAAAGTCAATAGGAAAGCCAATGAAGAAGTCAATGGGAAAGTCAATGAGAAAGTCAATGAGATGTAGAGAATTCGTTATCGTTATTTCAAGCTCTTCTTCATAACAATTCAATAGAGCGTTTGATAGGGAGTTTGATAGGAAGTTTGGTAGGGAGTTTGGTATTGAGTCATGAAGGGTGCTTTCTATCGAGCTAATTAGCATGTACGAAGCATACAGTATGTACAAGTAAGCTCGATAGAAAGTTTGGTAGGGAGTTTGGTAGAGAGTTTGGTAGAAAGTTCGATAGAAAGTTTGGTAGAGAGTTTGGTAGGAAGTTTGGTAGAGAGTTTGATAGGAAGTTTGGTAGAGAGTTTGATAGAGCGTTTGGTAGAGAGTTTGGTAGGAAGTTTGGTAGAAAGTTTGGTAGGGCGTTTGGTAAAGAGTTTGATAGAGAGTTTGATAGAGCGTTTGATAGAGAGTTTGGTAGAAAGTTTGGTAGAAAGTTTGGTAGAGAGTTTGGTAGAGAGTTTGGTAGGGAGTTTGGTAGAAAGTTTGATAGAAAGTTTGATAGAGCGTTTGGTAAAGAGTTTGGTAGAGAGTTTGGTAGAAAGTTTGATAGAGCGTTTGATAAAGAGTTTGTTAGAAAGTTTGGTAGAAAGTTTGGTAAAGCGTTTGATAGAGAGTTTGATAGGAAGTTCGATAAAGCGTTTGATAGAGAGTTTGGTAGAAAGTTTGGTAGAAAGTTTGGTAGAAAGTTTGGTAGAGAGTTTGATATTGAGTCATGAAGAGTGCTGTCTATCGAGCTAATTAGCATGTGCTATGAAGCATGTACGAAGCATACAGTGTGTATCAATAAACAGGTAAATCGATAAACAGAAATGAACAAAGATTCAAAATATGCGTTGAATTAGAATCAAGAAATTCATGAATGAGATGATTATGAGCACAGCGAGTACAGATGCGTTGAGACATGAAGAACGATCATAAAAAGAGATAAAGATTGATATATACGCGTACAATAAAGATAATGATAGATGCAGATATGTACGAATAAACAGATAAACAGATCAAGAAAATTTCAATTGTTGATCAGATGATTTTTGATCATCTGATGTATGTACAATGACTTCAATGAATCGTAAAAATCAGAATGATAGTTGAAGTGAAAGAAAAAGAAATGATGACAGTTTAAACGAAAAAAAATGACTTGCACGAGTCAACGCAGCGAAAAAACATAGTGCAAGATCAAAAAAATTTGATGTTGAGTCACGTGATGAAACTCTTGACAATCAATGATCAGAATAAGTCGTTATTTCAGTACATTATAAACGAGAAAGTCATCATTTTCGATGAAAATTGCCTTTACGCTTAGTAAGTAGTAAATAGCATGTATGAAAAAGTATTTACTGTGATGTATTGTTCAATATGATCATTTGCAGTGAATTTGAAATTGCTGCAATGAATCATGAGATTGATTCTGAACATAAGTTTGTTTTTATTGCATCTTTCAAACATAACTTTTACAACAACTTTTTTGATAAGTTCTTACAGATTTATCTGTACAGACATGTAATGATATCTCTGTACAAATCTTCACTTCTATGTATCACTATATATTGATGTTCATCTGAGTTTGCAGCTTTATGCAAGTATTTATCTTTCTTTTTTATAATTGTACTGAATTGTACAGTTCTTACATGAAAGCTTCAAGACAGTTAACAGTAATTGCAGAGTTTTGCTTTCTACAGCTTTGAAATTTTCAAAGATTTTCTTAACTTTTGAATTTTAGAAGACTTTGTAAAAATGTATAAAGATGTACTGATTTATTCAAATCAATTGCTAACTTAATGAAGTTTTATCACTTCTTTTATTCTCTTCAAGTCTTTACACATTTGATTAAACAGATAGTTTATTTGTATTAATTCTGTGCTGTTCTATGCTGTATTATGCAAATAGTTACATGTCTTTTCAACTTTTAAAATTGATCTGTATCAAAATGTACACAGCTTTACTAATTGATACAAGTTTTTTAAAACTTTTTACAATTGAACAAATTCTTTTATAATCATACTTTAACATTACAAATCTGTATAACTGTGCAATGATTCTCAATGATGATTTCAAGATAAAAATACTCTTTGAAACTGATGCAAACTTGTATGAACTTGTCAAACACGTTGATACAACAACTAAATTATTCAATATGAAAAAAAAACATAAAATATTAATATTAACAGAGAAGTGCTGTTGAAAATCTGTCTACTCTCGTAAGATCATGCACGTAGCTGCACAGCTTTTTATATGTAATATCAAACTTCATCATAATTAAGTAAGCAAAAAGATGAAACTCTTCATATGTACAAATTTATATATGAATATACATTAAATATTGTTGATCTGTACAGAACTTTAAGCATGAATACATAGTACAGAAAATTATTCTACAGAGTTGTGCAAAACTGTTTCATAAAGATTCAAATATATGCAAAATTTGCAAAAATGACTTAAGCATGTTTTAAAACTGTAGATTTTCTGCAAAGTTTTTTAAAAAGATGTGCACAATTTTTCTGATCTTTGAAGAAGAAGTAAGTTAATGCAATTTAATATTGAGTATATACAACTTTTATACAAATAAGTTTGATAATATGTTGATCTGTACAGATCAAATCAAAGTTGAACATAAATGTATTTTAAAACTCATCAAGAGTAAAGACAAGAAAGTAGTATGTACAGAATTTGAATTCAACAGTAAAAATTCATATTAATAGTGAAAAGACTTTACTAATTTGTATAGCTTTCATGAAAAAGTGCAAAGCTTCAGAAATAGACTCAGCAAATAAATTCAATATGATTTTCAATTTATTCAGATAACTTTTCAATATGTTTAATATTTTTGCAAATCAAGCAAAAATTATTGCATTAACTTTTCAATTCATGAAATCTTTGTTCATAAGTTTTAAAAAGAAGTATCACATCAATGAAGAAAAGTAAAAGTTTATGCAGATGATAATGTTTAGATGCAAGATAATGTAATGAATTTCAATTTAATACAAATTTGTGACAGAACATGTTGTTGCTGTGTACAGTAATAACTAGTCAGTAAAGATTTGTAGTTAGTCAAAAAGCTTAATGCAAAGATTATACAAATTTGTAATTACTTATGCTGTGATGTAATATCATTAGTGCTGAGTTGTAAAAAGATGAATTCAACATAATAATGATTTAATACATTATACAGAAATGAAAACTACAGTTCAATCATACTTATAATAATAAAATCTTTGAATAAACTATGTTATCAATACATTAATTTTTAAAGAAATGAAACAGAATTGATAATCTTCATACATTTATGATTCTGAATAATGCAACATATAATTGTTCATAACTGAAATAAAATAAAGAAAGATTTATGTTTACAATCAATAATGATTATTTTTGCAACTTGTTAATAATTATTGTGAAGCAAAGATGAATAGAAAACTGCTTATGTGATAAAACTCATGAATAGTCATTTTTCTTACTGATTAACTTAATTCTCAAAATCAATCATATGTTTTCATTAAACTCATTTTTCAAGATGCAATCTTTAATACAGTCTTGATGCAAATGTGTAATAATCAATTAAATGTCATTACACATTTTCTCATGTAAATGCAGATTACGTAGTAACATAATCAAAGTTTCTATCTTGAAATACATCTGCAATAAGAAAAATTCAAAGAGTTCAAGAATCTGCAAATACTTCATACTGATATTCTTAATCTTCTTGACATCATTGTTTTCAATCATATCAATTGACGTGAACAGTCATGTAAATTCAAGAAAGTTGTTCATGATTTATTAATTCAACAGTTAATGAAGTCGTTGTGAAAACACAGTATAGCTTTGTCTTTGAAGAAATTTGAAGATATATGAGCTTGTGCAAGATCATGCAAAGAATATACATGATTAATAAATAATTGCAATGTTTTATAATAATTAATGATCATGAATGATAAAGATTTGACATCATATAAATCAAAATCATATGACATATGATTGATTCATTCAATAAATTACTGATTGTTCAGACTTAATTGAATTTGCATGTTTTAATGCAGTTTCAGCACAGTTAAATGATTTCAGATTCAGAAGTTGCAAATGCTGACATTGATTTGCGCTGATTGATTTTCTTGTGAAATCACGAGAGTGATTTGTGCAAAGTTCTCATCAAGAATTGCAGATATTTCATTAAATACATCACTGAACTGCAAAATGTCACACAAAGATGCATTAATGATCATGAAGTTATGCTTATGCTGCATAAAAATCTCATTTTATATGATTAAGATTGTACATTTCAATAAATTAACAAGCTTTGAGCATGCAGTAATGAAACAGATCAATATATCATGATAAATGATAGAAATCTTGAAATGAGAATGTGATGTTCTTTCATCAAGCAGTAACTGAGCTACAATGTTCATAAAGATCATGCACAGAACAATCTTTGTTTACACTCAAAAATGATGACACAGACATTTATATAAAAATGTTTTTTTAATGTTTGCAAAGTCATGAATGAAAAAATGTGTAGTCTTGAATGAGTTTGTAACAACTGAAACAATATTGTTCAAGACTTGATGCTGTTTCTCATTTAATTGAGTAATTTTTGCATTTTATAATCTGATTTATTCAATCTGATTATATTCAAGCTCTGTAAAAATCAGAAGAGAAACAATATTATTAAATTAATTCAAGATTGATGCAAACAAATTGAAATTTGCAAAAGTTTTATCATGTTGTTGCAACATCTTTGCAATCAAATATAACTCATAATTGAGATGTGAATTCTTAAAATCAATTGATATGAAAGAAAATTCATGCATATGATGAGATAAATCATTGCAGAGATCAACATGAAATTTGTTTCATAATACACATGAATCTGCAAGATCACTGTGCATCAAAGTAATCATGAATAGACTTCATAAAGATGAATTTGTAGAGAAACATATGACTTTAATGAAATAACTAACTCACTCGTCATCATCTTCAAGCAGATGCAAAGCAGTACAGATGAAGTAATAAGTGAAATGCAGTACTTTGTTAACAATGCATATATCATCAAAGCTTTGAGCATCTCATACAGTCATTAAAAAAGTTGTAAATAATGTTTTTCTCTTTGCATCAAGATGAAATGATACATACAATTAATTGTCGTATCTTGTTGTTTTAACATTCAGCATCATTGTTCTTTTTTCAACTGATAAATGTAATAAATTGAAAACTCTTAATATAAAAGCGCACGTTCATTTGAATGTTGTTGATTATATCAAAATCACGCAGTAAGCGTTGTTTTGATCTCGTTCAGAATGATTTGTATTTATTTCGTTGTGACATTCTTTGAAAAATACATCGATTGCTCATCAGAAAGATGCATGATCAAATGTGTAATGAAAGAATTCTTAATATGATTGCAAAACTTGAACAAATTTCACGCAATTTGATTCAAAGAAATATAACAATCATTTAAGTGATGCATGATCTCATTTAAGTTGTTTTTTAACTTCATGATTGTTTAATCTTCTTCTTTGTACATGTATTTATGAATATACTTGATGATCTGTACAGAATTGCAGATTTCAACATTAATATGTGCACTATATTTGCAAGTCAGATAAAGATTGTACAATATCATTCATATGTTATTCAAATGAACATTTCTATCATTTACATGTTTCATTTAAATACAATCATTCTGATGTTTTCTGTATAAAGAATAATCATTGATCTGAATTATGATTTCAATTTAATACAATTTTAAAAACTTCTTTTCACAGATTCATTCAGAATCTTTTGAATTATCTTTCATGCATAATGCAGAAGAATTTCAAACGTCACAAAAATCATGTATCATTTGACTTTCAACAATACGTCGTAAAGATTCATTCAGATCAACAGTGAGATTCAAAAGCTTTGCACAAATCAGTTCATTCATGTAAGCTCATTTAAGAAAGTTATTCTCTCAATGCAGAAACAGTAAAATATATATATGAGATAAATTACGTTTCTGATACTTAATAGTTCATATGATATCAAGATATCAATCATACTGAGTTTTAAGATTCTGCAATAAAGTTTTTATCTTCTCATGAAAAACTTATATAACTATATTTGATCAATTCTTGACTCTTTGATTTGATTCAAGTGCAACTATAATGTCAGATCAGTGCAAGTTTGCAGTACATGTTATAAACATGATAGACTTTTCAAAATGATGAGCAATGATCATGAAATTCTGATAAAGTTGCTGCATTCATCTGTCTTCTTTAATGTAACTTAATAACAGAATTATTTAATGATTTATAAGCTTCAAGTCATCATCTTCTCAAGTAATCACATTTGCAAAATCTTTGTAAATATTTATGCAAATAGTTTTCTGATTATGATGAAAGAATTTCAACTGACTCTGATCAACAATTACAAAACAATCAACAATATACTGTTGAAACAATCATTGATTTCTCTGTATAACAGAGTATTGATCTGATCTTTTGAAGAGATGATATCATAATCATGCATGTCAACTGTAATGAGTCTTTATACATGAGTGATCATTATTACACAATTGAAGTGCTCAATGTTAACTCAATTTATCTTCAGAAAAGAATAGTACATAATGTAAAGAAAAGTATGCAATGTTATCATAATTGATACAATGAAATCATGATTTTTCATCAACAGCTGTATGCTTCATAATAATAATATCTTGATGTTTAATCTTGTTATACTCATCTGAAATAAACACAGCAACTTCACTAATCATGAGTAAAGTTATACATCATTGATCAAAGTCACATTTTACTATCAACTTAAATTGCAAATTTAGAATAACATGCATAAAGTTTGTACTCTGTTGAGCAGTCTTAAGCAATTCTCATGCAGACTTGTACATGTTAATAAACGAATTTTCACATGCTTGTATCATTTCATTCAGCTGTCTTAAAAGACTTTTATGAAGAGTGAAACTTTGAGTCAAGCGCATAGTGATCATTTAAACAAAATCATGAAAGTAAAGTTATGCAAAGCATGATAATTCTTGAACAGATAAATGTAAAGATCTTTGCAGATGATACAACTCATCATGTATAATAAATGCTTGAATTTCATGTTGATGTGTAAAATGTTTGTTCACAATGTACATGCAAGATGTAAAGATCAATGCATGATTATAATTTTGAATGTAATTTAGAAAATGTTTTAACTAAGCTATATCATTTTTGAAAAAACTTTTAATCAAAGATGAAGAATTTGATAAAGAATTGAGCAGTTCATCATCTTTAAAACAACAAATGATATATGAATATAAATTGAGAACAGATTCAAACTTTCAGTGTAATGCTGTACAATGTAAACAACGTTTCATAAAAAGTTCTAAAGTATGTTCATCATCTTGATAATTGACTATGAGTTCTTGATAAGCATTGTAAGAAATGTTAGTCGAGCGAGAAGCAGATGTTGTTCATCAAGAAGACTGTATAAAGTTTAAGAAATTTATAAAGATCAATAAAGAAGCTGTATGCAATGATGAAATGACAGCGAAAGAGAGTTGAGATTGAACAGAATGAATACATGAAGAAGATGAAGAAAATAAAGATTGTAGTAGAAACAATGAAAGAGATTGCATCAATAGTGCAAAAGATAAAGATTGTAGTAAAGATGATGAAAAAGATCGCGTCGATAGTGCAGAAACGATGCAAGTTCATTTTAATTGACGTGTGAAATTAAGAACAACATTAGAATCAATATTCTGTAATAATCATCATCATTGTTTCTTTGTTCATGTATCATTAGTCAATAACAGTTTAAGTCTGCACAGAATGTACATGATAAGATAAACAAAGAGCTAATACATGCACAGAATTAGATTCAACAAATTGATCAAGTGAATGATTATGAGCACAGCGTGTACAGATGCGTTTAGACATGAAAAACGATCGTAAAAAGAGATAAAGATTGAGATATACGCGTACAATGAAGATAATGACAGATGCAGATATGTACGAATAAATAGATAAACAGGTAAGAAAATTTCAATCGTTGATCAGATAATTTTCGATCATCTGATGTACATACAATGACTTCAATGAATCGTAAAAATCAGGATGATAGTTGAGGCGAAAGAAAAAGAAATGATGGCAGTTTAAACGGGAAAAAACGACTTGCACGGATCAACGCAGCGAAAAAACATAGTGCGAAGTCGAAAAAGTTTTGATGTTGAATCACGTGGTGGAACCCTTGGCAACCAACGATCAGAATAAGCCGCTATTCCAGTACATTATAGATTGTATGGGGGTGCATCAGCGGGTTCCGAGAATTTATGGTGTCATTTTCCGTAGGAGCGAGCAGGTACGAGTAAACTCTACTAGCGGGCCCCAGCCCTATCAGCCCTATGGAGGCGGAGATTACCATCTGAATCTCATAGTCTCTAGGTCAGCTCAATAATACCAAAGTATAACATGATATCCAGAGAGTGCCATTTCTGAAGCAGTGCAGCAACCATCTTCAGGCCGGATTTATCCACTCGTACCAGTTTTGGAAAAACACCGAGGTCAGCCGAGTACTGTAACTGCGAAATACGAGTTAGGGGGAACTTGCAGGAACTTGTACGTTCCTAGGGGCGAGGGTAAAAGCGACATGCACAGTAGTAGTATCGTAGTATGCGCATCTCGTGCGTGAGTTTGATGCCACTAAGAAAACGTTTTCAGGTTCTTGTCGACGTCTGTTTTCATGGTTCGGGGAAAACTCGATCGCCCTGGGGATTTACAGCGTCGGGGAAAGGAGAAACAGCACAACGCCCAAACAACGACGGCTTCTCTTCATCACCTCAACCACGATGACTACTGTAGGAGGTTGAACCGAGGATGAGACACGAATCCGGTACGAAAGATGCAACGGTGGAGCTACTATATGTCTGACCTTTGAGAGGCCTTGAGAGGGTCGGCTCAAGTCGCATATCCGCCGCCCGCACATCTCAAACGTTGGTGTGCAGTACCTGCAGGCTCTAGAGAGTAAGCTAGATCCCTTACAACTCTCATGCTGATAGCTGATAGCTGATTGCTGGATTGCAGTTCGACCGGGACTTTTCTTCCAACCAAGAACGCGAATGTTTCAACATGTTTAAGGTCTTTACAGCATCTGTTTGAGAGGCCATCATCCCCCACGACCGTCTCATCTCCCCTCATTCAACGCGCTCCTGTCATCTACTAACCTCGTGGGCGTCTACCATGATTACCCGAGATAAGGCCCCTCAAATGTCCAGATCATGATTAGGGCTGCGGGAGAAAATGGATATACTCGAGCAAGCTGCCATCAAGTCCGACGTCTCCATCTGTCTGTCTCTTCCTTGAAGTACTTTGTACTCCCACGTTCATTTCGTCCTTCTAGGCATACGTAAAGCTGGTTCTTACTTCCACACTCGTTCAAAACAATTGCAGGATTGATTGTTTTCGTGCATTGCTTTCGCATCGCAAAGATGTTGTCCTATGTCTACGTCTCCCTTTTCGCGGCTTCGCTCGCCAGCACATCCGTCATACCGCGCCAAGCACCCAATTCAGGTCCGATGCAAGCAATTCCTGCCAAAGCCAAAGCACCTAATACATTCCACAATGGCGCTCCTGAGTTGGTAGCCGAGCCACCAGCTTCCGGGGAGATACCACCTGCGGTATACGGCGCCCGAGA
>JAABUR0100001704.1_pt1 | contig 37820 bp, 33 predicted proteins | sample 5560091 | NCBI WGS metagenome assembly JAABUR01 (sample SAMN10711879, study PRJNA513375) | rock metagenome | isolation source: Antarctica rocks | place: Antarctica: Victoria Land, University Valley sud | reverse complement strand
TTGACCCGGATCCCGAGCGGAGCATAGTCGAGGGCAGCGGCCCGTACGAACGCCGACACGCCACCCTTAGACGCGGCATAGGCGCTGTTGCCTCCGCCGGCGAACCCGACGAAAGCAGACGGCGACGATGTGCAGACGATCGACCCAGGGGAGGCGGTCTCCACCAGCCGGCGCAGACCCTCCCGACAGGTCAGGAACGTCCCCACCAGGTTGACGTCGAGGACCCGGCGCCATGACTCGGGCTCGAACTCGTGCAACTGTGCGTTGACCTCGATGCCCGCGTTGGCAAAGATCCGGCTTGGCACCCCGATCGCCTCGCTGGCGCGATCGTACGCCTTGGACACCGAACTCTCCGATGACACGTCACACCAAAGGCCCACAGCCCGGGGTGCGCCGGCCGCGATAGCGCTGCTGGCGACGTCAGCCGCAGCCTCCGCGTCAGTGTCGACGACGGCGAGCTTGGCGCCACGGTGTGCACAGGCCAGCGCCACCGCGCGACCGATGCCGGAACCCCCGCCGGTAACCAGGACGCGCTCATTGCGCATCTGTGGTCGCCTTCGGCGCCAGATGGATGTGGATGTGACGGTCGATAGCGTCGAGGGCAGCTGCCTTGTCGCCGGACTGAAGTACTTCGAGGAGCTGCCGGTGCTGCGCCGCGACGGACGTCGGATCAGTGTGAGCGGGTGCGTCGCGGCGGAAGTACGCGCGCACCCGCGGCTGGATCGTTTTCCATACCTGGAGGCAGTGGCGCTGCTCGGAACGTACGACGATCAACTCGTGGAACCGAATGTCGGCATCGGCAAGACGGTCAGTAGCCCCCTCGTGCGCGGCGCTGTCCATCTCGGCCACGAGTTCCCTTAGCTCCTCGAAGTCCTCCTCGACCAGTCGGGTGATGGCCTGGGCGAACGCGTACCGTTCAAGCGTGATCCGGATGGGGACCAGGACCTGCTCGATTTCGTCCTGCGACACGCCGAGGACTTCGCTTCCCCGGTAGGGGTAGGACGCCACCAGACCCTCCTGTTCCAGCTGCCTGAGCGCCTCGCGAATGGGGGCACGGCTGGTGCCGAGCTGCTTGGACAGGTCGGTCTCGATGAGCCGGTCGCCCGGCTTCAGCCGTCCACTGGTGATGGCCTCACGCAGGATCTCCACAACGTGCTCGCGTCGCGACTGGGTGGGAACGCGGCGAAGCCCGAGTGCAGTCATCGATCACCTCGGCGGGGCCATCGGTCTCTTGGCATGTCACAACGATACCACGAAGTCGACTGTCGACAATCGACCTTATCGCTGTTACGTTGAGGACGCCCGAGTTCGTGTTCGGCAACAACCGCTGCGATCGTCGTCAAAGGAGTTGACATGTTGGTCCGTCGAGCTGCCCTCGCTTTCGTCTCGGTGTGCCTTGCGGCCACCGCATGCAGCAGCAGTGACTCTGTGACGCACGAGAAACCGAAGGCACCGGAGTCCGCGGTCAAGGCGGCAGAGACCGCCGCTCTGGACGCCGCAGGCGGCCAGAAGGTCGGCGGAAAGGTGACGATGCTCGGCGTGCTGGGGGGCGCGGAACTCGACGCCTTCCAGACTGTGCTGACCCCGTTCGAGGAGGCGACCGGCATCGACGTGCAATACGCGGGTACGCGTGACTTTGCTGCCGTTCTACAGACGCAGGTCGACGGCGGCAACCCACCCGACGTGGTGTCGACGCCGGCGATTGGGGAGATGGCGGGCTTTGCTGACAAGGGTGACCTCGTCGATCTTCGCACCGTTGTCGGCGACGACACTCTGAGCGCGAACTTCTCCAAGAGCCTGTTGGGCACTGCTTCTCTGAGCGGTCAGGTATTCGGAATCTTCGACACAGTCGACCTCGGCGGCCTGATCTGGTATGACCCCAAGACATATACAGGTCCGACGGACCCTCAGAGCTGGGAGGAGCTCCAGGCATGGGCCACGAAGACAGCCCAGTCCGGCACGACGCCCTGGTGCGTCGCGCTGGAGAGCGGAGCCGCAAGCGGATGGCCGGCGGCCGACTGGATCGACGAAATCTTGCTGCACGAGGCCGGACCGGTCTTCCACAAGCGCTGGCAAGAGGGGAAGGAGCCGTGGACCTCACCTGAGGTCAAGCACGCATTTGAGACCTACGGCGGCATGGTGTCGGCCGGGATGGTTTACGGGGGCACGACCACGGCGCTGAGCACAAACTTCGCCAAGGCAGCGAACCCGATGTTCTCCGACTCCCCGGACTGTTACTTGTTGCAGCAAGCGACATTCATGGGCGGAATCATCACCGACGCTTTCCCCAACCTCCAACCAGGCAAAGACCTGGATTTCTTCCCCGCCCCGGACTTCAATCCTGCCTACCCCGACGTCCGATCGATCTCGGGGGAGATCGTGGGCATGACCAACCAGACTCCGCAGTCCGAAGCACTGGTCAAGTACCTCGCCACTCGCGAGGCCGGGACCCTCATCGCCTCCACGGGCCGATGGCTCTCGCCCAACAAGAATGTCGACCAGGGGATCTACCGCGACCCATTCCTCAAGAAGGCCAGCCAGGTGATCGTCGAAGCTGAGGGCACGTACTCACTCGGTAACTCGCTGATGCCACAGACCGAGGTGGACGCCTTCTGGCAGGCGGGGCTGGACTACACGAAGGATCCCGGCGACCTCGACGCGATCCTGGCCAAGGTCGAGGCAAGCCGCTGACGGACCGAGCCAGGAAAGGGGGACCCGGGCCAGATGATTGCTGACCGAGTCCGTCTCGTCGTCATTGCCGTCCTCACCATCACAGCCGTCACGGTCGTCTACTTGCGGCTCGGCGACGGGGCGCTGAGCCGACTTCCGCAAGGCTGGTACCGGCGGCTCGTCCCGTGGCTGTTCATCGCACCGGCCATCCTCGTCGTTGGGCTCGTCCTCGTCTTCCCTGCGATTTCGACCGTCATCCTCAGCTTCTTCAACTTCGACGGGACCGCCTTCCTCGGCCTGAACAACTACACCTCGACGCTGTCCGACCCCGTCACCCAGATAGCGCTCCGCAATACCACGCTGTGGGTAATCCTCCTTCCCTCCTTGTCCGTCCTGGTCGGCCTGGCGATCGCCGTTCTCGCCGACCGTGTCGCGTACGGCGGGCTCGTCAAGGCGGCGCTCTTCCTTCCGATCGCCATCTCGGCGGTCGCCGCGGGGGTCATCTGGACGTTCATGTACGACTACCAGCCCCCGATCGCGGACCAGACAGGAACATTGAACGCGATCGTCACGACCGTGTCCGGCAACCACCCGATCGCCTGGATCATCGACGAGGCGACCAACAACTACGCGCTCATCGGCGCCACGCTTTGGACGCAGGCAGGATTTGCCATGGTCATCCTGGCCGCGGCGCTGCGCGCCATCCCCGACGAGCTGCTGGAGGCCGCACGCCTTGACGGTGCCTCGGAATGGGGGGTGTTTCGCCACATCACGTTCCCCTTCCTTGTCCCTACCATCGCCGTGGTGATGACCACGATGACGGTTGTCGCACTCAAGGCCTTTGACATCGTTTATGTGATGACCAACGGCAGGTACGGAACAGATGTGCTCTCCACGGTGATGTACCGCGAGCTGTTCACTGCCAAGGACAATGGCGTCGCGGGCGCAGTCGCAACGATCCTCATGCTCTTAGTCGTACCCGTCATGGCTTTCAACCTCCGTCAGTTCCAACACGAAAGCCGGAAGGTGTGAGCCAGTGACGACCGCCCACATGCCAGACGTTCGTCGACCACGCCCCCCACGCGAGATCGTGATGCCGTCACGCCGGCGGATGCGGCTGCGCCGACTCCCGGTCCACGTCGTCGTGATCGGCGTCAGCGCGATCTGGCTGGTCCCCCTCCTTGGCCTTTTCGTGAGCTCGTTCCGACCGGCACCCGCAGTCCTGTCGACCGGCTGGTGGCACTCGTTCGCGCTTCCCGGTGACTACACACTCAACAACTACAGTCAGGTTCTCGAGCGCGACGGCATGCTGCTCAGCCTTTTCAACAGCGTTGCCATCGTCGTGCCTGCGACCCTTCTGACCGTCTCTGTCAGTGCTGCGGCGGCGTACGCCCTGGCGTGCATGCAGTTCAAGTTCCGCAGCGGCCTGCTTCTGGCCATCGTCGCCCTGCTCGTCGTCCCCACGCAGATCACGATGGTTCCGCTCCTACGCGTCTTCAACCACTTCGGCCTCACCGGAACCTTCCTCGGGCTATGGATCGTCCATGTCGGATACGGCATCTCGTTTGCGATCTACCTTCTGCACAACTTCTTCGCTGCGGTACCACGCGAGCTGTTCGAGGCTGCCGAGATGGACGGCGCCTCAAAGAGTCAGATCTTCTTCTCGATCGTCTTGCCCATATGCAGGCCGGCCTTGGCCTCGCTTGCGATCTTTGAGTTCGTGTGGACGTGGAACGACCTCTTCACCGCACTGATCTTCCTCGGTGGTTTCCCCGACGTCGCTCCTATGACCGTCGCCGTCAGCGGACTCGTCGCTTCTCGCGGCAACGGCTGGGAGATCCTCACCTCCGCCGCGGTTCTCTCCACCGTCGTCCCGATGATCGTGTTCCTCGCCATGCAGAAGCACTTTGTCCGGGGAATGCTCGCCGGCGTCTCCAAGGGCTGAAACTTCATGCAAACCCCCGGCCCGACCACCGACCCAGCAACTGAGGATAGCCGTGGCCAAAGGTGGCGCATGATCGGCGGATCAGCGAACAACGCACAGCTCGCTGACGCTGGAGCGGCATGGTGGCACGACGCCGTCATCTACGAGTGCCATCTACCGAGCTTTCGCGACGGCAACGGCGACGGTATCGGCGACCTCGATGGGCTTGTCGCATCGCTCGACTACCTAGGCTCCACGCTCGGTATAGACGCGATCTGGACGGGACCGTTCTATCGGTCGCCTTTACTTGACCAAGGCTTCGACGTTAGCGACTACACCGATGTCGAGCCGACTTTCGGCACGCTCGACACGTTCGATCGGCTCATCTGCGAGGCTCACGCCCGCGGGCTGAGAATCATCATTGACTACATCCCCAACCACACGTCTGACCAACATCCCTGGTTCGTCGAGTCGCGATCGTCGTTGATGAACCCGAAGCGTCACTGGTACGTCTGGCGTGACCCTGCTCCGGGCGGCGGCGTACCTAATAACTGGATGAGCGAGGCAGGTGGTTCGGTGTGGGAGTGGGATGACCAGACCGGTCAGTACTACCTGCATTCACATCTCAAGGAACAGCCCGACCTCAACTGGCGCACGGCGGACGTGCGCACGACGATGCTCGACGTCCTGCGGTTCTGGCTCGGTCGCGGCGCCGACGGCATCCGGATCGACGTGGCGCACATGCTGATGAAGGACCCTGGTTTTCGTGACAACCCGTCAGCGCCGGAAGGCAACGACAACATGTTCGACCTGCAGCACCCCGACTTCGGGATCCAGTTGCACATCCATGACCGGCGGCATCCCGACACTCACGAGGTGCTGGCCCAGATCCGCGCAGTGGTCGACGAGTACCCCGGCACGGTCACCATCGCCGAGATCGAGGCGATGCCGTGGGAGGACTGGGCCCGCTACTACGGCTCCGCCATGGACGGGATGCACTTGCCGTTCCCGTTCCGGCTGCTGGAGACGCCGTGGCGCGCCGACCTCTTGCGTTTTGAGCTCGAGGCGCTGTACGAGTCCATGCCTGACGGCGGCTGGCCAACAATTGCTCTTGGCAACCACGACCGTGTACGGCTTGCCACCCGGCTTGGAGCCGCCCAGGCAAGGGTGGCCGCGGTGATGTTGTTGACACTGGCGGCGACGCCGTGCCTCCTCTACGGCGACGAGCTCGGACTGATCGAGCAAGCCGTCCCCATTGCGAGGCAGCGCGACTACTTCGCCCGTGCCACCGGTGGCGTGACCCGCGACCCAACCCGCACACCGATGCCGTGGAACGGCGGACCCAACGCTGGCTTCTCGACAGCCGGCGAGTCTGACCTCTGGCTGCCGGTGGCGCACAACGCCGACGATGTCAACGTCGATGTCCAACTGACGAATCCGGCGTCATTCCTGTCCATGTATCGCGACCTGCTTCGGTTGAGGACTGCGAGCTCAGCGCTGCGCCGGGGCAAGATCGCGTTTCTACCCGGCACTTCATCCCGCGACTCGGTGCTCGCCTATCTCCGCACGTCTCCGATAGATCAGAAGATCGTGGCGCTCAACCTCGTCGACGCTCCGACAGCGGTCCGCGTGCCGTCCGCCGGGACGGTCGCCATCTCGACGACCGCTCGCGGCGCAGGCGAGACAGTCGGGCCTGTGTTGCGTCTTGCCGCCAACGAAGCCGTCGTTATCGACGTCCCGAAGGAGCTTCGCCATGAAGATCACTGACATCCGGGTGTCCGGGCTGCGCGGCGCCACACCCAAGGGTGGATGGAGTCGGGAACTTCAGCCCGACGCAATTGTGCACACGCTGATCGCGGTCCACACTGACGAGGGCCTCGTCGGGGTCGGCAGTGTCTTCTCGAGCGAGGCGCTCGTCCGCGCTGCGCTCGACGTACTGGCGCCGATCTGTATCGGCGCGGACCCCCGCGAGCCTGATCGGTTGAGCCAGCTGATGCACGAGAACACGTTCTGGCTCGGCCGCGGCGGTGCGGTCACTCACGCGATCAGCGGGATCGACATCGCGCTCTGGGACATCCTCGGCCAGAGCACGGGACTGCCAATTGGCACCCTGCTCGGCGGCCGGTACCGCGACCGCGTCCGACCGTACGCGTCGGTGCTCATTGAGGAGGCGCCGCTTTTGGCAGACAACCTCGTCGAGCTCGCGGCACAGGGCTTCACGGCGTTCAAGATCGGTTGGGGGACTTTCGGCCGGGTCAGCGAGGCAGTCGACGAGGAGGCTGTCCGGACGGCGCGCGAGGCGATCGGGGCCGACAAACTGCTGGCGGTGGACGCCGGTGGATCGGACGCGTTCTGGCGGAACGGTTTCAAGTGGGCCGCGCGAGCCGCGGACATGCTGGTTGCATACGAGGTTGCTTGGTTCGAGGAGGCGCTCAGACCCGATGACCTGGCCGGTTACGTCAACCTTCGCCGGAAGTCGAAGGTTCCGATCGCCGGCGGTGAGGTCCTTACTCGAAGGCAGGAGTTCGTGCGATTCCTGACGGCAGGCGCGTTCGACATCGTCCAACCCGACACAACCAAGGCCGGAGGCCTCAGCGAGTCGCGCCGGATCGCGTGGCTAGCGGAGGCGTTCGGGGCTCAGTTCATCTCGCACGGATGGAACACGGCCATCGGACTCGCGGCAGACTTGCATCTCGCCTCATCACTCCCTGGGACTGAGCTGGTGGAGTACAAAACCGGGTCGGCGTACATCGATGACATCATCGCGGATGGCTTCAGCCTGGACGACGAAGGCATGCTCGCCGTTCCGGCAGGTCCCGGGCTGGGCGTTCGGCTCGACCCCGATGCTCTTGCCCGGTACGCCACAGACCATAGGCTCTTCGATGTCTGAGCGCCTCGAGGTCGCCACTTTCGGCGAGCTGCTCGTCGTGATCGCGCCATTTCACCTGCGCGCACCCCTGGAGGCGGCGGCGTTACTGGAGAAGTCTGTCGGGGGGGCGGAGGTGAATGTAGCGCTCGGTTTGGCTCGGCTTGGTCACAAAGTCACCTGGGTCGGCGCGGTCGGCGACGACCCCTTCGGCCACGAGGGCGTCCGGGTGCTGCGTGGTGAGGGGATCGACGTCTCGCGTGTCGTCGTGTCACCGTCTGCATCCACCGGGGTTTACTTCAAGGAGCTGACGGCTCTCGACGGTCTGCGCAACTACCCGTATCGGGAAGCCTCCGCTGCGAGCCGCATGACGTACGCCGACCTCGACGTCGACCATCTGCTGTCCGGTCGTGTCTTGCACTTGACGGGAATCACTGCCCTCGTCTCCGACGCCGGACACGACCTTGTTGCCCGACTGATCGCAGAAGCGCGTGCACGCGGAATCCATGTCTCGTTCGACGTCAACCTGCGTCATCGCCTCCTTCGCGACCGGGATGCCGTCACACTGCTTGCCCCCCTGGCACGCGCCGCCGACACGTTGTTTCTGTCGCGTTCAGAAGCCGCACTTCTCTTCTCGGCCACCGACCCCGCTGAGGTGCAGGCACTCTTTCCCACCCTGCAAGTGCAGACAGTCGTTGTCCACCATGCCCAAGGTGCCTTCGCAGTCACGCCTAGCGAGGTCGCGAAGGTCGATGCTCGCGCGATCGACGTCGTCGATCCGACGGGAGCTGGGGACGCGTTCGTCGCCGGTTACCTTTCCGGATGGCTGGAACATCTCCCGTTGACCGCTCGACTCAAGCGAGCCGAGCACTGCGCAGCGCATGCCGTTGTCAACCGCGGAGACAGTCCCCTCGGTGTGTCGCGCCCAGCCACCAGCTCAACCGTCACCACGGAAAGCGATGACCGATGACACGCCGACAGGCTTCCCCAGCGTCGATCGATGATGTCCTCGCCCGCATAGGAGAGCAGAAGCTGGTCGCGGTGGTCCGCTCACAGGGCTGGGCGCAAGCTCTTCAGACGAGCCGAGCCCTCCTCGAGTCAGGGCAAAATATCCTCGAAGTCACGTACACCACACCCGAAGCCTCCCGTGTGATAAGCACACTCAAAGCTGAGGTGTCGAGTGACGTCCTCATCGGCGCCGGCACGATCTGTTCAGCCCATGAGGCTCGCGCTGCCGCAGACTCTGGCGCAGACTTTTTGGTCTCTCCAGGCAGCCCGCCTCCACTCCTCGAAGCCATGTTGGCGACGGAACTACTCGTCCTGCCAGGTGTCATGACCCCGACGGAAATCATCGACGCGCGTGCACAAGGTGTTGCCGCGGTCAAGCTGTTCCCAGCGAGCTTGATCGGCCCTTCCGGGTTGGCGATACTGCGCGGACCGTTCCCGGACCTGGCATTCATCCCGACTGGTGGCATCACCATGGACGATGTCGACGCATGGCTCGATGCCGGCGCCCACGCCGTCGGGCTCGGCAACAGCCTCCGCGCGAGTGAAGAAACTGGAAGTTCGTCTGTTCCGAATCGTGCTGCGCGTCCCCGCCCTTGAAGGGATTCATCTCATGGCTGGCGCTTGCGCTTCGACAACCCCGCGCCGAGCGACCCCACGACGAATCCTCAGGTACTGGTGCGGTAGCGAAGGTAGACCACCCCGTTGCCGAAACGGCGTTCGTCTAGCAGCTCGAGCTTCAGGCGGACATGGTCGGGGAGGGACTGTTTGCCGCCTCCCACCACGATCGGCGCGAGGAGCAGGTGGCACTCATCGACCAAACCGGCCGCGATCGCCTGCGCCGCGAGGTCCGGACCGCCCACGGTGATGTCGCGTTCCGCTAGGGCTTTGATCTCCCGGACTGCTTCAGGGTCGAAGTCGCGCTCTATCCGCGTCCTGGCGCTGGAGACCGTCTGCAGCGTCTTGGAGTACACAATTTTGTCGGCCCTCTGCCATATGTACGCGAAGTCCTGCATGACGGGCTGCTGGTCGGCGACGGCGTGCGCGGTCTCCCAGACCGCCATCACCTCGTACATCCGGCGCCCGTAGAGGTGGGTGCCGACCGGCCGCTCGAGCTCGTTGACGAAGGTGTGCACCTGCTCGTCCGGCTTCGCCCAATCGAAGATGCCGTCCTCGTCGGCTACGTAGCCGTCGAGCGACGTGATCGCGGAATAGATCAACTTGGCCATGGTGAACCACCCTTGCGCACCCTGATCGCGGATGGCAACGCCTCACCGATAGCGACGAGACCGGCCGTCACCACAGACAATGGCTTGCTCGCATCCAGCTGGACGGTGGGCAAACGTCGTGGTGACTAGCCAGGTCTAGGTCCCCAGCCGTGGTAGAGCGGCGGCAAGTCAGTTCGGTTCGGATCCGCGCTCACCTCGGTTTCCCCGTCATCTCCGTCGAAACGGCGCCCGTACTGGTCGGGGATGCTGCCCCATCCCCAGTACGGCAGCGGCCGCGTGGGAACGATCCCGAGGGTCTGGAGCGGATCGATGCGTTCGTCGGCCAAGGTGCACAGATGGGCCCAGTTGTCACCGAGGTCGAAAATGTAGACGAACTGCTGCCCGGCAGTGAGCAAGCTCAAGCGGACCCGCTCGTCTAGCCGGGCTTCCTCCGGCGGGTCGTCCCAGTAGCGGTCGATCAACAGACCGCCCTGCTCGCCTAGCTCGAACATGTGCAGGTGCGAGCGGTCCCATCGGGCGAACGCATCGTCGATCGCGGTGGCCAGGTCCGCAAACGTGTGGCTTCGGGCCGCCGCGAAGATGCGCGCCGGCCGTGGCCCCAGAGACACCCGCCGCCACTCACCAGCTCGACTTGGATCGACAACCACGTCCTCGCCACAACGTTGATCCTCCACGATGTCCCTTTGCTGACGGCCAACCGGTGGTCGGCCTCTCGCTACGGCGGCAAAGTAGTGCTGAAATCTACCCTCGACATGGTCACCAGCCGCGAAGGTCAACCGGCCAGGTCTCCAGCACGACCTCGTGTGAGTTCACGAGGTGCATCCGCTCGTGCAGCGCGCAGGTGGGGTCAACGTGGGCCGGCACCATGCGTACCCGCTCGCCCACAGCGGGCAAGGGTGCGTCGTCTTGCATCGAGAAGACGGTGTGCTCGTCGGAGCAGAACCAGACATCTGCTCCAAGGACCGTCGGCTTGCCGTGGTCCATGCCGAATGCCTTGAGCCCTGCGTCTACGACGGCCCAGCCGGCGCCGCTGACCGAGACGACGGTCGTCAACACGGTCAACGCCTGCTCGAAAGGTACATCCGTGATCGCGCCGTAGGCCGTGTCCATCAGCGCGTAAGACCCCGCCTGCAGCTCCGTGACCCAGGTGTTGTCGGTCCAGGTGCCGGTACCTCCGCCGGAGATGACGTCGCCGCCCACGTCATCGTGAGCGCGGAGAAGCAATTGCATGCACTGCTCCGTCTGGGCCAAGCGGTCGGCCGGGTCGTCAAGGAGCATGAGGTGTCCCTCATAGCCCATCACACCCCGCACATCGAGCCCGAACGAACGGCACAGGTCGGCCAGCGCACCAGCCCGGTCTGGGGCGACGCCGCACCGGGGAAGCCCAACATTCACGTCGATCAGCACCTCACGGACTCCACCCGTGACGGCCGCGCGCGCGATCGGTTCCGAGTCGACCGCCACCGTCACCCGGGCACCGCCTTGCACGACAGCGCCGAGCCGGCGCATGTCGAGGACCTCGTTGGCCAGCAGCAGGTCTTCGCCAAGCCCTGCCTGGGCCATCCCGACAACCTCCCGTACCGTGGCCACGGTGAAGCTGTGATGGTCGTGCGCGTGCTGCCGACGGGCCAGCTCCGTCGTCTTGTGCGCCTTCACATGCGGGCGCAGTCGCGCACCCGGTCGATGGCTGCTCATGATCGACAAGTTGCGCTCGAAAGCGGCCTCGTCGACGACCAGTGCCGGCGTTGTCAGGTCGGAGAGATCCATTGCCTCAGTCCCGTTCAGGACTCGCGGTTCGCGATTGACGTCCCGTGTCCGCACGCACCCGCGGCGGCCGTGGAGCATTTCGGCTCATGCTTCGCGCCAGAACCAGCTGTTGGTGGGTCACCGTACCTTTCGCGGGCAAGGCCTTTCGCCGGGACGTCACCGGCCGAGCACTCGGTCGAGATAGTCGTTGCGGAACACGCGCGCGGGGTCTGCCTGCTCTCGCGCCGCGAGGAACTGGTCGAACTGTGGGTACAGCGGCCTGAGGTCGACCGCGCTCCGGTAGTGGAGCTTGCCCCAATGCGGCCGACCCTCCAAGGCGCTCAACTCGTGCTCAACGCCGCGGAAGAAGCGCTCGTAATCTCTTCCACCTCGATACATGTGAACGGCGAGGTACGCCGAGTCGCGACCCGTCGCCGTCGACAGCGGGATGTCGTCGCCCCTCGCCACCCGCACCTCGACCGGAAACGACACCATCAGCCGCTCGCGGTCGATCACGGCCCGGATGGCGGCGAACGCGTCGTGGACGGCGGCACGGGGAACGGCGTACTCCATCTCTACGAACCGCACCCGGCGTGGGGAGGAGAACACCTCGTGCGACGGAGCGGTGTAAGTGCGGGCGCCCAGCAGCCGCACGCTGCGGCGGTTGATCTTCGGGATGAGCGACGGGCGACGCAGGCCGAGTTGGCAGACCGCGCCGAAAACCGTGTTGGCGAGAAGGTCGGCTTCTATCCACGAGCGGACTGAGCTGAGCGGTTGCTGTGTCTGGCCGGTATCGAGCCGATTGTTCTGCTTGACCATCGCCGAGTCGGTGTGCGGAAACCAGAAGAACTCGAAGTGCTCGTTGCGCTCGGCCATCTCGTCGAAGTCGGCCATGACCTGGTTGATTGCCATCGCCTCCTCCTTCGCATGCAAGACGAATGCCGGCTCGCACTGCAGCGTCACCGCAGTCAACACTCCGAGCGCACCGAGCCCCACCCGCGCCGCGCTGAAGAGATCTGGTCGTTCGGCGGCTGAGCACTCCACGACTGAACCGTCACCCAGGACGATCTGCAGGCCGCGCACCTGGGTCGCCAACCCTCCCAGGCGGGTGCCGGTTCCGTGCGTCCCTGTCGAGATCGCGCCAGCGACGGTCTGGCGGTCGATGTCTCCTAGATTGGACATGGCCAGACCCGCGGCGGCGAGCTTGCGGTTGAAGACGTGCAGGGGCATCCCCGCTTGCACCGTGACGAGGCCCGTCTCTGCATCTGCTTCGAGCAGCCGACTCAGGCGGTCTAGGTGCAGCAAGGTGCCATCGGTCACCGCCGCGGCGGTGAACGAGTGGCCTGAACCGGCGACCTTCATACTGCGCCCGGTGGCGGCCGCCTCCTCCACCAGGCGCGTGACGTCTTCGACGTCGGCCGGATGCTCGATCGTTGCAGGGCAGGCCGTCTGGTTACGAGCCCAGTTGTGCCAGGCGGGAGCCCCCGCCCTGCGTCGGTCGAGGCCGGTCACCCGGCCGGGGTGTCCCGGCCATCGGCGTCGCGCACCATCGTCGCGCCGGCCGTGCCGTTCGCGAACCGAGGGCGAAGGACAAGCCCCCACCACAGTGTCGCGAGCACAAGACCGCCGGCGACATAATAGACGGCCTGGTGGAATGGTGCAGGCAGGGACAGCGCCAGCACCGCAGCGACCAGCCACACGAGCGCAGCCGCGAACACAGGGACCGCGAAACGGCCAAGGTTGAACGCACCTGGAAGCGTCTCGAGCCGACGACGCTTTGCTCCGTAGGCGATGACCGTGAGCAGGTAGACAAGGTACGGCGCCAAGGCGGTCGCGCCCACGAGCGTTCCGAACGCGTTCCCGCTGTTGTAGCCATAGATCATGACGGCGACGCAGAGCAAGTAAGACACGAGCAGCGCCGGCAGAGGCGTTAACGTCCTCGGATTAACTCGAGCAAGCGCCTTCGATCCGGGAAGCATGTTGTCTCGCGCCATGGCGAACAGCAGTCGTGCACTGGCCGCAGCGCCGACCACAGTAAGGGCGAACATCGAGAAGACGACGATCCCGACGAAGGTCCTGGCCAGCCCCGCGCCGATCCAGTACTGGAACACGCCGGGCAGCCCGAACTCGGCGATGACGCTGTCGTTCGGTATGGCAATCGTGAAGCCGATGAGCACGATCATCCCGAGCACCCCGGAAATGACGACCGCGCCGATCATCGCCCGCGGCACAGAACGTTGCGCATCGACGGCCTCTTCTGACATGTCGGCGGCAGTCTCGAAGGCGACGATCGTGTAGATGCCGAGCAGCGAAGCGAGCACGATCGCATACCAGTACGACTGGCCGGGCGGGTGCGTTGCGTGACCGAGATAGCCGATGCCGTGATCAGTCTCCTTGTAGCCGGCGACCCACAGAACGAACAGCCCCACGGCAAGAACGACCGTGCCCAGGATCTCGGTGAAGACAGCAACGTTGTTCACCCGAGCCGCAACCTGCACGCTGATGACGTTGACCAGGTAGGCGACGGTCAGGATGAGTAGCGCCAGGAATAGCGTGAGCCGTGGGCTGGGGGCGTCGTCGCCGAGCACGTACGCCAGCAGCGGGGAAGCCGCCAGCAGCATGATGCCCGGCAGCCCTACCGCAAGATTGAGAATGCCGAGCGCGCCGACAAACCAGCCGTAGGTTGGACTGACCAGCCGAGAGGCCCACTGGTAGTTCGCGCCGGCGAGCGGAATGCGGGTGGCAAGCTCAGCTAGTACGAGCACCACCAGCGTCTGTCCAACTGCGGCGACCGGCCACGTCCAAATGGCGGCCGGTCCGAACTCGCTGAAAGCGAACGAGTAGTTGAGGAAGATGCCAGTCGTGATCGAGATGATCGAGAAGGCCACGGCGAAGACAGAGAACAGGCGGAGGGTGCGACGCAGCTCCTGCCGGTAGCCGAACTCGTTGACCACGTGCTCTTCCGAAGCAGACCGGTCAGGGGTGGCGCCTGTCAATGGCCCTCCTCGTGCATGCCCACCGCGCGATCAGCACGATTCGCGCAAAGGTACAACGAAGCTCCGAACCGAGGCAAACGGGCGAGCCAGCACAGGCAAAGGGTCTGCCCACTTCTTGAGGGCATCGTCCAGGGATCTCGATCTTCCCGCAAGCGGGGCCCACTGGGGACCCCGCCGAGGGTAGTCCACGCCGACCCTCAGGTCGGCGAGATGCTGTTCAGCTCAGGTTTACCCTTCACCGGTGCGTCGTCCGCGGAGGATCTGCGCAACTCCGGTGCAGGCGAGCCCGAGGCCACCAAGCATACCGAGCAGTGCCCAGGCGTTCGGCGGTCCGTCCGTAGACCCACCGCTGCCGGGTGTCCCCGACATGCCAGCTTCGATCTCAGTGGGTATCACGACTGGCGACGACGTCGAGGTCGGTGCGACAGTCGAAGTGGGGCTGACAGTCGAAGTGGGGCTGACAGTCGAAGTGGGGCTGACAGTCGAAGTGGGGCTGACAGTCGAAGTGGGGCTGACAGTCGAAGTGGGGCTGACAGTCGAAGTGGGGCTGACAGTCGTGGTGGGTGTCGCGGTCGTTGTGGGCACTGTGGAGGTCGCCGTCGTCGTCGGTGTCGTCGTGGTCGTCGTCGTTGGCGGGGTCTCGGGCGCTGGACACACAAAGAACCTGCTCTCGAGGTTTGAGCCTTTCGTGCCCGGTGCCAGGACCGACAACTTGAAACGGTAGCCAATGACCGGGTCAGGGTCACCGGTGAACGTGACTTGATAGGTTTCGCTGGCGTCGAGGTCGGTCGGGCCGCCAGCAGGGTCCTCTCCGATGGCGGGGGTGGGGTTCCCGCCTGTGACAACAAGCCCGGCATCCGCCGTCGGCGGCTCGGCTGTGAATGTCACTCTGGCCGTGTCATCGCTTTCGACATAGTTGAAGAACTGGATCGTGAACGTGCAGTCAGCGCTGGCATTGTCAGTGAAGGGATAGTCGTCAAAGTTCACATTATTGACGAAAATGGCGCCTTCGCCGTCGTCAGGCGCGGCCAGACCGGCACCGGACTCAGCTCCGAGAGCGAGTGCCGGGGCCGACACAAGAAGAAGACCGCCGCCGAGGAGGGCTGCTGCAGCTCCTGCGGCCCTGGAAAAAATGCTGCTGTGACTGGGCATATTGTCCTCGCGTATCCTGGCCGTCCCCCAGGACAGCACGTATGTGGCATCTCATCAGCACTGGTTGTGCCTGATTTACGTTAAGGCCACCATATCCCCAGCGCACATCTCCTGTATTCATACCCCGAAGAAAGCAGATTATGCCCGCACACCTCGAATAACCAGTTCGACCGCGAGATGGCGAACTCGGGAGCGTGAATCGGTGCGTCACGTTTGTGCGCGCGTCAGCGACAGTCTCTTTCACAAAAGTTTGGCGAAAGAGGACGAACCCTACTCTGACTGGCGTTGTCCTGGCACACCGTTGAGCAGCTCCCGAACTTCGGACTCCCGATAGCGGCGGTGGCCGCCCAAAGTCCTGATCGAGCTCAATTTGCCGGCCTTGGCCCACCGCGTGACCGTCTTGGGGTCCACGCGAAACATCGCTGCCACCTCTGCAGGTGTCAACAGGGGCTCAGACTCGGTCGGTCGTGTGTTCACGCGGCCTCCTCAATGTTGCACACCGAGCCGCCACGGCTCGCTGCTCGATGACTCAATGACCCGCTCGATGACCGAAAATCGCCATTGCGCGGAAAAAGGCGCTATCGACGCGCAAACTGCCGCCGACCGGGAACCAAGCGGGTCAACTATGGCAAAGCGTAGCCGACTACGTCAAATATACGCCGGCAAGGACCGGAAATTTCGGCGTGTCCCGGCCGTCAGTTCGCACGTTCATAGGCGTTGACGACACGCCACCGGCCCTCGAAACAGCGGTAGGACTCACCGGCAGCGGCCCAGTCCCCCGCGCGAAGGGCACTCAGCGCCCGGTGGATCTCACCGGCGGACTCGTCCTCCTCAAGGTCGCCATCGAGATGCTGCGACACGCCTGCGTAGTCGAGCTCCACCCAGCTGGCGCCATCAAAAGCGTCCAGCCAGCTGGCGAGGTCGTGCATCTCCCGTCTGAGGTCCGACCCGTCGATCACGCGGTGCAGGATCTGCTGAGCCGCCTCGACCCGGCTACGGGCGTCGGCGATCCTGGCTCGGTAGCGGATACTGGCGAACTTGCCTGCGTCGTACACCTCGCGCTCGTCGTCTGCGACCAGCACGAACCAGGTCCGCGGCACACCCCATGTCGTCTGCCGGACGTGTGGGACAGCCTCGGGATGCGCGCGGCGCCAGGCGAGGAATCCCTCGTCGGCAACCGCTATCGACTCCGGCGGCAGCAGCAGCTGCATGTTCACGTCGCCCACGCTGTCGATGAGGGACGTCAAAGAAAGCCAGGAACGCAAGGGCATGTCAGCCGGACAGTAGTAGGACCGGCCGTCGAGGCGCAGCACGTACGCCGCGTAGGTGTGGTCGTTGTCGACGCCGATAACCGCCGACGAGACTGTACGGTTGAGCACCGTCGTCTGCTCGGTGACCAGGGTCGCGGTCGGGTCGACTGCGCTATCCAGGTCGTGCGCCAGCGCTTCGCGGGCGGCGAGACCAAGCGCCGTCAACGGCTCGTAGACCCGCAGGTATGACGAGTAGGGGAGCACAGGCTCACCCTAGCCGCGAGCGACCGCGTGGGCGGCGCATTATCGCACCGGCCTATCGTGGAACCAGCGTCCGCACCACCCCCGCGGACGCCTCACCCTGGCACCAGACCGAGCCATCGCAAAGGAAGAGTCACCACCGTGACCGACACCCCCGGCTACTCCGTGTTCGACCAGGCCAGCGGCCACGAGCAAGTCGTGTTCTGTCACGACCGCGAGAGTGGCCTCAAGGCAATCATCGCCTTGTACTCCACCGCACTCGGTCCCGGCCTGGGGGGCACCCGCTTCTACCCGTACGCGAACGAGGCCGACGCTGTCCGCGACGTGCTCAACCTTTCCAAGAGCATGGCCTACAAGGCCGCCGTGACCGGGCTCGACCTCGGCGGTGGCAAGGCGGTCATCATCGGTGATCCGCACCGAGACAAGACCGAGCCGTTGCTCCGCGCCTACGGTCGGTTCGTGCAGTCGCTCGGCGGCCGCTATTACACAGCCTGCGACGTCGGCACCTTCAGCGAGGACATGGATATCGTCGCGCGCGAATGCGACTTCGTCACAGGCCGCACGGTCGAACACGGCGGCGCGGGCGACTCGAGCGTGCTGACGGCGTACGGCGTCTTTCAAGGCATGCGCGCTGCCGCAGAAGTGGCCTGGGGTGTGCCAAGCCTGGCAGGACGCCGGGTGGGTGTCGCCGGGGTCGGCAAGGTCGGCCACCACTTGGTCGAGCACCTGCTCGACGATGGTGCCGACGTCGTCATCACCGACGTGTACGAGCCCGCAGTCCGGCGCGTCCTTGACGAGCATCCCGAGGTCGACGTGGTTGCCGACAATGGTGCACTGGTCGTCTCCGACATCGATGTCTACGCGCCCTGCGCGCTCGGCGACGCCATCAACGACGACAGCGTGCAGCTGCTCAAGGCGAAAATTATCTGCGGTGCTGCGAACAACCAGCTGGCCCACGCCGGCATCGAGGACGTGCTCGAGTCACGCGGCATCCTCTATGCGCCCGACTACTGCGTCAACGCCGGTGGGCTGGTGCAGGTCGCCGACGAGCTCGAGGGATTCTCGTTCGACCGCGCGAAGGCGCGAGCCGCCCGTATCTTCGACACCACCCGACGAGTGTTCGAGGTTGCTTCGGATGAGGACGTTCCCACCGCAGTCGCTGCGGACAGACTCGCCGAGCGCCGGATGAATGACGTGGGCCGGTTACGCGGGCTCTGGGTGGGCTGAGACGTGGACCAGCTCTAACGCCGGGGAGCTGATCCGTTGCTTGGGTCGTCGTAGAGGTCGACGTCGGGATCGTCGGTGTCGACTGACTCACCGGTGGGGGGGTCGGACTCGTCTGCGGATCGCGGACTGTCGTCGCCATGAAGCTCGCGCTGCAGCTGGTTGAAGTCTGTGTTGAACTCCCGGTACTTCAGTTCGCGTGCGACCTTCGTCTGCTTCGCCTTCGCACGGCCGCGCCCCATAGGCTCGACCCCCTTGCCCATCGTGGCCGGCTCACCCCGAGGGCGCCGGACTGTCATCAGTTCTCGTGCTCGCCCACGATACCTGGCGCAGACGCCCAAGACACACCCGGCCGATCATGTTTCGGCCAAATGTCTTGCCGGCGGCTCACGCACCGTATTCAGCGGTGAGCTCGGCATCGCCGCCTGGGGCGCCGATAACCTGTCCGCACACCCACGCAGGTATCTCGGCCTCAACCAACAGACGGACGGCGGCGTCGGCGTGGGCGGCGCTGACCACGGCGACCATGCCGACGCCCATGTTGAGCGTCTGCTCCAGGTCGTCTCGACAGACATCGCCTACGGAGGCCACCAGGTCGAAGATCGGCTGCGGGACCCAAGTCGAGCGATCCACGACGGCACTGACCGAGTCCGGCAGAACGCGGGAGAGGTTCGCGGCCAGTCCGCCGCCGGTGACGTGCGCCATTGCGTGCGTGTCGAGCCGCCGAGCCAGCTCCAGGCACGGGCGGGTGTACAGGCGAGTCGGTTCCAGCAGCTCGTCGCCCAAGGCTCGGCCAAGCTCGTCGACGCGACGGGTGAGCTTCCAGCCGGCTTGACGCAGCAGCACCTGGCGAACCAGCGAGTACCCGTTGGCGTGCAGTCCGCTCGATCCCATCGCCACGAGCAGGTCGCCCGCACGGACACGGTGCGCACCCAGCAGCTCGTCGGCCTCGACCACGCCGGTTGTCGACCCGGCGACGTCGTACTCGTGCGGTTCCATCAGCGCCGGGTGCTCGGCGGTCTCACCGCCGAGCAGTGCGCAGCCGGCGACTACACAAGCCTCCGCGATGCCCTTCACGATCGCCGCGACGCGACCGGGATCGACGCGGCCGGTGGCGATGTAGTCGGTCATGAACAACGGTTCGGCACCACAGACGACCAGATCGTCCACCAGCATGCCCACCAGGTCGAAGCCGATGGTGTCGTGCACGTCCATCGCCTGGGCCACCGCCACCTTGGTGCCCACACCGTCAGCACTGGTCGCGAGGAGTGGTCGCCGGAAGGCCTTCAACGCCGAGGCGTCGAACAGGCCGGCGAAACCACCGATGCCGCCGACAACCTCGGGACGACGGGCCTTCTCCACCCATTGCCGCATCAGCTCAACGGCCTCGTCACCGGCTTCGATCGAGACCCCGGCCGCGGTGTACGCCGACGTACGCCGGCTGCCCGTCTCGTCCGTCATGGTGAGGTCACCTCGCGATCAGGGGCGGTTGAGGGCGTCGGCGGCGCCACCACCGGCTAGCGCCACAGCGAGGCCGTCGGGGCCGAGGGGGGCGTCGAGGATGGCGGCCTCGAGCAGGTGCTTGCCGAGGAACTGCGGCTCGGGCAGCTCGACCGGGTAGACGCCGTCGAAACAGGCGCGACAGAGGTCGTCCTTGGCCAGCTCGCTGGCGGCGACCAACTCGTCGAGGTCGACGTAGCCCAGGCTGTCGGCTCCGATCGAGCGGCAGATCTCCTCAGCAGTCATGCCGTTGGCGATCAGCTCGGCGCGGGTGGCGAAGTCGATCCCGTAGAAGCAGGGCCACTTCACCGGCGGGCTGGCGATGCGCACATGCACCTCCAGGGCGCCGGCCTCGCGCAGCATCCGCACCTGCGCACGCTGGGTGTTGCCGCGGACGATGGAGTCGTCGACCACGATGAGACGCTTGCCCTCGACGACGTCGCGCAACGGGTTGAGCTTCAGCCGGATGCCGAGCTGGCGGATCGTGTTGCTCGGCTGGATGAAGGTGCGGCCGACGTACGAGTTCTTCACGAAGCCTTGTCCGTAAGGGATCTTGCTCTCCTCGGCGTACCCAATCGCGGCCGGTGTGCCGGATTCGGGCACCGGGATGACGAGATCGGCGTCGACCGGGAACTGCCGTGCCAACCGGCGCCCGATCTCGGTGCGCACACTGTGCACCCGCTTGCCGCTGATGAGCGTGTCGGGGCGGGCCAGGTAGACGAACTCGAACAGGCAACCCTTCGGGGCTGCCTCGGCGAAACGACGGGTGCGCAGCCCGTCTTCGTCGACGGCGACCAGCTCACCGGGCTCGACCTCACGAACGAACGACGCACCAACGATGTCCAGTGCTGCCGTCTCCGACGCGACAACCCACCCGCGTTCGAGGCGCCCGAGCACCAGCGGTCTGATGCCCTGGGGATCGCGGGCCGCGAACAGCGTGCCCTGGTCCATGAAGACGAAGCTGAACGCTCCTGACAGCTGCGGTAACACCTCGGCCGCCGCGTCCTCGAGGCTTCGGTCGGGGTAGGAGGCGAGCAGGGCGGTGACGAGGTCGGTGTCGGTGGACGCGGCGGACGTCCGTGCAGGTACGTCGAGGAGACCACCGCTGTGGTCGCGCTGGTTCACCAGACTCGCGAGCTCGCTGGTGTTGGTCAGGTTGCCGTTGTGGCCAAGTGCGAGCGAGCCAGTCGGGGTCGGCCGAAACGTCGGCTGTGCGTTGTGCCACACACTGGCGCCGGTGGTCGAGTAGCGCGAGTGGCCGATGGCGAGGTGACCCTTGAGGGAGCTCAACGTGGGCTCGTCGAACACCTGCGAGACGAGACCCATGTCTTTGTAAACCAGGATCTGCTTGCCGTTGCCGACGGCGATGCCGGCCGACTCCTGTCCACGGTGCTGGAGGGCGTAGAGACCGAAGTAGGTGAGCTTGGCGACGTCCTCACCCGGTGCCCAGACGCCGAAGACACCACAGGCGTCTTGGGGTCCACGATCATGCGGGTCAAGGTCTTGGGTCAGCCGACCATCTCCGCGGGGCACGGGCCACAGTCTAAGTGGCGGCTTCCGACGGACCCAATCGGCTCGCTCGAGCGGGCAGCGCCGACTCGATTCGGGTGAGCCAGATAGCTACCCCAAGCCTTGACCCACGCCGGCGGCCAGGTTGCGCAGCAAAAGGGCCTCGGCGAGGCAGACCCGCTCGAACTCGGCGAGGTGCAGCCCCTCGTTGGCGCCGTGCGCTCGGGTGTCCGGATCTTCGACGCCGGTCACCAGGATGGCCGCGTCCGGGAACATTTCGGCGAACTCTGCGATGAAGGGGATCGAGCCACCGACTCCGACGTCGACAGGGTCGGCGCCGTCCCACGCCTCGCGAAACGCGGCTCTGGCCGCGTCGTACGCGGGCCCGGTCGCGTTGACCGCGAACGGCTCGCCGAGGTCGTCGTCGGAGAAGGTCAGCTGCGCGGCGTACGGGGCATGGGACCGCAGGTGAACTTGGAGCTTGCCGAGCGCGGTGCGGGCGTCGTCGCCGGGGGCGATCCGCATGCTGATCTTGGCCCGCGCGACCGGGATGAGGGTGTTGCTCGCGTCGGCGACGCGGGTGGCGTCGAGCGCGATGATCGAGATGGCGGGCTTGGTCCACAAGCGGTCGACGACCGACCCGGTGCCGGTGAGCTCGACGCCGTCGACGATGCCGGCTTCGGCCCTGAGCCTGTGGTCGGGGTAGTCGAGCGGGGACGCCTTGCCGGTTGCGAGACCCTCGACGGCGACGTTGCCCGCATCATCGTGGAGAGTCGCAAGCAGCCGGATGAGCGTGGTGAGTGCGTCCGGGGCCACCCCTCCCCACATGCCTGAATGCACGGCGTGGTGCAGCGTGCGCACCTCGACGACGCACCCGGCGAGGCCGCGCAGCGAGGTCGTGAGAGCAGGTACGCCGATGTCCCAGTTCGCCGAGTCGGCGATGACGATGACGTCGCTGGCGAGCAGGTCGCGGTGCTCCTCGAGGATGGCCGGGAGGGACGCGGAGCCGGACTCCTCCTCGCCTTCGACGAAGACCACCACACCGACAGCGAGGTCGTCGCCGTGGGCCCGGATCGCCGCCAGGTGAGCAGCGATACCGGCCTTGTCGTCAGCCGCCCCACGGCCGAAGAGGCGCCCGCCGCGCTCGGTCGGCTCGAACGGCTCGGAGTCCCAGGTCGCACGGTCGCCCTCCGGCTGCACGTCGTGGTGCGCGTAAAGCAGCACCGTGGGCTTGCCGGGCGGCGCCGGCTTGTGGGCGATGACGGCCGGCAGCCCACCGCCCACCTCGACGATCTGCGTGTCCAGTCCGGCATCGCGGAAGAGTCTCGCGGTGGCCTCGGCCGACCGGCGTACGTCGCCATGCCGGGCCGGGTCGGCTCCGACTGACGGGATGCGCACGAGCTCTTCCAGGTCAGCGCGTACGCCGGGTAGTACGTCAGCGACGCGTCGCTTGAGATCAGTGGTCTCGCTCATCAGGCTGACCCTATCCGCTCGAAATGTTGACTCAGACGTACCCTGTTCGCTGACCTCGGCTGGCAGGTGAGCGGCAGCAGCGCAGACCGTGCACTCAGGTGAGCGGCAGCAGGCGCAGATCGTGCACTCAGGTAAGGGGCAACAGCGGGGTCAGGTCGGACCGCGCGCCTGAGGCACGGACCCGGCCGGCCTGTTGAGCCTCGGCGAACGTCGTGCGGCCTCGCGCCAACGCCAGCCAGGTCTCCGCGTCGGTCTCGACCACCGCGGGCGGGGTTCCGCGGGTGTGCCGGGCGCCCTCGACGCACTGCACCGCGGCGTATGGCGGTACCCGGACCTCGACACTCTTGCCAGGCCACCGCTGCGCCAACAGGGCGAGGAAGTGCTTCACGGCGGCACGTACGTCGTCGCGATCCGGCTCGCCGGTCAATCCCGCCATCTCGAGTCGACCGAGCAGCAGTGCCAGCTCGTCGGCTGGCAGAGGTCGCAGACGCACGGGCATACCGGCAGCCTAAGCGGCACCGTTCGGCGCCGTTTCGACCGCAACCATCGACTCGAATCGATGCGCTCACAGATGTCCGGTCGGCGGGGTCAGGCGCCGAAGGCGGCGGGCAGGGTGGCAGACCAGGCCTCGCGCAGCTCGGCCAGCGGCAAACGGAACTGCCCCTGCACCTCGAGCACCGCACCGTCGCCGAGCCCCGCTGTCTCGCCGATGGCAGCGTGGGGGAAGCCGATGACAGCACACCGGCTCGCAAACTCCGACTCCTCGCTGCGCGGTACGGCGACGATGGCCCGCGCGGTCGACTCGGAGAACAGCGCCACAAACGGGTCGAGATCTTCGGGCAGTCGCACCCGCGCGCCCACCCCGCGTCGCAGGCAGGACTCCACCAGCGCCTGGGCCAGCCCGCCGTCGGACAGGTCGTGCGCGGCCTCGACCAACCCATCGCACGCGGCCGCGGCGAGGGTGGCGGCGAGCGCGCGCTCTGCTGCGAAGTCAACCTGCGGTGGCGTACCGCCAAGGTGCCCGTGCACTACGTGGGCCCACTCCGAGCCGCTCAGCTCCTCGCGCGTCGTCCCGAGCAGGTAGATCGCTTGACCCTCGGAGGCAAAGCCCAGGGGCGTACGCCGGGCAACCTGGTCGATCACGCCCAGCACCCCGACGACCGGGGTGGGCAGGATCGGCGTCTCCCCTGTCTGGTTGTAGAAGCTGACGTTGCCTCCGGTGACCGGCACCCCGAGCTCGCGGCAGCCCTCGGCGAGCCCCCGGGTGGCCTCGGCGAACTGCCACATCACGTCCGGGTCCTCGGGTGAGCCGAAGTTGAGGCAGTCGGTCACCGCCAGCGGGCGAGCACCCGAGGTCGCCACGTTGCGGTAGGACTCGGCCAGCGCCAGCTGCGCCCCGGCGTACGGGTCCAGCTTGGCGAAGCGACCGTTGCAGTCCGTCGCCACCGCGACACCGAGCCCGCTGTCGGCATCGACGCGCACCATCCCCGCGTCCTCGGGCTGCGACAGCACGGTGTTGCCCTGCACGTAGCGGTCGTACTGGTCGGTGATCCACGACTTGTCGCACAGGTTCGGTGACGCCGCGAGCTGGAGCAACGTCTCCCGCAGCTCGGCTCCGCTCTTCGGCCGGGGCAGCTTCTCGGCGCCGTCGGACTGCAGCGCGTCCTGCCAGGCTGGTCGCGCGAAGGGGCGCTCGTAGACCGGCCCGTCGTGCGCGACGCTGCGTGGCGGTACGTCGACGATCGTCTCGCCCTGCCACTCGATGACCAGCCGACCACCTCGGCTGGCCTCGTCGTCGGTCACCGCCGTCACCTCACCGATCACGGTCGCCTCGACGTCCCAGCGCCGGCAGACCCGCATGAACGCGTCGACATGTGCGGGCTGGACCACCGCCATCATCCGCTCCTGCGACTCGCTCATCAGGATCTCTTCCGGGGCCAGCGACGCGTCGCGCAGCGGCACCCGGTCGAGCCACACGTGCATGCCGCCGTCGCCCGCGCTGGCGAGCTCCGATGTCGCGCACGACAGACCGGCGCCGCCGAGGTCCTGGATGCCGACGACAAGATCCGCCTCGAACAGTTCGAGCGTGCACTCGATCAGCAACTTCTCCATGAAGGGATCGCCGACCTGGACGCTGGGGCGCTTCTTGCCGGGACCCGACGTCGACGATCCACTGTCGGCGAAGGTCTCCGAGGCCAGCACCGACACCCCGCCGATCCCGTCGCCGCCGGTCGACGCGCCGTACAGGATGACCTGGTTGCCTTCACCGGACGCCTTGGCGAGATGGATCTGCTCATGACGCATGACCCCGACACACAGGGCGTTGACGAGCGGGTTGCCGGCGTACGTCGAGTCGAAGACGGCCTCGCCGCCGATGTTGGGCAGGCCGAGACAGTTGCCATAGCCCCCGACACCCGCCACAATCCCCGGCATCACGCGCAAGGTGTCGGGAGCATCCAGCGAACCGAACCGCAGCGGGTCCAGCACGGCCACCGGGCGAGCGCCCATCGCGAGGATGTCACGCACGATGCCTCCTACCCCGGTGGCAGCACCCTGGTAGGGCTCGACGTACGACGGGTGGTTGTGCGACTCCACCTTGAAAGTCGCGGCGTAGCCGGCACCGATGTCGACGACGCCGGCGTTCTCGCCGATGCCGACCATCAGGCAGGCGCGCATCTCGTCGGTGACGAGCTCGCCGAACTGGCGCAGGTGCACCTTGCTGGACTTGTAGGAGCAGTGCTCGCTCCACATCACGGAGTACATCGCCAGCTCGGACGAGGTGGGACGCCGGGCGAGGATCTCACGCAGCTGGGCGTACTCGTCGGGCTTCAGGCCGAGGTCACGCCAGGGCTGCTGGGCGTCAGGGGTGTCGAGCGCGTGGTCAACGGTGTCGAGCGTGGCGGGCTGGCGCTGGTCGGTCACCGCTGGCTGGCTCCGAATCGTCGCTGTGCTGGCAGGGATGGGTGCCCCGGCAACGCTACCGGTCACCGATGTGCCGGGCCAGGAATCGCGCCGTCCGCTCGTCGCGCGGACCGCCGAGCACCTTCGCCGCGGGACCGTGCTCGATCACTTGTCCCGCGTCGAGGAACACCACCCGGTCGGCCACTTCCTGGGCGAACTGCATCTCGTGTGTCGCCATCACGATCGTCATCTTGTCGCGCTTGGGGTCGGCGATGACATCGAGCACCTCGGCGACGAGCAACGGGTCCAGCGCAGAGGTGATCTCGTCCAGCAGCAGCAACCGTGGCGCCATGGCGATGGCACGCACGACGGCGACGCGCTGCTGCTGATCCCCGGACAGACTGTCGGGTAGGCGTGTGCCTCGTCGGCGAGCCCGAAGCGGTCGAGCAGGTCGAGCCCGGTCGCCTCGGCCGCTGACCGGCGTTGCTTGAGCGACCCACGCAGGCCCAGCGTCACGTTGTCGAGGAGCCGAGCGTCGCCGAGGCTCGGTGCCCGGTAGTAGGAGGAACGGAGAATCGCCGCGGTGTCTGCCGCGGCGTCAGGCGGTCGCGAGCGTCTTCAATACCGAGGTGAAGAACGCCCGGCCGTCCACGCCGGGACCGAACAGAGCGTCGACCGCGTGCTCGGGGTGGGGCATCAGGCCTACGACGTTGCCACGCTCGTTGGTGATGCCGGCGATGTCGTGCAGCGAGCCGTTCGGGTTCCCGCCCAGGTAGCGGGCGACGACCCGGCCCTCGCCTTCGAGACGGTCGAGAGCCGACTCCTTCGCGACGTAGCCGCCCTCGCCGTTCTTGAGCACGATGATGACCTCAGCGCCTTGGTCGAAGCTCGACGTCCACGCGGTCGTCGCGTTCTCGATCCGCAGGCGCTGGTCGCGACAGACGAACCTGCGGCGCTCATTACGGATTAACGCCCCTGGCAACAGGTGCGACTCGCACAGGATCTGGAACCCGTTGCAGATGCCCAGCACCGGCATTCCCGCGTTCGCCGCGTCGATGACGTGCGTCATCACCGGCGCGAAGCGAGCGATCGCCCCGCACCGCAGGTAGTCGCCGTACGAGAATCCGCCGGGCAGCACCACAGCGTCGACGCCGCGAAGGTCCTCGTCGCCGTGCCACACCGCGACCGCCTCGCCACCGGCGATGGTGACCGCCCGCCTCGCATCGACGTCGTCGAGCGAGCCGGGGAACGTGACCACGCCGACCCTCATCACTGCTCCACCCGCACCGTGTAGTCCTCGATCACCGGGTTGGAGAGCAGGGTCTCGGCCGCCTTCCGCAGCTCGGCGAGCCGCTCCTCGCTGATCTCGCCCTCGAGTTCGAGCTCGAAGCGCTTGCCTTGGCGTACGTCGGTGACGCCCTCAAAACCCAGCCGGGGCAGCGCTCCGTGCACGGCCTTTCCTTGCGGGTCGAGGATCTCCGGCTTGAGCATGACGTCGACGACGACACGGGCCACAACGGACTCCTGGGGAGAGGGCGGGGACGGTCGCGACCAGTCTAGAGACGCGGGTTGCTCCGGCGGGACGGCTCAGGCGAGCTCGCGCTTGAGTATCTTGCCGGTGGCGGTCATCGGGAGCTCGTCTCGGAACTCGATCACCCGCGGGTACTTGTACGACGCCATCTGTTCCTTGCACCAGTCCACCAGCTCGTCCTCGGTGACAGCCGCGCCCTCGTTGCGGATGACGTACGCCTTGATCTCCTCGCCGTGGCTGTCGTGCGGCACTCCCACGACGGCGACCAACGACACGTCTTCATGGGTGAGGATGACCTCCTCGACCTCCCGCGGGTAGACGTTGTAGCCACCGCGGATGATCATGTCCTTGGCCCGGTCCACGATGTAGTAGTAGCCGTCCTCGTCACGCTTGGCGAGGTCTCCGGACCTGAACCAGCCATCCTTCATCACCTCGGCGGTGGCGTCCGGCCGCTTGTAGTAGCCCTTCATGATGTTGTGGCCGCGGATGGCGATCTCACCGACCTCGTCGGGGTCGTCGACCGCCGACCAGTCGTCGTCGACGAGCTTGACCTCGACGCCCCAGATCGGGGTGCCGATGGAGCCGGCCTTCGGTTCCCGGTCGAGGTGGCTGAATGTCGCCACCGGTGACGTCTCGGAGAGTCCGTAGCCCTCCAGGATCTGGACGCCGAACCGCGCTTTGACCTCCTTGAGGATCTCGACAGGCAGCGACGCACCGCCGGCGACCGCCCGTCTCAGGTTGCCCGCGATCTTCTTCACGTCGGTCTCGTCAGTGAGCGCTCCGAGGAGACCCCAATACATCGTCGGTACGCCCGCGAAGAAGGTGACCTCCTCCTTGTCCATCAGCTCGAGAGCGACCTTCGGGTCGAACCGGGCCACCAGGACGAGGGTCGCGCCAAGGCCGAAACCGGCGTTCAGCTGCACCGTCTGGCCGAACGAGTGGAAGAGCGGAAGCGTGACCAGGTGGATGTCGGGGCGGGAAGGGCTGAGCTCCCAGATCCGGTGGCAGGTCGTCACGTTGAAGGCGATGTTGGCGTGCGAGAGCTCCGCACCCTTGGGCTGGCCGGTGGTCCCGCTGGTATAGAGGATGACGGCGGTGTCGTCGGCGTCGGTCGCGCGCGTCTCGAACGTCTTGTCCTGCTCCTTGGTGGCAGCGAAGAAATGCTCGGCACCGTCCGGCACACTGCCCTGCGGGTCGGCGGGGATGACGAAGAAATGCTCGCACCCGGCGGTGTCGTTGAAGCCGGCCAGGCCCGCCTCTGCCATGGCCAGCTCCGCAGTGCCCTCGAAGCAGAAGTACGCCGACGCATCGGAGTCGTCGAGGTGGTAGGCGACCTCCCTGCCCTTGAAGAGCACGTTGAGAGGTACGACGACAGCACCGGCCTTGAGGATGCCGTAGTAGATGATGGGGAAGTACGGCAGGTTCGGGCACGACAACGCGACCTTGTCGCCAGGCACGATCCCGCGCTCCACCAGCAGGTTCGCCACCTGGTTGGCCATCGCGTCAATCTGGGCGTAGCTCAGTCGGGTGTCGTTGAAGACGATGGCCTCACGGTCGGGCACCTTCCGGGCGCTGTCTTCGAGCATCACGGCCAGGTTGAGCACGGTCGACCTCCAAGGGGTACGCCGGCGCAGGGGCCCGCTCCGGCAGTAACTGCCCACAACCTAAGCGACCGCCGCCACAGGCGCCATGCCTGCATGATCCCTGGTTGCGAATCTCGGCAGCCGAATTACCTGGTCACTCGAACCGTTCGCCGGTAAGCCGCTGGAACGCCTCGACGTACGTCGACCTCGTCTGCTCCACGACGGCACCGGGCAGGGGTGGCGGAGGTTCGCCGGAGGCCTTGTCCCATCCGGAGTCCCGAGTGAGCCAGTCCCGTACGAACTGCTTGTCGTACGACTGCTGTGGCCGGCCGGGACGCCACCGGTCCGCCGGCCAGAACCTCGACGAGTCCGGGGTAAGCACCTCGTCGGCCAGCACGAGCGCGCCGTCTTCTCGATGTCCGAACTCGAACTTCGTGTCCGCCACGATGATGCTGCGCTCGCGGGCGATCTCCTCCGCCTTGGCGTACACCGCCAGCGTCAGCGTCCGAAGCTCCGCAGCCACGTCGTCGCCGACCGCCTCGACGACCGTGTCGTAGTCGACGTTCTCGTCGTGGTCGCCGAGCGCAGCCTTCGTCGCCGGGGTGAAGATCGGCTCGGTGAGCCGCGACCCCTCTCGCAGCCCCGGCGGCAGTGCGATCCCGCACACGGCGCCGGTCGCTTGGTAGTCGAGCAACCCGGATCCGGTCAGGTAACCTCGTGCGACGCACTCGACGGGGACCATCTCAAGGCGCTCACAAAGCACCGCCCGGCCGGCGACCTCGGCCGGTACCTCGGTGGAGATCACATGGTTGGGAACGAGCCGTTCGAGCTGATCGAACCACCACAGCGACATCCGGGTGAGGATCTGACCCTTGTCGGGGATGTCTGGGGTGAGGACGAAGTCGAACGCCGAGATGCGGTCCGAAGCCACCATCAGGAGGCTCCCACCGTCGAGCTCATAGAGGTCGCGAACCTTACCGGAGTGGAGGTGACGTGCGCCGGGGATGACGCGGAGGGCAGCATCAGCGAGCGGGTCCGGTGCAGTCATGGCCACCATTGTGCCAACGGCCGGGTGGCTTCGCCGGTCTGCGCGAACCCGACGAATGGTTACTCTCGGAGACTGGCGGGGTATAAGGAGTGGTGATGCAGCCAGAGACCATCGCAAACCGCTACCGCGTCGTTCGGGCGATCGGCCGTGGCGGCATGGGCACGGTCTGGTTGTGTGAGGACCAGGTCCTCAGCCGTCAGGTGGCCGTGAAGCAGATCCGGCCGCCGGAGGGCGAGTCGCGCGCCGACACCGCGCGCGCCATGCGAGAGGCACGGGTCGCTGCTGCGCTCAACCACCGCAACGCCGTCTCGATCTTCGATGTCGTGGAGCAGGACGACGCCACCTGGTTGGTGATGGAGTACGTGCCGTCCCAGACGCTGGCGGAGATCATCACCGCCGAGGGTTCACTGCCCCCCACCCGGGTCGCCTACATCGGTGCTCAGGTGGCTGACGCACTGGCGAGTGCGCACGCGCTCGGCATCGTGCATCGCGACATCAAGCCCGGCAACGTCTTGGTCGGCGAGAACGACCTCGCCAAGATCAGCGACTTCGGCATCGCCCGCGGCCACCTCGATCTGTCACTCACGCAGACCGGCATGATGACGGGCACCCCGGCATACTTCTCGCCCGAGCTGGCGCGGGGTGAGGAACCAGATTCGGCCAGTGACGTCTGGGCGCTGGGCGTCACCTTGTACTCCGCCACAGAAGGCGGACCGCCGTACCCGACGTTGGGAAATCCGCTGGCGATGCTGAGCGCCATCGTCCGCGAGCCGACGCCGCCGCCGACGCAGGCCGGACCACTGACGGACACGCTGGCCGCCATGCTTGACCGCGATCCCGAGACCCGCGCGACGATGGAGCAGGCTCGGGGGTGGCTGCACGAGGTCGCCGAACGGGGTAGCTCGGTCGGTCCGAGCCAGACTCAGCAGTTCCCAGTGGTGGCGGTTCCACCGCCGCAGCAGACGTCACCGCAGGAGACCCCATCGCCGGAGCCGGGGACGGCAGCCGCGTCGTACGGCGAGGCCGACCCGCCCACGCCGGTGTCCAGCTGGTCACACGATGGGGCGGCGTGGCCTCCCGACGAAGAAGACCACTCGTCCCGAGGCCGCTGGCTGGCGGCGGCCGTGGCGCTCTTGATCCTGCTCGGAGCGGGCTGGCTGCTGTACTCGACGCTCGGCGTGGGAGACGATCCAAACGCTGGCAACGCGCCAGGGGCTGTAGGCGACACGAGCACCACGCCCAGCGACAGCACGACGAGCCAGCAGACGAAGCCGACCAAACAGCAGACGACTGAGTCGTCCACGGAGCCGACCACACCCACTGAGACCACGGAGTCGACCACACCCACTGAGACCACGGAGTCGACGGAGCAGGAGACGACCACCACGACGAGCCGGACGCCCCCTGCTGCGCCCGCCACGTCGGAGACCGACTTCGTTGCGTCATACTTCGCTGTCCTCCCGGAAGACCTTGATGCCGGCTGGGCTCAACTGTCACCACAGTTCCAGGCTGAGACGGGCCGAGGCAGCTACGACGCCTTCTGGGGCAGCATGGACGACGTCCAGGTGAGCAGCATCACCCCGCTCGGAGATGGTGTCGTCAACTATGAAGTCACGTACTTCCCCTCTGGGGGAGACCCGTCGACGGAGCAGAAGCAGCTCCAACTGGTGCCCTCAGGTGACTCCTACCTGATCGACGGCGACTCACCCGCCTGACTTCCTCTCGTCGCCAGGGGTGCCTGCGTCTGCGGCCGGGCAACGTCAGAGGATGCTGGCGGGGCGATAGGCAGCCGCTTCGGCGTTCCCGGCCACCAGCTGCTCGACCCGGCGTACGACGTCGTCGACCTGTGACGCCGCGGTGCCGGTGAAGGACAGCGGGTCTGCCACCAAAGCGGTCAGGTCAGCCGCGGTCAGCCCCAGCCGCTCGTCAGCAGCGAGCCGCTCGAACAGGTCGTTGCGGTCGGCACCCTTCTCCCTCATCTGCAGCGCCACGGTGACGGCGTGCTCCTTGATCGCCTCGTGCGCGGTCTCCCGGCCGACTCCTCGACGGACCGCCGCCATCAACACCTTCGTGGTGGTGAGGAACGGCAGGTAACGGTCGAGCTCGCGCTGGATCACGGCCGGAAACGCTCCGAACTCCTCGAGGACGGTCAGAAACGTCTCAAACAACCCGTCGGTGGCGTAGAACGCGTCCGGCAGCGCGACCCGGCGTACGACGCTGCACGAGACGTCGCCTTCGTTCCACTGGTCGCCGGCGAGCTCACCGACCATGGCGAGGTAGCCGCGCACCACCACGGCGAGGCCGTTGATGCGCTCCGTCGAGCGGGTGTTCATCTTGTGGGGCATCGCGCTGGATCCGACCTGCCCCGCCTGGAACCCTTCGGTGACGAGCTCGAGGCCGGCCATCAGCCGGATCGTGGTCGCGAGGTTGCTCGGCCCCGCCACCGACTGCACGAGGGCGGAGACCACATCGAAGTCGAGCGAGCGCGGGTAGACCTGACCGACGCTGGCGAGTACGTGTTCGAAGCCGAGGTGGCGCGCGACGCGACGCTCGAGCTCGGCCAGCTTCGTGGTGTCGCCGTCCAACAGGTCGAGCTGGTCTTGTGACGTGCCGACCGGGCCTTTGATGCCGCGCAGCGGATAGCGGGCGATCAGGTCGTCGAGACGCTGCAACGCGACCATCATCTCGTCCGCGGCGGTGGCGAACCGCTTGCCGAGCGTGGTCGCCTGGGCGGCGGCGTTGTGGGAGCGTCCGGCCAGCACCAGCGTGCGGTGCTGCGCAGCCAGCTCGCCTAGCCTGGCGATGGCGGCGGTCATCTGCATGCGCACGCGCTCGAGTGAACGCCGGATCTGCCACTGCTCGACGTTCTCGGTGAGGTCGCGGCTCGTCATGCCCTTGTGGATGTGCTCGTGGCCGGCGAGCGCGCAGAACTCCTCGATGCGTGCCTTCACGTCGTGCCGGGTGCGCCGTTCGCGGGCGGCTATCGAGTCGAGGTCGACCTGGTCGACGACCCGCTCGTAGTCCTCGATGACGCCTGCGGGCACGTCGACGCCGAGGTCGCGTTGAACTCGCAGCACGGCGATCCAGAACCGTCGCTCTGCGACGATCTTGCTCTCGGGCGACCAGATGTCCCGCATCGCGGCCGACGCGTAGCGCGAGGCGAGCAGGTTAGTGATCGTCACGCTGCCGAGTATCCCAGCATCGCCAGGGTCTCCCTACTGCGCCTGCTCGGCCGGAGGTTGCGGCGCGGCGATGTCGGTGCGGTGGTGTGCACCTTCGAAGCTGACCAGCTCGACGCCGCGGTACGCCGACGTACGTGCTGCCGCCACGTCCGGCCCGGTCGCGGTGACCGCGAGCACCCGCCCGCCCGACGTCACGAGCCCGTTGGGGCCTGTCGTGGTACCGGCGTGGAAGACGTGCACACCGTCGAGCCGCTCGGCCGCCCCGATGCCCGTGATCGCGTCACCGCTGCGCGGTGATTCGGGATAGCCGGCCGCCGACATCACGACCGTCACCGCGGCACCGGACTTCCAGTGCAGCGGTCCGACGTCGGCGAGCCCACCGGTCGCAGCGGCCGCGAGCACCTGCCCGAGCGGGCTGTCGAGCAGCTCGAGCAGGGCCTGGGTCTCGGGGTCACCGAACCGGGCGTTGAACTCGACCACCTGGACACCGCGCGAGGTGAGCGCCAACCCGGCGTACAGCAGGCCGACGAACGGGGCGTCGCGCCGGGCGAGCTCGTCGACGGCCGGCTGCAGCACCCGTCGCGTCACCTCGTCGACGAGGCCTGCCGGCGCAGCGTGCACCGGCGTGTACGCACCCATCCCGCCGGTGTTGGGCCCTTCGTCACCGTCACGCAAGCGCTTGAAGTCCTGGGCCGGCTGCATCGGGAGCACCGTGGCTCCGTCGCAGATGGCGAACAGCGACACCTCAGGTCCGTCGAGGAAGTCCTCGACCACGACGCGACCACAGGCGTGCGCGTGCGCCGACGCGGCAGCGCGGTCGTCGGTGACGAGGACACCCTTGCCGGCAGCGAGACCGTCGTCCTTGACCACGTACGGCGGCCCGAACGTGTCGAGGGCGTCAGCGACCTCGTCGGCGCTGCAGCAGACGCGGGCCAGCGCCGTGGGGATGCCGGCTGCGGCCATCACTTCCTTGGCAAACGCCTTGGACCCCTCGATCGCGGCTGCCCGTCTGCCCGGGCCGAAGCAAACGATGCCTGCGTCTCGAACGGCGTCGGCGACGCCGGCGACCAGCGGTGCCTCGGGGCCGACGACGACGAGGTCGGCGCCGAGCCGCCGAGCCAACGCACAGACCGCCGCCGGGTCGAGCGGGTCGAGGTCGTGCAGGTGCGCGACCGCTGCGATGCCGGGGTTGCCGGGGGCGACGTGCAGCGACTCGACCTGCGGGTCACGGCCGAGGGTCGCCGCCAGCGCGTGCTCGCGACCGCCCCCACCGATCACCAGCACCCTCACGGCCCCCGACCCTATCCCCTCCCCTTGCGTTGACCCGCCACATTGTTGGCTTTGACCCGGCACATTCTTGGCTTTGACCCGGCAAGACTGAGCGTCAAGCCATCGTCGTTTGTGCCGAATGAACGCGCAAGTCTGACGGGTCAACGTGCATATGTGACGGGTCAACGTGCCTATGTGACGGGTCAACGTGCCTATGTGACGGGTCAACGTGCATATGTGACGGGTCAACGAAGATTGGTTCGCCTCGTCAGCTGCGGGCCGCTCAGATGAAGTCGTGGATGGCAACGGTCGCGTCACGGCCTGGCCCCACCCCGACGGCAGAGATCCTGGTCCCGGACATTTCCTCCACGGTGCTGATGTAGGCGCGGGCGTTGGCTGGGAGATCGGCCAGTGAACGGGCGGCGGAGATGTCTTCCCACCACCCCGGCAGCTCCTCGTAGATCGGCGTCGCGTGGTGGAAGTCGCTCTGGTTGACCGGCATCTCGTCATGGCGTACGCCGTCGACGTCGTACGCCACGCACACCGGCACCTGCTCGAGCCCGGTCAGCACGTCGAGCTTGGTGAGGACGAAATCGGTGACGCCGTTCACCCGGGCGGCGTACCGGGCGATGACGGCGTCGAACCAGCCGCACCGCCGCGGCCGGCCGGTCGTGGTGCCGTACTCCCACCCCGTCTTGCGCAAGAACTCACCGCTTTCGTCGAACAGCTCCGTCGGGAACGGCCCCTCCCCCACCCGCGTCGTGTACGCCTTGACGATGCCGATCACCCGCTCGATCCGCGTCGGCGCGATGCCCGAGCCGGTGCAAGCACCGCCCGACGTAGCCGACGATGAGGTCACGAACGGGTAGGTGCCGTGGTCGACGTCGAGCAGCGTCGCCTGCCCCGCCTCGAGCAGCACCGTGCCGCCCTTGTCGAGCGCCTGGTTGAGCACCAGTCCGGTGTCGGCCACCATCGGGCGGAGCCGCTCGCGATGCTCCAGCAGCTCCGCCATAATCGGGTCGACCTCGATGGCCCGGCGGTTGTAGATCTTGGCGAGGATCTGATTCTTGAGGTCGAGCGCTCCCTCCACCTTTTGGCGCAGAATCTTCTCGTCGAAGACGTCTTGCACGCGTACGCCGATCCGGTTCATCTTGTCGGCGTACGCCGGCCCGATGCCGCGGCCGGTCGTCCCGATCCTGCGCGAGCCGAGGAATCGCTCGGCCACCTTGTCGAGCGTGCGGTGGTAGTCGCAGATGACGTGCGCGTTGGCGCTGACGAGCAGACGCGAGGTGTCCACACCCCGCGCTTCCAGCGCATCGAGCTCGTCGACGAGCACGCCGAGGTCGACCACGACCCCGTTGCCGATGACGGGGGTGCAGCCTGGGGTGAGGATGCCGCTGGGAAGCAGGTGCAGGGCGTACTTCTCGTCGCCGACGACGACGGTGTGGCCAGCGTTGTTTCCACCGTTGAACTTCACGACGTAGTCGACGCGGCTGCCGAGCAGGTCGGTGGCCTTGCCCTTGCCTTCGTCACCCCACTGGGCCCCGACGATGACGATTGCGGGCATCTGCACACACTTCCTCGAAACCATCGCACGGCGTGCACGCCGCCGGCGTCGACACCGAGGCCCCAGCCAGGGCTCGTGCGGCTAAACCTAGCGAATACGCACCTGCCGGCGGGGCGGCCACTAGTCTTCCCACTCGTGGACCGGATGCTGCTCATCACCAACGGCGACGCAGGTGCGAACGACCGGGAGTCGGTCGACCTCGCGCTTGCCGTGCTGCGCCAGGCGAGGGAGGTCGAGGTCGTCGAGACAACCAGCTTGGACGAGCTCGACGGCGTCCTGCAGAAGCGCGACGGTCGTGTTGTCGTGGTCGCGGGCGGGGATGGCAGCCTGCACGCCGTGGTGGCTGCTCTGTACCGACGAGGTGAGCTGGACCAACCCACGATCGGGCTGATCCCGCTCGGCACCGGCAACGACTTCGCCCGCTGCGTGCAGATCCCCCTCGAGTCAGCCCGCGCCGCGCGGGTCATCACCGGCGGGCGCACGGATCAGATCGATATCCTGGTCGACGACGAGGGGGGCGTCGTGGTGAACGCCGTCCATGCAGGAGCAGGCGCCGACGCCGCGCGCGAGGCGAAGCGCTGGAAGAAGCGCCTCGGCAAGCTCGGATACGTGCTGGGCGCGGTCATCGCCGGCGTCAAGGTGCAGGGCGAGAAGCTTCACGTGCTGATCGACGACACGGTGTTGGCGAACGGTACGCGCCGAGTGCTCCAGGTAGGGGTCGGGAACGGGAGCTATGTCGGCGGCGGGACAGCTCTCACGCCGGCCGCCGACCCGACCGACGGTCACGTCGACCTGATGATCTCGTTCGCGGTAGCCCGCAAGGACCGGTTGATGTATGCAGTCCACCTCAAGCGCGGCACCCACGAGGACCGCCACGACGTCCACACCGCCCAGGCCACCCGGGTGGAGATCCAGGGCCGTGCCTTCTGGTGCAACACCGATGGCGAGCTGAGCGGTCCAATGCGCCGCCGCAGCTGGGAGGTGCGACCGCAGGCGTTCACGATGCTGCTGCCGACGAAGGAGCAGGCCGAGCCGTCGCAATGAGCCGAGGCGTCACAGCCAGCCGCGGCGTACTGCTTCCATCCCGGCCTGGAAGCGCGTGTCGGCGCCGAGCTCGGCAAGCAAAGCGGCGATCCTGCGTCGCACGGTCCGCAGCGACATGTGCAGGCTGCGGGCGATCTGCTCGTCCTTGGCGCCACCGGCAAGCATCTCGAGCAGCGCCTGGTGCGGTTCGTCGCCGCTCGTGCCGCGCAGCGCCGAGGCGCCCACGGCGCGACTCCACAGCTGCTCGTAGTAGGCGATGCACAGCGCCACGATCGACCGCTCGCGGATAAGCAGCCGGACGCCGCCGGTGTCTCCCCACCGCTGTGGGAGGATCGCGGCCTCTTCGCCGAACACCAGCATGCGGGTCGGAACCGTCGGTAACAACTTGACAGCCTCGCCCGCGCGCACGCGTGCGTGGACCGACTCGGGGCTCACCTCGGTGATGCGCGACGGATAGATCGCGCGTGACAGGCGCCCGCCAGAGATGGCCTCCGTCACGGCAGCGTCCATCCGCTCACCCATCGGCAAGAACCACTGATCAGGCCGCAGCGCGAGCATCTCGCCCGTGCTGTGGGTCACCAGCGCCACCAGCAGGTCGCCGAACTCCGCGGCGGGAACTGGGTCCACCGACACCGGCCAGCGGCCGGGCCGCCGACCCGACCGGTGCTCGGCGACGTACGTCCCTACGATGCCTTCGGCCGCCGCCAACGCCTCGCTGAGCTCGCCCAACCGGCGAGCCTCCTCCTGGAGGAGCCGCCCGAGGGCCAGCTCGGGCGGCTCTGCGACGAAGGCGTCACCGGCGGCCCGGACAAGACGACGATTCACCAGCAGGTCGATGTCGGCCTGGACCACCTCCGACGGGGCGCCGATCCGGTCGCAGAGCTGCGGCA
>JAABUR0100001698.1_pt1 | contig 37950 bp, 45 predicted proteins | sample 5560091 | NCBI WGS metagenome assembly JAABUR01 (sample SAMN10711879, study PRJNA513375) | rock metagenome | isolation source: Antarctica rocks | place: Antarctica: Victoria Land, University Valley sud | reverse complement strand
CAGGCGCTCGCCGCTGAGCTGCAAGAAACCCTGGAAGAGCTAGTCGAGGAAGGACACGCCCCTCAGGGCGAGTTGGTAATCCTGCAACAGCTGGCCACCAATCACGTCATGCAAAATTAAAGGCACGGTGAAAGATCCAGCGCTGGCGGTCAATGCGGTGTGTCTGCCTGGTGGAAAGCTAGCGTTAGCCGCTCCCGCCGTGTACGATAAGACGCTTAACCGTTCTATCTATGGAATCATCTGAACCAACTTACGTGCCGGGCCGAACAGCCGCCTCCGTAGAATCTACCGAAGCCCTGGCGCCGTCAGTCCCATCGACCGAAGTGGAACCGACTGAGTCGGTCGGCATGTTTGCTCGGTGCGCGGCCTTGCAGCGCGAATATCCGCACCGTGACTGGTCGGACAAAGTCTTGTTGAAATCCAAGCAGTACGACTATTGGGTGATCATCGGGCGGAATTCGCGAAAACCGCGCGCAATGTGCGTGCTTGCGATCGACGCCCAGGAGATGAGCGGGTATGTCACGGTCAATCGTTTCGAGGGAACGGTTGATGATTCCGCGGAGGAGCTTGCGGGGTCATACGAGACCAAGCTCGGCGGCCGTTTGCATGAGAGCGGCCAGGTGGATGAGGACGAGCGGAGCGAGATCACCCGCGACTTTGCGACCGCCAAAATCCAGGAACCCTAAAAAAAGACAGCGAAGGGCTGCGGCGGAAGGTTATTACTTATTGTGGGAAAATTCTCACGATCGCTCAAAAACCAGCTTCGTGGAAAATGAAAGGGCCCGGCGGCGTCGACCGTGAGGTCGAGGGTGCCGCCGGGCCTGCTTCAGCTGCTTCGGGGGAGTTCGTCGTCAGGTTTTCTGGAACGTGCCGCTCTGGGAGTTGAACTGCATGCGGGCTTCGTCGCGACTCGGGGGGAAGGGGCGAGAGCCGACCTCGATTCGGAACGGACGACCCGGATCGGTCAGAAGGGTGGCGCAGGTGCTGGCTCGGAGGCCGAAGGCGTTGATTAGCCTGTTGCCTGATCGCACGGTTGGGGAAGAGTCGTCGGGATGCCGAAGGGGATGGAACTGGTCGTCGCTGCGGTCGTACGCCGAGACCCCGGGCGGAGTGGCGTAGATCGTCATGGTGGGCAGGCGTTCCCTGTCCGGCGGGAAGTCGACGTAGACCTCCTTGACATGGGGGTGCGACCAGAGCGCCTGCGCCAGCGGCACTAGTCGTTCCAGAGAGTTCGGGGCCATGTAAAGCTGCTGGGTGGTGGTGCTCATCGCGGTTCTCCTTTGGTCGGGGGCGATGTGAGCGTCTCATCCTCTCATATCCTTGACTATTGGGCAATATTTTGCTACAATTATGCAATTTTTGTATCTACTATGCCAACAGAAACACCCATACCAGAATTCGAATCCTTCAGCTCAGACACGGAGGCTACGGACACGTCCACCTTCGCCGATCGAGCGGATAAGGTGCTCGGCCAGGTGGTTCGGGAACAGAGGCTGGGGTTGCCGATGAAGGAAATTCGGGCCGGTATCGAGCATAGTTACGTACGGGAAGAACAGGACCCGCAACTGGCGGCCTTCACGGAAGTGCTCTTGCAGGCTCCTAATCAAGCTAAGCTTCAAGAGGCGATTGAAGAGGTGAAAGACCGCAACAAGAAACTTGGGGCGACCGATAAGCGGAAAGAGCTGCTTGGCCGGATGAAAGAGTCGGCGCTGCGGTATCACCACGCCCTCCGTGACGTAATTAGCGAGAATCCCGGGTCGTTTTCCGCTGACGAACTCACCGAATGGTTGGATATGGCTTCGAATAACGAAGACTGGGCGCGCCAGACGGTTCTCGGCGTGGCGTCCGAAGTGGCGGTTGCCCGGGCGCTGCCTGGCACGGCGGGTGTCCACGAGGTACGGCTGGCCAGCGTCGAAGAGGATCGACGCGGCAGCGATATTGTTATCGAAATGCGCAGAGGAGACAGCTATGGAATCGACGTGAAATATGCTTGGGCGAGCAGGCGGCTCGGGGTGAGCGTGCACCGTGGGCGTTTCGAAATTGGCATCAGCAAGGCGATGCTGCAGGACTTCGAACTCATACCTGAGTATGCCGTCCAGCTGCGTCGGGACTTCGCCGCGGCCGTCCGCCGCGTCTCCGGTTTGCGCTAAGGTTAATCAGATTGACCGCAACGGTGCATATATCGTACGCTTTCGGTATGCCCGAGCTTCTTTCGTATCCCCCCGTCGTCGAGAAAATTTCTCTGGAACCGCCCGCGCCGAAGTCGCCGGATATGACTCCGTACTTTACCGAGGCACTTAACGATAAGAGTCTGCATCGTCTCCAGCGGGCGGTCGAGGACGAGCTAGGCCCCGGGGTGGGCTGTGGCTTCGTGGCCGTCCTACTCAGTGAAGAGCTGCGTCACGCGGTCGATACCGAGGTGGCGGAGCCCCATCTCCATAACTGCGCTTGCTGCCAGCAACGAGCGATTGGCCAACAACGCTGGAACTAGAAGCTTTTCCAAAGAGACGAATCAAGCTGCAGGGAGCAGGTAGCGGCGGGGTCTGCGCCCGGCACCGCCAAGGGAGCGCGGCGACTCACTTGGCTCACCCGCGGTATGGCCGTGTCGGCTATGCAGCCTCTTTGGTCCCTTGTCTCAAGCGAAGTCGAGAGAAAGCGAGTTACTAGATGAACCTCGTTTTCTACGCTTGCATGGCGCCTAGTGATTCGGTACACTTTGGAGAGTGTCTACACGAATCTGTTTAATTTTCTAATTCGCCCAAAGGAGAGCACCCCATGGCAGAGAATTTCGACCGCTCCAAGCCGCACTTGAACGTCGGCACCATCGGTCACGTCGACCACGGCAAGACCACCCTAACCGCCGCGATCACCTCGGTGCTCGCCAAAGAAGGCAAGGCCAAGGCCCATGACTATGGGTCCATCGATAACGCTCCGGAAGAGCGTGAGCGCGGCATCACCATCGCCACCTCGCACGTCGAGTACGAGTCCGACAAGCGCCACTACGCACACGTCGACATGCCAGGTCACGCCGACTACGTCAAGAACATGATTACCGGCGCCGCCCAGGTCGACGCGGCGATTCTCGTCGTCTCCGCTGCCGACGGCCCGATGCCCCAGACCCGCGAACACGTGTTGTTGGCTCGCCAGGTAGGTGTGCCCCAAGTCGTGGTCTTCCTGAACAAGACCGACCAGGTCGACGACCCGGACTTGATCGAGCTCGTCGAGGAAGAAATCCGCGAACTCCTGACCAAATACGACTATCCCGGCGAAACCACCCCAATCGTCCGCGGTTCGGCGCTGAAGGCGCTGGAAGGCGATGCCGAGGCGGAAAAGGCGATCAAGGAACTGGTCGAAGCGCTCGACACGTTCATCGAAGAGCCGAAGCGTGACGTTGATAAGCCGTTCCTGATGCCAATCGAAGACGTCTTCTCGATCAAGGGCCGTGGCACCGTCGCCACCGGCCGGATCGAGCAGGGCATCGTCAAGCTGAACGGTGAAGTCGAGATCGTCGGTATCCGCGACACCAGGAAGTCGGTCGTCACCGGCGTCGAGATGTTCAACAAGAACCTAGACCAAGGCCAGGCTGGCGACAATGCGGGCATCCTGCTGCGCGGCGTGGAGCGGACCGACATCGAACGCGGCCAGGTTTTGGCCAAGCCGGGCTCGATTACCCCGCACACTGAGTTCGACGCCGAAGTCTACATCCTGAACAAGGATGAAGGCGGCCGGCACACACCCTTCTTCAAGGGCTATAAGCCGCAGTTCTACATCCGAACGACCGATGTGACCGGCGAAATCGAGTTGCCGGAAGGGACCGAGATGGTAATGCCGGGCGATACGATCCAGATGAAGGTCAAGCTGATCGTACCGATCGCGATGGACCAGGGGCTGCGCTTCGCGATTCGCGAGGGTGGCCGCACCGTCGGCGCCGGGGTCGTGACCAAGATAACGAAATAATTTAACCAAGGCCTGGCCTCCGCGAGAGGTCAGGCCTTAAGAGTTCGCACCTTGGCAAAACGGGACCAGACAGAACAGAAGATCAGGATTCGCTTGAAGGCGTATGACCACAAGGTCATCGACCAATCAGTGGCGCAGATCATCTCTTCCACCGAACGAAGCGGGGCGCAAGTCGTCGGACCGATTCCGCTACCGACGCATAAGCATATCTACACGGTGAACAAGTCCACCAATATGCACAAGGATTCCCGCGAGCAATTCGAGATGCGGATCCATAAGCGGTTGATCGAGATTAGTAATCCGACACCGAAGACGATCGACGCGCTGACGAGTCTGAATCTCCCGGCGGGAGTCGACATCGAAATCAAGATGTAGGGACTCTTCCCAATCGCGACCGTCACGGGTCGTATAGCGCTCCTCGAACGAGTCGCAGCGCTGCTAACTGTGAGGTAATGAAAGTACTAATCGGCCAGAAACTGGGTATGTTGCAACAGCTGCGTGAAGACGGGGCGGCTTGGGGTGTCACGGCGGTCGAGGTCTGGCCGGCGACGGTGACGCGACTGCGGACCGCTACCAAGGACGGCTATGCGGCGATGCAAGTCGGCGCCGGTGAAAAGCGCCGCGGCACGAAGGGCGACAAAGGCCAAGGGAACGGCAAAGCCTACACGTTTCTCGGGGAGTTCCCGTTGGCTTCGGAAGCGGTCAAGGCGGGCGATACGCTCGGAATCGACCAGGTGGCGGCGGGGGAGAGCCTGCAAATTTCCGCGACTTCCAAAGGCAAGGGTTTCCAAGGCACCATCAAGCGGCACAACTTCTCGCGCGGACCGATGACCCACGGCTCCCGTAACCAGCGCCGGCCAGGCTCGATCGGCGGTGTCGATGCCGCGCGTGTCTTCCCGGGCCAGAAGATGCCGGGCCGGATGGGGCACGACAAAGTGACGCTCCGCAACGTCAAGGTGGCCGCGGTCCATACCGAAGAGAACGTGATTTTACTGAAGGGCGCCGTGCCTGGACCGACCGGCGCCATCGTGACCCTGATTTCTAACGAGCCCGCTCAAGTGGCGGCGGCATGAGCCTTAAAGTCGTCACGGCGGCCGGCGCCGCTGCCGGTGCGGCCACGGTTACGCTGCCTAAGGGTACCGAGCTGAAGCCGGCGGCGTTGGCACAGGCGGTCCAAGCCGCGCTCGCCAACGAGCAACGGCATCGTCCGGTCGTGAAAACACGCGGCCTGGTGCGCGGCGGCGGGGCTAAGCCGCATCGCCAGAAAGGTACCGGACGCGCCCGCGCCGGCTCCAGTCGCTCACCGCTCTGGCGCGGCGGCGGCATTATCTTCGGTCCGAGCGGGGAGGACCGTCCGCGAAAGAACGTCAATCGTAAATTGGCCCGAAGTGCCCTCTTGGCCCTCCTCAACGCCCGAGCCGACGATGACTCCCTGGTCGTCGTTACCGGCAAGCTCTCGTTCGAACAAACCAAGGCCGCCGCCCAGTTTTTTCAGAAACTAGGCGTGGCCGGTCGTGTTCTCGTCCTGGTGACGCCTGATGAGGCCGACCAGGTGCGGGGGTTCTATAATCTCGCGGGGCTGACGGTACAGACCGTGCCAGGCCTCCGCCTCAGCGAAGTAGTCCGTCACGCGACGATGGTCACGACGCAAGCAGCCTTACAGGAGCTGACCACGGCGAAACCAACGGCTGCTCCGGCACCCTCCGCCGCTAAGGCCACGGCCGGTGCTTCGAAGGCCACGACCGCGAAGACACCGGTCAGGAAGACTGCCCCGCCGGCGAAGAAGGCGGCGGCATGAACGTCTACACGCCCTTGGTTTCGGAAAAGTCATTCAGCGGTGCGGACGGCGGCATCTATACGTTCAAGGTACCGAAAAGCGCCAATAAACTAGTCATCAAGCGTGATTTGGAAGCCCAGTTCAAAATTTCGATCGTCACGGTGCGTACCAGCGCCGTCCCCGGAAAAGTCCGACAGCGCGGCCGCATCAAAGGCGTCAAGCCAGGCTACAAAAAAGCGATCGTGACGCTGAAGAAGGGCGACAAGATCAAAGAGTTGGAGGCCTAGCATGAGTCCCGTCCGCGTCTATAAACCGACCACGCCGGCGCGCCGCCTCGCCTCCGTCCTCGACACGCGCGATTTAGCCACACCGACCGTCAAGAAGCTGCGCAAAGGAGCTTCGCACACCGGGGGCCGTGGCGGTTACGGTCGTATCACTGCCCGCCATCGCGGCGGCGGTGCCAAGCGCGCCTATCGTCAGGTCGATTTCCGCCAGGACAAGACCGTCCCCGCGGTCGTCACGCAACTAGAATACGACCCGTTCCGCACCGCTCACCTGGCTCTCGTCACCTACGCCGATGGCGAAAAACGCTACATCATCGCCGAGGGTGCGATGAAGGTCGCCCAAAAGATCTTCACTGGGGACGAGGCACCCGTGGCCACCGGCAATCGGTTGCCGCTGGGTCGTATCCCCGCCGGCACCGCCATCTATAACGTCCAGATGACGCCTAATCGGGCCTCTACGCTCGTCCGCGCCGCCGGTTCCGCCGGCAGCATCGTCGCCCAAGAAGCCGACACCGGCTACACTCAAGTGAAACTACCGTCCGGTGAAGTGCGGCGCCTCCTGGCGACCTGCCTGGCGACGCTCGGCACGGCCAGTAACCGGGAACATGAGAACGTCCGCATCGGCAAGGCCGGACGCAACCGCCATCGCGGCATCCGCCCGCACGTGCGCGGCAAGGCGATGAATCCGGTCGACCACCCGCACGGCGGCGGAGAGGGCGCCTCGCCGATCGGCCTGAAGGGTCCGAAGACGCCCTCCGGCCTTTTTACCCTCGGCCGCAAGACCCGCCGTAAGCGAAAGGTTTCGCCGGGCGTTGTCCGCACGCGCCCGAGACGGTAGACTTAAGCACGTTGACCTCATACCAATCACCCTATGTCACGATCACTCAAAAAAGGTCCCTACATCGACGAGAAGCTGCTCCGCAAGGTAACGGCGCTCGGTCCGAACGACCGTGCGTTAATCAAGACCTGGGCACGTGCTTCCAGTATCCCGCCGGAATTCGTCGGGAAGACGATCGCCGTCCATAACGGCAAGGAACATGTGCCGGTACATATCACCGAGAACATGGTTGGCCACAAGCTGGGAGAATTTTCTCCGACCCGGAAATTTCGTGGCCACGGTGGCCGACTCGCCAAGGAGCAACGGTGATGACCCAAGTCAAAGCTACCGCCAAGTACGTGCGAATGTCGCCTCGTAAAGTACGTCTGGTGTTGCCGGTCGTCCGCGGACAGAACCCAGAAATCGCCCTGCAGACCCTCCGGCTGATGCCGCAAGCGGCCTCCGGACCGGTCGCCAAGGTGGTGAAGTCGGCGACCGCTAACGCCGAAAACAACCATTCGCTCGACCCGTCGCGCTTGGTAATCGTCCAAGCGACGGCCGACGAAGGGCCGACGATGAAACGCTATGCCCCCCGCGCTCGCGGTCGGGCTGGCGCGATTCATCGCCGGACCACCCACGTCACGATCATCGTCGAAGACGCCCTGCCGGAGGCACAAAAGACCTCGATTACCCAACGACTGACCAAAGCCGTCCCGAAGCGCAAACGGGTGACGAGTGACGCGGACAGTCAGAAAGACGATGCGGGCAGCGACGCCCCGGCCACGACGGACGAGAAGCCGCAGACTTCATCAGAAGCGGCCAAAGCCACCACCAAGACTGCGTCGCAGAAAACCAGCTCGCCAAGTACTACCAAGGTGACACCAGAGAGCGCCAAGGCGGGCGCCGAGGCCTCACCGCGCCGGACGACGCAACAAACCGGCCGCGGCGCCACCACCCGTGCGAGCAAGCCCTCGAGCAGCCCTAAAGCGAAAGACAAGTCATGACATATCAATCATCCCGATTCGCTACCAAACCCACCTTTGCGGTCCGGATACTTAGGCGCCCGATCCTTACCTTGAGGAGCGCCTGATGGGTCAGAAAGTCAATCCGAAAAGCTTCCGCCTCGGCACCTCGGCCGAGTGGAACGTCAAATGGTTCGCCGACAAGGATTACGCGGCTCTCTTGGGCGAGGATATCAAGATTCGCCAACTAATCGAGAAACGGCTAAGCCGCGCCAGTATCGCTTCAGTACACATCGAGCGTTCGAAGAATCAGGTGACGGTGACGATTTCGGCCGCCCGCCCGGGTGTGATTATCGGACGGGGCGGGGCCGGCATCGAAGCGTTACGCCAGCAGCTGACGAAGCTATCAAGCTCGAAGCTCCAAATCAATATCGAGGAGGTCCATCATCCGGACCTGGCGGCACGGGTGGTGGCGGAAACGATCGCTACCCAACTCGAGAAGCGCATCGCCTTCAGGCGGGCGATTCGCCAGGCGCTCGAACGCGTCACCAAGGCCGGGGCGCAAGGAGTGAAAATTTCCGTCGGCGGGCGTTTGAACGGGGCCGAGATGGCGCGCCGCGAGGTGCAGCACCGCGGTAAGGTGCCGCTGCATACGCTGCGGGCCGGCATCGACTACGCTCATGTCAACGCTCGCACGACCTACGGTACGATCGGCGTCAAAGTCTGGGTCTACACCGGAGAAGTCGGTGAGTACGCCGATGAAGCTGACAAGCCCGCCCAGGAGCAGTACGGAGGTTTCGGTGCTCGCCCCGCGTAAGGTCAAGCATCGTAAGATGATGCGAGGCAAGATGGGCGGCCAGTCCATCCTCGGTTCGACGCTGGCCTTCGGCAATTACGGCCTGAAGGCGACGACGCGCGGCTGGGTGACGGCCCAACAAATCGAGGCGGCGCGGCGCGCGATGACCCGCTACGTTAAACGCGGTGGCAAGATTTGGATCCGTATTTTCCCCGACAAGCCAATCACGGCCACCGCTGCCGAGACCCCGATGGGTGGCGGCAAGGGAGCGCCGGTGTCGTTCGTCTCCGTCGTCAAGCCCGGTCGTATCATGTTCGAAATGGACGGGGTGCCGCGCGAGGTGGCCGTCGAGGCGATGCGCCTGGCCGCCCACAAGCTGCCGGTCCGTACCCGCTTGATTACCAAGGGAGAGGAGGACTGATGGCCGTTACCCGTACTAATCCGGGCGTGACCGGGCAGGCATCCCCGGCAGAGGTTTCCCGGTGAGCCCTCAGGAGACGTTGCCGACCGGGGTGAACGCCCTGACGAAGGAGGCGGAGAAGGTGCGCGCGGAGCTGCAACAGGCACGCTTGGATCACGCGTTGCAGCGGCTGGATTCGCCTGCTAAACTACGGAGGTTGCGAGTACGACTCGCACGAATATTAACCATGCAAGCTAAGGACGGTTCGTAATGGCGGAAAAACGCCGGCTCCAAGGGAAGGTCGTCAGTGACAAGACTGACAAGACGGTCATCGTCGCCGTGGCGCGCCGTAAGACCCATCCTCTCTATCGGAAGCCGTACCAGGTGACGAAAAAATTCGCTGCCCACGATGCTGAGAATACCGCCAAGGTCGGCGATGTCGTGACGATCGAAGAGACCCGTCCGCTGTCCGCGACCAAACGGTTCAAACTAATCACTCCCACCGAATGATCCAACCTGAGACACGATTGCAGGTCGCCGACAACACCGGAGCGCGCTCCCTGGCGTGTATCAAGGTACTTGGCGGCTCGAAGCGCCGTTATGCCCGGATCGGCGACACGATCGTCTGTTCCGTCAAGGAGGCGACGCCGCGGAGCATGGTCAAGAAGAAGGATGTCGTCAAGGCCGTCGTCGTGCGGCAACACAAGGAGCTCGGGCGATCCGACGGTTCCGCGATCCGTTTCGACGAGAACGCCGCCGTGATCGTCAACGAAGACGGACAGCCCCGCGGTTCGCGCATTTTTGGACCGGTGGCCCGCGAGTTGCGGGAACGCGGCTTTGCACGTATCGTCTCCTTGGCCCCGGAGGTCTTGTGAGTCCCCTGAAGATCCGCCAAGGTGACAATGTCATCGTTCTCGCCGGTAAGGACAGGGGCAAGAGCGGTCGTGTCGAGGCCGTGCTGCCGGCACGCGGACGCGTCGTCGTCACGGGGGTGAACATCTTAAAGAAAGCCGTCAAGGCGACCGGCCAGACGCGTCAGGCCGGCTTGGTCGAGTTCCCTTCGCCGATCCATGTCTCCAACGTCGCGATCGCCGACCCGAAGGGCGGCAAAGCCAGCCGCGTCGGGTATAAGACGACCGGCACCGGCAAAGCCCGCCGCAAAGTGCGCATCGCCCGCAAATCGGGCCAGGAAATCACCAGTGAGACTGCCTCATGAGCGCCTTGGTCCGCGATGCGTACGGTAAGGTAGCCGTCGAGCTGCAGCAGGAGTGGTCAAAGAAGAACCGCTACGAAGTGCCACGCCTTCAGAAAATCGTCGTTAACGTCGGCATGGGCGATGCCAAGGATGAGACCAGCTACCGCGACTTGGTAGTCGAGAGCCTGAAGTCGATCACCGGCCAACAGCCGGTCGTCACCAAGGCCCGCGCTTCGATCGCCGGCTTCAAGCTGCGGGAAGGCCAGGAAATCGGTGCCAAAGTTACCCTGCGAGGCGCACGGATGGAGGACTTCTTCGGCCGTCTGGTCCACATCGTCCTGCCGCGGGTCCGGGATTTCCGGGGTTTGTCCCCCAAAGGGTTCGACGGCCAGGGTAACTACTCGCTCGGCATCACCGACCATACGGTGTTTCCGGAAATTTCCTACGACGATGTGACGCGGACCCATCCCTTACAGGTGACGATCGTCACCAGTGGCGCGAATGATCAAGAGGCGCGCGAAGTCTTGGCGCGCCTGAAATTTCCCTTCGTGAAGGAGACTCCCCGTGGCGCGTAAGGCAATGATCGTCAAGGCCGCGAGAACGCCGAAGTTTTCCACTCGCAAGGTAACGCGCTGCGGTAAATGCGGCCGCAAACGCGGCTATATGAGCGACTTCAACCTGTGCCGGATCTGCTTTCGCGAGCTTAGCTCGAACGGCGTGATTCCCGGCGTTAAGAAAGCGAGCTGGTAGGATTATGAATCGTGATTACCTGTCCCTGATTGAGCGAACGCCGGATGGTCCGTTCCTGGCTGTATCTGAACAAGGCACCTGGTGTCTTGTTCAGCCCGGAACGTACCACGCGCTGTTTCTCAATTTCGTACCACGGACTTTGACCAAAGGATCCTCATGACGATGACCGACCCCATTTCCGACCTGGCCACCCGCCTCCGCAACGCGACGGCGGTTGGTAAAGGAACGGTCGCGCTCCCACATTCCCGGCAAAAGGAAGCGATTGCCAAGACCTTGGCGGCGAACGGCTATTTGAGCGACGTTTCGGTGAAAGACCGCGAACTGGTCTTGGGCCTGGCTGGGGAGACGCCGATTAACGGCATCAAACGGATTTCCAAACCGGGTCGCCGGTTATACGCCGGCAAGTTCGACCTGCCCCGTGTCCGGCAGGGACTCGGCATCGCTGTCATCTCCACGAGCCAAGGCGTCATGACGGCTGACGATGCCCGGCGTCGGAAGCTCGGCGGCGAAGTCCTGTTGGAGGTATTTTGAGCTACCCGGAAAATTCTGGGAGGATTCGATGAGCCGTCTCGCGAAACGGGCGATCAAGCTGGCTGACGGCGTTACTTTCGCCCTGGCCGGTAACACGGCGACCGTGAAGGGTCCGAAGCACGAACTGAGCGGTCACATTCCGGCGCGTCTCGTCACGATAACAGCGGAGGCGCAGGAGTTGCGAGTCGCGGCCGCGGATGCCAGCGCGGAAGCGCGTGCCGCCGTCGGTTTGGTGTACAACCTCTTACATAACCTGGTCAGCGGCGTGCAGGAAGATTTCGTCAAGGAACTCCGATTCGCCGGCGTCGGTTACCGGGCTGCCGCCGAAGGCCGAAAGCTGACCCTGAACGTGGGGTATTCCCACCCGGTCGTCTTGGAAGCCCCCGAAGGCGTCAGTGTGGCGGTCCAGAAGAACATCATCCGCACCTCGGGACCGGACAAGCAGCGGGTCGGTCAGTTCGCCGCCAACGTCCGTCAGGTCCGCCCACCGGAACCGTACAAGGGCAAAGGCATCGCCTACGTCGACGAGCATATCCGACGCAAGGCCGGTAAAGCCGGAAAGGCGGCGGCATGAAAACAGTGGCTCGCCGATCCCGCCACGCTCGGGTCCGCTCGCGGATCAGCGGGACGGCTGAACGGCCACGCTTGGTGGTTTTCCGCGGGGCACGAACCTTCAGCCTACAGTTGATCGACGATACGATGGGGCGTGTCTTGGTTTCCGTGACCACCCAAAGTAAGCGGACCGACGCCAGCACCGTCGCCTCGGCTCGAAAGCTCGGCGGCGAGCTTGCCAAGGCCGCCCAAACGAAGAAAATCTCCAGGGCGGTATTCGACCGCGCCGGCTACCAGTATCATGGACGAGTGAAGGCGGCCGTCGACAGCGTTCGCGAAGGAGGAATGACCATATGACTGCCCAACCAAATCGTAGCCGGGATTCGCGCGGCCCTCGTAATGCGATGGCCGCGCCATCGGAATTCGAAGAACGTGTCGTCCAGATCGACCGGGTCGCCCGGGTGGTCAAGGGCGGCCGTCGTTTCCGCTTCCGGGCGACCGTCGTCGTCGGGGACCGCAAGCGACGCGTCGGACTCGGCATCGCCAAAGCCTCGGAAGTCCAGGGAGCGATCCAAAAGGCGATCGCCGAAGCGAAGAAGGAAATGATTACCGTGAAAACCATCAGTGATACGATTCCCTTCGCGACCGTCTCCACCTTCGCGGGGGCCAAGCTGATGCTGAAGCCCGCCCGTGCTGGTACCGGCATCATCGCCGGCGGCGCCGTCCGCCCGGTAGTCGAACTCGCCGGAATCACCAACATCCTCTCGAAGTCGCTCGGTTCTGATAACCGCATCAACAATGCCAAGGCGGCGATCGTTGCCCTGAAGGAAATCGCCGCTACGGATATTTCCAAGCTCACCCGCCTCGCCGAGGCGAAGGCGGAACGGGCGAAGGCCAGGGCGGAGGCTGAAGAGGAAGAGAAGGCGGAGACGGCAGAGGAATCCAAGACCGCGAGCACCGAGACTGCAGAGAAACCACCGGCACGTCGCTCGGCCAAGGCGGCCAAGAGTGAAACAGCTGACGAAGCTAAGAGTGAGCCGAAGGCTGAGTCTCGGAAAACGACCAAGCCTGCGTCGAGCACCGCTAAGAAGAAAGCCGTCCCGAAAACGGCCGCGAGCACCAAAGAGGCGGCAGCGTGAAATTGCATGAAGTGACCAGGCAGGGCGCCGCCACCAAGCGGGTCGGTCGCGGTACCGCTTCGGGGTCCGGCAAGACCGCCGGGCGTGGTTCGAACGGTCAGAAGTCCCGCAGCGGCCACCACGCCATGCCGGCGTATTTCGAAGGCGGCCAGATGCCGCTGACGCAGCGCTTACCGAAGCTGCGCGGCTTCAAGAACCCGGTCAGCGCCCGTTGGGCGACCGTCACTCTACGCCAACTGGAGTCGCTTTCCGGCACGACCGTCAACCTCGCCACCCTCCGGGAAGTGAAAATAATCGATCGCCGGGCGCGCTACGTCAAAGTGGTCGGCAGGGGAACGCTGACGAAGAAGCTCAACGTCAAAGTCGACCGTGTCTCGGCGGGCGCCCGCCAACTGTTGGAAAAGGCGGGGGCGACGATCACGTTGGTCGGTACGTCCACCGAACCGGCAGCGGCACCGGCCGCAAAGAGTCCCGCCAAGGAACCGACTGGCGATGCTGGATAAGCTGCGCCAGGTTTTTGCCCACAAGGACTTGCGGAAGCGGCTCCTCTTCGTCATCGCCATCCTGATTCTCACGCGCGTATTGGCGCATGTACCGATTCCCGGCGTCGACATCAGCCAGGTAAAGAACTTTTTCGAAAATAGCCAAGTCTTCGGACTCGTCAACTTGTTTTCCGGCGGTGGGTTGAAGAATTTTTCAATCGCGATGATGGGGGTCGGCCCCTACATTACCGCCTCGATCATCGTCCAGCTCCTGACGATGGCCGTGCCGCGTCTGGAAGCCTTGCAGAAGGAGGAAGGCGAGCAAGGCCGTCGTAAAATCGCCCAGTACACGCGCTTGTTGACCGTCCCGTTGGCAGCCCTCCAGTCCGTCGCGATGATTAAGCTCTTGCAAAGCCAAGCGGTCGGCGGACAACCGATTATCGGACACTTCTCGATGACCCAGTGGGCTTTGACGATCATCGTAATGATCGCCGGTACGATGGTACTGATGTGGCTGGGCGAACTAATCACGGAAAACGGCGTCGGTAACGGCATCTCGATCATCATTTTCTCCGGCATCGTGGCGGGATTGCCGGGCGCGGTCGGCCAGTCCTTCCAAGCCTCCCTGGGAGGCGCGGCAGCTTTGCAAATTTTCCTCTTGGGTGCCCTGGTCTTCCTGATCGTCTACGCTATCGTCTATATCACGGAGGGGCAGCGGAACCTGCCGGTGACCTTCGCGCGGCGGGTGAGCGGCCTCAAACAAACTGGCGGCCAGGAGTCGCACATTCCGCTCCGGGTCAACCAGGCGGGGGTCATCCCGATTATTTTCGCCGTCTCCGTCGTCTTGCTGCCGGGTATCTTCGCCCAGTACTTCACGTCGTCACCCAACCATGCGCTGGCTAACGCCGCCCGCACCGTCGGCAATCTCTTTTCCGAGACAAAACCCTGGTACTGGCTGACCTACTTCCTGCTCGTGCTCGGTTTCACCTATTTTTACACCTCGGTCACCTTCAACCCGAAGAACGTGGCGGAGAATATCCAAAAGCAGGGAGGCTTCATCCCCGGGATCCGGCCCGGCAGCGAGACCGAGAGGTATCTGCGCTATATCCTGAACCGCATTACCTTGATCGGCGGCATCTTCCTCGGCTTGGTGGCGATCTTGCCCTTCCTGGTGCAGTTCGCCGTACCGGACGTGAAAACGCTCGCCATCGGAGGAACGTCGATCTTGATTGTCATTTCGGTAGTCCTGGAGACGATGAAGCAAATCCAGTCACAGCTCCTGATGCGCCAATATGACCGGTATCAATCATTGTGAACCTGTACCACCTCATCATCTTCGGCGCCCAAGGCTCCGGCAAAGGAACACAAGCCGCTCTGTTGAAGGAAAAATTGGGATTGCTAGGCATCAGCCTCGGTGACCTTTTTCGGGAGTATGCCGTCGAAGAGACGCCGTTCGGACGACAAACCAAGGGCTGGATCGACCAAGGCCTGCTGGTGCCAGACGAAATCACCAATCAGGCGGTCGCGCAAAAGATCGGTGATATCCCACCCTCGATCGGCTTCATCATCGATGGGTACCCGCGAAACTTAGAACAGGCCACCGCTCTGCAGGGCACTCTCGAAGCGCAGAAACGGCTGTTGCCTCGGCCGGTCTTTTTGAACTTGATGGCGCCCGAGGATGAGCTCCTGCGACGTTTGCAAAAGCGAAGCACGGTCGAAGGCCGGCCGGACGATGCGGACGAAACGGTCATACGGCGCCGTCTGGAAACCTATCAGAACGACACCAAGCCGATCCTGGAAAACGTCGGTGAGTGGGCCACGGTGTTCGATATTGACGCGGATAAGCCGATCGAAGACGTTCATCAAGAAATCCTCGGGAAGCTGGGATGAGTCATCCACCGCTCAATCACGTCGCCTTGCGCCGCAGTGGTCGTCTGACGGCGGAAACGTTGCGCGTGGTCGCGGCGGCCGTGCGACCCGGCGTGACGACGGCTCATCTCGACCACCTGGCCGAAGAGTATACCCGTGACCAGGGCGGCACGCCGGCCTTCCTCGGCCACCACGGCTTCCCGGCCACCATCTGCACCTCGGTCAATCACGAGATCGTTCACGGCATCCCTGGCGAGACGACGCTTCGAGACGGTGACATCGTATCAATCGACATGGGGGTGAAGATAGACGGCTGGTATACCGACGCGGCGATTACCGTCGGCGTCGGTGAAATCAGCGACGAGGCTCGCCACTTACTGGCAGTGACGCGGCAAGCCTTGCGGATCGCCCTGGGGGAGGTGACCGACGGTCATGCCACCGGCGACCTCGGGGCGGCGGTCCAATCGTATGTCGAAGCGGCTGGCATGTCGGTCATTCGTGACTGCGTCGGTCACGGCATCGGTCAGAAACTACACCTTGAACCGAGTATCCCGAATTTCGGGCGAAAGGGGGTGGGCAGCCGCTTCCGGGACAGCATGACCGTGGCGATCGAGCCGATGGTTGTCCTGGGCTCGCCGGAAATCACCGTCGCCGACGACCACTGGACGGTCGAAGCCCGCGATCGCTCGCTGGCGGCACACTTTGAGGAGACGGTAATCGTCACTACCGGTGAACCGGAACGACTGACCCCTCTCGATGAGGTGTTGCCAGGCGTGGATGACGCTGGTAGAGTAGGGAAAGTGGCCGTCCCGGCCGGTCCGAGACCCGAATCGGGGTCCGGCGTAAAGTCCGGGGGAGCTTCATGAGCGACAAGCAAGTCATCGAAGTTTCCGGCGTCGTCACGGAAAACCTACCGAATGCGATGTTTCGGGTCGAAATAGAGGGCGGTCACGTCATCCTGGCCCACATCTCTGGAAAAATGCGCATGCACTATATTCGTATTTTGCCGGGCGACAAGGTGACGGTGGAAATGACGCCCTACGACCTTTCCAAAGGACGGATCACCTACCGTCACAAGTGACGCGCTTGCGAGCCATCCCGGACGAACGAAGTGAGATCCGGGATTCTCAGGAGCGACGAACGACCTCTCGATGTATTACCTAGCCGATAACGATTTACCCTATGAAAGTACGACCTTCAGTGAAGCAGATGTGTGAAAAGTGCAAATTGATCCGCCGCCACGGCGTGGTACGGGTCGTCTGTCCTAATCCGAAGCATAAGCAGCGCCAAGGATGAGCCTTACGAACTCACTTCGGGAACTCACACGTCATGGCGTCGGTCACAGCGCGCCTGGCGAAGCAGGGGTGGGACGTGGCTAGGATCGCTGGCATCAATCTCCCTAATGACAAGCGTATCGTCATCGGTTTGACGGCGATTTATGGTATCGGGCGTGCGCAAAGTGACCAGCTTGTCGCTCGAACCGGCGTGGATCCGCACCTCCGCGTGAAGGACCTGACTGAAGACGACGTCCAGAAGCTGCGAGCGGCGATCGAAGGCTCTACCGTCGAAGGCGACCTGCGGCGTCAGGTCAGCCAGTCGATCAAACGACTGCAAGACATCCAAAGCTACCGCGGCGTCCGCCACGGTAAGAAACTGCCGCTCCGCGGCCAGCGCACCAAGACTAACGCCCGAACGAAGCGCGGCAAGCGCGTCACCGTCGGTTCCGGCCGCACCAAGGCGGCTGCCAAGACCTAATATATATGGCTACCCAACCCACCAAGCGCAAGAAAATCCGACTGAGCTCCGACAAGGGGCGGGTGTATGTACAGGCGACTTTCAACAACACTATTACCTCGCTGACCGATAACTCTGGCAACGTGATCGCCTGGGGATCCGCTGGGGCGGCCGGCTTCAAGGGTTCTCGCAAATCGACGCCCTACGCGGCGACCGTGTCCACCCAAGCGGCCGCGGAAAAAGCCAAGAACGCCGGCCTTAAGTCGGTCGACGTTTTCATCCGGGGGGTCGGATCCGGCAGAGACGCGGCGGTACGGGCGTTGCAAAGCGTCGGTCTGACGATTACCTCGATTAAGGATCTGACACCGATTCCCCATAACGGCGTGCGGGCGAAGAAACCGAGGCGCGTATGAGACAGCACGTGTATCAGATTAACCAGAAAAATTGTCACAGAAATTTTTCTGGAGAGGAGAAAGGCCCGCGAATGTCGGAGCGGAACATCATTGCATGTTCTGCGAAAACAGCAGCAGCCTTTGGACGCGAACGTGGCTAGATATACCGGTCCCAAAGCACGCCGCTGGCGTCGTCTCGGGCAGGTGCCTCCGGAAGGCGTCGCCATCACCGTCAGCCGTCGGAACTTCCCGCCGGGTCAGCACGGCTTACGCCGCGGCGCTAAGCTGAGTGAGTTCGGCCAGCAGCTTCACGAGAAACAGAAGGCCAAGTACACGTACGGCATCCTGGAGCGCCAGTTCGCCGGCTACTACCGTAAGGCGGATAAGCAAACCGGCGTGACTGGCGAGAACCTGATGCGTATGCTGGAGGTACGGCTCGATAACGTCGTCTATCGGCTAGGGCTCGCGGCCAGCCGCCATCAGGCCCGGCAACTCGTCACCCACGGCCACGTGCGGGTGAACGACCGTAAGGTTTCAATCCCGTCGGCGTCGGTCAGTGTCGGTGACCAAGTGGCTTTCACCGAAAAGTATCGCGTCGTCGCCAAGGAAAAGATCGACCTTGAGGCGCTCAAACAAGCGCCGATTCCTGATTGGTTGCAGTTGAACGTCAAGGAACTGTCCGGATCCGTCCTCGCCGAACCGGCGCGGGTGGAGATGGACAACACCATCAACGAGCAACTGATCGTCGAATATTACTCACGATAAGAAATCACGAACCATAAGAAGGAGCAAACCTTGCAAGATATCACGTTACCATCCATTAACGAACAGAGCCGCGACGCCGGCGAAACCGCCTTCGTCGTAGAGCCGCTCTACCCAGGCTACGGCACCACCGTCGGTACGGCGCTCCGGCGCGTCCTTCTCTCCAGCTTGCCCGGTGCCGCCGTGACCTCGGTGCGCTTTACGGGGGTCGACCACGAATTCTCGACGATTAAAGGCGTCAAGGAAGACGTCATCGAAGTCATCTTGAACCTAAAGCAGGTCCGCTTGCGGTTGGAAGGCGATGAGCCGATCACCGTCCGCTTGACGAAAAAAGGGGCGGGAGTAGTGACGGCGGCGGATATCGAAGGCGCCGACCGCCTGACTGTGGTCTCGACTGACCAGCACATCGCGACCCTGGCCGACAAATCGACCGCCTTCGATGCCGAGCTGACGATCGAAAAAGGCCGCGGGTACTTGCCCGTAGAACGCCGCGAGGAGCAAAAGCTGCCGGTCGGCACGATCGCCATCGATGCGATCTTCACCCCGGTGACACAGGTCAATTTCAACATCGAAAACACCCGCGTCGGCCAGATGACGAACTTCGACCGTCTGTCCGTGAACGTTACCACCGACGGTACGGTGACCGCCTCGGAAGCCGTCAAAGAAGCAAGTCGCATCCTGGTCGGCCAGTTCCAACTCTTCGTCGAACCGCAAGCCACTACGCCGACCGCCAGCTCAGCGCCGGCTTCAGCCTCGACCAGCGTCTTAATCGAAGACGCCGATCTCTCTGCTCGCACGACTAACGCCCTTCTTAACAATGATTTGAAGACGATGCAGGACGTGGCGGAACTGACGCGTGCCGAATTGACGGACTTGAAGGGCTTTGGCAAAAAGGCCGTGGATGAAGTCGTCGTGAAGCTAGCCGAACAGGGGCTCACCCCCAAGGACGCCTGAGACGATGAAACACCGTGTAGCAGCCCGAACCTTAGGACGCGAGAAAGCGCCGCGGGAAGCGATGCTGCGAAATCTCGCGACGTCGTTGATCCTGCACGAGGCGGTGGTGACGACGACGGGTAAGGCCAAGGAAGTCCGTCGGTATGTCGAACCATTGATTACACGCGCCAAAGTAAAAAACGTCGCCAATATACGACTGGTCAAGGCAGACCTGGCGGAAGAAGGAGCCGTACGCAAGCTTTTCAGCGATCTAGGCCCGAAGTACCAAGAGCGTCCCGGCGGTTACACGCGCCTGATCAAGCTGGGTCGTCGTCCGGGCGATGGTGCCGAGCGGGTAAAGGTGGAGCTCGTCTGAGATGGCTACTACTAAACGAGCGATGATTACCCGGCAACCAAAGCCTGCCGAACTTCGTGAGCACTGGTACGCGGTCGACGCCGAAGGCTTGATTCTCGGGCGTTTGGCGACCCAGGTGGCGACGATACTCCGCGGCAAGCACGAACCGACCTTCGCGCCCCACGTCGCGACAAAGAACCACGTCATCATCACCAATGCCCATAAGATCAAAGTGACGGGCAATAAGCTCGAGGCGAAACTCTACTACCGCCATTCCGGCCAACCGGGCGCCCTGAAAGAACGGACGCTCGCCGAGCAACTGGTAAAGCAGCCGACCCGGCCGGTCGAAGACGCCATCCGCCGCATGCTGCCGGACAACAAACTGCGCGCCGTCTGGATGACCCACCTGCACGTCTATGCAGGTAACGAGCATCCGCACCAAGCGCAGCAGCCGCAGGAACTGGTGGTGGATCGTGGCTAGTCCGCGTTACATCGCCGGGACCGGCCGTCGCAAAGAAGCGGTCGCTCTGGTCCGTCTGACGCCTGGCAAGGGCGACTATCTGGTCGGTGAGAAATCACTTCAGGACTACTTCGGCTTACAGAGTTGGCAGGATCGGGTCTTGGCGCCACTCAAACTGATTAGCAAGCAAGACACCTACGATATGTCGGCCAAGGTTATCGGTGGCGGAATCTCGGCGCAAGCCGATGCGATCTGCCTGGGCATTGCCCGCGCTTTGGTATCCGACAACGAGGAACTTCGCGGTACGATGAAGAAGGCCGGATACCTTACCCGTGATGCCCGCACCAAGGAACGTCGCAAGTACGGTCTGAAGAAGGCTCGCAAGGCCCCGCAATTCTCGAAGCGCTAAGCGTCCCGAAGGTCGTTATCCGATTCCGGCAAGACGAGGTGACACCTCGTAACCCTGTTTAGCGTCTATCACGCTGCTGACTCGCGTGTGACGCCTGGTGAGGGTATACTTGAAGTATTCCTAAATAGGGCAAAATAAACAGCAAATGCTTTCCTTTTTCGGCTCGATCACTGACTCGCTGGGCAACCGCTTCCAGTCGTTTTTCAATTCGTTCGATTTTTCCCTGCTGACGATCATCGACTTCACGCTGGTGGGGCTGATCTTGTACTGGCTCTACCGGACTCTCAAGGAAACCCGCGCGTTCGGGATCCTCTACGGCATCTTCGTGCTGGTGGCGGCGTACGTGGCGGCTCGCGTATTACACCTCGAACTCCTGGCCCTCCTGATCGCTAATTTCCTGACACTCCTCTTCGTCGCGATCCCGGTCCTCTTCCAGCCCGAACTACGTCGTTTGTTGGAGCGGTTAGGACGGGGGCGTCCCGGGGCGATCACTTCCTGGAACAAACCCGAGTACGAGGTGACGCTTGCCAAGGTGGTCGAGGCGGTGCGGATCATGGCGATCAATTCGACCGGCGCGATCATCGCGTTCAAACGGACGACCGGTTTGAATGACCTGGTCACCTCAGGTACGACGATGGACGCGGAAGTTTCCACCCCGCTCCTTCTCAATATCTTCTACGATAAATCCCCGCTGCATGACGGCGCGGTAATCGTCGACCGCGACCGGATCGTCACGGCCGGAGCGATGCTGCCGCTATCGGAGCGCGAATACGGTCATGCCTTGGGGGCGCGGCACCGGGCGGCGGTCGGTCTGACCGAGCATTGCGACGCGATCGTGTTAGTGGTTTCGGAAGAACGCGGCATCATCTCTCTGGTGGTCGGTGGCAAGATCACGCCCGGCATCAGCCCGGATATCCTCCAAGATGTCTTGGCCGAGTTCCTGCGCCGGAATGCACCGCGAAAGGTGCTCCGCTCGTTCCGCAAAGGGAAAACGGACACTCCCGATTCATCCTCGCGGTCGGAGAAAAAAGACCGAAATAAGAAAGCTTGATGCCTGTATCGAAAGGAGTGAGATGTCGGTCCGCGCCTACCTGATCGGTCTCGTCATTTCTTCGACGCTCTGCACGGTCGCCCTGGTCTTGACGGTGGTCAATACCAACCCCTCCCAAGGCGGACAGACCGCTTTCGGCTCGTTCTATATCTCCGGATTCTTCGCCCTCCTCGGCGTCTTCACCCTGAGTGGGTACGTCGTTCGGCGCTACCTGACCGGGAACGAAGTGAAGTATGCTAATATCAACGCCTCTTTCCGGCAAGGCTTCTTGATCAGCACCTTGGTGGTCGGCACGCTGTTGCTCCAGTCGGTCCGTCTGGCGTCGTGGTGGGATATACTGTTATTGGCAGGAATCGCCTGCTTGTTAGAACTTTACTTACGTGCCAATGCCCGACCAGCCAGACTCCAGTAAGATTGATTTCAGGAAGATCGTCCATGAGGCGGAAGCTGCCGTTGCGGGGGCCTCCGACCCGGCAGCGCTGGACCATTTACATACCGCCTACCTCGGCCGCAAGGGAAGCCTTACCCGGGCCTTGCGGAGCGTCGGCGCGCAACCAGTCGAGGAGCGGGCGCGGCTTGGCGAAGCGGGGAATGCGGCCAAAGGTGCCCTGGAAGCAATTTTTGCCGACCAGCGTCGCACTTTAACGCCGGTCGAACAGCGGCCGGCGGTCGACATTACGCTACCCGGCACGGCTTACGAGCTGGGGCATCGCCACCCGGTCAGCCTGGTGATGGAAGAACTCCTCGAGATTTTCACGTCGATGGGCTTTACGATTGCCGACGGGCCGGAAATCGAAGACGACTGGCATAACTTCGAGGCCCTGAACATGGGGCCGGACCACGCGGCGCGGGACATGCAAGACACCTTCTATGTGGCCGGCACCGAACGGCCGGACGGTACGTTCGCCCATTTGCCGCGGACCCATACCTCCGGCATCCAGATCCGGGCGATGCAGGAGACGGACCCGCCGGTGCGCCTGGTCGCGCCAGGCCGCGTCTACCGTAACGAGACCGAGGACGCCACTCACTCAGCCGTCTTCCAACAACTGGAAGGCCTGATGATTGACGAGGGGACGACCTTCTCAGACCTCAAGGGCGTCCTGTTGATGATGGCGAAGCGCCTGTTGGGCGAGGACATCAAACTACGCTTTCGGCCGAGCTTTTTCCCGTATACCGAACCGAGTGCCGAGGTAGACATGTCTTCGCCGCGCGTCCGGGACGGCGCTTGGATCGAGCTGGGCGGCTCCGGGATGGTTCACCCGAATCTTTTGCGTCGCGTCGGTTGGGACGCCGGGAAGTACCGGGGTTTCGCCTTCGGCATCGGCCCGGACCGGATCGCCATGCTGAAGTACGGTCTCGGCGACCTGCGCCAGTTTTACCGCCCCGATTTCCGCATCTTGGAGCAATTCTGATGAAATCGTCCTGCACCGAAACGGTATCGGATGGCGCGAAGGGAAGGGCCCGATGAAGGTTTCCGTCGACTGGTTGAAAGACTATGTCGACGTCAGAGTGCCGGTTCACGAAATCGCCGAGAAACTGACGATGACGTTGAACGAAGTCGATGAGATCACTTCGCTCGATTACTTGTCCGAACTCGTCGTCGGAGAAATTACCGCGGTAAAACGCCACCCGGACGCCGTACGGCTCTGGCTGACGACGGTGGACGTCGGGAAGGGTCCGGCGCGCCAAATCGTCTGCGGGGCCCCGAACGTCGCCCAAGGCGTAAAAGTACCGGCGGCCCTGCCTGGCACCGTATTGCCTGACGGCTTGAAAATCGAAAAACGACAGATTCGGGGTGAGGTTTCGGAGGGGATGCTCTGTTCGCCCCGCGAGCTCGGCGTCGGCGAGGACCACAGCGGGATTTGGCTATTGCCGGCCGACGCCACGGTCGGCGTGCCGCTGCCCCAGGCGCTGGGTAGTCGCCACGACAGTTTTGAATTGGAGGTGCTCGCTAACCGGCCCGACTGCATGGGGCATCTCGGGGTGGCTCGGGAAGTTGCGGCGGCCTACGGGCTGGAATTAAAAGAACCGAAGCTAAAAACGGCGGCCTCACCCTTCGGAAAAGCCTTCATCCTGAATAAACTCGATTCGGCCTTCGTCAGCCGCTTTAGCTTTATGTACCTGACTGGCCTGCAGGCCCAGGAGAGCCCGCGGTGGCTCAAGGACCGGTTAGCGAGCGTCGGGGTCCGTCCGATCAGCGTGATCGTCGATGTCACGAACTTCGTGATGCTTGAATACGGGCAGCCGATGCACGCGTTCGATGCCGACAAGCTCCCCGGAAGGAACCTTGGCGTACGGGGTGCTACCAAGGGGGAGCACCTAATCACCCTCGACGGTCAAAAGAGACGGCTGCCGCTCGGCGCGCCGGTGGTGATGGCGGAGGATACCCCGGTCGCCATCGCGGGAATCATCGGTGGGGCCAGCACTGAGGTCGACGATCAGACGAAAACCATCGTACTGGAGGCGGCTCATTGGCAGCCTGCGACGATCCGCCGCACCTCACGGAAGCTTGGGTTACGGACGGAAGCCAGCGCTCGCTTCGAGCGGGGGATTTCCGAGACACTGACGATCACGGCGCTGCGCCGCGCGGCCGACCTGGTGACAGAAATATGTGGCGGTACGGTGGAACAAGTCGGCGATCACTACCCGAAGCCGACGAAGCCGGTGGCAGTATCGCTTGGAATGACGGATCTGAACAGCTTTCTCGGCGCTGAATTGACTGGGGCAAGCGTCAAGAAGTCACTGATTTCGCTCGGTTTCAAGGTGACTGGCACCAAGGCTTTAAGCGTGACCGCACCCCCCTGGCGGACTGACATCAGTGAACCGGTCGATATCTACGAAGAAAGCGCTCGGATTTACGGGTACGATAAGCTGCCTTCGACCTTGCCGTCCGGCCCGGTTGCCCCACCGCCGGCTGATTCCCGCCGCGATCTGGAAAACGGTCTCTGTGACCGGCTGGTCGCCTTCGGGCTGACCGAGGTGATGACCCATTCGATGGTGGGGGATGCCTTGCTCAGAAAAGTCCGTTTTCCGGCCGACCATCAGCTGGTCGCGATGGCGAACCCGATCTCCGAAGATCACGCTTACCTCCGGCCTTCCCTGTTGCCGCGGCATCTCGAGTCGGTAACCGATAACCTTCGCTGGCAGGAGACGGTCAAGATGTTCGAGTTCGGACGTGTCTTCGAGGGCGGGAAGACCCCCCAGGAAATCGACGCTTTGCAGGTCACTCTCGGCACCAAGATAAAGAAAGACCTGTTTTCGGATGTCCGGGGTGTACTGACGGCAATTTTCGACGCTTTGCGCCTCCCTGAACCGTCGTTTGTGCCCCGGCAGAGCGATTTGTGGCAAGACGGACGTTCTTTCGCTGTTATCGCTGGAGGAGCGACTTCGGGTCTGATCGGAGAATATGCCCACCCGGCCGCGTTCAAGGCACGCCACATTGTTTCATTGACCCTTCTGACGCCGCAACTGGTGGGCGTCCTGCCTGCCGTTTGGCAGGTTGCCATGCCGTCGGAATTGCCGTCGGTGCGTCGCGATATCTCGGTTTATGTTCCGGGCGATAAAACGTATGCCGATTTGCGCGCCACGGTCAAGGTGGCCGGCTCGTCAGAACTGTTCGCGGTGGGCAGCCCACGGGAGTATGTGTCCGAGGGTCGTCGCAGCCTGACCGTCACGTTGGAATTCCGCGGGAAGATGCGCACGCTGACGGATGCCGAAGTGAATCAGGCGCTGGTGATAATCACGGCCGCTTTAAATACGGCCGGTTTCGAAGTTCGCGGCTAGAAGCCATCTCATACATAGCTTTCGTAGCGAAGGGGCCGGAGAGTCGAGCGAGGGCGGCGCTTGGTGAGGAAGGAGTAGCAGCGCTACTTCGACGAGCCAGGCGGAGATCGCAGCCGCTCTCCGGTTTCTGCAGCCGGAATCGTGTGTATGGGATGGCTTCTAGGCAAAGGCGAGACCTCTCCAGGGGGTACCTACACGACGTTATTCACTTGACAAGCAACCATACGATGATGTAGACTGTGCTCATGGTTGGCGTACTCACCAAAGATGACTTCCGCGAACTGGAGAAACTGTTCGCCACCAAGGCCGATTTGGCTGGCATCGTGACCAAAGAGGACGCCAAGGCATTCGCCACGAAGAACGATCTCAATCGCTTCGCCACCAAAGACGACCTGAAGGCTTTCGCCACCAAGAATGATCTCAAGGGGTTTGCCACCAAAGACGACCTGGTCGATTTACGAGTGCATATCGACCAGCATTGTGCTACAAAGGATGACCTCGACGCCGCTGTCCGTGATTTTGCAGAGATGGTTAGCGAGGCCTTTATCTCCGTACCGACGCGCCCGGAATTTTACCAACTCGACCAGCGTCTGCGCGTCGTCGAGCGCAAGACGCCATATCAGAAGGCCCCGTAGGTCGCGCCCCGTCCTAGCCGCGCGGTAGTTCCAGTCCCTGGCCCAGCGGCTTCGACTGATGCGAAGAGGGTCCCTGGCCCAGCGGCGGTCTTTCCCGTGTTTGCTTTCCGGGTCGGCGATTCGGCAGGGGGCAGGTGTCAGTTTCCAAGGTGGGCCAGGACGTACAAGAGTACACGAGGCTCCGAGGATGGTTGGCAGGCAGGCTCGGAAGTTGGAGAAAACCCTATAAATCCTTGACAACGTAGGGTTTTTTTGGTAAGCTTCTCTAATTCCTGACCGCGCACATTCACAAACTAACCGCTCCTAAGCCCCTGCTCCTAACGATCCGTTCCCCTTACGAACCGGATCGACCTCGACGCCTGATTCAGCCGTCTGCTCCTTAACGCTCCTAGTCTCCTAAGCTCCTAGCCTCCTAACGCTCCTAAAAGACTCCTATGCTCCGAACCCCTAACAAACAGACAGAATACCTTAACAAAGCCACTTTATGTGGCATTTTGTGGTATTTATGCCAAAATACGACGCGTTCGTATGTTGACATTAGTACGACAAGACGCCGTCGGCGACACCGGGGAGCCTCCATCAGGGGAATCCGCTCGGTGCTTTGCCGCGCTCACGCGTCTCGTCCGTCCCGGATACAGGATACCCCGGTAGGCCTTCAGGCCACCTCTGAATTTGTCCAGAACCCCCAGTACGCCGATCGTCTCGGCAGGTGGGGAAGACGATTCTGGAGCGAAGAGGCCCGTTCACTGTGCAGTGTAGGAGCGGCGCGTGAACGGGCCTTCTTCAAAAACGTCGTTACGAGGTGTCTCCTGGTAACTGCTGTCTTTATCCTTCGCGCGTTGCGAGCCGTTCCGATTACTTCCCTGCGGTTCTCCTTCGAGCGCAGCGAGAAGTTCTCATTACATTCGAACCAGAAAAAAGCGCTGCTCAACTACCTCATCCGTAGCCGGGGTCTGAAACTCCTCCTCGGCGGCCTCGCGGTCCTCACCATCGCCCTCATCGCCTTTACCCCCGCCCCCAAGGGTACAGAGGCGGCCGTCTCCTTCAACCAGAAGGTCAACTTCCAGGGCCGCTTGACCGATAGTAACGGCAACGTCGTCCCCGACGGTACCTACAATATCGAATTCAAGCTGATGAGCGTCTCTACCGGTGGGGACGTTACCCAAGGTTCCTGCACCACCTCTTGCGTCTGGCTGGAGAGCCGGACGGGGGCCAACAAGGTAACGGTCTCCCGCGGCCTCTTCAGTGTCCAGCTGGGCTCGGTTACCGCGATCTCCTCCGTCAACTGGAACCAGGAGCTCTACCTCTCCGTCCGGGTGGGTGGTACCGCCGCTACCCCGACTTGGGACCCGGAGATGAGCCCCCGTCACCAGCTGGGGATGGCCCCGACAGCTGCCTTTGCGGGACTGGCGGACAATGCGAACAACCTGAACGGCCAGGCCGCCAGTTACTACCAGAACGCCTCCAACCTCAATGCCGGCACCCTGGCCGATGCCCGACTCACCAGTAACGTCGCCCTCCTTAACCGGGCTGCCCAGACGTTCACCGGAAACGGTAACTACTTCACCGGTGGTAACGTCGGCATCGGGACAGCATCGCCAGGAAGTCTTCTTCATTTAAATTCTGCAACTACGACCACCACCACGGTCGGCCAAAAAGATGCTCGCATCATCCTGCAGAACGCTTCCACGACGTTGAATGGTGGAGGTGAAGTTATCCTGGGTGCCGCCGCCGATACCGCTACCGGACGCTACGCTGCGATCGGCACCGACATCAAAGGTAACAGCTTGGGAGACGCGAGTGGGGACGTGTACATCGCTACCAAGACCCTTACAACCGATACTACCTTGACCAGACGGCTCGTCATTCAAGCGAACGGCAACGTCGGCATCGGTAATGCCGCGCCCGGCTACAAGCTCGACGTCACCGGCGACATCAACTCATCTACTGCTCTCAGGGTTGGCGGGGTGAGCGTTTGTACGTCTTCCGGTTGTACGTCTTCATCCGGCTCCGGTAGCTACATCCAGAACACAACCTCGCCACAGAGTGGGGCTAACTTCAACATCGGCGGCAATGGCGTGATCGGCGGTACCCTCGCCGTCACCGGCGCCACCACCCTGACCGGCCAGCTGAACGCCAACGGCGGCATCGTCACGGGTAACACCGCCGTCAACGCGGGGACGGGCACGATCACCGGTGGTACCGGTGCCTTCTCGGGCGCGGTCACCGGTACCACCATCAACGGGACGACCGGGATCAACACCGGGGCCGGGGCGGGGACGCAGCGTATCGACGCGAGTGGCAACCTGGTCAACATCGGTACCATTACCTCCGGCTTAATCAACGGCCAAACGATTTCCTCGGCCGCTAAATTCACGGGTACGTTGACGACGGCTGGCGATGTTGAGACTACAGGCAATATTAACGCGGCGAATGGCGGCATCGGCCAGTTTCAAAACCTCGTCACCTCATCCGAAACCATCGCCGGTACCGGCTGGTTGAATGCCGGCACGATTACTAGCACCCAGAATGCGATCGTTGCTCCAGACGGCAACACGACAGCGACTCAATTGACGCAAAGCGGTACCACCAGCAACAGCTATACGCGGGCTAGCTTTACTAATACGGTCGCCGGACCATATACCGTCTCGGTTTGGGCTAAGGCTGGCAGCCTCTCGCAGATTCAATACGGGATGTTCGACTTTACCACCTCCACATGGCTGACGCAGCCAACAACTACGCTAACATCAGGTTGGCAGCGCCTAAGCGCAACAGGAACACCGGCGGCGACCGGACATAGCATTGGCTTTCTGATGTACGTGGGAACATCAGGGAACGTAACGGCAGGGAGTTACATCTATGTCTGGGGTGCCCAACTCGTCACCGGCTCATCTCCGTTGGTCTACAACAAGACCTCCGGTACCGCCAACGCCACGTTGCAAGGCGGAGTGGTCTCGAATGGTGCCTTCTTCCAGACCGCGGCCGGTGCTAACAACTACCTGGCTGGTGACCTAACGCTTGGGACGCTTGGTACCGGCGGCACCACGTTATTGTGCTCGAATGGCGGTCAGATCAGTACGTGCTCGGGTGGGGCCGGCTCCGGGAACTACATCCAGAACACGACCTCGCCGCAGAGCGGTGCCAACTTCAACATCTCCGGTAACGGGGTGATCGGCGGTACGCTGGCGGTCACGGGTGCATCCACCCTGACTGGGCAGCTGAACGCCAACGGCGGCATCGTCACGAACAACACCGCCGTCAACGCGGGTACCGGTACGATTACCGGTGGTACCGGTACCTTCTCCGGGGCCGTCACCGGTACCACCCTGAACGGTACTACCGGCATCAACACCGGGGCGGGAGCAGGCACCCAACGTCTTGATGCCAGCGGGAACCTCGTCAACATCAATTCCATCAAGAGCCAAAGCGGTCTCACCAGCAACCTGGTCCTCGATCCGCAATTTGCCAACATACCAGCATACTGGGGCAATGTGGCTGGCGTGGCGCAGTCCAACGAGCGGCTCGACAACGGTGACATCGTCAATGGGTTGCAAATCAATACTACCACTAACATCCAGGCCATTAGCGATTACGTACCGGTTAACCCATACAAGACCTACCGCTTTTCTCTCTGGGTGAAGGAAAACAACACCGACAGCACGCTGTACATGGGGCTACATACATATAATGTCACTAAGGGTAATATCAATAACTATAATTCGGCAGGAACGGGCAGCACCAACAATTACTTCTGGAGCGGCGACGCCCCGGCCACTAACACCTGGGTACGGCGGGTCGGCTACCTCTTGCCCTGTAATACGGCTAACGGCTGGACGAACCCACCGGATACCACCTCCATTAATTTCCGCATGGATTGCACAACCGCCTATGCGCGAACGCGATTCTTGAACTATGACGGGGCAGGCTACGGCACTGGAGCTGGTACGGATGCACGTTTCGCCCTACCTTCGATTGAGGAGGTGCAAGAGTCCTCGCCAGCCTTCTCTCTTAACAATTCCGATTACATCATCCAACCCGCCGGCAACGTCGGCATCGGCACCACCAACCCCGGCGCCTACAAGCTCAACGTGGCTGGCACCGTCAAGGCTACCGGCTCGATCGATACCGACGTACAGTTCCTGGGACAGGCCGCCGACTCCGCCGCAGCCCCCAGCTTCTCCTTTACGACCGACACCAACACGGGGATCTTCCAACCCTCCGCCGACGTACTTGGAATCACTACCGGCGGGGCGGAGCGTTTGCGGGTCGATTCCGGAGGCAACGTTGGAATCGGCACCACGTCTCCCGGCTATAAACTTGATGTCACTGGTGATATCAACTCATCCACCGCCCTGCGGGTCGGCGGGGTGAGCGTTTGTACGAGTTCGGGTTGTACGTCTTCGAGCGGCTCGGGTAACTACATCCAGAACACGACCTCGCCACAGAGTGGTGCCAACTTCAACATCTCCGGCAACGGCACTATTGGGGGAACGCTGGCTGTTACCGGTGCCATCACCGGTTCATCCACGGTCACCGGGACGACGATCAACGGCACGACCGGTATCAACACCGGGGCCGGGGCGGGGACGAACCGCATCGATGCCAGCGGGAACTTAGTTAACATCGGGACGATCGCTTCGGGCCTGATCAACGGCCAAACGATCTCCTCGGCGGCCAACTTTACCGGAACCCTCAATGTGGCTACGTCTCTTTCAGTGGGCGGTACTGGCGTCATTACTTCAGGCGGCAACGATGTCTACGCTAACATCCGAGTGCTGCGCTCACAGTCATCGCTGGCCGACGGCATGTACATCAACTACGGTGGCTCCGGCGGATCAGCCAAGATTTACGATGGCGGTACTACCAACTATGTAAACATTGGTGCGGGAGGTGTCTTAACCGCCCCAAGCAACATCAATACCACCTCGGGGGGTATTCAAACGGCTGGCACCACGCGAGTGGATAACGCGGGTAACCTCACAAATATCGGTACGATTTCATCCGGCGCAATCAACGGGCAAACAATCTCTTCCAGCGCTAACTTCACCGGTACGTTGAGCGTCGCCGGCAATCTCACCAGCACCGGACGTCAGCTAACACTGTCTAACTTTAAGCCCGAGTATCGCTGGCGGTTCGGCGGCGGCGCGGACCTCAACTGGAAGAAGATCGCTGATGTGACCATCGCCGGGGCCAATATCTACGCCGGGGCCAACTTCCAGGTGGACGTGCTCGATGATAATACCAACCTGGGAGGTTCTTCCGCTGCCATTCCGCTGCGCTATTACGTTTCCGCGCTGCGAAGTTCGGGCGTGCAGGACAGCCCGAACAACGGTACCGTGTCCGGGCCGATCGCCGACTATGTCCGCTTGGTTAAGACCTCGACCGGCGTTTACGAATTACAGGTCAGGCAGACCGTCAACTATCGCAACATGGACGTGACCGCTCGGCTACTTTCCGATAATAATACTGCCACAGTAACCTATATCGACAACCCGGCCGACGGTTCCACCACGGGCACGAACTACACTCCCTCTGTGACCGGTTACACCCAAAACTTCGCGAATGCCAATGTGAACGGTAACTTCCTGACCGGCGGCACGCAGCGGATTGACGCCGCCGGGAACCTGAGCAATATCGGTACGATCAACGGCCAGACGGTTTCCTCGGCGGCTAACTTCACCGGCACGGTCGTCGCGGGCTCCACCATCCAAGGCACCCAGCTGATCTCGACCGTCGCCACCGGGACGGCCCCCATCACCGTCGCCTCCTCGACGCTGGTTAGCAACCTGAACAGTAACTACCTGGGCGGTTTCACGGAAAACCAAATTGCGGAGAACCTCCGCGCCCAAGCGAACCTCTCCGGCGGCGGCACCGTCAGCTGGACCAGCGGGAACCTCAGCTGGAACCAGCGTTTCATCGTCATTTCCAATAGCACCAGCTACACCGATATCGCCATGCCCGCCGTGGGGACCGTCATCACGGGTGTCGGGGGTGCCGCTAACGTCACCGTCACCGCCTCGGGCATCCCGCTGCCGGGGTGGCAGGCCCTCTACTACGTGCCGGCAACCAGCACGTACCGCGTGGCGAGCTACACCAGCGGCTCCATTAACTCGACGCCCGGCTGGGTCCTGATTGGCGTCTATAACGCCGATAACGGCTCGCTGCGGCTCGGCACGGGCTTGACGCTGCTCAGCGGCCAGACTTCCACGAACGGTGCGGTTAACAACGCCCAGTTCAACACGAGCGTAAGCACGCCCCTGGTGCAAAACGCTGGTAATCTCACGCTCGCCGCTACCGGCGCGAACGCCCTGCTGCTACAGACGAACGGCTCGACCCGGCTAACGCTCGACAGCTCCGGCAACGCGACGTTTACGGGCACGATCAGCTCCGGCACCGTCAACGGTCAAACGATCTCTAGCGCCGCGAGCTTCACCGGGACCGTCAACGCCGTCACCGGCTACAAGGTCAATGGTGCCGCTACCGCCGGCAACTACTTGCGGGGTGACGGTACTAACTTCGTTTCGTCTACCCTCCAGGCGGCTGATCTGACCGGCACCGTCGCCTCCGCCCGCCTCTCAGGATCCTACACCGGGATCACCGGTACCGGTGCCCTTTCAGCCGGTTCGATCGCCTCCGGCTTCGGCACGATTGTGACCGGTAACACCATCACCGGCACGACCCTGAACGGCACCACCGGCATCAACACCGGCGTCGGTGCTGGCACCCAGCGCATCGACTCCTCCGGCAACCTCGTCAATATCGGCACGGCCACCACCACCGGTAACGTCAACGTCGGCAAGCTCAGCGCGCCCGGGTCGGTCTCGGCTACCACCTTTTACTTCACGGGCTCCCTGGTTACCGGCACTTACTCCTACACGGTCGTTGCCGAGGACGCCGGGTACAATACGACCCCGGCCTCTGCGTCCGCCCAGTGCTATGTTGACAACGCCAATCAACAGTACGGCTGCTCCGTTTCCTGGGGGAGTGTGACGGGGGCGACCAGATACCGTGTGTATCGCAATAATGCTGAGTACTTCATCTCCTACGCTACCTCGTTAGACGATTATGGCTACGGCGGGGGAACGGCCGGGTCTGCCCCCACCACCAACAACACCACGGTCACCCGCTTGGGTATTAACTCCAGCGCAGACACTTTCATCCAGGGCCTCTCCTTTGTCATCCATACCCCGTTGTACGGTCTCAGCACTTCCTGGAATGGTGCCCAGGCGATCGCCTACGTCGGCAAGGACGTCGGCACCAACCGCTCGATCAACGCCGCCGGCTCGATCAACGCCTCGGGCGCTGACTACGCGGAGTGGATCCCCTGGACGGGTGCGAAGCCGGAGGCCGGTTCCCTGATTCACTACAAGGGCACGACGATGGTCGTCTCCTCGAAGGAGACCGCGGCCTTCGTCGCCAACGACGGCTTCAAGGGAGAGGCGATCCTCGTCGCCTTCGCCGGGCAGGTCCCGGTCAAGGTGACCGGACCGGCCAAGGAAGGCGACTACTTGGTGGACAACAATGATGGTACGGCGAAAGCGGTCTCCCAGGAGAAAGCCACCAACCAGGAGCGTGACCACGCCCTCGGCATCGCCTGGGAGACGAAGGCCGAGACCGGCGTCAAGCCGGTCCTGGCGGCGCTTGGCCTCAAGGGCACCCTCGGCCGCGCCGCCCCGGACTCGCGGAATGGGAGCGCCGACACGCTGAGTGCGAACGCCCTGACCGCCGGCAAGGTCCAAGGGACGGAGGGGGACTTCTCGACCCTGAACGTGACGAACAAAGCGACGATCGCCGAGCTGAAGGTCACGGGTAAGGCTACGCTTGCCAGCGCCGAGATCACGGAGCTCAAGGTGACGGGACTTGCCACCATCCAGACGCTGGTGGTTACCGGCGACGCCGAAATCAAGGGGAACCTCAAGGCGGACAAGGATGCCGAAGTCGGAGGCAAGTCGAAGCTCAAGGATGACGTGACGGCCGAGAAGAACGCTCGGGTGAACGGCAGTCTGAAAGTCGACGATGACTTGGCTCTCGGCAGTGATTCGAAGGGGATCAACGTCAGCATCGACAAGGATGCCACCACCAAGCAGATGACCTTCAAGACCCCGCAGCCGGATAGTTCGTATGCCGTCCAGATCACGCCGCAGTGGGATACCAAGGCCTGGGTTTCAGACAAGACGGCCGAGGGCTTCGTGATTCACTTCACGCCGGCGCCGGAAACCGCCCGCCTTGACTGGATTATCACGCGGTAACAGAGAATTCATGGCAAAACCCTCTGCGTAGGTTGCCGACAGCCAGTTCTGGTTCGAGCGAAGCGAGAACTAGTCGGGGTTCTCGGCCTGCTGGCCTCGAACAAGAAAAAGGGTAGGCTTAACCTTGAGCAGCCCGTGTGAGTACCGGCATTTCCTTCCACTGATGGCGCTTCGATAGTAGAACGCATTGCTCGCTCCGTCACCGCAGCCCTCGTGATGCCTGTCCCGAGCGGAGCCTCGGGGAAACCAGGTTTTGCGATGAGTTCTAAATAACTGATATAGTTGGGGCATGAAGGCCAAAGCGATACGGTCGCAACAAGAGTATCAGGCTGTCTTTCAGGAAGAAACAAACGGCGGATTCTCGGTGTGGGTACCTGACCTACCCGGCTGCGCTTCTCAAGGGGAAACACTCGAAGAGGCTTTGGAAAATATTAAAGAAGCAATCGGGCTTTATCTGGAAGATAGTAAACCTGAAAAGGACTCAGTTGACTACGAATACAAGCGACAATTCGTAGTACCCGTCAAAATTGCGCATGCCTAAGTTGCCGCACGTTTCAGCGACAGGCTTAGTAGGTGCCTTCATGAAACTGGGTTTTACCAAAGTTGCCCAAAAAGGCAGTCATATTAAGATGCGGGACGGTCAAGGTCGCACGGTCATCATCCCTAACCACAAAATAATCAAGCCAGGAACGTTAAAGAAGGGGATTCTCAATCCACTCGATATTTCTGTAGAAGAACTGATTGAGCTACTCAAGAAATGACTTGGCTCTGGGTGGTGATTCGAAGGGCATAAACGTCAGCATCGACAAGGACGCGACCACTAAGCAGATGACCTTCAAAACACCACAGCCGGATAGTTCGTATGCCGTCCAGATCACGCCGCAGTGGGATACCAAGGCGTGGGTCTCGGACAAGACGGCCGACGGCTTCGTGATTCACTTCACGCCGGCTCCTGAATCAGCCCGCCTCGACTGGATTATCACGCGATAAGCATTGATGGCTGGTAGCAGGGCTGCGTTCGATCGGTCGACCTTGTGATTCCCAACTCTTTCGATGGACAGGCAACAAGAGGTGTCGCCCTTGTAGGGCGTCGCCCTCTAACGGCGGGATCCCGGCGGACACGAAGACTGGAGTCAGAAAACGTCCGGAATTGTACCTAAAGCTTGACGCAACACGCAAAAACCGGTAATATATCCCAATTACGTAAATTAGTATGAATAAGATTTCCTCCCACACCCCGGCCCATTCTGCGCCGATGCGCGTCCAGCTCTCCGAACTGGCGAACTTTTCGGGACTCTTACGAGAAGCCGAAAGTAACAGTCGACTGGCGGTAACCGCCCTCAAGAAAAAGACCCTTGAAGGCCGTGATGCCCAAGCGGTACTCTCGGAACAAATTCGTGATGAGCGTGGTAAAGGCGGGTCTAGGCTCACTGCCGACTTGGAGGAGCGTCGTTTGTTACATATTAAAACGATCTTGTCCCGGGCCGAGCTCCTCTGCCGCCCGAAGACAAAGTCACTCTCCCGCTACTCCGGAGACGAAGGTCGTTTCGACGATCTGAGCGTCCTGGAACGGGCCAAAGGTTTCATGTTAGTCACCGCCGACGCGACCCTGACGGCTGACGAACGGCAGCGCCTGATGGACTTGGCGGAGCATTTCGCATTGGCCGAAGCCAGAGTCGAAGCCGCTGACTACTAAACCCTTGGGGTTTGTACCTATGATCGGGCGACGGGTAGTGATTTTGCCATGGTTGTTTGATTGACAAGCAACCATACAAGACGTATACTGATGTCATGCCTGGTCTCACCAAACGAGATTTACACGACGCGCTAGCAAAGGTCGCCACCAAGGACGACCTGCAGCGCTTTGCCACCAAGGACGACCTGCAAGGCTTCGCCACCAAGGATGACTTGGCGCAAGGTCTGGGTAAGACGGCCAGCAAGGAAGACCTTGCGGCGATGGAGAAGCGAGTGAGCTTGTCTGGTAAGAAGGATTTGGTAGCGACAGAAAAACGGCTCCTCTCGGCTAGCAAAAAGGACCTATTGGTACTGGAACAACGTGCCGATAAGCGCTACGCCAGCAAAGACGACCTGTTAGCGATGGAAAAACGAGCCAATGCTCGTTTTAGTACCAAATCAGACTTACGTGCGATGGAGAAGCGGGCCAACAAACGATTTGCCACCAAAGACGATATGGATCATCAGGCGGTGGTGCTAGAAAAGAAACTCGATTGAACGGAACTGCGCTTGAGCGAGCAAATCCGCGGTAGTGAAGAACGGGTGACGACGGGCCTCAGCGAGCAAATCCGCGGTAGTGAAGAACGGATTACCGCGGCGGTCAATGCGGCTTTCAATCACGTCGTCCACCGGCCGCAAGGTCTTCCGACCAGGCGTCGCCCCTGGTATACTTCAGAGGTAGAAAATCCATAGATTCGGCTGAAGTTCACCCTAGAGGGTGAGACTGTGCCCGGGAATGACGGAAGTGACGTGTGGCCAAAAGCAAAGAAATCAATTCAACCTATACTGCCCAGTCCATTCAGGTCCTGGAAGGGCTTGAACCGGTCCGCAAACGGCCCGGTATGTATATCGGCGGCACCGGCATCCCCGGGCTTCACCACCTGATCTGGGAGGCGGTCGACAACTCAATCGATGAGGCGATGGCGGGTTTTTGTACCGATATCACCGTCACCCTGCATCCGGATAATTCCGTGACCATCACCGATAACGGCCGAGGGATTCCCGTCGACCAGCATGCCCAAACCAAGAAGTCGGCGTTGGAAACGGTGATGACGACCCTGCACGCCGGCGGGAAGTTCGGCGGCGGGGGATATAAGGTCTCGAGCGGTCTGCACGGGGTCGGTATCTCGGTCCTAAACGCGTTGTCGACGAAGGTTGATACGGAAGTAGCCAGCAGCATCGACGGTCACTTGCATACGCAAAGCTATGCCCGAGGCAAGGCCACGACGAAGGTCGTCAAAGGGAAGGCGGTCAAGTATACCGGTACCAAGCATACCTTTACCCCCGACGCGACGATATTCGAAGAAATTCGCTGGGATCGCGGCTTGATTTTGGACCGTCTGCGTCAGCAAGCCTACCTGACACGCGGCGTGACGATTACCTTCACCGACGAACGCCGGAGTGATGGTCATGCGGAACCAAGTTCGGCAACGGACCCGAGTGAGAATGACGCTAAAGAACGGCAGGATGATCCAAAGGAAGACCAAAATGACCAGCAAAAGCCCTGGCAGTATCGTTTCCATTTCGAAAACGGCATCAAGTCGTACGTCCAGCATTTGAATAAACAGCGCGACGCTAGGTCCGAAGTGATGTTCTTTACCGGTGAACAAAACGACGTGTTGGTCGAGCTGGCAATGCAGTACACCGACACCTATGTCGAGCATGCGTACTCGTTCGCCAATAACATCAATACGATCGAAGGCGGGACGCACGTCTCGGGCCTCAACCGGGCCCTTACCCGAGTGATCAACGACTACGCGCGCAAACAAGGTCTGCTCAAGGAAAAGGATCCGAACCTTTCCGGCGAGGATGTGCGGGAAGGCCTGACCTGGGCACTTTCCGTCCGGTTGGGCGATCCCCAGTTCGAAGGACAGACCAAAGGTAAGCTGAACAACCCTGAGGTTCGGGGCATCGTCGAGACGCTGGCCGGCCGCGACCTGCA
>JAABUR0100001694.1_pt1 | contig 38012 bp, 30 predicted proteins | sample 5560091 | NCBI WGS metagenome assembly JAABUR01 (sample SAMN10711879, study PRJNA513375) | rock metagenome | isolation source: Antarctica rocks | place: Antarctica: Victoria Land, University Valley sud | reverse complement strand
GTCTTCCTCCACGCGGCGTTGCTGCATCAGGGTTTCCCCCATTGTGCAAGATTCCTCACTGCTGCCTCCCGTAGGAGTCTGGGCCGTGTCTCAGTCCCAGTCTGGATGATCATCCTCTCAGACCATCTAATGATCGAAGCCTTGGTGAGCCATTACCTCACCAACAAGCTAATCATGCGCAGGCCCCTCCCACACCGCAAAAGCTTTCCTCCGAAGAGGGTATCGGGTATTAGACCTCGTTTCCAAGGCTTGTCCCCGTGTGCAGGGTAGGTACCAACGTGTTACTCAGCCGTCCGCCACTCGCCCGAAGGCGCGTTCGACTTGCATGTGTTAGGCACGCCGCCAGCGTTAATCCTGAGCCAGGATCAAACTCTCTTAAAGAACGCGCTCGGACGTTGGGCCGAAAAGGCCGTCCGTGCCGAGGCATCAAAGTGTTTGACTGCAACAGCCGCTTGGGAGCAGCTGTTGCGAAATTGTCATAAAATAGAATCTGTCTATTAACAGTGCCTGATCCGTGGAGGGACCAGGCAGGTTCCCGCTCGCTATTCCGGCACCCCGCTGAGGGGGCCGGACTGGCAATTACCTTCCTGTTGTCAAAGAACAAGGCTGGCCCGGACCTTTTATCAGAGTATTCAGTACGGTCACGTCGAGCCAGGCGGGGTGAGTGCTCACCACCACTGGAATTACTCTAGCAAGAATAGAGGCGGGCGGCAATGGTCGCGCTTGGTTAGCGGGCACCGTGGCGGCAGGCAGACTTGGCCCCCGGTGGCGCAGCTTGCCCGGAAATTTTTGGCTGGTTGCTGATAGCGTACTTACGACGCGGCAAACTTCCCCGGGCTGACGGAGCAAGCCAAACAGGGGCTAAAGCAGCCGGCGGCTGCAAAACCGGCCGCCGCCAAAGAAAAGGCCGTCCCTACTTTTTAACCAGGGTTTCTACGTTCTTGACCCGCTGGCTGAGCTGGCGATGGGTAGTGAGCGGCGTATAGGTGGTTTCCAAGTGTTCCAAGCGGGCGTTAGAGCTGGTTTCTTGGCGGTCGAACCGTTCATTCAAACCGGTAAATCCCTCATTGATCGCCTTGAAACTACGATTTATCTGGAGACGAAATTCCGCAAACTCGCGGCGGTGCTCTTGGAAGTTTTTGACTAACAAAACGAACTGAGGCTCGAGCGTATCCAATCGGCCCTCAACTCCTTCCAGCCGGCCATCGATACCCTCAAGCCGCGCGTCGATACCGTCCAGCCGTCCCTCAACTGCGTCCAATCGCACCTCCATGCCATCGAGTCGCACGTCGATACCGGCAAGCCGTTCCTCAACTGCGCCTAATCGCACGTCCATACCCTCAAGCCGCGCGTCGATACCGTCCAGCCGTTTGTCGAGCGCATCGAACCGCCGGTCGAGCATTTTCTCAAGCCGCTGGTCGCGTTCGTTGAGGACGGTAATCAGTGCGTCGGTGGTCATGCGGTTATTTTATACCAAGCAAGCATTATACACAACCTCCCGATTTAATGGGGTGCCGTACAACCTTGGAGTGGCTCGGCGGGAATCCATATCACCAGCGTAAGCGCAGAGAGCTGGTTTGTGATGAGGATAACTAGGGCGCTTTGATTGTGGATAAGCTGGCTTATCCACTACCGCGTGCTTACCGTGTCAGGATCCAGTCGAGGGTAGCGTCGGCCGGAGCCTGCTTGAACTTGATCGTGAAGCCTTCCGGTTTCTTATCGGTGACGTAGGCACCGGCGTCCCAGCCCGGCGTTACCTGTACGTTGTAGTCCGCGTCGGCCTGTGCATCCTTGAACGTGACCGTGAGCTCTGCGTCACCTTCCGCAATAGATACGTTGGTGCCTTTGGTGTTGTCCCCCAGCTTGACGTTGCCGGAAACCTCCAGATCTTTGCCTACCTTGGCGTTTCCTTTGATCTCCGCATCGCCTTCCACGGTAAGGCGCTGGGTTGTGAGCAGGTCTTTCACCTCGAGGTTGGCGATGGTGGCCTTGCCGGAAACGTTCAGGTCGGCGAAGCTGGCTGTGGAGCCTTGGATACTCCCGTCGGTAGCAGCGTCGGTGTAGTGCGGGTCCACGTGGACCGCGACGGTACCGCAGACCACCCCTTCAGGTGCGCCCGCGGGGCAGGGGGAAACCGCGCCTTTGCCGGCGGCAGGGTCGAATGATTCGAGCGCCTTACCGACTACTTCGCCTCTGCCGGCCAGTTTGGTGCCGGTTCCCGCGATGGAGCTGGCGGTAATATCGTCACCGGTTTGGATCGGCCCGTTAAGCGTCGAAACCTTGGTCTTTAGCTGGCCGGTTATACCGACTAACGTGTTGCCCTGCGCATGGTCTTTGTCACAGTTATCATCCTCCGTTTTGCAGAGCGGTCCATTGCCGACGAAACCGGGATTATCCGAAACCACGCCGACTAAGCCCTGGGCGGAGGTAGACTTTACCACGGCCTTATCCTGGGTCTTATCCAGCATCACTACTTCCCCCGCCTGGGGTTTGTCGGCGGTATTACCGGTCCGGAAGTACTCGGCATAGTCGGCGCCGGTGGTGGTATAGGCCACGGCATTAGCTCCACCTTGGATCTTACCGGCGACTACACCGCTACCGGCAAAGCCGATGAAATAGTTGCCAGTAGTACGAGATGCATTCGCAACGCCTAAATCAATTAGTAGTCCATCTGCGGTAGTGGCAGTTGAATCATTATTAAAGCGTGCGATATAGCCCGAGGAGTTTGAACCAGCCACATACAATTTGTTAGTACCTGGGGTGCCACCGATACCTACGTTATTATTAAATATCGACGCCCCGGTAGCAGATAACATAGTCGCGTGGGTCGTATTACTGGTCGGTGCAGAGCCTGCTGTTCCGCCGGCAGAACCATCATCGGCGAAACTAGTGCCAGTGGTCGTAAAGTAGACACTGTTATTGCGGTAGATGCGGTAGTAGGACGCTCCGGATACCGCCGTCCACGATATAATACATGTGCCTGTCACCCCAAGGGGGCTACCGCCGTCAGTAACACATGGAGCTGATGATGTCGAAGCGGTAGTAGTACCACCTCCGGCGTCGACGGCGACTATTGCATACGTATACGTACCATCCAAAGTACCACCATCGTACGTGGTTAACGTCGGCGTACCTGTTACGCTAAGCACACCCACCTTAAAACTGTCGTCGGTCTTCAGCGTATCGGCGGCGCTGCGGTAGAGGTTGGTATCACCGGCCGCTCCGAACTGGAGTGCTCCGGTACTGGTAAGCTCTAACGTCTTGCTCAACGCCTGGTTGTCTGCGTTGGCTGCCAGGGTTCCGAATGCGACACCGCCAGCCAAGTTGCCTTGGACCACGGATCCGGCTATGCCGCGGGTCCGGTAGGTGTTAGCGGTTGATCCGGCCTCGGCACTGAAGCCGAGGAAGGGCCGGCCAGTACCCGCCTCTGCTCCCAGCGTACTGTGGTATCCCGCCGGGTTTGCGTGTCCGAACTCAAGGCTGTTGCCAGCTTGCACCGCGGATATCAAGGCGTTTGACTGGGGGCTGTTTGATCCCACTATAATCTTACCGTTGGTTGTATCGACGTTGAAGACGGATGTCCCACCTGCGTTCTGCACGTTGAACAGCGAGGTCGAGTCAAACCCCGTGCCCGCCTTTACCAGGACCGTCTTGGCGGCAGAAGTGGTGACGATGTCGGCTACCCCGGTGGCATCGTTATCGTAGGCACCCTGGAGCGTGGTGGTGCCACCACCGCTGGCCGCGGCACAGGTGCCGCCCGTGGTAATGCCGCCCGTCACGACCTGGTTTTGGAGGAACTGCCCGCCCGCACAGGCAGTGGTGGCTCCGGCCGTGGCCCCGACCTTGTAGCCGGCGGCGCTGAAGGTGTCGTCGGTCTTAAGCTCGTTAGCAGCTGAGCGGTAGAGGTTGGTATCGGAGGTGGCACCAAAGTTAATAACGGGATTGGCAGCAGACAAGTTAAGGAATGTGCCGAAATGGTTTAGTGAACCAGCTGCAACGGTAAGGCCGTTGCCAGCTACAAAATTGTCATCGGTCTTTAGCGTGTCGGCAGCAGAGCGGTAGAGGTTGGTGTCGGCTCCCAGTGTAATGCCTCCCTGCAGTGCCAGAGAGGTTGTACCGGCGGCACTGAGGTTATTAGCAATTACCTCCGCCGTGCCACTGAAGACAATGTTCTTGGCGGCCACGCTAGACGATGTCAGCCCCTGCAACTTGCCGCTGGTGGCGTTGCGGGACAGCGTCAGGGTGATTGAGCCGATGGCGATGCTGGGCGACTCCGAGGTCAACTCAATATACGGGGGAGGCTGGGCAAGGCCGGACCCCTCGTGGTTGTTAGCCCAGTATCCGCGCAATATCACCTTCCACTTGGAGGTAGCACCGAGCGTGGTGTTGGAGATGGCAACGGGCGTAGTGTCGTTAAAGGTAAAGCTGTTACGGACGAAGTCCTGGGCGTCGGCGGCTGGTATCCCTGCCCCGGCATAGGTCGGTAGCGACAAGGCGGTAGTTCCTTCGACCTGGAGCTTGTAACCGGGCGTCGCCGTCCCGATACCCACGTTGCCAGTCGACCCTTGGATGCGCACTTTCTCCTGGTTTCCAGTACGTATGGCGATGTCTCCACCGGCTAGTGGCGCATTTAGGAAAGTATTGGTACCGTCGGTCAGCAGCGAGTAGTCACTCCCTTGGCGGAAGAAGGCGCTAAAGCCTGTGCCGTAGCTAGCATGGGTGCCGATGACCGTGTCGGAATTTCCGGCCCGCACATTACCAGCAACGTCGAGCTTGGTTCCCGGCGCTGTCGTCCCGATCCCTACGTTACCCGTCGAGTTCTGAACGGTCAGCTTGGCGGTGCCACCAGTCTTCAGCTGCAAGTCGTTAGCATCATTGGTACCTAAGACCCCTGTAGTCCCGAAGCTGTTGCCGCCCTGCACGAAGGCATTAGCAGAGGTAGCAAAGTTACAGTTGTTGCTGGCGTCACAGACGTTGTTGCCGTTTTGCTTGAGTGAGAGCGCCTGGAAATTGTCGTCCGTCTTGAGGGTATCGGCAGCCGAGCGGTAGAGGTTGGTGTCCCCGCCAATCGTCAGGCCCACGCCCGCCGTGGTGTTGGAAAGGTTGAGCGTGGTGGCGCCGCCGTTGTTGGAAATCGTCTGGGATGCGCTAAACGTATTGGCGGCGTTCTTCAGCGGCACGTTGGTGCTGAGCTGGCCGTCGGCCAGCGTGCCGGCGTTAATGTTGGTGGCGTTCTGGTAGAAGGCGCCGCTCTGGCCGTCCAGCAGGTCGGCGTTTAGGTTGGTGTTGACGGTCCCGTTATTCAGCGAGATCTGCCCGCTGGCGTTGCCGGCGGTGTTGCCGTTGAGCTGGGTGGCGTTATTCGCGGTGGTAGCATTCGTGGCCGTGTCGGCGCTCAGGGCGTGGTTGGCCTCAATCGCCTGCGGGGCGGCTCCCAAGCGGTGGCGGGGACTCATCTCCCCGTCCCAGACGGGGGTAGCACCCGTACCGCCGATGTTGACCGAGAGGTAGAGCGGGTCCTGGTTGAAGTTGAAGCTGGCCAGGGAGGCTACTTCGCCCAGCTGTACGCTAAACAGCCCGCGGCTGACCGTTACCTTGGAGGCACCGCTGCGGGTTTCCGTCCACTGGGCGGTGCCCGCGCTGGCCACGGTGTAGAGCTTGAACTCCACGTTGTAGGTGCCGTCCAGCACGGCGTTGCCGGCCGTGTCCGTCAGCCGTCCCTGGAAGTTGACCTGCTTGTTGATTGCCGCCCGGGAGGGCTCCACGCTGAGTACCCCGATCCCGGCTACGAGCAAGGCGGCCAGGAGGGCCTTGCCGAGGAGCGAGCGCGGGGAGCGGCGGGGACGGTGCGGGGGTTTCATGCGGGGTGGTAGGTTGGTGTTGGTGTGGGATTGGGATTGGGGGAGAGGGACTTTTCGAGAAATTAGGTAATACTACCACAGTTAAGGCATTTTTGTCAATACCCTTAGGGAATACTACAAAGGTATTGCGCTGGGAAATGGTCGGTCGGCCGGTGGATCCTCGAGCTGTGGACGGTTTTTGCCTGGTTATCCCCTCGTAACCACGACAAACGGGCGAGCGCCTCACCCGAGCCGCTGCTCCGATCGGCTATGCTCACGCAGCCATTTCCGATGCGCCTTGTAGCCGGGGCAGTAGCCAGCCACGATTGCCCAAAAGGCCGGCGAATGGTTCATTTGGCGGAGGTGGGCCAGCTCGTGGATAATTACGTAATCGCGGATGCCCGGCGGCAAGCCGGCAATCCGCCAGTTGAAGTTGAGGTTGCCCAGGCTCGAGGCGCTCCCCCACCGGCTGCGCTGGTTACGTACCGCCACGCGCTTGGGCGTAATCTCCATTACCGCTGACCAGTGCTCTACGTGCTCCAGGATCACCCCACGCGCCTGGTAGCGCTGCTCCTGCTCAACTAGGCTTAGCGGCCGTTGGGCGCGTCTGCGGCGCCTCACGACGCGCCGTTTGGCACGCCGTGGCTTAGTCACGCTCCCCAGGATTAGCTTCCACATACCTCCATCGTATCTAATGTCGTACCTATATGCGCCTCAAGCGGGCGGTTTAGGGCGAATCCAATACCAAACCGCCCCGTCGAGATGACGGGGCGGTCGAGGGCGGTAGCGGGCGCGAAGCGCGGCTGGGCCTGCTAGAAGCTTACTTGCCGTTCTTCTTGCGGCGGCGCTTGAGGTAGGCGCGTTCCCCGTAGTAGAGTCCGGTAGCGGCCAGGACCGTGGCCAGGACGATCAGTCCTCCTTGGCCGGTGGCCGGCAGGTCGGCGACGGTGTTGACGACGGCTTGCGGCACGCTTTTTGGTTGCGGCGCAACAACCGGCTGGTCAACTTCTTCGGGGCCAGGGGTGGCGACGGGACGGTTGGCGTAGGTCAGCTCGGCTTGCTTACAGTTGACGATCGTAACGTTCTGGCTCTTCTGGGCGTTGGTGTACATCGGCAGCAGTTCCTCGCTGACGGCGTAGCTGCCGGGTGTCATGTTGTCGACTACGACGGTACCGTCGGCGGCCGTAATTACCTGCCGTGGTTGGGTCTCGCCGGCCTTCACGACGCTGAAGGTGGTGTTCGGCTTGGGCTGCTCGTTTTGGTCGCGCTTGCCGTTACCGTTGCTGTCCACGTAGGCGGTAATCTTGAGGCTGCCGTTCTCGGTGCAGACCGGGGTAGGCGTAGGCGACGGCGTAGGGGTCACGGTGGGCGTAGGGGCCACGGTGGGCGTAGGCGTCGGGCTCGGGACTTCCTGTGTGGTTACCGGGGGAGCAGCAACTGGAGCCGGGGCCTGCGGGGCGACAGGGGCCGGAGTCGGCTGCTTCTTCTTCTCTTCGCGCTTGTTGCCGAACTGGACTTTCTTGGTCTTGCTGGCTGGGATCTTGACCTCGCGCTTCACGTCGGTGGTGGCGTCATACCCCTTCGGGACGATTTCCCTGACGGTGTAGGTGTCCGGAGGGAGGCTGACCGCGATCCGGCCCTGCTTGTTGGTCTTCTTGGTCCCGATGTCTTCGATCTTGAACTTCACGCCGGACTGGGCCTTTTCACCCTTGTCGCGCTTGCCGTTAGCGTTCTTGTCGATGTACTTCTCGATCAGCAGCTTGCCCTTTTTGGGGTGCTGGCGGGCCTCGGGGCGGATGTTGATGACGGCGTTACCGCACTCTACGCGCATGTTGCCGTTGGCGTTGACCTTGCCCTTGTAGACGAACACGAACAGTACGTCGCCAGCTTTGACGGCCCGCTGATGGCCGGGGCTGGTGCGTTGCACGTTGCCGTTTTCGTCGATGAAGGTGTTGCCAACGATCTTGGCGTCACGGTTGAACTGTACGGCGACGTGGTTCTTACCGCTCAGCCAGGCCTTGTATTCGGCCGCGGAGAGGCGGGGCTTGACCGTTTTGCGCAGTCCTCGGGCGTTCGGGGAGTTGCTGCGGAGGAACTTGCCCAGCTGGGCGGACGTGCGGATCTTGCGGAAGTCCTGTTCGGCGACCTTACCCGGCAGGTCGTCGCGCGGGATGCGCTTCCAGTTGACGCTACAGTCAAAGGTCCCGCTGGCCTTCCAGCCGTTGCTGGCGGCCCACTGCTTGACCCCAGCGGGGCAGGCTTTGCCGCGGGGCGTCGAGCCGGCCGCGAAGGTAGAGAGGGCGGCCACGAAACCGATGGCTACGATGGCAGCGATCAGCAAGTTAGTGCGGCGGGCCGTCATCCAGTTAACGAGTGGGGACATTTTTGCTTTCATGATGTGTTTGGTTAGTTTGTTTTTTTCCCGGCTATTTCGGGAAATTAGAGAATAGTACCACACCCTCCTGCGAAAGTCAACGGTTATAGCACGCCGAAAGACCTGCCGGGCTCGGCAGCCAAGGTGACAGCTTCCGGCGGGCGGGTAAGTCGGCGCGTGTGACCCCACGGGGATTCGAACCCCGGTTACCAGGATGAGAACCTGGCGTCCTAGGCCTCTAGACGATGGGGTCGGGACTCAATCCATTGTACTTCCCGCCGCCGTAGCGGACAATCAGCGGAGGCTGGCACTGGGGCGGCGGGGAGGAGCAAAAAAACCGGCGCAGAATCCACGCCGGTTTTTTGAGAGCGGTGCGTGGCTTAGCGTCCGCAGACCGGCCAGGGGTTGGATCCCCGGCGGTCGTAGAGCGCCTTGGCCCGGGCATCCTGCTCCGCGGGGCTGGCGGCGGCCGGGTCGCCCGTTCCGCCTACCGTCGCCCAGGTGCGCGTATCGAACTGGTAGGCTCCTCGGTATTTGCCGGAGCGGCTGACGGCGGCGTAATTCCCGCCGGATTCGCAGGCTGCGATCTTGCGCAGGACGCCATCGGCGCCGACGGCGTACACGGCGCCTTGCTGGCGGACCGTCCGCACAGTCCGCACGTTGCTAACGGTGGGCGGAGCCTGCTGCACCGTCGCAGCCGGTAGTTCGGCGGGAGCGGGCTCGGGAGCCGCGACCGGCGCGGGGGCCGCTTCCTCCTGGATCACCGGCGTGGTCGCCTTAGGGACGTACGTGGCCGGCGCCAAGGAATTGGTGCGGCCGACGAACTTAGGGCTGGTAGCGCTTTCCGCGCTGGTGGAACCTAACGTCACGGCGCAGACGGCGGCGATTCCGGCGAAGCGGGCGGCGTGGGTGAACAACGAATTATTGGGCAAAGCAAAATGCATGGGATGTATGACGACCTCATTTCCAGTTACTAATTTTAGGTGACCGTACCCATTTGGGGCACACGAAAACCAACTATACCAGGAGATTCGAAACTGTCAAAAAAGGCTTCTTAAGAGCTATTACTGCTCTTTTTACGCCTAAAATCAGACGATTTAGACGATTAAGCATTCCAGAGCCAGTGTTCTCAGACCCGGCTTACGCCTGGAGTTTTCCCCTCCTGTGGATTACTTGGGCGGTGAGCAAGCGCTGAAAGACGGGGAAATATGAAAAAGCGCCGCCTGGCGCTTTTTCATCTCATAAACTGAACTAGGCGGTTGCCCGGGTGCGGGCCTTGGGTTCGGCCGAGAAGCCGACGTATAGCAGGGCTACCGTAATCAGGAGATGGAGCAGGTTATCCATCTGGTTGATCGGCAGGATGCCGAGCAATTCGCCTTCGCCCATCAGGAAGCCCAGGATAGTCACTAAGGCGTAAACGATTCCGAAAACCTTGGCATAAAGCCGGCTGGCGGCTTCGCCAGAGCTGACCGCGACCAAAGCGGCCACTCCGGAAAGGAGGTGGACCAGGTTATGGAGGATTCCCGGCTCGCCCACCAAGAAGAGCCCGAAGACCTTACCCTCCGGAGCCAGCGGCGGGATAAAGCCGGAAATGCCGGCTAGGACGAAAACAACACCAAGCGCGCCTACGATTTTCTTTGCCATGTAGTATCACCTCCTTTGCGTAGCGTTAGAATATAATGAAAAATCGACTGAACTGACTGAAGTATAGTCTTGCCCAGCCTCACCTACAAGGCTGGTTGGCTTCATTTAAGTAAGCGTGTTACCTATTTTGGTCGGCCCGTAGCCTAGCGTGGGCTAGCATCGAACTGCCACGTCAGCTTCTTATAAATCTGCCGGGTAAGTTCGACATCTTTCTTACAGTACTCGCAAATCTCCTCGATCCGGCCGGCGGCGTAGTAGCTTGCTACTTCGGAACCGTCCATCAGGTCTTTGGAAGTGGGGAGCCCGAGCGCTTTGGCCAGGAAGTCCATCGAAACCTGGCGGTTGCTCCAGAGGTCCCACTCGCGCATGGTGTCGTAAATTGGCGTCTGGCGGTAGCGGGCGAAGTTCGGCAGGCCGCCGGAGCCGGGCGGTACGCCTAAGATCCGGGAGCGTTTGACGAGGAACGGAAAGTCAAAATCGTAGATATTGTGGCCAATGAACCGGTCGGCCCGGCGGTCGATCGCGCCGGCCACCCGCCAAAAACCCTCTAGGATTTCGCGCTCTTCACCCCAAATCACCTCGACCGGCTGCTCGTTAAGAGCGTAGGCGAGGCAGACTACCCGCCCGAATTCCCCGCCTAAGCCGGTCCGGTCGAGGTATTCCTCGAAGGTATCTTCGACTTTGCGGCCTTTGGCTTTGCGGGATTCGTACTCCTCGCGCAGCAGTCCGTGGTGCTCGGGGGCGGCCGGGACGGTCTCGATGTCGAAGTAAAGCAGGTTCATATGGCTATTCTACTACGTTAATAAGCAGGCAACAATGATAGGTGCGGGTTGCCCGGATACTCCTGGCACTCCTCATACCAAAAACTCCCGGAATCCGGGAGCTCTTGGAGTCGGGTTCGAGTTCGGATTAGCGCGGGGCGGCCGATCCTTGGGGCTGGGAATTCTGCAGCGGCTGGCCGCCTTGCTGAGGCTGTTGCTGCTGGGGAGAGCCTTGACCCTGGTTCTGCTGTTGGCCACCCTGGCCGCCTTGTTGCTTGATCGCCTGGACTACCTTGCCATCATCCTTAAGGTCTTCCCAGAATACGATTTGGCTGGCCGCGATCTGCATCTGCTTTTCCGGCCCGTGGATTTCTTGTCCCAGCTGGACCAAGCTGAGGTTCGGTTGCGCCGAGGGAGCCGGCGAAGCGCCAGCCGCCCCTTGTTGGGCACCGGACTGGATGTAGTACACGTCGCTGAGCGTGGCATAGGAGCCGCCCAGGCCGCTCAGTTTGCCAAAGTAGACCTGGCCGTTGGTCAGGAAGACGGCTTGGAATTTCTTCGAGTTCGGGGCGTTACCGATCGCCGATCCCTGGAAGACCTGGGTGCCGATCAGGATTGCGATCGCCAGCAACGCGATCGCGATCGCTACCAAGGCGCCGCGGGTGTTGATATCTAACAAGTCAGCTGCGCGCCGGGCGCCGCTTGTTTGGGTAGTTCGTTCGGTTTCTTCGGCCATCAGACTCCTTTTATGTTTGTTGAGGATAGGGGTTTATCCCTTCTTTTTTAGCATACCAGGTCTGGGATTGCAAACGGCTTCAGGTTCAGTCGTAGCAATGTTCGCTAGGATGGCAGGCATCGTGGCAGGAACCGCTGCTCGTAAACGTGCGTTTACCGGCGGCGTGGTAGCCGCTTCCGCAACCGTTGCCACCATGAGCGGGACGGAGCCTGGCGGCGCGCCTGGAGCCGTTTGGCCAGCACGAACGGCAGCACTAACAAGCCCCAAAAGATGCCGAATTTGGCGATTGTTCCCCTCGTTTCCTGCTTTTCCTCGACTAGTTTGCTCTTACGCATGGGTTCCTCTTAGTCACTGCTACTGTACGCGGCTTTGACGCTCGCGCGCTTAGGCCGGTGCTACCTGGGAGAGTAGCACGTCCTCGATGATGATGCCTTTGGAACCGAAGCTCTTGGTGAGCTCGGTCTTGATCTCTTCTTCGATCGCATCGCGCTGTTTGGAAACGATGTCGTCGGTGGAATGCTTGGAAACGCTCAAGCGGATGCGCGAACGGGTGATCGGCCGGATGATCTTTTCGACGTAGTCCTCCCCGATTTCCTGCCAGACCTTAGGGACCTCGTTCTCATCGATCCTAAAGAGGATCGTGCCTTGGATCTCGAGGTCGTCGCCGTCGGCGGATTTAGCCGTGATCTGCTCGTCCCCCATCAGGGCGGGGTCGCTGACGTCGAATTCGTGCTTGATGGCGTATTCGAGCGTCTGCACGTTGAAGAGCTTGGCCTTTTGCCAGAACGGGAGCTTTAGGTGCAGGCCGGGTTTCCAGACTTTCTTGAGCACGCCACGGCCACGGTCGTAGACGCAGGCCACGTGACCTGGAGGGACGCTAATGAACAGCCCCATCAGGACGTCATCGAGCAGGAAGCTTACGACTAGCTTGTTCATACCGGTTTAGTATACGGGTTGGCTGAATGATGCACAACTTTAGTGATAGTTGAGGCATAAAATCGCTGAGCAGACGCGGGCGAGGCGAGTTGTATCGGCTGTTCCGAAGCCTCGCCAGCCGTCTGCAGCACTTTTATGCTCCATTTAGTCGTCACTCTGTACGTTCGGCGGTTCCACTCTGAAGACGTACTTCGCTAAGACGTAGAGGGCCACTGAGAAACCGATCGAGGTCAGCAAAAAGAGCGCCTTGGCGGCCGGCAACAGCAGCAATACCACGAATACGGCCACCGGCAGCGCGACTACATACCAGACGTCGGACAGTTTGGCGCCAGGGGCGGGCTCCGGGGTGGTCAGGTTGAGCAATCCGTAGAGTGCGGCGGCGGCGATCAAAGACAGTATCCAGCTGTGCTTTGCCAAATCCACCCCGCCTAAGAAGGTGGTCGTGTCGATCGGTCCGTCCAGGCTGAAGTAAGCCACCTGGGCGGCGTCAGTAAAACCGCTCTGGAATACCTGGAACAAGATTGCCAGGAAGGCCACCTGGGCGGCCAACACCAGCGCCGTGGCGTAGACGTTGACGCGGTTGCGCTTCAGCAATTGGCGCATCAGGTCTTTGCGGCGGCCGGCTTCCGGCATGCGGGCCAGACGGTCGAGCTGGGGGCGGAGCGCTTCCACCCGCTTGGCGCTGGCACTCCCCGTCAGGCTGGCCGGCAGCAACGCAATCCGTACTAACAAGGCCAGGTAGATTATCGTCAGGCCCATGTCGCTGCCTGGCAGCGTCTGGTAGGTGAATATCACCAGGTTATAGAGGGGGCGGTAGAGTAAGTCGTACCAGACAAAGTGGAATAATCCCATCAGTCCGAGCCCTCAAAGCGGAGTAGTTGGTTGAGGTCGGTGCGGGCGGTTTCGTGCAAGCGGAGCGTCCGGCCGTCCACGGCTCCGGTACCGGGCTGCCAGCGGTAGCCCGGCGGCAAGGTGACGTTGCGGTCGAGCGTTACCGTAGTCCCGCCCTGCTTGGCATAGAAGAGCGGCAACTCGCCGTCGCCGAGGTCTAGTTTGCGGGGCAAGGTGTAGCGCACCGTCACCGTGCGTTCCTCACCGGGGGCCACGTCCGTCCAACCCCCGACTACAGTGAACCCGTCCTGTTCGTCCACGCTGACTGGCGCCACCTCGGCGAATCCGCCCGAGCCCGCCAGTTGCGCTCCTTTGGGGAGGTAGATCCGGGTGAAGTTCGAGTTGCCGTCATTGGAGCTGACGGCGGTATGGCGGCGGGTAATGGTCAGCTCACCGGTCATTCTGCCCCCCCGCTCGATGTTGGTGTTTTGGGTCATGGTGGTGGCAATGTCGATGCTCGATTTGCGGCCGGCGATGTTGCTATCGACCACCGCTAAGCCCGCCGGGCTTTGGGGCAGGCGTCCGGTGGCGTTGGCCGACTGGGCTAAACGCTGGAGGCGCTCGTCGCCAAAGTAAAACGTCAGGTCACGCTGGGCGATCGCCTCTTTGAAGATTTTAAATATCGCCGCCCGTTGCTCGGGTGGAGCAGCTCCCACTTTGGCCAGTAACTTGGGGGTAAAGTCCCGGAGGATCTTTTTCGGATCGGCGTCATTCTCCGCCGAGCGCTCTACCTGGTCGTTTTGGATCAGTTGCTGGAAGTTGTCGGCACCCAAGGCGTAGCCGTACTCTGGCAAATCCACCGGCCCGACCACCTTGAGCATTTCCACGATCGGGCTGACCGTCAGGCCGATTACGCCGTCAGTAGTGGGCCCTCCACCTTTTTCGTAGAATTGCTGGAACTTGCGGGCAGAGGTGGCGAAGTCCGGCGACCAGTTAGCGTCTTGCATCCCCCAGATTGGTTCCTGGCCCTCTCCGTAAAACCGGCGGTAGGGCACCGGGGCGGGTTCCTTGTCCACTTGGTTGGCCTGGTTAGCCGGATTGTAAATGCTGTCGACTAGCAGCTCCGAAACGGCACCTCTGTCTACCGTCAGCCGGCCGTAGGTGCCGATGAATCCCCCGGTAGCCCGCAGCTCGGCGGGGTTTTGGAACAGCAGCACGTACTGCTTGAAGCGGTCCGTACCAAGCAGCGCCGGCATAAGCTTGGCGGCTTCGTCAGCTTGCTTGAGCCCGCCTGAGAGGGCTGGCAGCGTGGCGCTAAGCTCACTGGTAGCCGTTTTGAGCTCACCTCCGACGCCGCTGCGTTGGCTTTCGGCCACGACCGTTTCGAGCAATTGCAAATGCTGCCGGGCGTCGGCCAGGTGGCTTTGAATCTGAGGCAGCTCGGTAACGACCACTTCTCCCGCCTTGAGCGGGTCGCCGCCCTTGGCCGCCAGACCAGACGTGACGGTTTCAAGGTCGCCTGCAAGCTGTTCACCGGAGCCAGCCAAGAGTTCGCCACTGCTCAGCAAGTCGCTGCCCAACGAAATGGTCCCGCTGTTACGGCCGGAAGCACCGGCTCCAGAGCCGAGCTGGCCGTGTTCCGCCAGGGTCTGGGTGGCCCGATGGAGCGCTGCTTTAGTTACCCCGAACTGCTGCTTGGCGGTACCGTATTGCCCGGCAGCCAGGCTGCTGCGCGCGGCGGCGGCCGAGGCCTTAGCCACGGCTATGCTAGATTCGACTTGGCTTTTTACCTGTTGGCCCTGGGCGCTGACCCGGGCGCCCACGCCGGCTACCATGGTTACGGCCGCAACGGCCACGGCCGCTCGCTTAAGCGTGGGCCAGGTCAACCACCGTGGCCGGCCGGGAGCCGGGAGAGAGAGTCCTGGCTGAAGCTCCGCTGTGGGAGCAGGAGAGGTAGGAATAGAGGCGGTAGTGGGTGTAGCTGCCCACGGATCGGGCGTAAGAGACGCCGGGGTCGCGCCTGGCGCGGACGGTGCGCCAGGTGTGGCCGGCGGTGCTTCAACTGCCGAGCTATCCCGGGTTGGCCGGGGCGCCGCGGTCGCGCGGCGGAGGCCGACGTCCGGAACGCGCACCCGTACGGGTTCCGCGGCGGGAGTCCGGCGGGGGGAGGTAGGTTTCAGTCTGATGTCACTTCGCATGGTCGTGGGAGGCTGCCGTGAGCACGGCGTAGGTTTGGGCGGCGGCGTGGCGCCAGGTCAGCGGGCCGAGGACGTCCGGGCCGCGGCCTAACAAAGCCGCCCGCAACGCTTGGTCGCGCTCTAAGTGTACTAGCTTTTCGGCTAACCGGGCCGGATCAGTCGGGGTGATCCGGATTGCCGCCGCCCCGAGCGTTTCGGCAAATACCGGCAAGTCCGAAACGACGCTCGGCGTGCCACAGGCCAACGCTTCTAATGGCGGGAAGCCAAAGCCCTCGTGGAGCGACACGTTGACCAGTGAGTTGGCCGCCGCATACAGCGCCGGCTTGTCGGCTTCGTCGACGTAGCCGAGCACATGCACGCCCGTTGTCTGGCCAGCCGGGAGCTCGCCCCGCTTAGCTTGCCCGGCCAGCACCAGCTCACTCGTAAGCCCCGCCTCCCGCGCCAGCCTAAACGCCGCCAGGAGGGTCGGGAGGTTCTTGCGGGGTTCGAGCGCACCCAAAAAGAGGACGTACGAGTCTGGCAGTTTATATTTTTTTCTAACGGCGGCGATCGCGGCCGGCGAGACCGGCCGGCGGTAGATTTCGTCGATGCCGGAGTGCACGACGCTGACCTTCCCCGGTGGCAGCTTATATAAAGTAGTAAGTTCCTGTTCGGTTTGCCCGGACACGGCGATTACCGCGGTACTCCGAGCGAGCAGGCGCCGGGGGTCGACGGCGCGGTGCCAGAGCCGCTCGCGCCGGGAGTAGAGCTGGGGGAAAAGCACGAAGGACAAGTCGTGGACGGTGGTCACCAGCGGCGTCCGGCGCCCGAGCCGCACGAATCCCAGGTTAGGGGCAAAGAAAACGTCGATTCCACCCAGCCAGCGTTCCAACTGCGGCCAGGGCTGCAGGCTCCAACCGGCGTTGAGCAGCTTGTTTGGGTAGCGCACGTGGGTCAATTCGACGTTCGGCTGCTGGAGGTTGGCCGGCAGCGCGAATGCCTGCCGGCCCGTTTGGAGCAGCTGCCAGGTGTCTTCGGGGTGGGCGGCGACCAGCTCACCCAACAGCGAAGCCGTGTAATGGCTGACGCCCCGCCCGGCTGAGGCGGCCAGGCTGCGCACGTCGACGCCGATCTTCATGAGGCGTCGGGTCCGGAACCGGCGTGTTGGCCTCCGACGTTCTGGCCGGCCCGGAAGCGCTCGTACGTCTGCTCGGTAAACGCCCGCATCCGCCCGATGAAGTGCGGTTCGGAAAACTCCTCGGCCCGGGCCCGTAACACCGCCGGATCGAAAATGGTGGGGTCATACGATTGGACGGCTCCGGCGATCGCCTCCGCGCTCTGTTGGCCGAACAGCCAGCCGGTCACGCCGTGCTCGAGTATCTCGGCCGCGCCGCCGGCAGCGTAGGCAATTACCGGCGTCCCCGAGGCCAGGGCTTCCACGGCCGTAATCCCGAAGTCCTCCTCTTGCGGGTTGAGCATCGCGGTGGCTTCGGCAAACAGGCGCCGGCGCTCGGCGTCGCTGACCCGGCCGGTAAATGCGATGTTCGGGCCAGCCAGACGCTGGAGCCTCCCGGCGTCGGTGCCGCTGCCCATTACCTTGAGCGGCAGCCCCAGCGTATTGAACGCCTCGATCACCTGGTCGACGCGTTTGTAGGGTTCAAGCCGGGTGGCGATCAAGTAGTAGGCGCCGGGGTGGGCCGAGGGGACCAGGCGCGCGGGCGGCGTGGAAGGAGGGTGTGATGGCGGCGGGGCAGGTGATTCCAGGGGCGCGAACTGGCCAATATCCACCGGCGGGTTGATAACCGTCGAATCCCGGCCGTAGTATTTGGTGATGCGCTCGGCTACGTAGCGGGAGTTAGCCACGAACGCGTCGACGCCCTTGGCCGCCCTAAGGTCGGCCCGGCGCAGGCGCGGGCGGTCGAGCCTGATCGCGGCTTTCACGGGCGCGGGGTACGGGAGTTCGCTGATGTAGCGCTCAGAATCGCTCCATAGGTAGCGGATCGGGGTGTGGCAGTAACAGACGTGGAGGGTTCCCGGGCCGGTGCGGACGCTTTTGGCGAACCCGGAAGCCGAAGAAACGACTAAGTCGTACCCGCTAAGGTCAAACCGGCGGAACGCGGCGTCTATCACCGGCAACAAGGCCTTGTAGCGCTTGGTCGGCCCGAGCAAGCGCTGCAGCACGCTGGTACGGATCTCGGCGTCGGCGAAGTCCGGGCCCATCGCGGCCGGGTCGTAGAGCAACGTATAAATCGGCGCGTCGGGCCAGATTTTCATGAAGGTGCGCAGTACGCGTTCCGCTCCCCCGTCTTGCACCAGGTGGTCGTGGACGAGGGCGACTCTCGGCTTACCGGGCATGGCTAGGCGATGGATCAGCATACTGCGGCAGGCACATCATTAGTACGCTCCCTGTCGGCGCAACACCACCCAGACGGTCTTGAACAAAATCGTCAAATCCAACAGCAGCGACCAGTTCTGGATGTAGTAGACGTCCAGGCGCACCCATTCCTCGAACCCGATGGTGCTGCGGCCGGCGACCTGCCACGGCCCGGTAATCCCGGGTTTGATCGTCAGGCGACGGCGCTGGGCGCGGTTGTACTGGGCCACTTCGGTAGGCAGCGGCGGCCGCGGACCGACCAGGCTCATCTCACCTTTGATTACGTTGAATACTTGGGGCAACTCGTCCAGGCTGGTCTGACGCAACCAGCGGCCGGCCTTGGTAACCCGGGGGTCATTACGCATCTTAAAGACCGGCCCGCTGACTTCGTTCTGGGCTTGGAGCTCAGGCAAGCGCGCTTCGGCGTCGGCCACCATGCTGCGGAACTTATAGCAGGTGAACTCCTTGCCACCCCTGCCCACCCTGGCGTGGCGGAACAGCACCGGCCCCGGCGAGTCCCGCTTGACCAGCAGCGCGATCACCGCGTAGGCCACGATCACCACGGGCAATGCGAGCACCGAAATCGCAAGGTCCATCAACCGCTTGAGCACCCTTCCCCAGCCGTCCAGCGGCGTATGCTGCACGGTCATCACCGGCACCCCGCCGATTGCGGCGACGGCCACCCGGGAGGTTTCCAGCTCGGTCAGGTTGGAAACGTACCGGAATTCGGTTCCAGAGTCTTCGGCCAGCTGGATCAGTTCCAGCTTGGCAGCGTCTGGCAGGGACGGCTCGGCGTCGATCAGTTCGTCCGGCCGCAAGCGTTGCAGTAACGCCCTGACGTCGCGCAAGCTGCCGATAGTTTGCGGAAAGACACGACCTGGCTCCGGGTCGACGAACCCCAGCACGCGGTAGCCGCGGTCACCGCTGCTCAACAAATGGGCGATCAGCTGGGCGGTCGGGCCGGTACCTACCACCAGCGCCCGCCGCACGCCAATCCCGTACTTAAAGAAGGAGCGTTGCAGCATGCGCACGGCGACCCTGGCCAGCGAAACAGTCAGCAGGCTGGCGGCGAACGCGAATACGATCACCAGGCGGGAGAAAAACTCGACCCGCCAAAAGAAAATGACGGCGATCACCGTCAGCATGCCGATCGTGATCGCCGCCGCGATCCGGCTGAACTCGGTCAGGCCGCGGCGCGTGCTGCGCAAGCTGTATAAGCCGCAGAGCGCAAAGATCGCCAGCCAGACGAGCGTGATCAAAAGCACCATTTGGGCGAACCGCGGCAACGGCAACATCGAAGAGACCGGCAAGACTCCGGACTCGATCCGGACGTAGTACGCCAGCATGAACGCGCCGAATATGGCGGCGGCGTCGACCGGCAGCAACAAGCTGGAAAACAGTAGTTCGGAGCGTTTCATATGGTTTGGAGCCCGCGGGGAAGCCGCGGTTTACTCGCTTATCTTAACGTATTTGGCCAGGCGGCGGTGGCTTGTGCTACCTCTTTTGGGCAGCTTCCGATAACGTCACAAACATTTACAATACTTTTGCAACCAACTATAATAAGAAGTGCAAAAGACTTGCAAAAGTATGGACCTTATCTGAAGTAGCCAAATTGAGAAGTAATTATGCTCGCGCGTAACCATATCCGCCCGTAACCACCCTCGGAAGTAACCAGCATGCGCATACGTCGCCGATACCGCATCACCACCCTCCAAGACCTTCGGAGGCAGCCTGAAGAGGTGGCCAAACGGGTCAGGGCGGGCGATGTGGTGATCGTGATGAAGCATTCGCGACCGCTCTTCCGCTTGATTCCTCCGTATGAAACCGAAGAGCGGTTCGTCCAGCAGGCACAGCTGGATCAACTGGAGCGGCTTACTCCCTTGATCCCCCGCACGCCTTGAGCCATCCGGCCCTGCCAGCTACAATCAACGTGGCTCAGAGCCAGGCAGCTGCTCCACCGGTTTCGGCTGGTTGGAGAGGAAAGTCCGAGCATCACAGAGCGGCGTGGTCGGTAACGCCGACCCGGCGGCTCCGGTCCGGAGCAATCCGGCATCCGGGGTTAGTCGAGGGATAGTGCCACAGAGACGATACCGCCGCCGCGTTTCGCAAGATTCGCAGCGGTAAGGGTGAAAAGAGTGCGGTAAGGGCGCACAGCCGCCGGTGGTGACACCGGAGGGAGGTAAACCCCACGCGATGCAAGGTAAACAGTGCGAGGATTGCTCGTCCACGGCGCCGGAAACGGCGGCGAACGCACGGGTTACCGCACGAGGCGGCGGGCAACCGCCGTCCCAGATAGATAGCTGCCCGGAGCGTCCGGCTTGTCCTCGCGGATAGCCTGCGCTCCCGACAGAACTCGGCTTATCGGCTCCGGGCCAAGCCTACATCATCGGACGCCCCCAGACGGGGGCGTCTTTTGTGCATCCAGCGCCCGGTTGACCAAGGCGTCGGCCTGCTTGTTGCCTTCCCGTAACGTATGGCGGTACGTCACGCTCTTGAAATGTTGTTCCAGGCTGCGCACCTGGTGGACCAGCTTCTTAAGCTGCTCGCTTTTGACCTTGTACTCGCCGTTTAGCTGCTTGACCACCAGCTCGCTATCGAGCGTGCAGGTAAGCTCCGCGTCGGTATGCTTGCGCGCCCGGTCCAATCCAGCCAGGAGTGCCGCGTACTCGGCCTGGTTGTTGGTGGCCTCGCCGATGTAAGCGCCGAACTCTTCCAGCGTTTCCGCGGAGCCACCGCTGCTGCGCTGGATCACCACCCCGATCCCGGCCGGACCGGGATTCCCCCTGGCCCCGCCGTCGGTGTAGACCGTGATCACGCGGACGACCGCCGAGTTACGGGGCCATCGGTAACGTTACCGCTAGCGGGAGAAACGTAGCCTGGATCATCCGCCTGGACCGCCACCAACCGGGGAAGCCATGAGGTGGTGTTGGTGCAGCCTTCGGGGTAAAGAGGGTCGCTGCACGGATCCCCTGGTGGTGGTGGGGGTGGAGGTGGTGGAGGAGGTGGAGGCTGGGGGGGCGGGTCCGAGGGTGCTTCCGCCGATGGAAGAATACAGAACGCAATGCCCTCGTTGCTGAAGCCACCTTCGTTGTCGGCCGGATTCCAATTGGCCGGGTTCTCCCCCTGAGTCAAGTACGCATGGTTGCCAACCGTAGGGCCCCACCACCGTCGCAGCGGCCGTGCCGTAGCCGGGCAGTTGTTTGGAGGATAAACGTAGCCTATCCCTCCGAATTCGTCGGTCCAGGTGGGCGAGCCCTCGTTCTTCGTCAGGGTAAACAGGTGGTCAACGTAGGACGGGCTGTAACTCCGGTAGAGTGGCACCGTGCCGGGTGGCTGCGGCCCGGTCGGGGGAAAGATGTATCCGACCACACCTTCGTAATGATATGCGGAGCCGTAGGTAAATCCGGGATTTCCCGGTTCCCCGAGCTTGGTGGTATAAAAGTGGTTGGTTACCACCCGGGGGCCGCCGATCCTGAACCCATAGTAGCGGTGGAACGGGATTATACTAGCACCTCCTTTCAGCGGGACGTTAATCGTCGGGCTGTCGCCGGCGTTGGGCGTGACCGCCGGTGGCGGACAGGCCAGCGTGTAGCCGTTGCCTTCGGCTTTGGTAATCGAATAGGAAACGCCGGGCGGCAGGTTCTGGAAGAGCGCCTTGCCGTCGTTGTTGGTGGTGGCTTCTTTCGGGTTGCCGCTCCCTTCCAGCGTGCCCTTTACGCCCCCCACACCTTTTTCTACCCTGCCACGCGCGCCAGCCCGGCCGCCCGAGACGCCGCCCGAGACTCCGCCGTCCCCGGCGTCATATTGGCAGTTCCCGTTGCGGTCGGCGTAGGCGAACATGTTCACGGTCACGTCGAGCGAGGTGGGTTTTTGCTTGGCATCGAGCTTATTTAAGTCGAGGTCTGAGAACAACACGAAGTCGAAGATCGGGTTGATCTCTTCGGACACCGGCGTAAGTACCTGGATGCCGCGGCGAGAAGGGCCGTCTTGGGCGACGGCGCGGATGGCGTAGTTGGGCGAGCGCAAAGCTAGCTGCAAGCCGGGGTTATTTTGCGGCGTCGCTACCGGTTTGCTTATTTCGGCGGCCGCGCCCAGCGCCTTGATCCGCACCCGGTACTGTACGGAGTTGTCAAAGGGCGGGGACTCTTCGCCAAGCCCTGTCGTAGGGTTAATCACGGTGTTCCGGGTGCCGCCGAGCGCGTAGGTGAACGGGCCCGCCGCCGTTACCTTTTTGTCCACAAATACCGGCGTAGTCGGTGCGCCTGTCGGTGCGCCTGTCGGCCCGGATTCCCCAAATTTGGGCTTGCCGCTGGTTTTACTATAGGCCACCACCGTCACTTCGATTCCCTTGAACTTGGCGGCATCAGCCCCCGGAGCGAGCTTGATGCTGTTGATACTGAAATTCACTAGGCCAGCGGTTGGACCATCCGAATCAACGTCCAGCTGGATCGCCTTACTATCCGGTTGGACCTGCGTGGTAGCCTCGGTAATCGCCGAGGTGGTAGCCCGGAAGTCCTTGATCAGGTCCGGGTGTTTTTTAGGATCTCTGCTAAAGCATGCTGGTGCGGCTGACGACGTGGTGCAGACGTAGCCGTTAGCGCTCAGAGGAGGCGCTGTCCAGCTAGCGGGGTTTTTATCGGTCACGTTGTAGTTAAGATCTTTCTTGCGGTTATAGAGCGCTTGCTCCACGTAGCTCTCGGCCTTGTAGTAGGCGCGTTCGGCCGGAGGCGTCAGACCCGCACTCCGGATTTCGCCGGCCACGATCGTGGTCAGGCCCAAGCTGATTGCCAAAGCAGACGCCATGATAATTAGCGAAACCAGGATCGTGTTGCCGCGGTCTGAGGCCGTCCGAAGGCCGGCGTGCCGGTGGAGCCAGGTCATGGTCCCGCCGCTCCTACTTCGTTCGGCGTAATCGCGTACACCCTGGTGGATACCGTGGTCTGGATCGTGATGTCGCTCGAGCGTGACTGTTGGGTCGAGGTTTCCGGCGTGCCGATGGTCTTGACGCTCAGCGCGATCGTGACGCGCGGGTGGATCGCTTCTTTGGCGGAGTTGCCAGGCGTCACAGTATCCCGGTTGGGATCGGCCGTGGGGCTGATCAGGAACGTCGACTCCCGCACTTCCAGCTGGTCAGCCGTGACCGCCTGGTGCTCGTTATCAACCGTCCTGACAATGTCACACGTCGGCTGGACCTCGCCTGCGACAACGTAGCGGTAGAGCTTGCTAGTGCCCGTACCCAATTCTGGCAGCGTCACGTAAAACACGTGTTGGGTGGTCTCCCTGACCCCGTCCCCCGTCGTATAGTTAAGCGCCAAGACGTTGCTCGCGCCCGTGGCAGCCAGGCCACAAGCATTCCTGTCATTTTTCCTGTAAAAATCGTAGTTTACGGACGAGGAACGGCTTTGCCGGGCGATTTCCTCGATGTTGAAGCGGACGTCTTGCTGCACTTTGCGCTGGGCGCCGGCCTTGTTAGCCGACGAGGAAACGCTTAGGAAAGATCCCAACGCGGTCACCAGGACGACCGCGAAGATTCCCATCGCCACGATTAACTCGACGACGGTATAGCCCTGCTGGGAGCGGAAAGTACTCACTTGAAGTCCCTCCAGTTGGTGAGGTATTCCTCGACGACGATTTCGGCATTCGGACCGCCTGGCTGGCCTTCCCAGGTGACGGCGCTGCGCACATACATATTGTCGCTGCCTTTGTCCCCTCTCCGGCTCTCGATGGTCACGCGGCGGTAGTAGCCTTTCCCGGTGGGGCAGCTAGTGCCGGGGCTCGGTACGTATACTTTTGGCGCCAGCGGCCGCAGGCAAAGTAAGTAGGCCGGGCTCTTGGTGGTAACGTTGGCGGGCTTTGGAATTAAATAGGGACTGGTGTCCGGTGTGGCCGGGTCGGAGCCAACCACGGCTTGCATGGCTCCCTTGGTAGCACTAAAGTCTTTTGAAAGATGTTCGCCGTGACAACTCACGATTGAAAGTGGAGGGTCAGTGGGGAAGCAGTCCCAGTCCACATCTTTATTGCGCAGCCGGTTATAGCTCGGATTTGCGGTCTTCATCCGGCCTTCCTCCACGTAGGTCTGCCAGTTGGTATCGCGGATGTTCCGTACCAGCTCCACTCCTTCGCGCGCCAGGTTGGTGCCCACGACCTTGCGCTCGTTATCGCCGCTGGCCCGCACGGAAACGTTCGCTACCGAAACCGTCGCCAGAATGCCGACCACGATTACCATCGTCGCCACGATTACCTCGACCAACGTAAAGCCTGATTGCTTCCTTAGACTGGGGGGGGCGGATTTACTGAACAGCTTATTGCACATACACCACTCCCGCCGCCGGCCGCGCTACCACGGTTTGCGGATAGCCAGCATCCTTACTGGAACTAAGAACTATCTTGGTGTCTGGGCGTTGGGTATCCAGGCCGTTAACCGTCATTTTAGGCTGGGGAGGAACATAATCGACCCACCCTAAGGGGAACCCCAGGAGAGGGTTAGAAAACTGCACGTTGGGCGGCAACGGGTAATTTTTGATCAGGATCGCATTGTTGGTCGCTGCCAGGTCGCTGCCGCTGGCAGCGTCCCGCACGTACAGCTGGTAGTTGGCAAGCGAGCCCGTGGTTTTGCACGCGGCCGTAGGGCTGCTGGAGAGGCAGATGCCGTAGGCTTTGCGCGATGCTTTTTTAAGCGGATCGGTAGCACTGGCCGTCGGATCCTCCACTACCTCGCTCGCCGCCGCCATGCTTTCCGCGTGCTTGGCTGCGCTGACGAATTGGTTGGCAGCGTCACGTAGTTCCTGGCGCTTGTCGCCCACTTTGGTGTTGGCTACCACTAGCGCGCTCAAGACGCCCATGATTCCGATCAGGACTACCATCTCCACCAGCGTATAGCCGGCCTGGCTGGCCAGCCCCCGCCAGAGGCGCGTTGTCCGCATCCGTCTGGTTAACTGCTTCATACGCCGACTCCCGGGATTACCAGGTTCTGGTACCACCGGACGATTGGCTCGCCGTAAAACACGCTGATGTAAAATCCCATCACTAGCATTGGGCCAAAGGCCACGTTGGTCTTGAGCGTGGCGTGGCGGACGGCCAGCAGCGTCACGGCATACGCCGTGCCGATGAAGTATGCCAATACCAGCGCCACCAGCACGTATGGCCAGCCCAACAGCAAGCCGAGCAGCAAGCCGAGCTTGATGTCTCCTCCGCCCACCCAAGCGCCTCGGGAGAGGAGCGACATCAGCAGGAAGAACCCGCCGCCGACGGCCCCGCCGATCAGATAATTGAGAGGCTCTACCGGCCCCAGCGTCAGCTGCAGGCTCTGGCCAGTCTGGTGCAAGATGAACTGGGCCGCGATTACGGCTAACGCGGCCACGATCGCCGGCAGTACGACGACGTTGGGAATCAGCTGGTGGCGTAAATCGTAGGCAAAGAGCAGCAGCAGGACCAGCCCGAACGCGCCGGCCACCACGAACTGCGTGCTCAACCCGTAAAACAAATAGGCGGCCACCAGGTAGAGCCCGGAGCTGAGTTCCAGGACGGGGTGGTAGTGGCTGATCGGCTTGCTGCAGTGGCGGCAGCGGGTCTTGAGGAGAATAAAGGAGATAACCGGGATGTTGTCGTACCAGCGAACCGGGTTGGCGCAGTGGTCGCAGCGCGAACGGCCGCCGAGAATCTGTTTGAGCGTGGCCACGGTGCCGGTCCGCGGTGCCGAGGTTCGTTTGGCGCGGGAGCCAGATTTTGCAAGTTTAGCGGTTTGAGCGGAATTCCCGCGATTACCGGATTTACCGCGGGGCTTTCGAGCGCCAATCCGGCCGGTCTTTTCGTCAATTTCTAGGCGGCTGAACACAACCGACAAGAAGCTGCCGAAAACCAGGCCGAAAATAAAGGTGATTACTGTAATCATTTTTTGTTTGGTGCCAAAAATTCTGTTTCGAATCCTTAGCGAAATTATGTTTTTTGGAGCGGCCCGGCTGGACCGCTCCAAAAACCGATGCTACGTGCTAGCAGCGCAGTTGCTACCGTCGGGGGTTCCGGCCGTGGGAGCATCAGCCGGTTTTCCACTGAAAGTCGGGGTGACCTCGTGGCCAGTCGATGTGTCCCGCTCAAGCTTGGTGCTGATACAGTAGGTATCTGCCCCACCATTTAGGTAAATATAGCTGAAGTTACCTTGTGCTGGAGGTGCCAGGCACTTGGTCAGGTAGTTCGTACCGACGGCACACGGTCCTCCGGAGCTGGCACCCGGTGCCACGTTTCCGGAAGCAGGGTAACTATTGGTATCCGAGTTAAACTGCGCCAGAGCTGTCTTGTACGTGTTCAAGTCGCTCTTTCGCCTCGAGTCACGGCTTCCCTTCTGGGCGCTCGAGAGGGCTGCGAGAACAAGTGCCGCAAGCACGGCGATGATGGCGATAACCACGAGCAGCTCGATCAGGGTAAACCCGCGATCGTTACGTTGTGTTACTTTTGCATATAGGTTTTTCATGTGTATTCACCTCCTTTCCGGTATGTATATTAGTTTTTACTTCCCGGAATAAAAACGACGAGCAGCCTTGCTCAGGCCCTCAAAGATACGTCCAAATCGAAGCGGTTTTTCCATTTCTGTTTTCTTTGCCGCCTAAATTACTTTATGCAACCTAAGCAACTGACTGAATCGTAGCGGGTTGACGTTCGGGTTGTCAATACGTTTGGAGTTTTAGCGTAACGCGCCAATAGTGGCGATTACCTACAACAGCTCAATCAAGGTGAGGCCAGGAGCAGTGGACTTACTGGATCACGCTGCCCAGGTTGTAAATCGGCATCATGATCGCTACCAGCAAGCCTCCCACCCCGACGCCCATCACCACCATCAGCAGCGGCTCGAGCAGGGTCGAGAGGTTCTTCACGACGTTGTCGACCTCGTCTTCGAAGAAGCTGGCCAGTTTGTCGAGCACTTCATCCATCTTACCGGTCTGCTCGCCAACATTGACCATTTGCGGCACCATCGGGGGGAAAATCGGGTTGGCACGTAGTGGCTGGCTGAGGGGTACTCCGCCTTCCACCTCTTTGGCGGCCTCCTTCAGTGCGTTTTCGTAGACGGTATTACCGAGTGATTCCCCGACGATATCGAGCGATTGCAAGATCGGCACGCCACCGCCAATCAGCGAGGACAACGTGCGCGTCATCCGCGCTACGTAAATCTTACGGAACAACGGACCGAAGATCGGCGCCCGCAGCTTGGCCCGGTCGAGCAGCTTAGCGCCGCCCTCGCTATGGGCAAACGCCCGCAACCCGAATGCGCCTCCCACGGCGCCAAGGATGAAGAGGTACCAGAACGACTGCAAGGCGTGGGAGCCGAAGATCAGTATTTGGGTGGGCAAGGGCAGTTTGGCGCCGGCGTCTTTGAAAATCGTTTCCAGCGGCGGGATTACCACCAGCATCATCACGATTGCCGCCCCTACCATCGCAATCAGTACGAAGGCCGGGTACATCATCGCCCCGCGCACCTTGCGGACCAGCTCGTAGTTCTTCTCCTGCTGGGTGGCCAGGCGTTCCATGATTTCTTCGAGCTGGCCGGAGGCTTCGCCAGAGCGGACGAGGTTTATGTACACCCGGTCGAACAGCTTAGGATATTTTGCCAGCGCGGTCGAAAAGTTCGTGCCGCTCTCAATCGAGGCACTGAGGTCATTGATAATTTCCTTGAACTTCTTGTTCTTGGTTTGCTCGCTTAAGATGTGTAGCGCTTGGACTATCGTCAGGCCGGACTTGATCATCGTGCCTAGCTGGCGGGTGAAGACCACCCGGTCCTTCATGCCTACCCGGCTGAGCACGTTCAACAGCTTCGAGGCGTCCAGGCCGCCCTCTTTCTTGGCAGCCAGATGCGTCAAGACCAAGTGGTGCTCGGCCAACAGCTCGGCCGCGTTGGCCTCCGAGGAGGCTTGGATTGCACCGGTCTTTAGCGTACCACCGGCGTCACGGGCTTTGTAGGTATATTCGGCCATTATGCTCCCTTTACAAGTTTGGATAAGGTGGTTTGGTCGTTGGCGTACAGCATGGCGTCGTCAAGCTTGACCAGGCCTTGTTCAATCAACGTAGCCAGTACCTTTTCCATGCTCATCATGCCCTCTTCGCTGGAAGTCTGGATTACGCCCGGTATCTGGTGGGTCTTGCCATCGCGAATCAGGTTCTTGACCGCCATCGAGGCAATCAGGATTTCCACCGCCGGCACCCGGCCGCCACCGATCTGCGGCAGCAAGCGCTGGGAAATTACGCCGGAGAGGACTTGCGACAACTGCGAACGGACCTGGTTTTGCTGGTAGCTCGGGAAGCTGTCGATGATCCGGTCAATCGTCTGCGGGGCATCGTTGGTGTGGATCGTGGCGTAGACCAGGTGGCCGGTTTCGGCAATCGTCATCGCAGCCCCCATGGTTTCCGGGTCGCGCATTTCACCGATCAGGACGATGTCGGGGTCTTCCCGCAAGACGGCCCGCAAAGCGGCCGGGAAACTGTTGGTATCCTGGTGTACCTCGCGCTGGTTGACGATCGAGCGCTTGTGGCGGTGGACGTACTCCACCGGGTCCTCGATCGTGATGATGTGCTCGGAGCGGGTACGGTTGATGTCGTCGATCAGGGCAGCCTGGGTGGTCGACTTGCCGTGGCCGGTCGGACCGGCGAACAGCACCAAGCCCTGCTTCATCTTGGCGAAACCGGCCAATTCACTGGGCAGGCCGAGGTCTTCGTAATTTTTAATCACCGTCGGGATCAGACGGAGCGCGGCCCCGACGTACCCGCGCTGATGGTAGACGTTGATGCGGTAGCGGGCCTTTTCGCCGAGTGCCATCGAAAAGTCCAGTTCGCGCTCTTCTTCCAACCGCTCCTTTTGGGGGTCGGTGACCATCGAATTAACCAGTCCCTCAGCGCGTTCCGGCGTCAGCACCGGGTGGTCTTCCACGGGATGCAGCACGCCGTCGATGCGCAACGTGGGCTTGACGCCCACCGTCAAGTGCAAGTCAGAAGCGTTATGGCTGACCACCAGCTCCAGCAACTGGCCCATTTGCTGCTCGGGGTTGGCCGGCACGGCCGCACCCTGCTTAATGCCGGGTGGCGGTCCTGTGGGGGTTTTGGTCGGTTCCATCTGTTTTCCTTTTGTTTGGGTTTAGTGTAGCTGATTTAGAGCGCGTTGGGTTATTCGCGCGTCCTGAGGATCACTTCTTCCAGCGTGGTGATGCCGGCCAGCACCTTCAGGATGCCGTCTTGCTGCATCGTGACCATGCCTTCGGCAATCGCCTGGGCCTTGATTTGCGAGGCGGCGGCGCCCTTCAACAGCAGTTCCTTGACGGGCTCGGTCATCGGCAGGATCTCAAAGATTCCCTGTCGGCCCTTATACCCGCTGCGGTTGCAAATGTCGCAGCCCGCTCCCTTGAGGAACGAGTATTCTTTGAGCGGTTTGATCTGGGCTTTGACTTCCACGGGCATCGCCGCCACGATCCCGTTCATGGTTTTCAGTTCGGATTCGTTGAGCGTGTAGGTCTGTTTGCAGTTGTGGCAGATCCGCCGCACCAGCCGCTGGGCCACGATGGTGTTGACGGAACTGGCGATCAGGAAGGGCTCTACGCCCATATCGGCCATGCGGGGCAGCGCCCCGGCGGCGTCGTTGGTGTGCAAGCTTGAGAGCACGATGTGTCCGGTCAGGGAGGCGTGCACGGCCATTTGGGCGGTTTCGGTGTCGCGGATTTCCCCGACCAGCACGATGTCGGGATCCTGGCGGAGGATGCTGCGCAAGCCGGAGCCGAAGGTGTAACCGATCTTGGCGTTTATTTGCGACTGGTTGATACCATCCATGTGGTACTCGACCGGGTCTTCCAAGGTGACGATGTTCACGCCCACGTCGTTGAGCCGGGCCAGCGAGGCGTAGAGCGTGGTCGACTTACCGGCGCCGGTCGGTCCAGTCACTACCGTCAGCCCGTACGGCTTAGCCAAGCCGTCGACCAGCATTTCAAAACCGCGGCCGGTCACGCCGATTTCTTCGAGGGTTTTGATGCCGCCCGACTTGTCGAGCAAACGCATCACGACCTTCTCGCCGCCGACGGTCGGGAAGGTCGAGACCCGGAAGTCGATTTCCTTGCCGTCGAAATTACCGTTAAAACGGCCGTCTTGGGGAATCCGGTTTTCGTCGATTTTTAAGTTGGACATGATCTTGATCCTCGAGACCAACGCGTGGTGGGCCTTGATCGGCAGGTTAAGCGTGTTCACTAGCACGCCGTCCATGCGGTAGCGGATCTTGATGTCCTGTTCGGTGGGTTCGATGTGGACGTCGGAAGCGCTGTTCTTGACGGCATACTTGAGGATTGCGCCGACGGCTTTGGCGATCGGGGCATCGCTGACGATCTTCTCAAGCTGGTCGGCGTTATCGACGCTTTCCTTGACGTCAGTGTCCGCGGTAGCGGCCGCGGCCTCCTTGAGCACGGTGGTGACTTCGGAGCTTAAGTTGCCGTATTGCCGCAAAGCGGCATCCAGGCTGGCGTCGGAGGCGATATGTAAGTCGATTCCCCAGTCGGCTTTCTTGGCAACAAATTCGAGCGCATCCAGCGCCTGGATGTTCTTGGGGTTGGCGATGGCGACTTTGAAGCGGTGTTCGCCGGCCGGCGCAAAGGTGACCACGCGGTAGGTCTTACCGACCATGTCGGGGATGGTATTGAGTATCTCCCGCTTGATTCCCATGTCCCGCAAATCGACGTAGGGCAGGCGCATCACATGACCCCACGCCTTGACCACTTCCTCGGAATCGAGCAGGCCCATGTCGCGGGCGATCTGCTCAAGCGCGCGGCCGGAGTTGATGCTTTCCACCTTGAGCATTTCTATCTGCTGAGGCGTCAGCAGCTCCAACTCCAGGAGGGCATCCTGGAATTTGGTGGGAGAGGCGATGAAGGTGGTGTTGAACGTGGTTTCCATGAGTCGTTTGGGTTTCTGGAGGGTTGCTGTCGGGTTTTGAGAAATTATCTAATTAAAGCACAGAAAGCGGCAAAAGTCAACGCCCAGGGAGGCGCTATACCAAGTAATACAATTAGTAGCGACGCTGGGAAAAGCGCGTTAGCGCGAAAACGGATTGACCGTACTCGGCGAATTCGGGTCCGGAGTACGCAGGGGATCCGGTGCCGGCAGGCCGCGGGGCGCTTCGAACGTCTTGAGCGCTTCCAACACCTTCTTATTGGCGTCGTTGTTCAGTTCGGCCGGGACGGCACTAGGAGTAGCCGGGACGGCCTTGGCGGTGGTTAGCTGGGTAATCACAAAGTACCCGGCTACGGCCAGCACAATCAGCAAGCCTACCGCGATCGCAATAATCTGGACTGGCGCCAGGGCTCGCAAGCGGTCCATTACGATCCTCCTCCGGCGCCGGGCTTGTAGTAGGCCCGGAAGGTGATGTTACCCTCGATCGCGCTGGCGCTGGTGGTGTTTACGTTGAGCGTCTTCACGTCTACGATCCGGAGCGATCGCTCCAGGCTGTAGAAGAAGTTGATCAGCGAGGAGTACTGGCCGCTGTAATTGGCGGTGATTTCGATGGAGCTGGCTCCGCCACTGGCACCGGCGGCACCCCCGCTAGCTCCCCCTGCGCCACCACTCCCGGTGGCTCCAGGGGCACCCCCGGCCGCGGCCACCTGTTGCGGTGAGAACGAGGTCACTAAGACGTTATTCTGACGGGCCAGGTCTTCCAGCAAGACCAGGATCGCCGGCACCGAGGGCTGCACCGGCAAGACGGTGTTGATCGTTTCCACGGCCTGCTGCTCGTCGCTAAAGAACTTCTTGGCATGCTCCAGGTTCTGCACGTCGGTCTTGGCCTTGTCGCGCTTAGCTTCCTCGGTAGGAATCTCCGCCCCCAACGTCTTGAGGTTGCCCCAGGCCGGGCGGATCAGCAGCAAGCCGATCAGCACGCTGGCGAGCAGCGCTCCGGCGATGATTACCGCAATCTGGTTGTACCGTTTGCGCGTACTGAATAAGCTACTGAGCGAGCTCATGGCGTTCCCAGGCTAGTGGGCGGGGCGGAAGCCTTAGGCTTGGGAGAGGCACCCGGAGAGGGTGCGCCGGAGGCTTTGGGCGAAGCGCTCGGCCGGGGTGAAGCGGATGTCCCGCCCGCCGCGGCGCCGGAGGGGGTGGGCAGCTTCTTAAGTTCGGCGGCCGATTTTACCTCAATCACCAACGTAAACTTGACGGCCTGGCCCTTGCCGACCTTTTGGGGGTCGAGCTTGGCATCTTGGATCGTCGCGCTCTTGGCAAAGCTCAGCCGCCCGAAGCTTTCGACCAGCTTGGATACGTCGCCGTAGCTATCGGCTAAACCGAGCACCGTCAGCTTGCTGGCGCTGTCGGAGGTAAACGAACTGAGGACGATCGTCTTCGGCGTGTTCAGCGCGATTTCGGAGAGGTAGAGGGTAAAGTACTTATGGTTCCCGATCAGGTCGCGCGAGCCGTCTACCTGCGCCTGGTAGCTGGCCGCCTGCTGGGAGAGCGTCATGCCCGGATAAAACTGGTTGTCTTGCTTGTCGAGCCCGGCGATTTTTCCTTGCAAGCTTTGTTGCTCGCTGACCAGGCCGTTCTTCTGGTTTTTGCGGATTTCGGTGGTCGAGAACAAAAAGACCACGATCAGCAACTGTAAGCCGATGATCGCCCCCGCCACCACGGCCACCACCACGTTGGCCTGCTTCAGCCGGAGGGACAGGCCTTGCTGCTGCTGGATCAGGTTTATGTCGAGGATTGGCATGGGACTGGAGTACGTCGGACTGGCTGGGCTTAGATTTCCCGCATCGCCAGGCCGACCGTGACCGCGAAGCTCGGCGCCAGCTCCTGGAGCTGGTCTTTGAGCGCGGCGGAGTAGTTGACGTTGGCCCACGGGTCGCCGAGGTTTACTTCCAAGCCGAACGTGGTGCCCAACGCCGGGAGGAATTCAGGCATCCGGGCCGTTCCGCCGACTACCGCCATCTGGGTGATTTCGCCGGTCAGGTTGGGTTGCTCGCGGTAAAAGTCCAGCGAACGGCGGACTTCGGTGACCAGGGTGTCGATCACCGGCTTGGCGGCCTTGGGAATCTGGCCTTCCAGCTTGTCGAGCTTGAGCCCGAAGTCGCGCTTGAACTGCTCGGCGCGGTTGGCGTCGATGCCCAGGCTTTGGGAAATCGCGCGGGTCAGCGCCCCGCCACCGGCGGTGGTGTTGCGGTTTAGGCGGATCACGCCGTTTTCGACGATCGTAATCTCAGAGCTGGCCTGGCCGATGTCGAGCACGATCACCGGTTCGTCCTTGACGCCGACCACTGAACGCGCCAGGCTGAGCGGCTCGATTTCCAGGGCCAGCGGCTTAAAGCCGGCGTCACGGATGATCGCGACGTACTTTTCGACCAGCGAAATCGGGGCGGCGATCAGCATCACCTCAATTTCGTTCTTGGTAGCGGTGTCGCCATCGCCAGGAGCGGGTTGGGCGCCCCGGCGCTTGTTCTTCACTTCGCCGACCACGTGCCAGTCCAGGATTACTTCGTCGAGGGGAGACGGGACGTACTGCTTGGCCTGCCACTTGATCGATTCGGCCAGTTCGCTCTTGGGCATTTGCGGCAGCGTGATGATCGAGGTGAAGATCGAGCTTCCGGGCAGGGCCGCGACCACCTGGGTCGATTGGATCTTGGCTTTCTTGACCGTCTGCTTGATCGCGTTGGCCACGTTCTGGCGGTCGACGGAGGAATCCGACTGCATGCTGCCGGCCGGCAGCGTCATGCCGCCGTACGCCACCAGTTGCGGCTTGCTTGGGCCATGCTTAAGCTCCAGCACCTTGATGCTGGTGCCGGAAATGTCGAGTGCGAAGAAATCTTTTTGTTGTGAAAACAGTCCCATGGTCCCCTTTTTGCGTTTTTTGGTTTGCGAGTGCCGGTTTGGCGTTACGTTTTTATACCATGTTTGGCGGCGCGTGTCTAGCCGTATGCCTGGCCTGATAGTACAAGAGTGGGCGGACGATGTCACGCCCAGTCCGGATTACGGCGCGATTTCGTACCAACTGGTGGTCTGGCGGAAGGTCGCGAAGCCGGGCGGCGTGGCGGCTACCACGCGGCCGTCGTAGTAGACGTACTCGGCGGCTTGGTTGGCTTCGGCGCCCTCGTCGCCGGGCGTGTTAGGATTGTCGGCTTTGGTGTAGCGGCGCTGGAGCTCGAACTTGCGGCCGATCATCAGGCCGTCCACGGTAAGCTGGACCGAGCTGTCGCCGGTGGAAATGGTGCCGGAGCTTCCCAATCGGTTGATCAACGGGCAGTCGGGGTTGCCATCAGCCGTCTTGATTTTGTCGCCATCCATTTCCCCGTCGAGCACAAAGTAGCTGCCGACGATCTTACTTACGGCGGGGTCAATCGTCAGGTTGCCGAGCACGATCACGCCGAGCGAATCGGCCTTGTTGCCAGCGTCTTGGTATCCCATGTCACTTTTGATCGTGAGGTTGCCCTTGACGATGATCGTCCCGACGCCGGAGAGCTTGTTGTCTGCCGCTGGGTTGACTTTTTTGCCTGCAGGATTCCATTCGGCCGTTCCAGACGACGGCGTGACTACCCAGACGTTCTTGCCGTCCTTATTTGTGAGCTTTTTAACCCCGGGCTTTTCCAGATCATTCAGGTCTTTCACCTCGTTTTGCCGGCCCTTGTCTGCCAGCAAGCGCTGGGCGTTCTTGAACAGTTCCTTGCGCCAGTCGACTCCGGTTGGCTTATCAGTGAGGTCGCACGAGTTACTGCTCTTATAATTTTCAATTATATTCGTGCCATCGAAGTTCTTGATTCCTGCTAAGGCGGTGACCGTATAGGTCGCCCCGGATTTGGCATAGGCGTTGATGCTGCCGTTGGACCCCACGCTTCCCCGCTGGCCGCGCACGAACGGCGCGTCGGCGTGAGGTTGGGCAAAATCGTTTACCTTGTGTTCGCGCAAGGCCGGGTCGCAGTAGTCGTACTGGTACTTGGTATAGAAGCGGCTCGGCGTAATCGTCAGGCTGCGCTGGTAGTCCTTATCGTTAGGATCGGCCGGGTTATCTTTGCCATCCGGCGTAGTCGGGTTGCTGAGGTTACGGTTGGCTCGCATGTAGTACGTCAGCGTGACCGACTCGCCTGGCTTGATTTCCTCAAAGCCTGGCTTGCCTTGGAAAGTCGCCACCGGGATGTCGAACCGCCAGGCGGCCCCTTTGGTTTTGCTACGCTCGGCCAGGTCGCCTTGGCTGAGGAGCTTGTCGCCGTTGCCTTTGAGAGCGGCTTCATCGTTCGGGTCGTTTACATCCCCCGCTTGCACGGCCCGCAACACCGATGGCTTGGCCGGAGCCGGGTCGTTAGTATTGGTAGCTTCCAAGCCGACCGCTGCCCCGTTGCTGTGCCTGATCGAGACCCCGGTCCCGCCAGGGAGCGCTTCAAAGTCACGGACCGGCCCGAAGTAGTCCTTCAGCTCATACGCCTTGGCGGGCGTTTCGCCGGAGTTCTTAAGGGTGGTTTCCACGCGGACGGTCTGGCCGTCCGGCACGTTATACCCGTTGGCCGGATCAAGCGGCACGGTGCCCTTGGCCTCATAGAGTTTCTTGGTAGAAGCCGTCCTATCCAGGTTGGCCCGGGTGTTCTTGTGGAACGTCCACGACGGGCCCGCCTGGCGCTTGTACGGCGCGACCGGCTGGGAGTAGTTCCCGTAGCCGTAGTTATCAAGGCCCCCGGCCATATTGTTGACGCCGTACTGTTGACCGAGTGCGAACGAGGAGATCCGGTCGACATTGCTGATGTCCGAGGCGCCGTAGGTGTCGCTGGCCACCACGTGCCAGGTAACGTCGCTGCCTTCGGGAATGTCGTCGTGGAAGAACTTCCAGAGCGGTTTGCCGTCTACGCTCAGGTCATTGCTATTAAACTCCGATCCGCTGGCCTTGACGCCGCTCTGCGCGGTAGCCTTGTTGCCCGAACCCTTCGGACCAGTCCAGCTAAAGTACACCTGGGACCGCACCGGGGAGCCTTCCGGGTCGTCCACCTTAAAGCGCAGGTAGTCCGCCGGGAAGCAGTTGTAGTTGGTGCGGGCCCCGTTGGGCGGGGTCAAGTTGGTGGTAACTGGTGCCTTGTTGCTGTAGAAGTCGTGCAGGCCGCAGGCCCAGTAGGCAGCATCGTCCGTATAGGAGTTGTCGTAGTTGACGGGGCCGACGCTCCAGCCGATTTCCGAGGCGCATGCGACGAAACGGTGCGGGCCGGGCGTCAGCGGAAGATCGATGGGCGAGTTGGGATCGTTGGGCTCATCGGCGTAGGTAAATGCTCCACCCGCATCAACGGCTGATTTGTTAGCCGCGAGCGCCCAGGAGTACCAGGGGCCGCCGTCGAACGTGGTGGCGCGCTTAACGAAGGGACGCTGGTTATAGCTGCGGTACTGGGTGAAGAAGTTGGTGTTTTCCCCGTTGGGGTGGCCGTTGAAGACGTAGTTGTAGGCCTTGTAGTCCTGGTTAGCGTAGGCGGGGTTGTGGCCAGGCGTAAAGATGGTGTGGTTGGTCCCGTTGTTGTAGTACGGGAAATAGAGGTTGCCCAAGTACGGCGGTGAATTATTCCAACGCCACCGGTCGAGGCCGTCACCTTTGGGGGTACGCAGCCAGACGGCGGAACCGTATACATCGCACCCCGGCAAATCCCCGGTGGTGAAGTACGCCCCGCCCATGTAGAGGTTGTTACCGGCGTTCAGGCCACGGAACGTCACGGGAGCTTTTGTATTGTCTCCCACCGCATACGGCCAATAGACGTGCGAGCCGCTGCCACTCCAACCGGCGCTGAACGGGTTGTCATTTACTCGCGGCAGGTTCCAGGGATAGGCACCAAGTGTCGGCGGATTCCAGGGATAGGTACCATAGCCGGCAGTGTTGTAATAGGTGTAGCCGCCGATTTTCAGTTTCAGGGCATCAGGGTGGAATATATCGCCTTCGCTGCCCGGGGGCGGGTCAGGCTTTTGTCGCTCCGAGGCACGGTCCCAGTCGATGTTGATGATCGAACGCCGGTCGTACTCAGGGGCACCGCGCGCCGCGCAGTTGTCTTGGCGGCCGGTGGTGTTTACCGTAAAACCGCGCCCAGTCCTGTCTGTTTCGTTATAATCTTGGTTATAGCGCGTGTTGAAGGCAATCCTGGACGGCGCGCTGGTAATCATGTTGTCGCCGGTTACCTTAATGTAGTGGGCGTTTTGGGCTACGGCCGGCCCTCTCGACACCCTAGCTGTAGCTTTTCTCCACTTCACCGGGCATTTAATATTATTACCCCTCCCTCCACCACCGTTATAGACGCACCCCGGTTGGTAGGTATCCTGCTCAGTGGGGTACTCATCAGCGGGGCCCCTGATCCCATCAACCGTATCCACGTAGCCGTTTCGCTGGTCTTCATCGGCTACTTGCTTTACCAGGTAGACATAGTAGTTGTTGAACTGGGGGTACTGGCTGCTCTGGAAGCGCACTCTCCCGTCGCCTGCCAAGAGAATCTGTTTCCAATCCCTGTCCTCGTCGCCGGACGGGTTTGTGCCCCAAAAGCCCTTGTCTTGCGCACCGATCGCCGCCTTCAGTTGTCCATTCCCTCTATTGAGATCGGAAAGCTGGTAAAACTCCCAGACAAACTGGTGGCCGAAACTGCCTTTCGCCGCCCGATCGCCCCGTGGGTCACTACACTCTAGACGGCGCGCTCCGCCCCAGTCCTCGCAGCCCCAAAAACCACCTTTGATTTGTACATCGAGAATGGGGGTCTTAGAAATCACCAGGTACTGGGAGGGCATATAGGCGATGGTGGTGTTGTCTCCCGCAAAAAGCGGGTCGGACACGATCGTCCGCAGGTTCATGGTGCTGGCATCTCCCCGGCCCGGGGGCACTACGTATTTATTCTCTGCCCGGGCGGTACCAGGCCCCGCTACGGAGGAGGCGACCACGGCCGCGCCGACGATCAGCGCTGCGTGGAAAAGCCGGGAGAGAAGGGGTTTCATACTTAGTATGGTGTTGGTTTTGGGGCGGTTGGAAATTAGAGAAGAATACCATGCTGGTGAATGTTTGTCAATAAAGAAGTCAAAAATAATACGCCGCCGCCCCTTCTCACCGGGTTCCTCTTGCGAGGGAGTGAGGGGGAGGCAGCGCAGCCAAGACGGGATGTCTTCGGCTTTAGTTGAAACTGGAGCGAACGGCTACTAGCACCAGATCGGCTTTTTGGTCTTCTTCGGCCCGTAGGCCTTTCTACCTACCGTTAGGCGGTGCCGGATTCTGATTGTCTGCCCCTTAGCGAAGGTCCTTACGACCTTCCCCAGTGTCTTAATTGGCTCACCGCCGGCTCTACCGCGCTTGGCCTTTCCTTTCTTACCGTTCACCGTCGGACGGTACTTGTACTTCACCCCGGCGG
>JAABUR0100001692.1_pt1 | contig 38047 bp, 30 predicted proteins | sample 5560091 | NCBI WGS metagenome assembly JAABUR01 (sample SAMN10711879, study PRJNA513375) | rock metagenome | isolation source: Antarctica rocks | place: Antarctica: Victoria Land, University Valley sud | reverse complement strand
TGCTGACCGCGAGGCTGCTCGCCGGCGCCTGGTTGCAGCCGGGACTGGAGGTGCCGCTCGGGTGGGCGAGCGTCGTCGCCGCCGCGTCGGTCTTCCTCGTGTCGCTAGTTGCGACCGTGGTCACCGTAAGCGCAGCCCTGAGCGAACCGCTGTCGTCTCAGCTCGCCGGCGTACGCCGACCTCACCGCGGCAGCCGCTGGACCCTGGTGGCAAGGATCGCGCTCGTCGCTGCCGGAGCCGTCCTGGTGGCGACGGCCCTGACGGCGAAGGGCCGCTCCCGGCCGGAGATGAGCGACCTCCTGCTGCCGCTGGTGCTTTCGCTCGCCACCGGCCTCGTGGTCGGGTGGCTGGCCGTGCGGGCTGCCCGAACGTGGGCGCGGCGGACAGCCACCCGGCGCGGGATCGCCGGCTTCGTGTCGTCCCGAGCGGTCAGCCGTCGGCAGGAAGGCAGCCTGGTCATCTTGCCATTGACGGCGGCGCTGGCGATCGCGGTGTTCGCGGCCGGGGTCTACACGGCAGCCAGCGACTGGCGGGCGAGCACCGCGGCGACCCGGGTGGGTGCCGCGTACTCCTTCACGTCGGCGCTGCCCCTGGCCGAGACGGTCGCCGCGACTCACGAGATCGACCCGGACGGGCAGTGGCTGATGGCCGCCGGGGTGTTGATCTACTCCGACGTCGGAGAGAAGCTCATCGTCGACGCCCCACGGCTCGGACGGGTCGCCGAGTGGCCGGCCTCCTGGACGCCGGGTCTCGACGCGGGTGAAGTGGCGGCGGCGTTGTCGCCGAGGCGGCCGCCGATGATGTTCACCGGCACCACGCTGGCGGTGACCGGTGAGAACCGGCTCAGCGGTGGCCCCGAGACCGTCAGCATCGGCATCGAGGTGGAAACGGCTGCGGGGAAGAAGCGCACCGCGTTCGTCGGCCCCTACGGTCCGGGCAGCACGACGGCGGTGACGCGTGTCCCGTACTGCTCCGCTGGATGCACCGTCCGCAACCTGTCGCTGGGGTCGCCGGCCGCGTCGGCCGGAGACATCGAGGGGTCGTTCGAGATTTCGGCCGTCACCGTGGACGGGCGACCCGCGACCGCCCTGCTCGAGGACGGCGCGTGGCAACCCGTCGACACCGTGCAGGGCACGTCGCCGCCGACCGTCGTCCCGACCGTCGAGGACGGGCGCCTGTCGGTGGCGGTCGACACCTCCGGCGAGCCCGCCCTGATGCAGATCCGACCCGCGGACGTCCCGGCGGTGCGGCCGGTGCTGATGGGCCGGAGTGCGCAGATGTCGGTCGTGGCCCGCTACGGTGACGTCGAGCTCCTGGAGTCGAGCTCCACGGACGGACTGGCGGTGCGTAGCGTCGCCACCGCCGACTCGATGCCGTTCCTCGGCCCGCGTGGACTGATGATCGACTACACGATGTTCAGCCGTGACGATCTCATCTCCGACGTGCAGACCCAGGTGTACGTCCTGGCGCGATCGGACACGCCGCAGACGGTGCTCGACGCGCTGGCTGGTCACGGCATCTCCAACCGGGTGTCGCTGAGCGAGACCAAGTCCGTGCTGGACCAGGACGCGTACGCGTTGTCGCTCAACCTCTACCTGGTGGCGGCGTTCGCAGCGATCGGCCTGGCGATGGCCGGTCTCGTCGTCACGCTGATGGTGCAGATGCCCGACCGGCGGCGTGACTCCGCGTCGCTGCGGGTGGTCGGGGTACGCCGGCCGCAGGTGATGCGTGCTGTGTTCGCCGAGATCTGTGCCGTGCTGGGCGTCGCCGGGCTGGCCGGGATCGCGGCCGGAGCGCTGTCGCAGTACCTGGTGGTGCGCAACGTGACGCTCGGACGCGTCGTCGACACGCGCACGCCGCGAGTGGTGGCCACGCTCGACCTCACTGGCATGAGCCTGCTCATCGGGGCGGTCACGGTCGTGCTGGTGGTCGTGGCGACGGCGGTGGCTGCCCTGGCCGTGCGGAGCGCGCGGGCGGCCACCCTGCGCGAGTCCGCCCGCTGACGGCCGAAACGGCCGGTCTGGCTGGATAGGCTCGGAGCATGGTGCGCAAGTCCCCGCTCCCGTTCGACCCGATCGCCGAGGCGGCGCGGCAGTGGGATCTGCGGTGGGACGGTGTCGCGGAGATGCGGGCCGTCACCAGCCTGATGCGAGTGCAGCAGCTGGTGCTGGCCGAGCTCGACGAGCTGCTGCGTCAGCACGGCCTCACGTTCGCGCGCTACGAGGCGCTGGTACTGCTGACCTTCTCGCGGCACGGGTCGTTGCCGCTGGGCAAGATGGGCGAGCGGCTGCAGGTGCATCCCACGTCGATCACGTCGATCATCGACCGGCTCGAGGCGTCCGGCCTCGTCGTACGCAGGCCGCACCCGACCGACGGGCGCACGATCCTCGCCGAGATCACCGACTCCGGTCGTGACCTAGTCGAGAAGGCCACCAAGGACCTGGTCCGCGCCGACTTCGGTCTGGGTGAGCTCTCGGGTGCCGACCTCGACGCGCTGACCGCCTTGCTGCGGCCCATCCGGCTCGCCGCCGGCGACTTCCGTTCGGATGCGCCCACGGGCCACTGACGTACCATTTAGTTGGACGTCCAACTAAACTGGCCGGGCGACGAGCCGCCCCACCATTGCGAGGATTCAGGCATGAGCGAAACCCCCAGCACGTCGAACGGCCCCGACATCGAGGCCGGACGCCGGCGTTGGCAGCAGCGATACGACGCCTCTCGGGTGCGTGACGCCGACTTCACAACGCTCTCGGGCAGTGAGGTTGCGCCGGTCTATGGCCCGCCCGAGGGCAGCGACTACGACGGGTTCGAGCGGATCGGTTGGCCGGGCGAGTTCCCGTTCACCCGCGGCCTGTATGCGACCGGCTACCGCGGCCGCGCCTGGACGGTTCGCCAGTTCGCGGGCTTCGGCAACGCTGCGCAGACCAACGAGCGCTACCAGATGATCCTGGAGCAGGGCGGTGGCGGTCTCTCGGTCGCCTTTGACATGCCTACCTTGATGGGCCGCGACAGCGACGATCCCAAGGCGCTCGGCGAGGTGGGGCACTGCGGCGTGGCGATCGACACCGCGGCCGACATGGAGGCGCTGTTCGCAGGCATCTCCTTGGAAGACGTCACGACGTCGATGACGATCTCGGGTCCTGCTGTGCCCGTCTTCTGCATGTATCTCGTCGCGGCCGAGCGCCAGGGCGCCGACATCGGCAAGCTCAACGGCACCTTGCAGACCGACATCTTCAAGGAGTACATCGCCCAGAAGGAGTGGATCTTCGGCCCCGAGCCGCATCTGCGCTTGATCGGTGACCTGATGGAGTACTGCGCCCGCGACATCCCGGCGTACAAGCCGCTGTCGGTGTCGGGCTACCACATTCGCGAGGCCGGCTCGACCGCTGCGCAAGAGCTCGCCTTCACGCTCGCCGACGGGTTCGGGTACGTCGAGCTTGGCCTGTCGCGCGGGCTCGACATCGAGAAGTTCGCTCCTGGGCTGTCGTTCTTCTTTGACGCGCACCTCGACTTCTTCGAGGAGATCGCGAAGTTCCGCGCCGCGCGCCGCATCTGGGCGCGCTGGCTGCGCGACGTCTACGGCGCGAAGACCGACAAGGCCCAGTGGCTGCGGTTCCACACCCAGACCGCCGGGGTCTCACTCACTGCCCAACAGCCCTACAACAACGTCGTACGGACGGCGGTCGAGGCACTGGCGGCGGTGCTCGGCGGTACCAACTCGCTGCACACGAATGCGCTCGACGAGACGCTCGCGCTCCCAACGGAGCAGGCGGCGGAGATCGCGTTGCGCACGCAACTGGTGCTGATGGAAGAGACCGGCGTCGCCAATGTCGCCGACCCGCTCGGTGGCTCCTGGTACGTCGAGGCGCTCACCGACAAGCTCGAGGCGGAGGCGACCGCTATCTTCGACACAATCCTCGAGATCGGCGGCTCGAAGCTCAGGTCCGCCGACGCCGCCGAGCTCGCGGAGCAGGTGCGCGGCAGCCTCGGCAACAAGGAGGGCGTCTGGCCGATGACCCCGGGAATCCTGCGAGGCATCGAGGATGGCTGGTTCATGTCCGAGATCGCCGAGGCCGCTTTCCAGTACCAGACCGCTCTGGAGAAGAACGAGAAGCGCGTGGTCGGCGTCAACTGCCACACCTCCACCGTCAGTGGTGAGCTAGAGATCCTTCGGGTGTCCCACGAGGTCGAGGTCGAGCAGGTGCGTGAGCTGGCCGACCGTCGGGCAGCGCGTGACCAGCAGGCGGTTGACGCCGCGTTGGCCACCATGGTCGAGGTCTCGCGTACCGACACGAACATGATCGCGGCGATGCTCGACGCGGTCCGCGCCGAGGCCACCCTCGGCGAGATCTGTGACGCATTTCGCGCCGAGTGGGGCGAGTACCGCGAGCCGGCGCGCTTCTGACGCCCCCCTCTCCGATTCGTCCGATCGAGCCACGCCGCAGCTGTCTGGGCTCAGTCGGACGAATCGGAGAGGGGCGGATTCGTCCGACTGGGCCACGCCGCAGCTGTCTGGGCTCAGTCGGACGAATCGGAGAGGGGCGGCGAATCGGAGAAGTGCAGGGCACCCGAGTGCAGGAACTCGGCACCGGTGCCGCCCGCCGCAGCCAACGCCTGCTCGATGCGGCGGGCGGTGAAGTCGCGGCAGCGTTCGCGGACCTGCGCGGGCGTGCAGAGCTCAGCCGAGACGATCTCGCGCGGCTCTAGCGCTACGCCGTCGAGGATCGACGGGTCGTGGACGCCACCGTCGAAGACGAGGCAGAGCGCGTCGTCCCATCCCGACCAGGGCGGAAGCCAGTCGATCACCAGGAGCCCGTGCGCCGTCAGGTCGAGCGCCAGCTCCTCCTTGACCTCTCGCACGACCGCGGCTGCTGGTGACTCTCCCACCTCGACGACGCCACCGGGCAGGTCCCAGTCGGCCTTGTAGGTGAGCTGGCACAGCAGCACCCGCTGCTCGTGGTCTCGCACCAGCAGCTGCGCGATGGCACGTTTGCGCGGCAGTCCCGCGTTGAGGATCGCCCGGAAGCCGGCACCCTCCGACGGCTCGTCGTCAGCCGCCAGCCGAGCCAGGATGACATGGTCGCGGCGCTCGCCACCGATGGTTTCGTGCTGCCGCAGGATTCCCTCGCGGCGAAGCCCCGCACGGCTCGCCACCCGCAGCGACCGCACGTTGGCCGGGTCGACCCGCGCCTCGACCCGCACCATCTCGAGGTCGTCGAAGGCGTACCGGATGAGCAGCCGGACCGCCCGGGTGGCAACTCCCTTGCCGCGTGTGTCGGTGTAGAGAGCCCAGGAGAGCTCTCCGCGGTGGTCGCCGGCGTCACGGATCTCGACGGTGCCCGCCGGTCGGTCGTCGTGCTCGACCAGGAAGTTCACCGTGCTGCGTCCGTCGGCATACTGCTCGCGCCAGCGACGCACTGCGCCGGCATGCTGCTCGTACGACGGGATCACCTCGGGGAAGCCGAACCAGCGGGCGATCTCCTCGTCGTGCGCCAACCGCGCCGCCTCGATGTCGTCGTCGCGCCAGGGCCGAAGTACCACGACACCGTCGGTGAGTGTCGGCTGTGGTGGGACCGTGGGCACGCGGACAGCCTAATCGCCTGGTGGGACAGGGGATCAGAGCAGCCGCCCGGCCGTCGGAGCCGCCCCGACGCACGACGCTAGTGCCGCGCGTCGAAAGTCTCTTCGCGCTTGCCGTGCCCAAGGCGGCGCCTCGCTGCGTTGGAGTCGTCGGCCATAGAACACCGCTATGGCCATCCTCCTCCGCCTTGCGATGCATCCACCTGGAGCGCGGCAAAGCATCAAAGGACTTCCGACGCACGACACTAGGATGAGCCCATGACGGTTCCGCAGTTCTCGCGCCCGGGCGCGATCGACCTCTCCGGGCTGCGCAAGCCCGCCGGTACGCCGGGGCAAGCAGCCGGCGCCTCGCCTGTGGGAAGCGTCGGCGCCGCCGGCCGCTACTCGTTCGATGTCACGAGCGAGCAGTCGTTGCGCAGCGACGTTGTCGAGCGCTCCTTGAGCGTGGTGGTGCTCGTCAGCTTCTGGTCGCAGGAGGTTCCGGCCTCTGCCGAGATCAACGCCGTCCTCTCCAGGATCGCCGACGACTCCGGCGGCCGCTTCCTGTTCGCCCGCGTCGACGTCGGTGCTCAGCCGGCTCTCGCGGAGGCACTCGGCATCCCGCAGGTGCCGTTGGTGGTCGCGGCGCTACGGGGCCAGCTCGCACCCCTCATCCAGGAGCCGCTTCCGGAGCCCGAGATGCGTGCCCTGGTGGAACAGATCCTCCAGGCGGCAGCCGCCAACGGAGTCACGGGCGTGGCCGAACCGGTAGGTCCGGCCACCGAGGAGGCGGTCGACGAGACCGACCCCGTCGAAGCTGAAGCCCGTTTTCCCGAAGCCGAGCAGGCGCTGCTCTCCGGCGACCTCGACGCGGCCGTCGCCGGCTACGAGGAGGCGCTGAAGACCAGTCCGGGTGACCCGGAGGCTCAGCTCGGGCTCGCGCAGGCCAAGCTGCTCCAGCGCACCCAGGGAGTCGAGCCCGCCACCGCGCGTGCGGCAGCGGCTGAGCAACCAGATGACCTCGGGGCGCAGACGCTGGCGGCCGACCTCGACCTGCTGGGTGGAAATGTCGACGACGCGTTCGGTCGTCTCATCGACTTCGTCCGCCGGGTCCGGGGAGACGACCGAGAGGCAGCCCGCAAGCACCTGATCGAGATGTTCGGGGTCGTCGGAGACGCCGATGCGCGCGTCCTCAAGGCCCGCCAGCAGCTGGCCAGCGCGCTCTTTTGACGGTCGAGCTGGCGATGACTGCCTCGACGGCGCGCTGACGTGCGGCGAGCTGGCGGATGGCTGCTGGTCGTGCTCGGAGCCCTACTCCTGCTTGCCGGCTCCACCGCGGCGGCCGTCTTCGGTCCCGACAACGAGGTCGCGAGCGGTCCCCATCCCTTCGCAAGTGACGGCACGGCGATCGCCACCGCACCCGCGGCGATCCGGTACGCCGGCCCGACGGTGCGCGTCACGGTCGTCTCGTCGAAGCAACGACCGATGTTCGTCGGCCTCGCCCACGACGTCGACGTGCGCGACTACTTGGCGGGTTCGGCGTACACCCGCGTCGACACCGTCGACCTGCCATGGGAGTCGACAACGAGCCGGGTAGTCGGCAAGGACACACCTGACCGGCCGCCTGCCGAGCTGGACTGGTGGCTGGTCAGTGACACCGGGCCAGAGGTGTCCCTGACGTTCACCCTCCCGGACGACTCGGTCGATATCGTGGTGACCAACGCCAACCTACGGCCACGGGTTCGCGTCCAAGCCACCGTGACGGTAGTGCGCCCCGGGGCCTTCGTCGGCGGTCTCGCCGCGGCGCTCGCAGGGCTCGGCATGGGCGGGGTCGGCGCGGTTCTCCTCAGAAGGTTGCGAGACCAGGCGGGGGGACACCGCAGAACTCCGAGCCGCGGCCGTCGCGCTACATCGAGTGGCGCCACATCCGCGTCCTCAACCTCACCCTCCGGGAGTGACAGATGAGACGATCGCTGCACCTGTTGTCGGTTCTTGCGCTGTCGGCTGTGCTGGCCGGCTGCGGCTGGGTGAACGCGAAGGGAGACGTGGACCAGGCCAAGCGGGCCACGACCCTGGCGGGCTCCGACGCGGTCGTCAGCCGGTACAACCGGGTCCGATCACAAGCCGATGCGAGCGTCGATGCTGCTCTGCTCGCTGACATCGAAGCCGGCCCGCTCCTCGCGATCGACCGCGGCGCCTTCTACCTGCGCCAGCGCCTCCCGGTGACCACGAAACCGGTCCGCTTGACGCGAGCGGAAATGGTCGTCGCCGGCCGGTTCGACTCCTACCCGTTGTGGTTCGCCACCTTGACCAGGGCAGCGGGGACCGACCAGAAGGTGGCTGCCGTCTTCACCCGCCCGACCAGCACGTCACCCTGGCTCCTCGTCGAGGCCCCGCAGCTGGCGCGTTCGACCCAGATCGGGCCGGTCGCTCAGGCGGAGGACGCCAGCGCGGTCATCTTGGCTCCAGACGGCGGTGAGTGGTCAGACGGCCGCACGGTGCAGCGCGGCTTCCCCCAGCAGCTCGTCGACGACTACGCGGCGACCTTGGCCGATCCCGACGGCCCGACGGCCGGGAAGTTCGTGCAGGACTCCTTCATCAGCCAGATGCGTACGCTGGCCGAGGCACAGCCCGTCACGGGCGTGACCTTCGAGCAGCAGTGGGCGGCCCTGCCGGTGCGGCACGCCGTGCGGCTGAGCGACGGAGGGGCGCTGGTCTTCGCGACACTGGTGCGGACCGAGCGCTACACCGTGCAGGGCACACGGTCGCTGGACTTCGCCGGCCTGGAGGCGGCGGCGTACTTCCCGGCCCCGGTCACCAGGTCGGCCACCCTCAGCTACCGGCACCAGGTGCTGATGCTCGTGCCCGCCGACGGCAAGCCGCTCGTCATCGGCCAGTACGGCGGGCTGGTCGGCGCTTCGGGCTCCTGACCGTCATGGGCGGCGCGTAGCGGGCCAGGGTTGCCGGACGCGGTGCTAGGTCAGGTGGTGGTTGTCCAGCTCAGCCAGACGGTTCCCAGCGGCGGAAGCTGCACGACAGCCGACGCCGGCCGGCCGTGCCAGCTGCTGGGGCTAGCTTCGACAGTGCCCAGGTTGCCCACGCCTGATCCGTAGTAGGCGACGGCGTCGGTGTTGAGAACCTCTGCCCAGCTGCCTGACTCGGGGAGGCCGATCCGGTAGTCATGGTGGGGGACCGCGGCAAAGTTGGAGATGCAGGCGACGTGGCTGCCGTCGGAACCCGTGCGCAGGAAGCTGAACACGTTGTTGGTGCTGTCGTTGGCGTCGATCCAGGCAAAGCCGGACGGGTCCTGGTCGAGCGACCACAGCGCCGCGTTGTCGACGTACCGGCGGTTGAGGTCGGCGACGAGGTCGTGCACACCCAGGTGCTCGACGTGGTCGAGCAGCCACCAGTCGAGCTCACGGCCCTCGGCCCACTCAGACTCCTGGGCGAACTCCGAACCCATGAAGATGAGCTGTTTGCCCGGGTGCGCCCACATGAAAGCGAGGTAGGCGCGCAGGTTCGCGAGCTGCTTCCAGCGGTCGCCGGGCATCTTGCGCAGCAGCGAGCCCTTGCCATGCACCACCTCGTCGTGCGAGATCGGCAGCACGTAGTTCTCGGCGTACGCGTACATCATCGAGAACGTCATCTGGTGGTGGTGGTACTGCCGGTGCACGGGGTCGTTGGCCATGTAGTCGAGCGAGTCGTGCATCCAGCCCATGTTCCACTTGAATCCGAACCCGAGACCGCCCACATGCGTGGGCCGCGTCACGCCGGGCCATGACGTCGACTCCTCGGCGATCGTCACCGTGCCGGGCATCCGCTTGTAGCAGGTGGCGTTCACCTCCTGCAAAAAGGCCACCGCCTCAAGGTTCTCCCTACCGCCGTGGATGTTAGGGGTCCACTCGCCGGGCTCACGGGAGTAGTCGAGGTACAGCATCGACGCCACACCGTCGACCCGGAGCCCGTCCACGTGGAACTCCTCCAGCCAGTACACGGCGTTGGCCACCAGGAAGTTGCGCACCTCGGAGCGGCCGAAGTTGAAGATGAACGAGCCCCACTCGGCGTGCCAGCCCCGCCGCGGGTCGCCGTGCTCGTAGAGCGGGGTCCCGTCGAAGCGGGACAGCGCCCAGTCGTCGGTGGCGAAGTGGCCGGGCACCCAGTCGAGGATGACGCCTATACCGGCCGCGTGCAGACGGTCGACCAGGTAGCGGAAGTCGTCGGGACTGCCGAAGCGCGCTGTCGGCGCGAAGAACGACGTCACGTGGTAACCCCAGGAGCCGCCGAACGGGTGCTCCATGACCGGAAGCAACTCGACGTGGGTAAAGCCGAGCTCGGACACGTACGCCACGAGCTGCTCGGCGAGCTCGCGGTAGTCGAGCCCACGACGCCAGGAGCCCAGGTGCACCTCGTAGGTGCTCATCGGCCGCTGCACCACCGGTTGCTGGGCACGGGTGGCGAGCCAGTCAGCGTCCTCCCAGGCGTACGCCGACTCGTACACCACCGACGCTCGCAGCGGCGGCACCTCGGTGTGCTGCGCCATCGGGTCGGCCTTCTGACGCCAGCTTCCGTCCGCGCCCAGTACCTCGTACTTGTAGTGGGTGCCGCTGCCGACGCTGGGCACGAACAGCTCCCAGATGCCGGAAGAGCCCAGCTGGCGCATGGGGTGGGTGCGACCGTCCCAGACGTTGAAGTCGCCGGTCACCCGGACGCCGCGGGCGTGCGGTGCCCATACCGCGAACGACGTGCCGGTGACGCGCCCGCCGAGGGTGTCGTAGGCGCGGACGTGAGCGCCGAGCACGGTCCACAGCTCTTCGTGGCGGCCCTCGTTGATCAGGTGCTGGTCGATCTCGCCGACGCTCGGCAGGTAGCGGTAGGGGTCGTCGACGATCATCGGAGCCGCGTCGGCGTACTGCACCTGGAGGCGGTAGTCCGAGACGTCGGGTTGCGGGAGCACGCCCGCCCAGACCCCTGCGTGCTCGTGCTCGAGCGCGACGGTATCGGTGCCGACGCGCACCTGCACCGACTCGGCAAGCGGTCGCAGTGCCCGCACCGTGACGCCGCCGTCGTGCAGATGTGGTCCCAACACGTCGTGCGGACTGGCGTGAGTGCCGGCGACCAGTGAGTCGAGGTCGGCCCTCGTCACCGGGAAGCGTCTGGGGGTGCGAGCCATGTCAGTCCCCGGTCGTCGCAATGCGTTTGATGGCCTTGAGCGGGATCTCGAGCCAGGACGGCCGGTTGCGGGTCTCGTACACCGCCTCGTAGACCGCCTTGTCGGCCTCGTACGCCGCCAGCAGCTCCGGCTGCCCGGAGACGCCTTCGGAGGTGCCCTGGTAGCCCGCGAGGAAGGACGCGCTGTTGCGGGCCGTCCACTCGTCGGCGCGGTAGTGCAGCTGCTCGGAGCTGCCGAACTGGCGCAGCATCGCGCCGGAAGCGTAGCCGAAGGACCGCAGCATGCCCGCAACGTCGCGCAGGACAGAGTCCATCGCCTGTCGCTCGGGGAGTGGCTTCGCTGGCTCACCCTCGAAGTCGATGATCTTCCACCCCTTGACGGTGCGCAGCGTCTGCCCGAGGTGGTAGTCACCGTGGATGCGCTGCACCTGCACCGGTGCGGAGAGCTGGCTCAGCCGGTCGTAGCGGATCAGCAGGCCGGCTGCGTGCGGCTCCAGATCGGGGACGACCGTGATGGCGTTCCGCAGCCGTTCGCGCATCGCGTCGGCGAGGCCACCGAGCTCGTCGCGGGTGAGAGAGTCGGTGCCGAAGATCTCGGCCAGGTGGCGGTGCACGCTCCCCGTCGCCTCACCAAGACGCTCTGCCTCGCTGGCGAAGTCGCCGCCGACTTCGTCGGGGTGGAGGTCCTCCTCGATGAGAAGGTCCCGGACACTCGCGGTCGCCAGGTCCCACCCGTCCGTGGCGGTGCGCAGGAACTCCTGCAGCATTCCCAGGTCGCCCTCGACCGCACCACCGGCGGAATCGACCCAGGAACCGTGCAGCCACCCGAGCAGCGGCGCGACGTGCTGGTCATTTTGTCGGGTCAGCGCGACGTGGATCTCGATGTCGGGGTTGTGGCCGGAGGTGACGCGTCGGAACAGCTTCATGATCGCCTCGTCGCCGTAGGCGATCGAGGTGTTCGACTGTTCGGCCGTCATCACCGTGCCGACGGCGTTCTCATCCGGCAGGTTGGCGTCCTCGACGACACGGAAGGACAAGAAGTCGCTCTCACTGCGGTCGTGGAAGCCACGGAGGAACGTGTGCGAGGCGTCCTTCAGGTAGACCGCGTCGTACGCCGCGACGGTGCCGAGCTCCTCATCGTCGACAGTCCCCACCAGCGCGTGGCCGTACGCCGGCGCCTCGTCGCGCAGGTAGGCGACGGGGAACTGGTAGGAGTCCGTGCGGCCGTCGTCGTACTCGACGGAGACGATCTCGATGCGCACGCGCGGGTCGGTCTCGGTCAGCCACGGCATCGCGTGCACGTGGGTGACGGTGAAGCCGCGACCCTTGCCTGCGAACCACCGCCGCCCGGCGAAATAGGAGGCCAGCTTGTCTGCGTAGCCGGGCATCACGGTGCAGAGGCCTCCTCGTTCCGCGAGATCAGGAACCAGTAGAAACCGTGCCCTGACAAGGTCAACAGGTACGGCAGTTCCCCGATGCGCGGGAACTTAACGTGGCCCAGCATCTCGATGGGCTCGCTGCCCTCCCAGCGCCGCAGGTCGAGCTCGACCGGTTGTGGGAAGCGGGCAAGGTTGTTGACGCACAGCACTGTGTCGTCACCGAAGTCGCGGCTGAACGAGAAAACGCTCGGGTTGCTGCCACCGAGGTCGGTGAAGGTGCCAGCACCGAACGCCGGGTGCTGCTTGCGCGCATGCACCATCCGCCGGGTCCAGTGCAGCAACGACGACGTGTTCTCCAGCTGGGCCTCGACATTCACCGACTGATAGCCGAAGACCGGGTCCTGGACGGTGGGCAGGTGCAGCCTGCCGGGCGTCGCCGTGGAGAACCCGGCGTTGCGGTCGGGGGTCCACTGCATCGGCGTACGCACACCGTCACGGTCTCCGAGCCAGATGTTGTCGCCCATGCCGATCTCGTCGCCGTAGTAGAGAACGGGAGAGCCGGGCAGCGACAGCAGCAGCGCCGTGAAGAGCTCCATCGTGTTGACGTCGTTCTCGAGCAGAGGAGCCAGCCGGCGGCGGATGCCGATGTTGGCCTTCATTCGTGGGTCCTTGGCGTACTCCGCCCACATGTAGTCACGGTCCTCGTCGGTGACCATCTCCAGGGTGAGCTCGTCGTGGTTGCGGAGGAAAATGCCCCACTGGCAGTGCTCAGGGATCGCGGGCGTCTGTTCGAGGATCTCTGAGAGTGGATACCGCGACTCACGGCGCACTGCCATGAAGATGCGAGGCATCACCGGGAAGTGGAAGCACATGTGGCACTCGTCGCCACCTTGCTCGAAGTCGCCGAAGTAGTCGACCACGTCGGACGGCCACTGGTTGGCCTCCGCCAGCAGCACCCGGTCGGGGTACTCGTTATCGACCGTCTTGCGCACCATCCGCATGAACTCGTGCGTCTCGGGCAGGTTCTCCCCGTTGGTGCCGGGGCGCTCGTACAGGTAGGGGACCGCGTCCAGCCGGAAGCCGTCGATGCCCATGTCGAGCCAGAACCGCAAGGAGTTCAGCATCGCCTCGTGGACCTTGGGGTTGTCGAAGTTCAGGTCCGGCTGGTGGCTGTAGAAGCGATGCCAGTAGTACTGCTGACGCACCGGGTCCCAGGTCCAGTTCGACGGCTCGGTGTCCACGAAGATGATGCGCGCGTCCTCGTAGAGCTCGTCGGTGTCCGACCAGACGTAGAAGTCGCCGTACGGCCCGTCGCGGTCGCTGCGTGACTGCTGGAACCAGCGGTGCTGGTCGCTGGTGTGGTTCATCACGAAGTCGACGATGACCTTGATGCCCCGGGCGTGCGCGTCGTCGAGCAGCGCCTTGAAGTCCTCCAGCTTGCCCACCTCGGGCAGCACGCCCTCGTAGTCGGAGACGTCGTAGCCGCCGTCACGCAGCGGCGACGAGTAGAACGGCGGAATCCACAGGCAGTCGATGCCGAGCCACTCGAGGTAGTCAAGTTTCTCGCGCAGACCGTTGAAGTCGCCGACGCCGTCGCCGTCGGAGTCCTTGAACGAGCGCACCAGGACTTCGTAGAAGACGGCACGCTTGAACCACATGGGGTCGCCGGACACGGGTCAGGCCTTTCGGATCGACAGGATGTGGGCGGATTCGTACGCGGGGTCGAGCCGTACGTAGTTGCGGTCGGACCATCGCCAGCTCTGGCCGCTGACCTCGTCGTCGACCCAGAACGTCTCGTGCCAGTCCATGCCCAGGGCCGGCATGTCTAGGTGCACGGTGGTCTCGCGGGTGCCGTGGGGGTCGACGTTGACCACGACGAGGACGGTGTCGTCGCCTTCGTCGGGGCTGGTGGTCTTGCTGAAGCACACGACCGAGTCGTCGTCGGTGACGTGGACGGTGACGTTGCGTAGCCGGCGGAGGGCGGGGTGCCGCCGCCTGATGTCGTTGAGCAGTGTCAGATACGGCGCGAGCGTGCGGTTCTCGCGCGCCGCAGCCTCCCAGTCGCGCGGACGGTACTGGAACTTCTCGGAGTCGAGGTACTCCTCAGACCCGGGCTTGATGGCGACGTGCTCGTAGAGCTCGAACCCGGCGTAGACGCCCCAGGTAGGGGCGGCGGTTGCCGCGAGCGACGCCCGCACCCGAAACGCGGCCGGTCCGCCGTACTGCAGATATGCCGACAAGATGTCGGGTGTGTTGACGAACAGGTTCGGCCGCATCACGTCACTCGTCTCATGGGAGAGCTCCGCCAGGTAGGACTCGAGCTCCTGCTTGGTGTTGCGCCAGGTGAAGTAGGTGTAGGACTGGTGAAACCCCACCATCGCGAGCACCCGCATCATCGCCGGCCGGGTGAAGGCCTCCGAAAGGAAAAGCACGTCGGGGTCGGTCGCGCGGATGCGGGCCAGTAGCCACTCCCAGAACATCACCGGCTTTGTGTGGGGGTTGTCGACGCGGAAGATGCGTACGCCGTGGCCCATCCACAGCCGGACGATCCGTTCGATCTCGTGGGCGAGACCGTCGAAGTCGTTGTCGAAGTTCAGAGGGTAGATGTCCTGGTACTTCTTCGGAGGGTTCTCGGCGTAGGCGATGGAACCGTCCGCACGGGTCGTGAACCACTCCGGGTGCTCCTCCACCCACGGGTGGTCGGGGGCACACTGCAGGGCGAGGTCGAGCGCGACCTCGAGCCCGAGGTCCGTGGCGCTGGAGACGAAGGCGTCGAAGTCCGCCCAGCCGCCGAGGTCAGGATGCAGGGTGTCGTGTCCTCCGTCCCTCGAACCGATGGCCCACGTGGAGCCGGGATCGCCGGGTGCGGGTGTCAACGTGTTGTTGGAACCCTTGCGGTTGACCGCGCCGATGGGATGGACCGGCGGCAGGTAGACGACGTCGAAGCCCATCTCGGCGACGGCGGAGAGTCGCTTGGCGGCGGTGGCTAACGTGCCAGACGTCCAGGTGCGTGTGGTCTCGTCGTACGTTGCGCCCTCGGAGCGGGGGAACAGCTCGTACCAGGAGCCGTACAGCGCTCTTTCGCGGTCGACGTACAACGGGAAGGGCCCCTGCGCGCTTACGAGGTCACGGAGCGGGAACCGCTCAAGGACGTCGTCGACGTCGGGGCTCGTCAGTGCGGCGAGCCGCACCTGAACGGGACGGCTCTCGTCACGCGCGGCGGTGGCCGCGGCGGTCAGCACCTGCTGCGCCCGCTGCGAGTCGCTGCTACGAGGGGGATCCTTGGCAGCCCGCTCGAGCACGAGGGCGCCCTCGAGCAGCATCAGCTCGACGTCGATCTCGGCAGCGATCTTGATCTCGGCCGCGTGCCGCCAGGTCGCGTACGGGTCCGACCAGGCCTCGATCCGGTAGTTCCACCCCCCTTGAGTGTCCGGAGTGACGCACGCCTCGTAGCGGTCCGGTACGTCGGTCGCGGTCATCACCACGAGCCCGCGGTCCGCGCCGTCGGGCCCGGTCAGCACGACACCGCAGCCGATGGCGTCATGGCCTTCGCGGAAAGCCGTTGCGGTCACCGCTAGCGACTCGCCGACGACGGCCTTGACGGGGTAGTGACCCCGCTCGACGACGGGGCTGACGGCTGTGATCGGAATGCGCTCAACCATGGCTCTCGAACCTAGCGAACCTTGGCCCGCGATCGCACATCCGCCTCGCCCGATGAGACCTGGGGCTCCGCCGACTGAGCCGAAGCAGGCCTCAGCGACGCCCAGCAAGGGCGCCGGTGAGTCCGCGCCGCTCACGGACACGGCGGGCGACAACACCGAACACTGCGTCCATCACCATGCCGAGGACCAAGATGACGATCATCAGCGCGAGCAGCCACTCCGCCCCACCGGGGACGCTGCGCGAGTAGTTGAGTGCCCCGCCAGGTACGACGGGAAGGCGGCCGGGAGGACGATGTAGCGGTACCTGTCGACACCGCGGGCGCCGATCAGCTTGCCGGTCTGCAGCAATGGTGGTGGTACCTCGTCCACGCCGGTGATGACACCGGCCGCGATCGACGGAGCCGCTCCCAAGATGACGACGAACATGATCGCCGACTCGTTGAGGCAGAAGAGCAGCATGGCCAGCGGGAACCACGCGATCGAGGGCATGGTCTGCATGCCCGCAACGAGTGAACCGATCGAGAGCCGCATGAACCTCCACTGGACGACGGCGGCCAGGAACGCCAGCTGCCAGATGAGCAGGACCAGGCCGACAGCCACCAGCTTGGGCCAGGCGGCAGACCAGACTCGTTTGGCCGCGTTGACTGAACGCGAGGGCTCGGCCGCTACCGGCGCGGTCCGCCAACCGGACCGCCTCGCGCACGTTGTGCGTCACGAAGACGACGGTCAGCCCCAGCTCCATCCAGATCCGCTCGATCTCGTCATGCATGGAGTCCCTTGTCATCGCGTACAGGGCGGCGAAGGGTTCGTCCATCAAGATGATGTCGACGTTCTGACCGGCGGTCAGCCAGGGGAAGAGGGTGGCTTCTTGGAACATGAACGCCACCGTGCGACCGCCGACGTCGATACTGCCTGCGGTTGGTTTGTCGAGGGCGGCGACGAGTTGAGCAGCGTGCTCTTGCCGCAGCCGCTGGCTCCGACGATGCAGAGGAACTCCTGCTCGGCGCTCTCGAGGAGCGAGTCGGCGATCGGGTCGTTGGTGAAGGTCAGGCTCGCCCAGGCCTTGTCACGAGCCTCGGCGGGCACCTCGGAGCCGGTCTCGCGGGAGATGTAGTCGGCGACCAGCGTCTTGGCTTCGTCGCTGTGCGCCGCAATGTAGTCGTTGGCCTCGATCTGAGCCTGCAGCAGGTCCTCGACCAAGTCAGGGTGCTCCTTCATGAAGTCGTTGCGCACAAGCAGGTGCGTGGTGACGAACTGCCCACCGGGCCACAAGGACTTCTCGTCGACCAGGCGTTGTAACCCTGCTGGCCGAGCCAGTACTTCAGCGCGACGTCTTGGGTGTTGGCTGGTCCAGGCGTGGCCAGGGTCATGCCCTTGAAAGCCTCGGGGCTGGAGATGTCGTCCCTGACCATGAGTGAGGCACCGCCGGACGTGGCGCCGCTGATGATCGAGACGCTCGGGTCGGATGCGTACGTCGTGATGGCCGGGCTGGGACCGATGTAGGACGCGTCCAGGCCCCCGCTCTGCAGCTGGGTGATCACGTCGCTTCCGCTGTTGAAGTCGAAACGGTGAGCCAGTCCCCGGACATCCGCACGCGAATGACCCAATCAGATCGTCCGTACGGTGGTGTCGGTTGGGCAGCGTGCCGGGACCGGCTATAGCGTGTCTCGGTGCGCGCCATCAGACGGTTCACCGTCCGCCCTGTGCTCCCCGAGCCACTTCGTCGGCTGGAGGAGCTGGCCACCAACCTGAGGTGGTCCTGGCATTACCCGACGCAGGACCTCTTCGAGGCGATCGACACGTCGGCGTGGGCCTCCAGCGCACACGACCCTGTCTCGATGCTCGGGCTCGTCCCACCGGAGCGGTTGCGGGCGCTGGCGGGTGACCCGGCCTTTGTCAGCCGGCTCGAAGTGGTCACCGCCGATCTCGACACCTACATGACGGGCGACCGGTGGTATCAGTCCCTGGGTGACAGCGCGCCACGACAGATCGCCTACTTCTCGCCGGAGTTCGGGATCACGGCCGTGCTGCCGCAGTACTCCGGGGGCCTTGGCATCCTTGCCGGCGACCACCTGAAGTCGGCGAGCGACCTCGGCGTCCCCATCGTGGGCGTCGGCCTGCTGTACCGACACGGGTACTTCCGGCAGTCGCTGTCGCGTGAGGGGTGGCAGCAGGAGCGCTACCCCATTATCGATCCCGACGAGCTGCCGCTGACGCTGCTGCGCGAGGACGACGGCGCGCCTGCGAGGGTCAACATCTTGGTCCCCGGCGACCAGGAGCTGCTTGCGCACATCTGGGTCGCCCAGGTCGGCAGGGTCCCCTTGCTGCTCCTGGACTCCGACATCGAAGAGAACCCCAACGCCTTGCGTGACGTGACCGACCGGCTGTACGGCGGCGGCGGCGACCACCGGCTTCTCCAAGAGGTGCTGCTCGGCGTCGGTGGTGTCCGCGCGATTCGCAGCTACTGCCGCATCACCGGAGCGCCGGAGCCCGAGGTGTTCCACACCAACGAGGGCCACGCCGGATTCTTGAGCATCGAGCGCATCCGCGAGCTCATTGAGGCCGACGGCCTCGACTTCGACGCGGCGGTCGAGAAGACCCGTGCCGGCACGGTCTTCACCACCCACACACCGGTGCCTGCCGGGATCGACCGGTTCCAGCGGGACCTGATCGAGATGCAGTTCGGTGGCGCCAACGCACGGTCGGGAGTCCCGGTCGACTCGATCCTGGCGCTGGGGGCAGAGACCTTCGAGGGCGGCGACCCTGACGTCTTCAACATGGCCGTGATGGGCTTCCGGCTCGCCGGCCGTGCCAACGGTGTCAGCCAGCTGCATGGTCACGTGTCACGTGGGATGTTCAGCGGCCTCTGGCCCGGCTTCGACGAGGCAGACATCCCGATCACCTCGATCACCAACGGTGTGCACGCCCCGACCTGGGTCGCCCGCGAGGTCTACGAGGTCGCAGAACGCGAACAGATCTTGTCCTCGGTCGAGGGCTCGGACGACTGGAGTGCCGTCGACGAGGTGTCCGGCCGGACCATGTGGGAGACCAAACGTCGCCTCCGCGAGAAGCTCGTCAAGGACGTGCGGAAGCGGGTGCGCCAGTCGTGGGTGACGCGCGGGGCCTCCAAGGCCGAGCTCGGCTGGGTCGACAACGTGCTCGACCCCGACGTCTTGACGATCGGCTTCGCGCGCCGGGTGCCGACGTACAAGCGACTGACGCTGATGCTCCGTGACCCGGAGCGGCTGATGTCGCTGCTGCTGCACCCGGACCATCCGATCCAGCTCGTCATCGCCGGCAAGTCGCACCCGGCGGACGACACCGGCAAGAAGCTGATCCAGGAGATCGTCCGGTTCTCCGACGACCCGGCCGTGCGGCGCCGGATCGTCTTCCTGCCGAACTACGACATCGCAATGGCGCAACCGCTCTACCCCGGCTGCGACGTCTGGCTCAACAACCCGCTGCGCCCCTATGAAGCCTGCGGGACGTCGGGGATGAAGGCCGCGCTCAACGGTGGGCTCAACTTGTCGATCCTCGACGGCTGGTGGGACGAGTGGTACGACGGCGACAACGGCTGGGCGATCCCGTCGGCCGACGGTGTCGACGACGTCGAACGTCGCGACGACCTCGAGGCGACCGCGCTGTACGACCTGATCGAGAACGAGGTCGCCCCGCGGTTCTACGACCTCGACGAGGACCGCCTTCCGCTGCGCTGGATCGAGATGGTGCGCCACACGCTCAAGTCGCTCGGCCCCAAGGTGCTGGCGTCCCGGATGGTCCGCGACTACGTTGATCACCTGTACGTCCCGGCCGCGGAGAGCGCCCGCAAGATCGAGGACGGTGCCGACGCGGCCCGTCAGCTTGCCCAGTGGAAGAAGCAGATTCGGGCGGCCTGGCCCCAGGTCCGGATCGAGCACGTGGAGTCGTTCGATATGTCCGACGCCCCGGCGCTCGGTCAGACGCTGACGGTCCGGGTCTACGCCTCGCTCGGTCATATCACCCCCGACGACGTCGAGGTACAGCTCGTGCACGGACGGGTGGCCGGGGACGACCAGCTCCGCGACCCCCAGACTGCCGCCCTCACGCACGCCGAGGCATACGAGGCGGGCCGGCACCGCTTCGACGCCGAGGTGGCCCTCGACCACACCGGGCCGTTCGGGTACACCGTCCGGATCCTGCCTCACCATTCCCTGCTCATCGCCCCCGCCGAGGTGGGGGTCGTGGCCTGGCCGCCCGACGTGAACGAGGAGTCCCGGGACTGAGGCGGCCGTCGAGCCGGCAGGTGACCCTTTCGCCGGGCATGATTGGAGGACCCTGGCCGATTGATCGGAGCATCCGTGCAGCAAATGCCACTGGTGGGCGCCGAGATCCAGCGCATCAACGATGCGTGGCACCGGGTTGCCCTCGATCTTACGGGCGCTCTCTCGGTCATCGGTGAGCTCGATGTCGGCACGGTCGGTACGCCGACCTGCGACGCGGCTGTCACCACCGGCATGACCGACCTGCGGACGGCACTGTCGGGCTTGCAGCAGGTGGCTTCCGACTGTGTGACCGCCATGTCGCGGCACGGTGACTTCTCGGACGAGGCGCCCGCCGGCGGCGGAGGTGAGCCGTCATGAGGCCGGAGTTGATCCTCGGTTTCGATCCCACTCCGAGCGACCCGCAGCGGCTCGTGGTCTTGTCTGACGCACTGCGCAAGGTCATCCGCACGTTGGCGCAGTCGCGCGCCGAGCTGGAGCGGATCGGACGCACCGGCTCGGTCTGGGACGGACCCGCGGGTGCGCCGATCGCCGCGCTGCTGCGTCGCTACTCGCTGCAGATGTCGGCACTGGAGGAGTCACTGGTCGACTGTCTGCAAGCCGTGGACAACTGGCGCGAGGGCGTCGAGCAGCGGCAGGCGCAGGTCGCCAACATCGTTGCTGCCGTGTCCGACCTTGCTGGTGATGCGACAACCCAGGATCGCCGGACCCGCCTGATCGCGGCGGCCCGGGAGCTGGGCGTCGAGCACGACCGCGCGGCCGCCGACCTGACCGGAGCGTTCGAGGAGCTGTCCGGCGCCGTCGAACAGATCGTCCGCGCCGACGACGATCTCGCTGGTGAGCTGGACCGGGCGCTCATCGCGTTGACCGCCGCGATCGACGACTGGATCGCTGCGGAGGCACCTGAGCTGCTGCGTACGGCGATCGCCCTCGGTGAGGTCGCCGGCCTGACGACCGTCATCTCCGAGCTGGTGGGAATTGCCGCCCTCGGACGCAAGCCCGGTGAGGCGGCAGGCGTGAGCGACCTCATCGCGCGCAGCCCCGGCTCGCACCGGTTGATCCGAGCGCTGCGCCGGCAGTGGCTCGAGGTCGCACCTGCGGCCCTGCCGGAGGCGACCTTCTCGATTCGCCAGTCCGGCGGCTTGGAGAGCCGGATGTCTGGTCGCCGGACCGGCGCCCCTGCCGCAGCTGCCGGGGGACACCTGGGGAGCGGTGAGTGAGGATTGCCTTGCAGATAGGCCCTCGAACGCGTGCCGCGCCGGTGATCGTCTTGGACGTGCCGCCGGACTTCCACCAGGTTCCGCTCGAGACCGAGACCGAGACCCGGACAGCCTCGCAGCTGCGGGTCCTCGAAGACATGGGTCTCACGGACCCCGGACAGCGTGAGGCCCTCTCCCTGTACCTGGAGGCGTTGGCTATCCGGCTGTCCCGCGGCACCGTGATCGGTACGGCATTCTGTGCCGTCCAGCTCGAGGGCAGGCCCTCGACGGCGACCCTCACCGTCGCACTGCACCCGACGGGGACCGCCGACCGTGGTCTCGCGGTGATGGGTGCGGCGGAGGCGATGCGACGCGAGGGTCGGTACGTCAGCGTCGACATCCGCGAGCTGGGGATGCATCCCGCCGTCACCGCCGTGGTCGAGCGTCCGTCGGTGCCGGGCGACGCCTCCATTGGTGAGGTGGGGGCGACGCTGCGTGAGATGTCGGTGCTGGTCCCGGTCCCAGGGCACGAGCACGCCGCGATGATCACGTTGTCGACGCCCTGCCTCGAGGACTGGGCGGTCTACGAGACGGTGCTGCTCGACATCGGCAGATCGCTGCAGGTGGAGCAGATGCACCCCGACTTCCTTCGCTAGTCGACCGGACCGCTCACTGCCTCGAAGAGGGCGAAGCTGTGGTCCAGCAAGGTCACGGTGCTGCCCGGCCCCAGGGCTGGGACATCGGCGTCGGCATCGGTGCGAAGCACGGTGACGTACTTCTCGGCCAACCGGGCGGGCAGCGTCACCTGCACCGACTCGTCGCCGGCATGCATCCAGACCAGGTAGGAGGTGTCTCGTTGCGGCGTGCCGCCAGAGCCCTTGTGGCGCAGCGCGTCGCCCGCCAGGAAGACCCCGAGCGTCGAGACGTGGGGGTCGTTCCAGGCGCCTTCAGTCATCTCCTCGCCGTCGGCGAGCAGCCAGGTGATGTCCTTGCGTCCATGCACGGCGTGCGCGGCTCCGTTGAAGAAGTGCGCCTGTCGGAGTACCGCATGCTCCGAACGCAGCCGAAGGAGCTGCCGAGCCACGTCGTGCAAGTGCACCCACGAGCTGTCTTCCTGCCACGACAACCACGACGTCTCGTTGTCCTGGCAGAAGGCGTTGTTGTTGCCGCCTTGCGTGCGCCCGCGCTCATCGCCCGCGGTGATCATCGGAACACCGGTCGAAAGCAGCAAGGTGGCCAACAAGTTGGCGGCCTGGCGGTGGCGCAGGCAGATGACAGCCTCGTCATCGGTCTCGCCCTCCACCCCGCAGTTCCACGACCGGTTGTGAGTGGTGCCGTCCCGGTTGCCCTCGTCGTTCGCCTCGTTGTGTTTCGCGTCGTACGTCACCAAGTCACGCAAGGGCAACCCGTCGTGTGCGGTGACGAAGTTGACCGATGCAGACGGCCGTCTGGCGTCGTCGGCGTACAGGTCGCTCGAACCTGAGAAGCGCAACGCCAGGTCGCGGACCCCTCCAGAGCGCCCGCGCCAGAAGTCCCGGACGGCGTCGCGGAACTTGTCGTTCCACTCGCGCCAGGGCGGCGGGAATCTGCCGACGAGGTAGCCCTCCTGGGTGGCGTCCCACGGCTCGGCGACGAGCTTCACCTCACGTAGCACAGGGTCTTGGTTGATCGCGGTGAGGAACGGCGCGTGGAGGTCGATGTGAGGACCGTTGCGGGCAAGCGCCGGCGCCAGGTCGAACCGGAACCCGTCGACATGCATGTCCGTCACCCAGTAGCGCAGTGAGTCCATCACCAGTCGGAGCACCGCTGGCTCTGAGACCTGGAGCGTGTTGCCGCATCCGGTGACGTCGGCGTACCTGCCGCGGCCGTCACGGCTGTAGTAGGAGCCGTCGTCGTATCCGCGGAACGCGAGAGCCGGCCCGTCGAGGCCGCTCTCCGCGGTGTGGTTGTAGACGACGTCGAGGATCACCTCGATGCCGGCGGCATGCAGGTTCTTCACCATCTGCTTGAACTCGTGGATCTGCTCCCCGCGTGTTCCCGTCGACGAGTAGCCGGCATGGGGTGCAAAGAAGCCGATGGTGTTGTAGCCCCAGTAGTTGATCAGTCCGTCGTCGCTGAGATACGGCTCGGACAAGAAGTGCTGCGCCGGTAGGAGCTCTATCGCGGTGACACCCAGCTCCTTGAGGTACGAGACGACAGCCGGATGCCCCACGCCGGCAAAGCTGCCGCGTTCGGCGGCCGGTACGTCGGGGTGCAGCCGGCTCAGCCCCCGCACGTGGGCCTCATAGATCACCGTGTCGGACCAAGCGGTGTCGAGGCGGTGGTCGTCGCCCCAGTCGAAGGTGTCCGGACCGACCACGACACTGCGCGGCGTGAACGGTGCCGAGTCGCCGGGGTTGCGGCCGCCGTCATCGGTGATCGTGCTGAGCACCGGGTGAGGAGTAAGCGTCTTGTCGATCGCTCGGGCATACGGGTCGAGCAGCAACTTGTCGATGTTGAACAGGTGTCCCGCCGTGGCGTCCCACCTGCCGTCGGCGCGGAAGCCGTAGTGCTGGCCGGGCCCGACCTCGGGAAGGTAGCCGTGCCAGACGCCGTCGGTCTGCTCCGGCAGAGTGAGCCGCTGCTCATCACCGTGGTCATCGAAGAGACAGACATAGACGGTCTCGGCGTCGGGTGCCCACACCGCGACGTTCGTGCCGGCGCCGTCATACCACGCGCCGAGCCGCCGGTGGTCCCCGCAGGCAATGGGCGGCAGGGGAGAGGGTTGGTCGTCTGTCACCGCGACAGTGTGACGGAGCGACTAGGGTCGTGTCTCGGAAGTCCTTCCCCCTCGCACACGGCGCCGCCGGCACGACCGCGAGGATGAGACGCGAGGAGCGGGCATGCAGGGCGAGTTCGTACGGCTCGAGGTGGCCGACAGCATCGGAACCATCCGGCTCGACCGGCCCAAGATGAACGCCCTGAACGTGCAAGTGCAGGAGGAGATCCGGGCGGCGGCGACAGCGGCTGCTGACCGCGACGAGATCCGCGCCGTCATCGTCTATGGCGGGGACAAGGTGTTTGCGGCTGGGGCGGACATCAAAGAGATGGCCGACATGTCCTACACCGACATGGTGCGGCGGTCAGGGGCGCTGCAGTCATCGTTGACGGCGGTGGCGCGTATCCCGAAACCCGTGGTCGCGGCGGTGACCGGATACGCGCTCGGCGGGGGGTGCGAGCTCGCGCTCTGCGCTGACATCCGGATCGCCGCCGTCGACGCGAAGCTCGGCCAGCCCGAGATCGCCCTCGGGATCATCCCCGGAGCCGGCGGGACACAGCGATTGTCGCGGCTCGTGGGTCCGTCCAAGGCGAAGGACATCATCTTCACCGGCCGGTTCGTCGCGGCTGACGAGGCGCTGGCGATCGGCCTCGTCGACACCGTCGTTCCCGCCGACCAGGTGTACGCCGAGGCAGTCGCCTGGGCGTCGAGGTTCGCCGCCGGACCGGCGTACGCGCTGCGCGCGGCGAAGGAGGCTGTCGACCGCGGGCTGGAGGTGGACCTGGAGACCGGCCTCGAGCTCGAGCGGCAGCAGTTCACGGCGCTGTTCGCCACCGAGGACCGCTCGATCGGCATGACCTCGTTCATCGAGAACGGACCCGGAAAAGCCGTTTTCGAGGGGCGTTAATGAGCGCTGCAGAACCTCGTCCGGTCGCGTCCGAGGCGCAGGTCGAGGCGGCGTGGTCTGACACCAAGCTCGCTCAGGTGCTCTACCACGACTGGGAAGCGCAGAGCTACGACGAGAAGTGGTCGATCTCGTTCGACCAGCGCTGCATCGACTACGCCCGCGACCGCTTCACCTCCGTCGCGGGAACGGATGGCTGGCCGTACCCGACCACGCTCGAGATCGGTTGTGGCACCGGCTTCTTCACCCTCAACCTGAAGCTCGCACGTGTCATGGGGGAGTGCCATGTCACCGACATCTCTTCGGGGATGGTCGAGGCGGCGAAGCAGAATGCGCACCGGCTCGGCTTCACCATCGACGGCCGGCCGGCGGACGCCGAGACGCTTCCCTACGACGACGACACGTTCGACCTCGTCGTCGGTCATGCGGTGATCCATCACATTCCCGATGTCGAGCAGGCGTTTCGCGAGATGCTCCGGGTTCTGAAGCCCGGCGGGCGGCTGGTCATCTGCGGCGAGCCGACCCGGTACGGCGACTGGGTGGCCCGTCGGCTTTCCAGGCTGACCTGGACCGTCACCACCCGCGTCACGTCGCTGCCCCTGCTACGGCGGACGTGGGCGAAGTCCAGGGCTGAGCTCGACGAGTCGTCGCGAGCGGCTGCGCTGGAGTCCGTCGTCGACCTGCACACCTTCGTGCCCGACGAGCTCGGTCGCACCGTACGCCGGGCCGGTGGTGTCGGCGTACGCACCGTCACGCAGGAGCTGACTGCCGCCTGGTGGGGGTGGCCGGTGCGGACGTTCGAGTCGGCCGTGCCAGAGCAACGCCTGGGGTACGGCTGGCGGATGTTCGCCTACCGATCCTGGCTCGTCTTGTCGCGGGTCGACGAGGCACTGCGGCCCGTCGTGCCGGCGTCGCTGTACTACAACGTGTCGGTCACGGCCCTGAAGCGGTGAGATGACCTCGCCGGAACCATCGGGGCGCCCGAACCAGGCACGCATCCTGTCGGTGGCCAGTCTGCGATGGGTAGGGCGTCACCGGGCAATCTCGCCGTACTACCTCGTGCGCTACTGGCGGTTCCTGATCTTCAAGCTGCGGCGCCCGCAGGTGGTCACTGAGGGTTTCGTGTTCCTCGGCAAGGGCGTGGAGATCGACGCCCGCAAGGGATACGGCACGCTGCGTATCGGGCGATGGGTGCACATCGGTGACGGCAACCGGATCCGTTGCCACGAAGGATCCTTGCGGATCGGGGACAAGTGCGTCTTCGGTCGCGACAACACCGTCAACTGCTACCTCGACATGGAGTTCGGTGCGGCGACGATGGTGTCGGACTGGGTGTACGTGTGCGACTTCGACCATGTGACCGCCGACGTCGCGATGCCGATCAAGGACCAGGGCATCGTGAAGTCCCCGGTCAGGATCGGTCCCGGCTCCTGGATCGGCACGAAGGCGAGCGTGCTCCGCGGCGCAGAGCTCGGGCGAGGCACGGTGGTGGCGGCCCACGCAGTCGTGCGCGGGCGTACGCCGGACCATTGCGTCCTGGCTGGAGCGCCCGCGACGGTGGTCAAGCGGTTAGGGCGTGTCTCGTAACTCGACGTTGATCAGAGAGCGGGTTATCCGCGCCCGGGCCGGCAAGGCGGGCGAGCGAAGTTGTAGCCGGTACTCCCGCGAGCGAGCCCAACGCAGCCGGTCGGGATGCGGGGGCACGCGAGCCGGCGTGGAGCTACGAGACACGCCCTAGATACGACACAATCAGGCTGAAGACAGCCGAGTGCTCAGCGTCGCAGTTTGGCAGCGGCACCGTAGCCTCAAGCAACTATCGGAGTTACCTCCGTGTAAGGCATACTTTCGAGACCTACGAAGGGAGCTGGCGCTGTGGCCGACAAGACCGGCGAGAGCTCGCGCACGTCAGCGAACACGGACGGCGACGCCCCGGCATCCACCACCGACGCCCCCAAGAACGCCGACGCCCAGGCCACGACTGACGACGACGTGGCCGGGAGCAGCACCTCGAGTCCGTCCACCGACGCCGGCGCGAAGAACGACAACGCCGAGAAGCCGATTGCGACCACGTCTGACGCGGGAGGCTCCACGAAGACGACTCCCAAGGCCGACGGCGACGACAAGGAGAAGGGCAAGCGCGACCGCAGCGCCGACAAGGACTCCGAGGCAGAGCGCAAGAACCTCCTCGCCGGCACGGGCAAGGCCGTCAAGGCGGGCTCCGACCTCATCCGCAACCGGATCGCTTCCGTCGTCTGGCTGGTCGCCGTACTGGCCGCGGTGGTGCTGGCGATGGGTGCCCTGCTCATCGCCCTCGACGCCAACCAGAAGAACGACATAGTGAAAGCCGTCCTCGACGTTGCCAACAAGATCGATGGCCCGTTCTGGAGGATCTTCGACTTCTACAAGGAGAACAAGCAGGGGGCACGCACCGGACCCGACTCGGTGAAGAACCACCTCGTCAACTGGGGCCTGGCCGCTGTCGCCTACCTGATCGGTGGCCGCATTCTCGACCGGGTCATCCGACCCTGACGTCTGGTCAGACCTGGTCGCTACGCAGGCCGACCCGGTCGACCTTGGTGTGGTAGCGCTGGCCGACCTTGCCACCCGCAAAGGCGGCGAGCAGGGTGCCGACGAGCACGGCAGCCAAAGTGATCAGCCCGCCCGTGGTGAGAGCGTCGTCGGGGATCGGGATCGACGGTAGGTCGACCCGGTCCAAGATGTTGTACTCGTCGCCGAACAAGAGCCCCAGCCCGACGGCGATGAGGGTGATCAGCAGTCCGAACAGCCAGACGCCGAGGCCCTGGCGGCCACCGTCGAAACGCGACATCCGGCCGGCGACGTAGCCACCGGCGTAGTAGGCCAGCATCAAGATCACCAGCAAGGCGATCGCGGTGGCGAGCCCGAAGGTGTTGGCCTCCCGCTCGGCGTCGGTGCGGTCCACGTTGAGCGACTCGCCGATGGCTGCGGCCGCTGCGCCGACGATGCTGGTGAACAGCACGGTGAGCGCGACTGCCACCAGCCAGCCGAAGAAGTCCGCTCCGACGTTGAAGCCCCCGAACTCCTCACGTCGGATCTCCTGCGCCTGCCGGTGATCGGAGACGGCGACAGGGGCGGCGGCGACGGCAGGCTCCGACGTACGACGCTCGTCGCGGTCCGGGATCCCGTCACGGTCACGGTCGGTGACGGGAAGCGCTGCCGTGTGCTCCTGGTCGTCGCGCACCCCATCGCCGTCGCGGTCCTCGTCGCCATCGCGCACCCCATCGCCGTCGCGGTCCTCGTCGCCAATCGAGCCGGTCGAGCCGGTCGAGCCGGTTGAGCCGGTCGAGCCGGTTGAGCCGGTCGACCCGGGGTCGGCGGGGTCAGCGCGGTGCTCGCCGGGCGTGCTTGACGACGGTCGCTCCGCCGGTGGAGGGGTCCGTGGATCTGACATGAGGTCTTCTTCCTCTCGTTTGTGCATCACGCCCGGGGCGCGACTCACGACGTCGCCGGCGACGACTACACGCTTGTACCCTCTCGTTGCTGAGCCACACCTGGCAAGGGGCCTGCCGGCACGTCGCGGCGGTAGGCGATGATGGCAGACCTGCAGCACCTCAGCCGGGCCTGTGAGCGATCCCACCCGCCAACCGCTCACGCCCTGAGGCTACTTGGCAGTAACGTCACGACAGTCCGACGAACCCCGGGCCACGAGCGTCACGAGGAGGGCCACCCGGCCATGAAGATCGTTGTCTGCGTGAAGTATGTGCCGGACGCCACGGCGGACCGGAGGTTCAACCCCGACCACACGGTGGACCGCACCGGTGTCGACGGTGTGCTGTCCGAGCTCGACGAGTACGCCGTCGAGGAGGCGCTGAAGATTCGCGAGTCCGGTGACGACGGCGAGATCGTCGTGCTCACGATCGGTCCCGAGGTCGCCCGGGCGGCCATTCTCAAGTCCCTCCAGATGGGTGCGGACGCCGGCGTCCACGTGCTTGACGACGCCATCAGTGGTTCGGACGCGGTCGGGACGTCGCTCATCCTCGCCACGGCGATCGAGCGGCAGCAGCCAGACCTCGTCATCTGCGGGATGGCGTCGACGGACGGCTCGATGAGCGTCGTACCGGCCATGGTGGCCGAGCGGCTCGGGCTGCCGCAGGTGACGTTCGGCTCGGAGGTGACGGTCGACGGCATTACGGTGCGCGTGCGCCGCGACGGCGACGCCGCCACCCAGACGATCGAGGGCAGGATGCCACTGCTCCTCAGCGTCACCGATCAGGCGAACGAACCGCGCTACCCGTCGTTCAAAGGCATCATGGCGGCGAAGAAGAAGCCGGTTGAGGTGCTGTCGTTGAGCGACCTCGGTATCGACACGGGTGATGTCGGTACGGCGGCAGCGTGGACGACCGTGCAGGAGTCACAGCAGCGTCCGCCGCGCACCGCAGGCACGATCGTCACCGACGAGGACGGCACCGGCGCCGAGAAGCTCGTCGAGTTCCTTGCCGGCCAGAAGTTCGTCTGAGGCTGAGTCCAGAAAGATGAGTCCAGGAAGATGAGTCCAGAAGGATGAGTCCAGAGAGAGGTTCACCACGGCCATGAGCGAGATCCTCGTCCTCGTCGACCACACTGACGGCGCGGTTCGCAAGACCACCTCCGAGCTGCTGACCCTGGCGCGCCGGCTCGGCGCGCCGGCAGCGGTGTTCTTCGGCGGCGAGATCGCGTCAGCACGTGACGCGCTCAGGCAGTACGGCGCCGAAAAGGTGTACGTCCTTGACGACGCCGACCTGTCGGACTACCTCGTCGTACCCAAGGCCGAGGCGCTGGCGCAGCTCGTCGAGCAGGCGCAGCCCGCCGCGGTGCTCATCCCCTCACACGCCGAGGGCAAGGAGATCGCCGGGCGACTGGCGATCAAGACGAGCTCAGGGCTGATCACCGACGCCGTCGACATCGTGGCCGGCGACAGCGGGCCGGTCACCACCCAGTCGGTCTTCGCCGGCAGCTACAGCGTGACCGCCACCGTCACCCAGGGAACACCGATCATCACGGTCAAGCCCAACTCCGTGACGCCCGATGCGGTCGACGGGGCGGCAGCCGAGGAGACGTTCAGCCCGACGATCAGCGACGCGGCCAAGACGGCGAAGATCGTCGACCACCGGCCGCGCGAAGCCACCGGTCGCCCGGAGCTGACGGAGGCTGCGATCGTCGTCTCCGGTGGTCGCGGCACGGGTGGCAAGTTCGAACCGGTCGAGGACTTCGCCGACGCACTCGGTGCCGCAGTCGGCGCCTCACGGGCGGCCGTCGACTCCGGCTGGTACCCGCACGCCTACCAGGTCGGCCAGACCGGCAAGACCGTGTCGCCGCAGCTGTACGTCGCCACCGGCATCTCCGGCGCCATCCAGCACCGTGCCGGCATGCAGACCTCGAAGACGATCGTCGCCGTCAACAAGGACGACGAGGCGCCGATCTTCGAGTTGGTCGACTTCGGTGTCGTGGGTGACCTGCACGCCGTGCTGCCGAAGGCTGCCGAGCAGATACGTGCCCGCAAGGGCTGAGTCAGCCGGTCGAGGCGGGTCCCGCGTCACGCCGGTTCCAGCTGCATCGTCGGACCGCCCCAGCGTCGCCGCAGCCACCGGTCGTGGCTCGCCACCATGACCGTGCCAAGTGACCGGCCGAGGGCTTCTTCGAGCTCGGTCGCCAGGGTGAGCGAGATGTGGTTGGTGGGCTCGTCGAGCAGCAGCAGGTCGGCTCGACCGGCGACCAGGATCGCCAGCGCAAGGCGTCGCTGCTGACCTGTGCTCAGTACACCGACCGGTCTGGACAGCTCGCGCGGAGGCAACAGGCCGAGGTGGCCGAGCGGCACCACCCCGGCCGGCAACGCGTCGTCGTACACCTGTGTCGGTGTCCGGTCCGGCTTGACGAAGGCCACCTCCTGGGGGAGCAGGCCGATGCGTCGGGCGGAGACCCGCACGAACCCTGACGCGGGCTGCAGCCTGCCTGACACCAGCTGAAGAAGGGTGGACTTGCCTGACCCGTTCGGCCCGGTGACGAGAAGGTGCTCACCGGCGGAGATGTCCATCCTGTTGAGGCGCAGGCGCTCCGGCACCGACACGTCACGCAGCGAGACGACGAGTCCGCCACCGGGCAGGTCCTCGGTCGTCAGTGGGTGACCGAACGACAGCCTCTCAGGCGGCTTGGGGATCAGTCGGCGCTCCATCACTGCAATCCGTTGCTCGGCACCGCGGACGCGACGTCGGATCGTCGCCTCGACGTTGCCGCCCTTGAAGTTGTAGATGAACTTGTCCCCATCCCTGGGAGGGCGGTTGTGGGCGACCTGGCGGGCGGTCCTCCTGGCCGCGACGCGGAGCGCCTTGAGCTCGGCCTGCTGGTTCACGTAGGCGTCTTCCCATCGCCGCCGAGACGCCGCCTTGTGCTCGAGGTAGGTCGTGAACCCGCCGCTGTAGCGGTTGCCGCCTTGACCGTCCACCCCGAAGTGAGCGTCGTCGAGGTCGACGATCACCGCACAGACGCGGTCGAGGAAGACCCGGTCGTGGCTTGCGACGACGACGACACCCGACAGCTCACGCAGGAAGTCCTCGAGGAACGCGATAGCGTCGTCGTCCAGGTGGTTGGTGGGCTCGTCGAGCACCACGCACTCGGGCCGCCGGGTGATGACAGCAGCCAACGCCAGCCGCGTCCGCTCGCCACCGGAGAGCTGGTTGACCGGGCGGCTGGGGTCGATGTGCGATATCCCCAGCCGTTGCGACGCGAGCAGGGCGCGCCGGTCGGCATCCCAGGCGTCGTGTGACTGCGCCCAGAGCAAGGTGTCGGCGTAAGCTTCGGCCGCACCCGGCTCACCGAGCCGGTGGGCAAGCTGCTCGAGCCGGCGTACGGCGTCATGCAGCGGAGCGAGCGCGGCGGAGAGTACCGAGGCGACGCTGGCCTCTGGTGGCGCGACCAGCTCCTGGGCGAGGTAACGCAGATCGCTCGGGCGTCGCACGACGCCGGAGTCGGCCTCCTCGACGCCGGCGACCAGGCGCAGCAACGTCGACTTGCCAACGCCGTTCTCGCCGACGACGCCGACCGGCTCGCCCGGATGGGCGAGCAGGTCGACGCCGGACAGCACGCTTCTGTCGCCGTAGGCGTGGGAGAGGTCGACGGCTTGCAGGGATGGCGACATCAGCGGCTCCTGGCAGGATCGAGACGATCCGTGGGCGTGCTCGCCGGGCGACCACCGCGGCGCGAGCAGGGCTGAGATCAGATCCACATGATGAGGCACGGTAACTGCTCCCCCAAGGTGAGTCGATCCCTTTGTAGCAGCATCCCGACCTAGGCTTCGCCCGTGGACGAGAGCGGGGCTTATGCCGAGCACCTGAGCGCCGACGAGCTGGCGTTCCAGCGCCGGTACGGTCCCTGGGACCCGTGGACGCCGGCGCAAGCCAAGGTCGTGTTCGACTCCACCGGGCTGACGTGGTGGATCGCCGGCGGGTGGGCGATCGAGGCGTTCACCGGCGAGTCGCGGCCGCACGAGGACATCGACGTGTCGATGTGGCGGCGCGACGTGCCTGCCCTCGTGCGCGTGCTCGAGGGCCGCTTCCATGTCTGGGCGGCGGGGGGCGGGCTGACCCCGCTGTTCGACGACCAGCTGGAGATGCCCGACACCGCCGACCAGGTCTGGCTACGGCAACACGCGCTCGGGCCGTGGCGAGCCGACTGCGTGGTCAACCCCGACCGCGACGGCCGCTGGGTGTCGAGACGCGACACCGACTTCGACGCACCACTGTCGGACGTCACATGGGAGCACCACGGAATCCGTTACTGCAACCCCGAGATCGTGCTGGCGTTCAAGGCGAAGCTGGTGCGACCGAAGGATGAGCGAGACTTCGACGTGACGGTGCCCCTGCTGGACGACCGGGCACGGGCGTTCCTTGCGGACCACCTGGAGCGCAAGGAGCCCGGGCACCCCCGGCTGCGGCGGCTCTGACCGGCTCTGCAGCGCGGGCCGTATCCTTGAGTGGCCATGAACCAGCCGAGCAGCACCGCGGCGGCATACCTCGACCATGCCGCCACCACGCCGATCTACCCCGAGGTGATCGAGGCGATGGCACGACAGCTTGCCCGGCTGGGCAACGCGTCGTCTCTCCACGGGTCAGGGCGTTCCGCACGGCGGGTGGTCGAGGAGTCACGCGAGACGATCGCAGCGTGCCTCAACGCCCGACCGTCGGAAGTCGTGTTCACGTCGGGCGGCACCGAGTCCGACAACCTTGCCGTCAAGGGCTTCTACTGGTCTCGGCACAAGGCCGACCCTCGGCGTACGCGGATCTTGTCGACCGCGATCGAGCACCACGCTGTCCTCGACCCCTTGCACTGGCTGGGTCTCGAGTCTGAAGCGCAGGTGGAGCTGCTGCCGGTAGACGCCGAGGGGCGGCTCGATCTCGAGGCGTTGCGGACGTCGATCGAGCGTGACCCCGCGAGCGTCGCGCTGGTCACCGTGATGTGGGCCAACAACGAGGTCGGCACGCTCCAGCCCATGAGCGAGGTGGCTGCCCTGGCCGGTCAGCACGGCATCCCCGTCCACACCGACGCCGTGCAGGCGATGGGGCAGGTGCCGCTCGACTTCGCGGCGGCTGGAGTCGACGCGATGACGGTGACCGGCCACAAGATCGGCGGTCCCTTCGGTGTCGGCGCGCTGTTGCTGCGCCGCGAGGCAGAGCTCGAAGCTCTCTTGCACGGTGGCGGGCAGGAGCGCGATGTGCGCTCGGGCACGATCGATGCACCTGCGATCGTCGGCTTCGCCAGCGCCGCCGAGCTGGCCGTCAAGGGGCAGCCGGAGCGCGCGCCGCAGCTTGCCGCCCTGCGCGACGAGCTGGTGGGCGGGATCCTCGACGTCGTGCCTGACGCCATCGTCAACGGCGCTCCCGCCGCCGAACGGCTGCCCGGCAACGCCCACCTGTCGTTCCCAGGCTGCGAGGGGGACTCGTTGCTGATGCTGCTCGACGCGCAGGGCATCGAATGCTCGACCGGGTCGGCGTGCTCCGCCGGCGTACCCCAGGCTTCGCACGTGCTGCTTGCGATGGGCAAGGGCGATGCGCTGGCTCGCGGATCGCTGCGGTTCTCCCTCGGCCATACGTCGACACGCGATGAGGTGAGGCGTGTGATCGACGCGATCGGTCCAGCCGTCCAGCGTGCACGCGCGGCCGGTGTGACCGGTGCTGTCGGGACCCGCTCATGAGGGTGCTGGCCGCCATGTCCGGCGGCGTCGACTCGGCCGTCGCCGCCGCGCGCGCGCACGATGCGGGCCACGAGGTGACGGGCATCCATCTCGCGTTGTCGCGCAACCCCAAGTCTTATCGCAGTGGTGCCCGCGGTTGCTGCACGATCGAGGACTCCAACGACGCCAGGCGCGCCGCCGACGTGATCGGCATCCCCTTCTACGTATGGGATCTGAGCGACCGGTTCCACGAGGACGTCGTAGAGGACTTCGTCTCCGAGTACGCCGAGGGCCGCACACCGAACCCGTGTCTGCGGTGCAACGAGAAGATCAAGTTCGCAGCGGTTTTGGAGCGCGCGCGTGCGCTAGGGTTCGACGCGGTCGCGACCGGCCACTACGCACAGCTCGAAGCGGGTCCGGACGGGTTGATCGAGATGCACCGCGCCGTCGACCACGGCAAAGACCAGTCGTACGTGCTCGGCGTGCTGACACAGGAGCAGCTGGCGCACTCGCTGTTCCCGCTGGGCGGTTCCACCAAGGACGCCGTGCGTGCGGAGGCAGATCGGCGTGGCTTGGCCGTGGCTCACAAGCCCGACAGCCACGACATCTGCTTCATCTCCGACGGCGACACAGCAGGCTGGCTCCGCGACAAGCTCGGTGCCGGAACCGGTGAGATCGTCGACACCTCGGGGGAGGTGCTCGGCAGCCACGAGGGAGCGTTCGGCTTTACGATCGGCCAGCGCCGCGGCTTGCGTATCGGCACGCCGGCGCCGGACGGCAAGCCGCGCTACGTCCTCGACATCGAGCCGGTGTCGGGGCGGGTGACGGTTGGCTCGCGCGACGACCTCGCCGTCGACCACCTGACCGCGATCAAGCCGCGCTGGTGCGGCTCCGTTCCGGCCGGCGAGCTTGCCTGCACGGTGCAGCTGCGCGCCCACGGTGAGGAGCACCGCGCGGTGGCGCAAGTGGTGGGCAGCGAGGTCGAGATCGCCCTGGTCGACGCTGCCAGCGGGATCGCGCCCGGCCAGGCCGCGGTCATCTACTCCGGCACACGCGTCGTCGGTAGCGCCACCATCGCGACGACGCATCGGCTGACCACCGTCTGACGCTGCAGTCTGCGGGGACACCCCGCCCACTAAAGTCGCGACGTGACCAACCACGCCACCGGTCTCGGGTCGATGCCGGGCGAGGACATCGCCGAGAGCATGCGAATCGTGCTCGGTGAGGTCGGGGCTCTCCCCTACGTCCCGGAGCTGCCGGCGCGCGGAGTGACCGCGACGATGACCGGGCGCACGCTCGCTCTGGTGACGGAACTGGGCGTCGACCTGCAGCCGGCGGGGTGGCGGCTCACGGATGCGGCGGGGCTCGACCACCGTCGGGCGGCGTCCCTGCTCGCGCAGGATCTCGACACGGTGGAGGAGCTGAGCGCCGGGGGCGATGGCCCGTTCAAGGTGCAGGTCGCCGGACCGTGGACCTTGGCCGCCACGGTCGAGCGGCCCCGCGGCGACAAGGTGCTCGCGGATCACGGTGCCCGGAGAGACCTGGCACAGGCGCTGGCCCAAGGGGTGCAGGACCACGTCGGCGATGTGCGCCGGCGTACCGGCAGCGAGACGATCTTCGTCCAGGTCGACGAGCCGGCACTGCCCGCGGTTCTCGCAGGCAGGATCCCTACGGCCAGCGGCTTCGGTCGGCACCGCACGGTCACGCCTGCAGACGCGGCTGCTGCTCTCGCGTGGGTGGTGGATGCGGTGATCGCCGCCGGCGCGGTCCCCGTCGTGCACTGCTGCGCCGAGGGGCTGCCGTGGGCCGTGCTCAGCGAGACCCGGGTGCAGGCAGTGTCGTTCGACGTCTCCACGATCAGCCGCGGCGAGTACGACGACGTCGCCGAGTGGGTCGAGTCCGGGCGGCAGGTGTGGCCCGGAGTGGTTCCGACGACCGAACAGGAGCGCTGGCCGACCGACGCCGACCTGACCAGGCAGCTGCTGGCATGGTGGGGCCGACTCGGCTACAGCGACGTGGAGACGCTGCCGCCGACCACGGTGACCCCGGCCTGTGGCCTCGCCGGTGCGTCGCCCGCGTGGGCTCGCCAGTCGCTCCGGCTGGCCACCACCGTGGCCCAGAACCTGTCGGTGGAGCAGGGCAAGATAGACGCATGACGTCCGAGGTCGCAGCCGCTCCTACCGAAGCCAAGGAGCGCCATGCCGAGCTGGCGGAGGTCGTGGAGGGCCACCGGCTGCGCTACCACACCCTCGACGCGCCGACGATCAGTGACGCCGAGTACGACGCGCTGATCGGTGAGCTCAACACGCTCGAAGATGACTATCCTGAGCTGCGCACCCCCGACTCGCCGACGCAGAAGGTCGGCGGTGACGTGTCCACGCTCTTCACGCCGGTCGAGCATGCTGAGCGGATGATGAGCCTCGACAACGGCTTCTCCGCCGACGACCTGGCGTCCTGGGCGGCCCGGCTGGAGCGCGACGGCGCCGCCGAGGCCGACTTCCTGGTCGAGCTGAAGGTCGACGGCGTAGCGATCAATTTGACCTACGAGAACGGTCGTCTGGTGCGCGGCGCCACCCGTGGTGACGGTCGAGTGGGCGAAGACGTCACACCCAACGTGCGCACGATCACGGGCGTCCCGGCCCAGCTGTCAGGGAGCGCCACCTTCCCGGTGCCCGAGCTGGTGGAGGTGCGCGGCGAGGTCTTCTTCCCCGTTGAGGCGTTCGAGAAGCTCAACGCGTCTCTGGTCGAGGCCGGCAAGCCGCCGTACTCCAACCCGCGCAACTCTGCGGCCGGGTCGCTGCGGCAGAAGGACCCCAAGATCACGAAGACACGTCCGCTGCGGGTTGTCTGCCACGGACTCGGCAAGCGCACCGGCTTCGAGCCTACGCGCCAGTCGCAGGCCTATGACGCGCTCGCCGAGTGGGGCCTTCCGACCAGCGCTCAGGCGAAGGTCGTCAAGGGGCTGAGCGCCGTCCAGGACTTCATCGACTACTACGGCGAGCACCGCCACGACGTCACCCACGAGATCGACGGTGTGGTCGTGAAGGTCGACCAGGTCTCGCTGCAGCGCCGGCTCGGCTCGACGTCACGGGCGCCGCGCTGGGCGATCGCCTTCAAGTACCCGCCCGAAGAAGTCACGACCAAGCTCCACGAGATCACCGTCAACGTCGGCCGCACCGGTCGGGTGACGCCGTACGGCCGGATGGAGCCCGTCCGAGTCGCCGGGTCCACGGTCGAGTTCGCGACTCTGCACAATGCGTCGGAGGTCAAGCGCAAGGGGGTCTGGGTCAAGGACACGGTAGTTCTCCGCAAGGCTGGTGACGTGATCCCCGAGATCGTGGGGCCGGTGATCGACCTACGCCCTGACGACGCCTACGAGTTCGAGATGCCCACGCATTGTCCCGAGTGCGGCACGACTCTTGCGCCCTCGCGAGAAGGCGATGCCGACATCCGGTGTCCCAACTCGCGGTCCTGCCCCGCCCAGCTGCGCGAGCGTGTCTTCCATGTTGCCGGTCGGGGGGCTTTCGACATCGAGGTCCTCGGCTACGAGGCGGCGGTTGCCCTGCTCGAGGCGGGTGTGATCCGCGACGAGGGTGACCTCTTCTCACTCGACGAGGCAACGCTGCTGCGCGTGCCGCTCTTCACTCGGGCACCCAAGAAGGGTGAAGGCGACGAGCCCGTGCTGTCGGCCAACGGCAGGCGGCTCCTCGACAACCTCGACCGAGCCAAGCAGCAACCGCTGTGGCGGGTCATGGTCGGCCTGTCGATCCGGCACGTCGGTCCTACCGCCGCCCGGGCGCTTGCCGACTCGTTCGGCTCCCTGGCGGAGATCGAGCAGCAGGCAAAGGACAACAACGTCGAGAAGCTGGCGGCCGCTGACGGTGTCGGCGGCACGATCGCAGAGTCGATCGTCGAGTGGTTCGGCGTCGACTGGCACCAGGAGGTGGTGCGCAAGTGGCGGGCGGCGGGCGTCACCA
>JAABUR0100001688.1_pt1 | contig 38092 bp, 48 predicted proteins | sample 5560091 | NCBI WGS metagenome assembly JAABUR01 (sample SAMN10711879, study PRJNA513375) | rock metagenome | isolation source: Antarctica rocks | place: Antarctica: Victoria Land, University Valley sud | reverse complement strand
TGCTTGAGCCTGGCGTGATGGAATTGCGGACTTCCCACGTTGCTCTCAGGTCATCTAGCGAAAGTTTGCGATCACGGTTCCATAAACAATTTAGGCGTTCGTTAGTTGTGGAAAGATGAGGTACAAGAGTGTCTCAGCTTCATTGGGGAGGCAGCGCTAAGTATCGCTTACAAAATTAACCAGCTCCCGCTCAGAAGCCAAAAGAATTCCCAAAATCAACGACAATCCTCACAAACAGTCTCAATCACATATTTTAACTGCACCATGGCCCCAACAATTATGAAAAAGCGCAAGCTAGAAGACGGCATGAAAGGCCGTACCTCTCATACGTCCAAAAAGCCCCGCCGAAGGCAATCCCACTACTCAAGCCCCTCCCCCTCCGCCGACGAATTTGCGCCTGTCGACCTTGCCGACTCAGGGCCGGAGTCAGACGCCGGGTCAGACGCCCAACCACCCAGTCTACCCTCGAAAGACCTCCCCACAGCATCGCCCCCCACCTCCGATTCAGAAATCTCCCCCTCCGACTCCGACAACTCCTCCGCCTCATCAAAAAACCCAAATCTAACACCACTTAAAAAACGCAAACGCAACGACCCAACCGCCTTCTCCGCCTCCATCTCCGCGATCCTAAGTTCCAAACTCTCAACCTCCAAACGCACCGACCCCGTCCTCGCCCGCAGCACCACTGCCCACCAAGCCTCGCACTCCATTTCCGAACAACGCCTAGAAACAAAAGCGCGACGGCAATTGCTAGCGGACAAGAAAATCGCATTGGAGAAAGGGCGCGTGCGGGACGTGCTTTTGGGCACTGGTGCTGCCAGTACTGGGAAAGGGCCAGGAGCGGGGGAGCTGCAAGAGCAGGAGAAGCGGCTGAGGAAAACGGCGCAGAGGGGGGTGGTGAAGTTGTTTAATGCGGTTCGGCAGGCGCAGGTGAGGGGGGAGGAGGCGGCGAGGAACGCGAAGACGGGTGGGAGGGGGAGGAGGGAGGAGAAGGTGAATGAGATGAGTAGGGAGGGGTTTTTGGAGTTGGTTGCTAGGGGTGGAGGTGGGGTTGGGGGGAAGGGGATGGCGAAGGGGGTTGAAGAGGCTTGAGGCGTGGGTGGGTAGGTAGGGGTCTATCGTGTGTCTGTGAATGGCATTCATAGGTTTTGACCTGGCCATGGCAAGGTAGTGAGCGCAAAAGAAGGAGTCGCACATTATGTATAGCGGTGCGCAAAAACCTAGAAAGATTTTTATGTGAAAATTGGGGAGAATCACTCCAAACGTTGGCTCATTATCTGCGAAGAATCGTAAAATATTAATAGACCAATCTTGTGAGGTACATGTCATAAGTCTATACAAAGCATTGCAAAATCATTACATGACATGCAGATCGTTTACAAGACGCCACGAGATTGACAATACAGAAATTTTCAAACAAACTTTCAAAGTGATTTTCCCCCAATTTTCGCCTTGGAGAAAAAAATCTACCTAGGATTGTTTGCGCACCGCGATATCTGCTTTTGTCACAGTCACTCCCTTTCAAACCTGGAGACGCTGAGCTGAGATTATCCTTGCAGTAGCTCGTGTGCAATGCCACCTGGATACTCCGTACTAAGATATGTCATTGAACGAGCGATGATCAGATCGGTGCATTGTACTGTTTGTACATATCAGACAACGAACTAACAACTATAGAAGAGAACACTAGTTCCCAACATTCCAAAAACCCATAAGTCTTTTTCGTCAAAATCAGTCCCTTATATCGCGAGTTTCCACCAGCGTCCTTCTTCTCCCCCCTGAACATATCTGCGTAGAAAAATAAATGATCTCTTGACTGATGAGTCTCAAGATAACCAAAACAACGCCGAAAAAACTTGCCGCTTGATCGTGACGGGCACAGAAAACGCAAACCCATCCCCAGGTTTGGACTGAGAACCTCATGTAACATTCCTCCTCTCGCCCCACATACCAGTCGTGCACGTCTTGCAGCTTGACATTAATCACGCCTTCGTAAAACTGCTACCGCTGGAAAGTTGCCGGCTGATTCTTACGAGCTTCTCATCAGGGAAAGAAGCTCTTGCGGGGATTTGCCAGCGTGCGTGACAGCAGGTAAAGTTTTCTGAACCGAGTCCAGTCTCGTGATGAGACGAAAGGTATAATATATTTGCAATCGAATGCCTTCTGGTAACATGGATATGCTTTGGCGCTGTGGTCTGAGGCCGATCCAAGATGGATACAGATATTCCAATTGAATTTCGATCTGTTGATACAAAATTGTATATGGCGAATGAGAAAGTAAGATAGCTGCAGGCGCCCATGTCCGCCAAATCTGCTTATGGTGCTCCGGGTCCGTATCCAGAAAGGTCAACCAGCTAAGTCTCCGATCTGCTGTTGGCCTCTTTCTGCTTGCATTGGCACAGAGGTGGTGGAGGTGGTGGATCTTTGTATCTTACGAGCAGGTCATGTATTTTGGCTGCATTTTGCTGAAATTGGCTCCAGTCCATCGAATCATATGGCAGCCTAGGTGGTTCAGCATGAGCTAGAGGCTCCATAGCATTGACGTTATTCCCAACATTCGAAGGATCTGCACCATAGCGAAGCAAAGTCTCCGTGAAATTCACGTGGCCCCAACGTATGGTCCAAAATAGAGGTTCGTACCCCATACGATCAACAGAACTAGGCTTTGCGCCATGTTGGAGGAGTGATTCGAGTATTTCATAAGTGTGCCTTGAAGGTTCATTACAATAGTCTATCGTCGAAAATGATAGTGCAGCTAGTCCCCGAATGAGTGTATTTGCATCAGCTCCGGAGCACAAGAGTTTCCGCACAATTACGACTGATGGAATGGCCTTCCCGTTATCGTAGTCGTATGGGTCGGACAGTATATTTCCAAGAGGAGTCAAATCATGATAAATAAGATCTACACAAGAGCCCTTTGAAATGATCAAGTCTAACATCTCTAGTGACTCCGAGGATGAGCTAGCCGATAGGGGACTTGTATAATACTCGGATGCGGCCCACAGCACGGAACGCTGTGTTTGAGGGCAGACCAGTGGAGCACCTTCGAGAATCTTGCGCTTTACGTAATAGGAGAGACCATAACATGTTGCAAGAAACAAGAGATCAAACGCCCTGAGTGAGGAGCTTGTGGGCAATGCTAAACATCGAAGTACAGCAATCGTTTCGGCTAGCCACTTGTCGGAGCCGTCCATGCAGATCTGCCACAAATTAAGGCCGTCAGGTCGAAGTCGCGTATGTGGCACTGTATGAACGCAATTCTTCCAAATGTACAGTGCCCGCCCCTGCGTACGAAGTCGCATGTCAAAGCTGTCGGGAAACCATCCTTCGCGCTCTACGAGTAAAAGGTCGAGAAGCTCTGTCTGGTCGGTCTTTGTACATTGCTCCAGCTGCCGAGCGTAGTAGAATAAGTCATTAATGATAGTCCTATAAGATAAAGCTTGTTTGAACTCCATTTGCGTAATTGCCTTGACACAGAACATGAGAATGTAGCTCCATCCGTTTTCTATTGAACAACGCTCTGAATCTTTAAATATAGACTTGATGTTTCCTGAGCTCTCCAGATACGATTTCACTGTCTGGTGCAGAAACTGTACAGTGTAGACTTTATCGTTCTCGTCGTGAGAAATAAAGACCTCGTCATTGATCAAATCGTATATGTGTTCATACTGTTTCTCGATCGGTCCATTGTTGCTCGTCTCTTCGTCGTCCGTCTCCTCGTCGTCCGTCTCTTCGTCGTCCGTCTCTTCGTAGATTTCAAGCAATCCACCACAGCGGCTGCTTAATCTCTGCCGCATACGATGAGTAGACGTTGTTTCTACAACAATGCCTGGCAAAGCTAAATCGGTAATGGCCATTAACGACGGTAGTGAAACTGATTTCCGACTACACAGCAGTATCTGAGACATGATGTACATCTCAAACACGTGCTCTGGTTTCCTTTTCTCAAGTATTCTCGTGTACAATGCATCAAGCTCCGTTGGGATCGACTCTAAACGTTGACGAAGTTGCGAAATGCTACTTCCATCGATTATACCTTCAACCAACTCTTGAACAACTAGTTTGACCCATATGAAAACACCTTTTGCTCGTTTTGTGACTTCGTTCGATAGAGCTTTGACTTGTGTCTGGTCGTCCTCAGTTACAATCGATACACCGAGAGCGGACTCTACATGATCACCAACATATTGTTCGATATCGCTATGAGTATATTCGTGAATGGCGAACCCAGGAGATTTGTGGAATGCACCCGGGAAAACTGATTCTTGCCTACTAGCAAGGCATAACTTTATGCGAACTGTTGTTGAGTTCTCCACATTTGAAAGACACTTAAGAATTTCGACCAATTCTATATGGCTACCATGGTGTTCATCGAGAGCGTCGATGAAGAAGAGAACATTGATTGGAATTTTGTCTTGTTGTACAATAGCCATCAGAGCTTCCTTCAGGACTTTCGGGGCACACAGTCTGCGAGCACCGCCGGGCTCTATATCGTCTTCTAGAATTTTGTGGGCATTCTGTATGCTTTCAAGATCCCAGCTGATCCGCCCGGGCTCTTGGTCGTCAAATGTATATGATTTTAAGGAGATCTCCGGAAGTATAGATCTTAAGCTACTAGATATCACGAGCTCGATCAAGTCCTCATAGTGACACAAAAGCTGATAGAGAAGCTCCTGAAGAAGGCCATCAACAGTCTTCTGAATTGATGACCCGCGATCACTGAAGAAGAAGGGAATCAAGGTCCACAGGCCCTGATGAGACTTCTGTAGCAGCTCCTGAGTTTTAGGGTGCAATAGCGCATATTTCATCAATGTCGATTTTGCAGAACCAGGCTTGCCATGTATCCAGAAAATTGGTTCTCGCTGCTGAAGCCAGTCCTGGAAAGGAACAGTATCGCTAAAGAGCCATGCGAAAGTGTAACCGTGGTTTTTCTCCACTTGTCTAACTCGTAGCCCTCTTTCTTGGTTCTCCAAATTTCGTATATAGTCTATTCGTCGTCAGCAAACTATTGGAAATGGACAATGGCAGAATTAGATACCCGTTCTCAGCCCTTCGAAGAGTCCATGATCTGTGAAGGATGAAACATCAGTCTTGGAATGAAGCATCTGGTAACGGAGGTAATCAACATTGGCCAAGCATTGTTGTGGCCTATATACATGGGCACCTACACTTCGAGGATTGTTCCGTTATTTCTATGACCCATCGCTTCAGTGCATTAGAAAGGTCTACGTAGCCTGCATCAGCCGATGATGCAAACTTTGATAATTGAGAATGGTTCGCTGCAACATCGGTGACAATTTCGTCAACATCATCAATCATAGAGGAGAAGTGATCTACCACCTTGCGCTCGGTTAGCATTTTTTCCAAATGCTGCATAGACATAAACTCACTTGTACGCCTAAGGTTTTATTCGACTCGCAGAACGAACGGATCGAGATTCGCTTGCTTTGGGATTTACACAGGTCAAGAGTCTCCTTGAAGTGTGTCTGGATTCGATTCAAAGTCTCGGCGTCGTACTTCAGAGCATTAATGATCTGGAGGCTCGGTGACACTCCGCAAAGTCTTATTATGCGAGATATTGTCGCTCCAAGCGCAGCTAAGGAAGACCCTCTGTGGGGCGTTCCAAGAAAGCAGACACCATAAGTTGCTGGTAGTACATCTTTCAAATAAGTTGTGGCCGTTCGAGATTGGTTGAGCGCGTCTTTGACGACGATTCCTCCTAGAGAGTGGGCTACCCACACGACTGGTCTTTGTCGATCCGCAGAGGATATTCTATTGTCAGCTACACTTGATAACAGATTCCTTGCATGCTGGAATACAGTTGTGGTTGAAGGGCCCAAGATGTCAGCATCGTAGCCCCACGTATAGATGCGACAACCTGGTAGAGTATCTGGCAGCAAGTCTAAGGGCCAGAAGACTTTTTTGGAGGCATTGCCATTTTCCACCTCGGGGAGCTCCGTCTGTGCCTGCGAGCTTGCGCCTATTGGCGATGATTGGCTTGGATGGAATAAAGATTTCAGACGATCCCTTCTTCTTTGAGGTGCTGTTGACACCATTGGTTGTGGCAACTCATTTTTTTTGAGTGTCTTAGTCCAAGTATCTCGGTGGTGACCATTCAATCCGTGCACGAAAATGATGCTTGGTGAGTGTTAATGGGACAATAGCGAACCTTGGACTTCGAAACTCACTCTGCAAGGGCTGGGTCATTGCCGTCCGGATTGTACAACAACTCCAAACCCACTGGTTTTCCCATCTTGGAGTCTGGGACGGTTAAACGAAATAACAAATGACCGATCCGCAACGTCGATTCTCAAGACTTGCCCAGCCTCGCGATGCCTCAGCACTGAGGGGCCAAGCGAGGTGTGCATGGCAGGGGAGTTCATGCAGGCTGCGGCCCAATCATCCTCACGAAACAACTATAGTCGATGGAGCTGCATTTTAGATCGAAATGAACCAAAGCCGAATGCTTGATGAGTCTTCAGCCTCTTCCTTTATAATTCAGTCTTCGAACTCACACCAGGATTGGAAAGGCTTTCACTTCGTCACGGCCTAGAGATGCCCGAGTTACATACGCTGAAAATTGAAAATTGGGTAGTAAGCATCCACGAGATTACAGCAAACGTACGGATAGCTTTCAACCGACATACTAACAGAACGTATTAACTCAGCGCCATGAGATCTAAGATCGCCAATATTTTGCGGATAGCCGCGGCGAAACGACATTCTTCGAATTGGGCATATGGGTTAGTGTTCACGTATGAAGAAACATGGAACGGGGGCCCTCAAGGCAAGAATAGTAGCCGAAGTTGGTTCATGCGCGGGACTCGGTATGATGCAGTAGACGAGTACTGAAGCCGTTCTTACTGCTCTGTTGGCGGTGGCGACAAGCTACCGCTGTTTCTTTGACGGTCGGGTTCTTTGAAAGGGAGATCATGGCAAGTGGTCAATTGCAAAGGCACAGTCTAGGAATGAGCGACTCGCATTGATTGTACTAGGTAATGACTGGGTTTGCAGCTAGGAAGGGGATTACGGAAGGAAACTCTATGGCTGTAGGGACAGTGTTGAGGAGATACAGTATAAGGTCCGAAATATTGAATACCACACCGACATGACAAGATCAAGACTCGATTCGTCCCCATGAAGCCTGTGTTCTTGCTAATCTCCGCTTCCTTCCGAGCCATAACCACAAAAAAGCAAACTGACCAAACGATAGACATGACGGTAAAGAATGTGAAGGTCTTGACAGGACCTAGAAATTCCCTTCAAAGCCCTGCGTTTGCTACCAAAGCACCCTCAAGTCCTGCGGCACCCTCTTATTTCCCCTCGGATCCAAGCCCTGCTTATGAGCTTCGGCTAACGATTCATCGCGGAGGGTCGATGTTGACGGTGCGGCCACAGCCGGTTGGACTAATCTCGGTACCCCTCGTTGGGCGAACCTTGGTTTCCCTTCATGGGCATTCTTGTAGTGGCTCTTCAATTTATCTTTCCGAACGAAACCATTACCTCCACTGTATTTGCACCCAATCTCTGGGCATGGGAATCGTTTCGGATTCAAGCAGTGCTTGTTTGAGGTGTGGCGGACGAGATCTTCCCAGCGTGTGAAAGATCTCTTGCAACTGGATGAGTTGCACATGTATTTTCGATCCTGGAGGAAATGATCCCTTTCATGGCATAAATGTATACACAATGGTAAGCGCCCACAAAGTGCATGGCTGGCAAAGGTCTTGACACAACCAGGGACACGACAGGCAGTCGTGTCTCTGTAAAAGTTGCATGAGGGGACAAGATGTCCACCCAAATCAAGACAACTCAAACATTCACAATGACCCTTCGAGCTTGTTGTTGAAGGCTGCATGGATTCCGATATGTCAGTCGACGTATTTTCAAGGTCCGTCGGGTTACAGGACGCAAAAGCTGCTGGTTGCTGTAAATCCCATTGCTCGGACTTGGCCGCTGGGCCCATATCTGACTGATTCGCATCAGGGAGGAATGCTTGAGTGTATGATGCCGTTGTAGCAAGAGCTGGTACAGTTCTCGAACCTGCGCCGTCGGTCAGGTCTCCATCTAGGGTCGTAAAAGACCATTCTCTGTGGGAAGATTGATGATCATATGGTCTTGCCAACCATAAAGGGCCTGGCCGTGGCAGGATTATCTGATCGTCTGTTAAATGCAAACCATACTGCGCGTTGGGACGTAAGCCGGCAATTATCCTACAAATGACAATCGCCCTTCAGTCAGCCAATAAAAAAAAAACCTACCCAACCTCCCCGCCCTGCACCTCATCTGCAAGTGGAGAGTTGAGGAAGGCCTCCCAATCAAAATCGATATCCCCCATAACGGGACTGCGGTGTGGATCCATTGGATCCGAAAAAGGGCGAGAAAGGCGTTCGAGGGCGGCCAATAAGGGCGATTGTAACGTAGTATGTGTGGTGTGCTGGCGGAGCCCCTGCAGGTCCGACGAGGCTGAGAAACGACTTCGAAAAGCGAAACCAATGAAAATGGCAGATTTGGCAGGTCGGCTTTGCGAAAGGGTTTGGAAAAGCAAGTGGGTGATGGGGGGTTTAAGTAGAATTAAGTGGAGGGCGGATGGAAGGAAAAGGGCGGACTTGGGCGATTGACGTCGGGCTGCACCTAGGATGCGGCCATGGAGCCTTACAGGATCAGAAATTCGAATTTGTCCACACCAGAGTTTGGTATGAGAGCAGCCTCACTTGCTGAGATAATTCAAGATTCTATTCGCAGCTTCCGGATTGACGAAATCTGCTTTCAGCACGCCATTGACTCTCACTCGATTCACCTGTCTTTCCTAGAAGACCTCGCGGTAGAATACATGTTCCTAAAGCTAGGGATGAGTTTCAAGGTTTTGTAGCAGATGTAAGCAGTACAGCACAGGCTGTTACTGCAAAAGTCAATAGTGGCGACATGGGTCGGCACGGCTTCAACATACTATTCAAGTGAGCAAGTACGACTGGATTTGGTCGAAATTCTTTTGTAGCTCAACTACATACACGCGAGTGCTGGCTCTCTTTGACCCACATTCTATCACAATTACTCGTAGCCCATTTGGTCCTCTCATTTGCCCGTTTTTCCTGTGGGTATGTTGAATAATACTGCTGGTTTTCCGTCCTGGAATGCCTTATCGACTCTGAAATAACCCTTTCGCTCAAACTGAATGATGTCGTCCACTTTGAGCGCCGCCACATTGCAATCCGCCCATGCTTCTGTCCGAAACTCGGTGTGCTCATTTAGAAAGTCGTCTACATTGTCATCTTCTTCGATCTTATCCTTCGTAATCAGGTAATCAAAATCGACCAGCTCAACCGGAACAAGCTCTTGTAATTCGATGGCCAACCAGGTGATCTTTTGTTTCGTCGTCTTGACGTCACCATCTAGGTTGAGTTCCAGGTCCAAGGCCGTCACCTGTTTACGGCCGAGACAATTAAGAGAATGTGAGACTTTGCGTACGAAGGCGTTACCCCAGTTCATAAGAGTAATCTCTTCACCCTCGGTAAAAGCCTGGGCATCGACTTGATCAACGAGTATTGTGTGGCCATATGCGACTGTCTTCATGCCGAGCTCAGGGTTTTTGCCATGCTTAGGCTTTATCAAGGTATGCGGTAGTACGTCATTGCCACTCACTGTAGCTTTGACTGCATTCTCTTTTGTGATGGCAGTATGCCTGGGTGCGACTGGATCGATGTATTTCTTGTTTGTTGCCCAGAAAAGCGTCCAGTCTAAATTAACAATGTTTCTGCTTGGGCCTTGCTTAAGGATGAACTCTCTTAATGCATCAATGGTCATTCCTCGCCGTCGGATACCGCGGATTGTTGGGAATCTTGGATCATCCCAACCCCAGACAATACCTTGTTCGACGAATTTGGTAAGTTTACGCTTAGATAGCAGAGTACGGATGAAGTTCATGCGGGCAAAATCCCAGATATGGACTTTGCGAAGGTTTAGAGCATCCAGCATCCATTGGTACTGTGGATTTCGGTCTCGGTACTCAATCGTCCTCAAGGCATGAGTAACACCTTCCATCGAGTCGACAATTGGGCAGCAGAAGTCATAGGTAGGATAAATTTTCCATTTGTCACCTGTACGGTGGTGCGGCTGGGGATTGCAACGGTATATCACTGGATCACGCATTGCCTTGTTTGGATTGTCAACGGACATTTTGGCTCTGATGCACCACTTCACACCATCTTCTGTGCCCTTTTCCATCTCTTTGAAATGTGATAGATTCTCATCAACGGTGGCATCCCGGCACTTGCTAGCGATTCCGTTCATTCTCTCGTCCCTCATAGTCGTTTGTTCGGTATTGTCGGCATATGCTTTTGCTTCCTTGATCATTCTGATACAGTATTGATAGAGTTCTTCAAAGTAATCACTTGTGTAACTAGTCATGTCAGGACGAATCCCCATCAGCGCGAGGTCCTCAACTATGGCATCCTGGAACTCTTCCTTTTCCTTGGACGGATTCGTATCATCGAATCGACAGATCAGGGTTCCTTTATATTTCTCGTGAGCAAAGTAATCATTGAGTAAAGCTGCTTTTGCGTGACCAATATGTAGGTAACCCCTTTTCCCGTGTTAGCAAATCATGACTGTAAATCTCAATACGTGATTCTTACGATGGTTCGGGGGGGAATCGGGTGACGACGCCTTTCTCAGTATCTGGTAGAGCAATGTCAAAGCTTCCGCCTTCCTTGCTCTTCGCTGCCTTCTTCTCTTGTGCCTCAGCATTCATTGCTTGAAGCGCGCTGGCCATCCAATAATTGGTCTCATCGATGAACTTGAACCATCGGCTGACATTAAGCATGCTACCTTTCTTCACAGCCGCGTAGGCGATCTTATTGCCTCTGATAGCACCCCATACGGCAATGTCTGCAATCGTAAGAGTGTACCCCACAATATACGAGCGGAGCGTCAGATGTGAGTCTAGCTCAAGCAATGGCCCTTCGATGGACTTGAAGTCAGTGGGGCAAAAATTAACAATCCGGCCTAACCATTCTTTGACCTGGGTTGTCATCAGCTCTCTCTACCCGAGGAGTTGAGAGCAAAGTCGCCTACGAGGGCTTCATGTTTTCCTTGAAGTGAAGGATATGCAGCAGTGAGCCCACTAATAGCTTTGTCGAACCCATATAAGGGGGTGTTATCTTTAACCAAAAGCTCAACGGATGCTCCGTCTTTTGATTTGAGAGTCTCAGCTTCCTGAAATTTAATATCAATTGAGGCATTTGGATCAGACTCGTTCACGTAGCTGGCAACAAGCAGTACTGGGACAGTCGTTGCTTGGTTTGCTTTTGAGGCAATACAGAGAGCCGACATGACTGGAGAATCAATCCTTTCGGAGAGATGATTTTGCAAACAGTCTTGATTTAAAGTTGTAAAATAGTTGGTGTGTCATGTTTACGCCAATCGCTCCAGTATGAGAGTCACTAGAATAATTGCTTAGTCATGGCTTGGATTGCTACCTTATTGGTGAACGATGAGTGATACCAAATACCCTTGATCCATTTCAGCTTTCTCATCGATTATGGCGTCCACGATATCTATCCCTAGGCTCTGCGTACAGGCGCATCGATCATCGCTTCATCCCACTTTCTATCTATCTGCCCTACGGAGTTCCGTGTCGCCCGTGATAAAACGACACGCATCGGGTTCCAGCAAGAGCGACTCAAGGTCGAAAGACCCAACAAAGAAGAAACGCAAAGCTAGAGCTAGTTTCTTACAATATGATATAAAAGCTGCTGAGCAGTTTTCACTATGCGATGCCATGCGGTGCGAGACCCGGCTTCGGAACACCTTTAGGATCTGCTGACAATGCTTCGCCTAGATATATTCGCGCTTTTGAAGTTGGCCGATCTGGAAGCTCTCCCAAATATGACCTGGCCGTGAAGCTTCGTACACTAAAGAACGGGCCTGCAGTACGGAATCGTCTTCAGCTGCCGCACCCAGTCAAGTCTGGCCTCCGAATATGTGTGATCTGCCCTCCAGATAGCCCCATAGCCGCCGCAGCTCTCAAAGCAGGGGCGGTCATGGTAGGCGAAGAAAATGTCTTTGAGGCTGTGAAGGAAGGTCGGATAAATTTTGATCGGTGCCTGTGCCATACGGACAGTACACAAAAGTTGAATAAGTCGGGCGTGGGGAAAATACTGGGACCCAGGGGGCTGATGCCAAGTGCAAAGTTTGGAACAGTGGTCAAGGATGTTCGCACAAGCGTGCGAAGCTTAGCTGGAGGTAGCGAATACAGAGAAAAGCTTGGGGTTATCCGAATGGCTGTGGGGCAATTGGGGTTCTCACCTGAGGAGATGCAAAGCAATATCAAGGCTTTTATGGCCGAGGTGAAGAATGATATTGCTAGGCTAAGTGATAAGATTGGTAAGGAGATACATGAGGTTGTAAGTGGTATCTGCAGAAGCTTTCTTTCTATATTCGCCGCTGAAAGCAATCAGGTCTTGAGCTCCACCCATGCTCCAGGTTTCAGTCTCAATGGAGACTTTAGGAGCCCATCGTCGCCGCCAACGCGCGATTTGACCGTACTGTAAATCATAATCAAGACCCATAAGCACAGTTCGTTCTTGGCTTGGAGTGCCGATGATGTTTTCATAAAATCCTCATGGCAGGCACGCCAATGGTTTTCTACACGACTCTACTGAAATTATAACCTCGTCTCTCTTATGACTTTCATAGCCTCTACAGGCTCGCCCATATCCCTATAGATGGCTAAGATTTTCATCAAATGGTCTTTGTCCTTCTCACTTGTTTTGTTTACCTGCTTCAGCGCGCTGCTCAAGTCTAACAATACCGTTTGTTTCAATCTCAAGACCCGCTCTTCCTGTTTTGCTAGGAATGGATGACCAGAACCGATCCTCGCCATTAATCGCTTGATATATGAATACTGCTGCGTATGCCGACGTAAGCGCGCAATTGACATGCCACCAGACTCTCTATCGTCACTATCCTCGTCGCTGTCGCTAGGCTCGGGGTCCATTGTATCCGGCGCATCGCCAGTCTGGATTTGCCTGTCAGACACTACCATCAACCTTCCCTCCAGCTCCTCTAGCCTCTGGTCGACTTCCAACAACGTCCTGCCAACCTGCACATCTTCCCTGATCCTTTTCCTTTCCTCCAACAACCCCACAACCTCATGTTTCCTCCCCTCAATCTCGCCTTTCAAGCCCTCAACGTCTCTCTTAACTCCAAGTAGCCCCAATCTGACTTCCTCAACCTTCTCCTCCCCGCCATGTAAACTACTGCCTAGAGACAGGAAGTCCTGATAGTTTTCATTGACGAGATCTAGAAGTTCTTTGTTGAGCTCTTGGCTACGTGTCCGAAGCTCGGTCCGAAGATCTTCAAGGGTTTGATGGCGGTTGCGGAGACTCGAGAGGAAGGTAGTAGGGTCGAAGTCTGGGGTTAAGAAAGAGGCGCGGGTAAGGGGTTTCGGGTAGGGGAGGTTGTCCTCGTCGGAGCCTGAGGAGTCGGAGCCTCCGAACTGAGCAATTGGTTAGTGGCTAGAAGAAATATGCATTTCTGAGCTTACGTAGAATCTGTTCGTCATGAGTGCTTGTTGTTGGTTGGTGAATGAGCTGGGTCCATTATTCTGTGTTTGCAGCCTTGCCTGCGGGAACTTTCTATCACCACAAGCTCATCATCCACCATGCAACGGTCTTGATAGACATTGCACGCCACCCATTATCTACAGCCAAATCACAAGAATCGATTACTTTCTATCTGGAACCAGACTTCACCATACGGAGTACACCTCAGCATGGCTTCTCCTCCCTACCGCTCCCCTGCAACATCCCCCCCCTACCCCCACCACATCCCCCTCCCAAACCCAAAGAAACGCCCATCCCTCTCACTAAGCTCCCATCCACCACCCAGCAAACGGCGCAAACCTTCCTCTCTCGCTGCCTCTACACCTAATAGCTCGCATCCCCTTCGCCAAACCTCATTTCCACCGGAAGGCTCCGCTATCGACAATGGCGCTCGAAGTCCAAGCGTTGAGAGCGATGTCACCGGTGTCACTGGCGTGACTGGGGACAGGAGTGTGAGTGTTGTGACGGCTGGCAGAGCGGCTAAGGGGAAAGGGAAGAGGAAGAGAGGCGATGATGGGGAGAGTGTGAAGATGGGGAAAGATGGGAAGGGTACGGAGCTTGCTACTGATGAGGCGGCAGAGGAGGAGGAAGAGGAGGAGGAAGGAGATGAGGGCGTGGAGGGCGAGGAGAAGGTAGATAAGGAGCAGGAGCGGAGAAACTTGGCGTACGTATCTCCCCACTCCTCCAACTGAACAGCGATAGCCTACCATACTATGCACGAAGTGACGTACTAACCCCTCCAGCGTCCTCGTCGAAGCCTTCAACTCCGACCAAGCCGACCGCTACGACCTCTTCCGCCGCGTAAAACTCAAGAAAGAAACCGTCCGCAAAATCGTCAACCAAACCCTCTCCCAATCCGTTCCCCCAAGCGTCATCACGAGCATCAACGCCTACACCAAGATCTTCATCGGGAATCTCATCGAGCGCGCCAGGGATGTGCAGGAGCAATATGCTGCCGCTCTCCCATCGCCTCCAGACGAGTCAGTGCCTTCGCAGTTAAAGGCGCCAGCAGATATGAACCCCTTTCGACAACCCGACCCCTCCCCTACCGACATTGACACCAACCCCTTCGCCCAGCTAAAAGAGTACGCCTTCCCTGAATCGCCCCTTCAACCCTCCCAGCCCGACGAAAGCCCCAAGAATCGCAGGATAAAGAAAAACCAAGATGACCTAGGCCCGCTCCTGCCCGACCATCTCCGGGAAGCGCTGAGGAGGTATAAAAGAGCGGGAGAGGGGGGAGGCGTGGGAATGGGTGCGCAGAGTTTGGTGGGGATGGGGATGCCGGGGGTGGGAAGTGCCAGGGTGGGGGGAAGGAGGTTGTTTAAGTAGGGTTGTCTTGGTGTGAAGGGAGAGGAGGAGCGGGTTTTAAAGGGGTGATGGGAGATGGGAGATGGGAGATGGTGTTGCTGGTTTTCTAGCCGTGGCTTGGAGAAGTCGCATCCTTAGCTTGGAGGAGCGATTGGGGTTTTAGGACTGCCATGTGTGTCGCGACTTGGCGTCGATGCATTCAGACGGTTGTGATGACTGAACACTCGAAAGGAAACAAAGCTCCTTTTGATTGAGCGCTAACCGCCCGGATTGATGCATATGTATCATATCATACAATAGCCCTCCCTTTACCCCTCTGAAACCACATTTCCCCCTCACCATATCCCGACCTGCACCTCACTCCCTCCCAAACCTCCGATCGAAAAACTTCAGCACCCCCATTACACTCGCCGCCTCGACCTCAAACGCCGTCAGCCCTTCCACACTCCTCTCCTCCCTTCCCAATTGCCCGCTCACACTGGCGCTCCCTCCCGGGATGGTTTTTAGCTCCGGTATCCACGCCCCTAGTTCTTGGGATGCCTGGTCGAACGCGGGGTGGCGGGAGAGGGTTCGGTACGCGTCGGCGCAGGAGAGGGTGGGGCCGGTAATTGCTTGCGTTGTAGGCGCAGCAGTGGGGTTGGAGGGGAAATTTGAGGGGCCAGCGTGGGATGAGGTGGGGTTTTCAAGGGTAAAGTTTGTGGAGGGTGGGAGTTGGGAGGTGGGGAGGGGGCGTGTAGCGGCAAGGGATTTGCAGAAGAGCGTGCTCGAGGAGGAAGACTGGCATTGGGCACAGGTGCCGGGGCCGTTGATGCAGGTATTTGATGTTAAATTCGTGGAGGATGGCTGGGAGAATGCGGGCTGGGTCTTCTGGTAAGGATCTTGCTTGTTGGCGGCGTCGGCGGCCATCTCAGCGCAGATGCAGGGGGTACCGTCTGTGCAGAAACCGCAGGAATCATCTGGCATGGCTGGCGCGGGCATTGATGAGGTGGATGTAGTGGTTGTAAGGGTAGAAGGCTGGGGTGCGGAAATTTGAGTAGTAAAATCGATCTCTGTGGCTTCGGTCTCGGTCTCTGTGCTCGTAGTATAGCGAGAACGTTTGCTGTCGGTAGTGGAGAAAGGAGAATGAGAACGTTTGTAGGAGGTGGAGGACACGTCCGGGAGAATGTTACTCATTTCCAAGGCTTGAGCGATGCATTCGCAATGGGAGTCTTTGGTGCATTTGCCGCATGACATGGCAGCTAGGACTTCCATGCATTCACAGCGAGTGTCTTTGCTGCATTTTCCGCAGCCCATGGGTACGTCTTTTGAGAAGGGCTCCGGTGGTTGTAGGCTGTCTTGGGTTCCCGACGCGTTGATCCGAGTGTAGTCCTTGGTTGTACGAGGTGGCAGCGGTACAGCATCGGTGCTGCTAGTCTGGGGGCTTCTCAAGAGATGTAGTTCGTTTTCGGCATTCTTCCGTAACTGTTGTTCTTTGCTAAAATCTAATTCGAGTTTCTGATACCTCTCACGCCATGAGACCAGTAGATGGTTGTAGTTTTCCACGTCAGCTTCAAGCTGATTTATGCGGCTTCGTAATTCCTCCTGCTCTTTCTCATCCTCTTCTTCCATCTGCTTCATCTGCTCCTCCAGTTCTCCTACTCTCGCAGCTCTCCTCTCCCTGAACGCTCGCTGTGCCGCTCTGTTCTGAGCCTTCCGCTTTGTCGGAGGAGTATCGGCAGCAGGCTTGCGTCCAGGTTTCGGACGAGGTGGGATGATCCATTCTTTGTTCGTGAAGATTGACGGTGTTGGCAGGGCGCCTGGCATTGGTGCCAGAGGCTTATGCATTGTGGACGAGGCCGCTGGAACTAGAGTTTGCGGAGATGCGGCGGACATGGGCGATGAGGTGCTCGAGGCTGACATGTTTGCCAATTTGCTGGTGTCACTTTATCATGTCGATACAACAACTCTGAAACATGAACAATTATCTTTTACAGGAATCAGGGCGATGATGAGGCGTGGTTGAAGAGTGGTGCCTGTGTGTGGGTGCAATATGGACAATCTGATAAGATTGTAAGGACTATTCCTAGCGTCAAAACCTTAAACGGAGTTGCTGGAACCCCTAGACTGTCTGTCCCTGGGACCAATTATACTCGAGTACTTCCTAAATCTTTCCAAACGAGTCATCTACTCGTACACCACTCCTTCAAGTGTGACTTAAGAGTGCCTACTGAGGTACATTGGGGTCAGGTATAGTTCGTAGGTGGAGGCACAATTGATTGACGGCGCGCTTGAATTTTCTAAATTTTTACACAGCTGCGTTTCGACCAATCTCTTCTCTAGACTCGTCTTTTTCGTACTCTACATGGCCATGGCTTCGCTGTTACCATCACACGAGGGTCTGCTGCCATACTGGCTCCTCCTTGTACTCCGCGCTTTTCCCTCCTGATAAACCGTCGACTGACACCTTTCTCAGATATCTTCGCTGTCAGTCTTCAACACAATGCAATGCTACCGCACCAGATCGCACGCTCTCCGCACCTACTCCGGCCCGGCTTCAGCTGCCCAGATTACCGATTTCGGCGCTCGGATGTTTGGCACCTGGACGTTTCTCTCCTGCGTGATCCGGCTATATGCAGCTTACAAGATCAACGTAAGGGAGGTATATGTGCTAGCGATTTGGACGTACGTTATTGCATTAGGTCATTTTGGGGCCGAGTGGTTGGTGTACAAAACCATGATAGCTGGGAAAGGGTTACTGCCTGTGGCGTTGGTGCCAGTGATTAGTCTGACTTGGATGCTTATCCAGTGGGACTTTTATGCTAAGTAGTGGGCCAAGCTGCGAGGATATTTTGTTGGCAGCGCAATTTTTTGTTGTGTGCATGATAGTTTTCTGGTCGTTCACAACAGCGGCTGCTTGGTCAAATTCTGCTCCTGAGTTAACTTAACATGATCGAACATACTATGTATGCTGTAATTATTTGTATAACCTTTAACAGATGTACGCTACGGCGTTGCCAAATTGTTTGGAAAAGACTGTCTCTCAGGCTCGCATAGTCACACATTTTCCCATGACCCCAGCGGTAGCCCTCAATTGGTGAAGCATCTCTATATTATTCGGAATCGAAGTTTGAGAGCCCTGAGCCCACCCCAATCGTTGCAGAAACATTTAGCCAGCCAGGGCGAGAAAATAGAAAATCACCGAACGGCAATGTCACTCTCCGCTCCGTGGAATCTACGGCAATACAAAAGGCAGATCGAGGCCCATCAGATGAACCAGTGGACGGCCGAATCGGTCACAACAAAGACCAGATTTTAGGCAAGCACGTGGGCATCATCAGCTCGTCTGACTGGGACCGGTGCTCGTTTGCTTGAACAGGTGCAACAGAGCTTTGATAGTCAAAACGCTTCTGTCCGGGTTTTCTGAGGGAGGACTTACGATGGTTCATGATCGCAAGCCTCGATACACTCCCTCCTAACCTTAGCGATCCCCCCCCTCAAGGCCAAGATCACCTCTAAACTACCTAAAACACTAAAACCCCAACTGCCATCAAGCCCTTCCTTCAAAATAGCCCCGACAAACCCCCACCCCGACCTTCAATAACCCACCAACATTGGTACCAACGCTACCTCTAAACATAAACACGAAACACTCTAGCATTACTTCAATGAGATTCTAGGAAGATGATAGGGTACAGTCTAACGTAAAGCTAAAGGTCTAGGGGCAAGTATCTTCGTTCAGGAATGAAGATAGTGAAGAATGTAGCAGATGTAGAAGAGAGATGAGTGTCATGAAGGTACCTTTATGGAGTACTATAGGATCGGCAAACTAGCACAGATAAAGAACAAATGAGAACAAACAGATCTGTAGACGATCTTTTTCAATTTCGCAGCTCGCTTCACATAACAGCGAAATTCCCTCCCCGAGTCCAGTGTATACCTCACCTCATCGAAAAAAAGTCTCAAAGTTAACCAATGAGAGAGAAACGCTGCCTTGTTACAGTACTAAACCTCGTTGCGAGTTCCTAAGAAGAGTTTCTTGATCAAGTTCCGATTTTCTCAAGTAAGTCGTTTCGTACCTGAATGATCCGAAAGGTATGGGGAGGTTCACGCTTTTGAGCCGGGGTGAAGGTCCGTTTGTGGTTTGTGTTGTATGTTTGAGATGAATGTTTGAGTTGACTTCTGATGGAATGGAAGAATTGTTTGAGTTGGTGATGATCTGGTCAAGCGATGTGCGGTATATGTGTTTGTTTTTTGTCTTCTGTTTTTTTTTCGCCCTGAATTGCAGATTAGATGTTCTAGGGTTGAGAGGATGGTGAAAAGCTAGAGATTGGGTTTTGAGTGCTTGGGATGAAGGTCTGGGCTGGTATGCGTGTGGAGGAAATGTTTTGGTGATGAGAGGGAAAGGTAATCGCGTCTATTTTATAAAGGGAGAGAAGAACACTTTAAACCTAATATGTTTACTTACCTGCCTAAGAAAATCCTCCTTGAGTGCCACCACTTACTCCAAAACATCTGCGTTCCCCTTAGTGTCGACTGCAGTTCGCGACTTCACCGTCACAAGGACGTCTTGCCCCTTGATGGGACCCATGACGCCCAAGCTCGGCTTCTTTCGATCTAACACCGGGAACGCTTGCTCTTCACCGCCTGCCATCGGAGGTAACGCAACATCGAAGCGGTGCAGTACCAGGGCAATAAAGGTGTAGATCTCGGACCGTGCAACGAAACGGCCGGGACACATGATCGATCCTCCACCGAATGGCTTGTAGCTCTTGCTTATCGCCAACCCCTTGTTCTTCAGGAATCTCTTTGCGTCAAATTCCTCCGCGTCATTCCCAAAGAACTCCTGGTTAAGATGCATTTGACGAAAGGGACTTAATATCTTCATACCTTTACGAAGATGCTTTCCACCAATGATGATGGGGGTTTCGACGTCGCGGATCATGGCTGCGAAGTTGTTGAGGCGGAGGAGTTCGTGGTAGAGTGATGTGAGGTGAAAGATTAACGTGAGGAGGTAGGAAAGATTGATTTTGTCCTTGGAGAATGCGGGGGCTATTTCGGTTTGCATAGTTTGGAGGAGGGAGGGAGAGTGGAAGATGTGAGCGAGAATTCAGAATGTGAGTTTGTGCGCGTTTGTGCTGCTGCTGTTGTGATAGAATGTTAAAATGGGGTTTTTACAGGAATCGATGTCTGAAGGATTGACGATCGAGGGGATAGAGAATATTTACTTACACCCAAAAAACAACCATCAGCATAGCCGCAATATCCCTCTCCCCGATCCCAATATTTCTCTGCTCTTTCCCCAGCATCTTGACCAACCAGCACGCATCTTCTGTCTTTTCCAGCGACAATTTTAAGAACTCTACCACAACATTCAAGATCTTATCCTTGACAGCATGTGCATCCTTGAATAGGAAACGCGAAAGCTGATATGTAAGCTTTCAGCTCTCATCGTCAAAGTCGTAGAAGTATTGAAGGAAATTGGAATCGATATTCAGAAGCGCGTCTCCGAAAATGACTCTTGTGATGACTTTGACGATGACTTCGCGGCACCAGTCGGATAAGGAGAGGGTTCTCTCATGAGGTATGATCCGATTGATGGTCGAGGTTGCGTCGGATTCAGATGAAAGATGGTTCCATTGCAGCGAATCATCGATGTATCGCAGGATCTTCCCTTGAAAAACATCAAATTGCTCTTCAGAATGTAGTTGTTCCTTATATAAATCACTCTGATAATGAGTAAAGCACTTATACAGCGGATTCTCATTCTGCAGCATTGAGGTCGACTTTTCCTTGACAGCAAAACTTCGAGGATCTTGAAACATCTTCCTCATACCGACAGAAGATACACCTAGCTGATTAAAGAAATCTCGAACAAAGGCATCGTGGTATAAAGTGGGAATTTTGTAAGCGTCGACAACTTCTTGAGGGTGTGTCAGGACGACCATGTCTTTGCCTGCTACAGTGACAGAAAAAGAACCGAAGATGTTTCGGAAATAAAAACTAGACGAGCAATGACTGTGAGAAATAGAATGTTGATTTACGATGGCTGGTTTCTCACCGTCCATGACTTAATACTGCGTCGGCATCTCTGAAGAAGAATATTGCGTGACCTATGACCCTGAGATCAGTCCTTCGGCAATGCTTTAATCGGGAATCCAAAGCGCTGAGAGAGTTACCAATGTCTATTGCTGAAGTCAGAATACATATCTTTTTTGAAGACGATATAGACTTACATGATATTCAGTATGAAAGTCGCTTTGGCTCATTCGGACGTAAAACTGGGAGGATTGCGAAAGTCCATAGCCGCCACAGTAGAAGAGATGCGATGACGCAGATAAGAACATATGAAGCTACACGATCGATAAGATGCTGAACGAGGGCCAGGATCGAAGTAACGGTAGCTGTATTTGCTTGAGACATGCTTTCACAAGCGAAACAGTCGATTTTGCTAGAGAGTCTCGTCGAGGTCAAGATCAAAGTGCAATTTAGTCGCCTACAAGAAAGATTGGTATGAAATCGAACCTAATGCGGGCATTGCGATTTTTAGATGTTGGAAAGATGAGGCTAAGGCAAAGTGTGAATGTCTTACGGGAAGACACGCAGTTTATTGCACAGAGAGTGGAGGTTGTAGCTGGTTTATGGCGATCAAGTCATATAAGCTCCGCTGTACCTCGAGGTTGCAGCAAAACTAAATCTATTCCAACGATGGCTGCCACTCGTGACATTGACATACTGTAGCTCCCGTGATGAGGAGCCCGATGGTGTCACAATAACAATGAGAGTCCGTAACTTCTTCTCATAAGCAGAACAGGTAAAGCTTTCGGAAAGTTTAGGGAGGATTGTTCGAATGAGTCTCTGGCGATTGCTAAAACCTCCTACGTGTACAGTGCCCCACCACTCATTTCGCTCTTCATTAAGATATAGTAGCTTAAGAAGCTTAAGATACAACAGACAATCGAGATATTATGTTAGTCGTTCAAATAAGCAACTGGCAGGGCTCACCATGGCTTAACAATCAAGCGCGCCAATCGGATTTCTCAAAGTCACAGCCAAGTTAAAATCCGAGGCTCAAAATCTGTATACCTATGGGTTTTGGACTATGATACACACATATATCGACAGCTAAGAAACGAACAGTTGAACCTCAGCTTAATATTCTATAATCATTCCCTTCTCGTCCTCTTTTGTTGTGATTTATCGAATTGCTCTTGAGCAATTTCCCGCCGTCTCTTTTCTTCGTACTTTTTTGCACGCCTCAATTCTTCAGAACTTCGTCCTCGTGTCTTTTTCGCGTCCTGATCTATGGCCAAAGCGCCTTTGGCGCTTGTCACAGCCTGTCCAGCTGCGCCCTTGATGTCGGCTATCGCACCTCCTATTATTCCCTTCTTTTCCGGAAGAGAAGCTGTCTTGGCCGGAGGCTGGTAGGTATTCATTGTGCCGGTATACGGCGTTCTGGGTGGGGATTTGGTAGAAGGTGGCGGAAGGGGCTGAAGACCGAGATATTGCCGTAACCAAGGCTGCCGCAGGAGCCATGATTGTGAAAGAGAGAGCACAGCGGTGGTAAAGAAGGTGACTTGCATGCATCCCGGCCAGAAGAGCATGACAGTTCCCGTCATGGCGGGAAATACATAAATGAGCATCTTGTGCATTACTGGGGCCATTGCGGCGGCGGAGCCTAGTTCTCCTCCTTTCTGTAGGGCAAATGTTAAAACAGTTCATCCATGGTTCACTGGAAATAGCCTACCTTAAAAGTATAGTGAAACGCGCCAGCAGTGACGATTGGTAGAATAAATAAAGGATCCGAAAGTGTAAGGTCCTGCAACCATAAAAGCCCTTGAGTATCCAGTCCAGGCACTGGTAGGTCCGCCATGCCACGCATGAGTCTAAAAGTCCCAAAGCCCAGGGGGATTTGCAGCATGGGTACTGCCAATCTCCAAAGTTGAACGCCTGCGGATCGATACATATCCTGGATCTCAGCAGTGGCAGCCAACATTGCTTGCCGGTCTCTTGCCGCTTTTGCAGCTGAGATGCGAGCCTGGATAGGCTTGACAAGCGGTGTAATTATGGCCAGTCGTGCGGAGGTATCGGAAGCATTGACATAAGCTTTGAACATGACCAAGCGGACAAAGACGGCAGTTAGGACAATCGAAGCCCACCATGGCGTTCCAGTCCATACGTGGACGTGTTCCAGAAGGGTTTCGACAAAGGCAGTCGGGCCCCACCCGTAGTCAAGCCCCAGGTCTTTGAGATAGCCAATATGTTCTGTTACTGAAGAAAAGTCGGAGGTTGTAACGCTGTCGAGGGAAGTATTGAAACCGTCTTGAGGAACTGCAATGGGTTCGACGTTGGTAACTGGTGTAGGATCGGGTATGCTTGAGGCGAGGCGGACGAAAGGGGACTGTATCAAAGGACTCCTGGCAATACTCGGCGCCCGCCAGGGATTCGAGGATCTTGAGAGGAGATGCGTGCGGAGGATAGATCGTCGGGGAGCTATAGCAATGTTCGAAGAAAACTATATAGCATTTAGCATAGCTGTAAGGACAGCGGGAGGAACAAGAGGATGCCTACGCCTCTGCATAAGGTTGGCACTTCCTTCGACTGCTTCGTTTTGATAAGTAGAAAGGGAAATGGCCTTCCAAGACCTCTTGAAGGGATCATTGTATTGAAGTCTGGACCATCATCTGAGATGGTTGACTACATAGAGTATCCCAAGCGCGTTGTGCTGCGGAGAGCTTTCCGCACTTTTAGACATTTTTAGCTCACCCACAATCGACATTTTAATCCTTAAAGAAAGGTTCAGTTGATGCGCTTAAGTGGCTGTTATACGAGTGTATTATCTAGTAGCTTCAGATTATGTATACTTCGGCAGTAGTACGTGATAGTGGAGAATTGGATGATCATTATGCTCATCTACATGCTTCACCCATGGGCCGCTGCGGAAACCTCTCCGTATCAGAACATGTAAAAATCGTTGGCCAATCTCCTCAGAACTCCTATGGGTTGAGCAACTGGAAATTCGAGATACAAGAAGTACCAATAGCAAACATTCACCCTCCCCAGCAAGGTCATGACCATAGACGATTGAAGTTGATGAGAATGTCGTACATTTATGTAAACGTTGCTCTGTTTGTTTGATTTTTTGCTGACGGAATTTGAAATGGAATATGTATTCCTGTGTATAGGAACTCTACCTGGAAGACCTACTGTATATTGGTATAGGGAGCTCAATATCCATACTTTTAATCCGGCTGCGTTACATACTATAAATGTTTTGCGACAGGAATCATAGAAGCAACAACCAAGATGGGATATGTGGTGGTCTCTTTGGTTTCTTGATGGCCTTGTCACGATGGCGTAGTGATTTATTGTTTAATCTGCCATTTGAACGAACTTTGAGACGTTCCTTGTATAAAAACGATTGTACAGGAAGACTGAACCCCTGATCAACAACTTTCGGACGCGACTCGACAACTTATCGAGGCTGCCTGCCAATCTGGAACAGCGAACATGTCTAACTCAAGCTGGCAAAAGAGGTTGAAATATGAGTAGATAGGAAAGATAGCTGGAATTGTGTAAAAGACTATCTGGTTTTCTAATTGTGCACTTCTGCGGATCCCTCGATCAACGACTAAACTTCCGATATTGAATGCGGCTTACCAGTGTAATTGCAGTGGACTGAGCGAGGAATTATCCCTTCGAGAAGATATTACCGGAGGTGATTGTTTTGCCTACCGCTCGGGCTTTGGACTTGCAATCTTATTACTCGTCCCCATGCAAATCAAGATGCTATGCCTAGACATACGAGACCAGTTATTCTACTTCCAGATTGACTTGATAAATTCATAGCTTGCCCAAAATCAAAGCCTTGGAGACGAGGACTGGATAGACAATGCTCTCAGATGGTAGTTTCACTGGCAATGGCCGATTCGAAGCCACGAACGACGACTATATGCTAGACGAGAAACAAAAGACGATAACACTCTTTAAAGTCTATTGACAAGGGGAGTCTGTAAAACCCTAAGAACATTCAGACTGAATTTCACAACCTTGGACTTACAAAGGCGCTGAGAAGAGACTTCAAGAGCAACCGAGTCAAACAACACCCGAAGCAGCAATATATATTAAACGATTGAAGCTGGGTCATTGGTATTGATGGCGGAGTAAGACAGGATTCGCGTGAGGGAAAAACAGGTGCGGCTGGGAATGGCAAGCCGGAGTTTAAGAGTGAGAGAAATGAATAGAACGACGCGTCCTTGACGAACAACGGCTATAAAGTCATTCCATACTCATTCTATTATTTTCGTAGGAATCGTCCAGGAATGGCAATGCCATGCGTTCGAATCATTAAGGACTTTCCGCAGAGGTTGCAAAAGAAGCTTAGGATGAGAAAATCGTGAAACTCATAACAACGCTGGCCTGTATTAATTTGGCGACCTTAAGTCTTATCTATACGAGCTGATTGTCGATCGAGTATTGCGCAAGCCCCAATTTGGGGCACTCATCTCACGCAGCCACGCAGCCACGCAGCTATGATATTGCAGATAACAGCCCACACGCCTTGGCCGATGCTGTACAATGCCTGTATAGATTCTGTGTTTCGCTTTTCCAACGCCAGCGGCTCGTAATTGGGACGCACTTCGCCATCTATGAGACCCTGCATCTCAAGCCCCCTTCTGTACAACTGATGGCCTGCGTGACACAGCAATATGATATTGGAAGATGTATAATCTGTCATTCCAGAGATGTCAGATCGTCCAGCTCCCCATCCCTTCGTCTTCTTTCTATAGGATCATCCCGTAGTTCAATGCCCGGGCCCATCGATCTAGAGGTACGTCCACTTGGAAAGATCTAGGTCATACCACAACCTTATTAGTTGCCTGTTAAATTCAAGGACGTATATTTTGCGGGGCTTAGGAAGCTACGTATCTGTCTCAAGGCTTCTGCATGCCAATTGGAAGATGTTCACCGCTAAGATGGAGAAATATACCTTTGTCCCTGACCACCCTAGTCTGAAGGCCGTTTCATGGGCGAAGAGTTCTCCAAAGCCTAGCATAAGGCCGTTTACAAATGGTAACAGCAGATTGATTGCTGCTCCTCGTAATAGACCCCATATCGTTGGGGGTGAGTACAAGATCAGGGGCGAGCTTGAGGAGGATGGCGGTGAAGGGGAGAGCTCATTGTTTGCGGACGAATAATTTTCGCTGTCGGAGCGAATGGTCATAGAGGATCCGGTCAAGTCCTGGGGATGGTCCGGGAGCTCAGAACCCATGTTGCTCGTAGAAAATTCAAGTGCAATGGTGGACAGCTTGTCATCGATTCATCTTTTGGATGTGCGAATGAGATGGTGGAGGAAAATCGGTGCCGGATGTTGAAGCTTGGACCCGGAAGTGACGTTGGCCGAGGTGACTGCGAGTCTCAGGAAATCATCGTTCAGCTCTTCGACTACAACAGCGCCTGAACTCACTAACTACCCTGATCTTCGAAAGCTCAGCAGGAATACATCTATTACCAGCTTCACACTAATCTAAAAGATGGAGGCCGAGCAAGGCGCTCATGATACTCTCATCGCACAACTTACCAACTTAACGGGTATTGCACCCCATGAAGTAAGCTCGCTCTCCTACAGAAACGCTGGCATTAACCAAGCCGCACACTAAAAATTTTCGCAGGCCCAGCAGTACCTTGAAGCAAATCACTGGGACTTACCTGGTGCCGCTGCCGAATACTATGCGTCGCAGGAAGAGGGTGATTCAACAAACAACGCGGCTCCATCGACAGACGACCACGTGGAGCTTGATTCAGACTCAGATGATGCTCTGCCTGATGCTCCGTCAAGTCTAGGTAGAGGACGCAGGCTGGGCAGTGACTCTGTTCCTCAACCGATTCCCACAACCTCTAGCATGCCCTCACCGCCACCAGCGGGCTCAAAGCAGCCGTCAAAGAAATTATTTGCTACCTTGGGTGATCTAGGTGGAGGCTCAGCTGGTGGGCATGCAGGCCACGGCCACGATGACGAAGATGATGGCGAGGATGATGAGAACCATGACCTGTTTGCTGGAGGAGAAAAATCCGCGTTGGCCGTGCAAAACCCTGATGATCTAAAGCGCAAGATCATTGAGAGAGCAAAGAAGTGGGCTCTCTGCGGCTGGATAAGTAGGAACTTAGGCTAATAGGATACTAGAGATGCCGCCAAAGCAGGCGGTAGCAGCGAACCAACACCACGAACTTCACGCTTCAGTGGTACTGCGCGAACCCTCGGCGGCGACGATACTCCGAGCCAAGTCATCGAAGATCCCACAGCAAATGTCCCACGCCGAGCACCTCGAGTCGAGCGCCGTCTCCACTTCTGGGAAGATGGGTTTTCAGTTGATGACGGCCCACTATACCGCTCAGATGATCCCGCAAACGCACAGATTCTCCAAATGATCAGAGCAGGCCGTGCGCCAATGGCAATCATGAACGTAGAGAAGAGTCAAGAGGTAGAAGTCAAGCTCGAGCAGCACCAAGAGAAGTACAAGGCACCAAAAAAAAAGTACACCCCCTTTGCTGGCGGAGGTCAGAGATTGGGAAGCCCCACGCCTGGACCAGGAAGCACTCGCGAGGCCGCTACTCCCTCCGCCCCTGCAAGCACTACACCCGCAGCATCGACCTCCACTGCACCGCCAACAGTAGAAGTAAACGACTCCGAACCCACCATATCCCTACAAATTCGCCTCGGCGATGGCACACGACTCACTTCCCGCTTCAATGCCACCCACACCATCGGCGATGTCTACTCCTTCGTCACGGCCTCAAGTGCACTAAGCACTGCCCGGGAATGGGTGCTGATGACGACGTTTCCAAGCAAGGAGTTGACGGACAAGGGCCAAGTTCTTGGGGATTTGGCGGAGTTTAGGAGAGGTGGGGTTGTGGTGCAAAAATGGAGATAGGTTATGATTGATGATTGGCATTGCATGAGTGGTGTTTGGGAGGGCTAGGGAAGTATGGTGGTTTGGCCAAAATCTAGATATTAGACTTCGGAGGATCAAGTTAAGTCGTTTTGATAAACTACAATATCCCCCATGTCCGGGTGTAGGTATCGTGACTTAGGGCACATGATCTGTAGTGTAGCTGTGAGGGGGGGTAGGGACGATGAAACCTTCCCATCGATACATGGATACATTTCCTCCAACGTGGATTCGATACTTAGAAGTTATGAATACTTCCATCTGAATTACTGGTATATTTTGGGATATGTTACATATCCCCGAAGGTGAAAGCCACACCTTAGCGCTTTCTTATCTGGAAGGGCGCTTAGATCAGATCCACTGGCGGAGCACACATCTGAGCTATACTGGCGCGAGCACCTACCTCTTAAGCTAGGTACAGGACATGCTGACTTGTATGATGCATCCTCTTATGTATAATGTGGGGCACCTGATCTTAGTTCCACCATATCAGTACAACGAAAAATATACAGGCGCACAACCCTACGGCGCGTCAACCGATTCCACGCCGTCGACGATTCCAGCCGCTTGATATGATCGGCGTCAATGAACGCGTTCCTAAATTGCCTTTCTGATCCACTAACAAAGTAGCCGGTATAGGGATCTCGGATGAGTCGTTGCCATTCCGGTCCGCTAGACTATTGTCAAAGTTTTGGAAAGAAGGACGCAAAGCGTCTGGCTGCTGAGACAATTTCCAGCCGTCTAGTGATCTTATTGCCCATACTTGAGAGCGCAGGAAATTTGAGGTCGTGCTTCTCAGTTGCGATAATAGTCTTCTTGGCAAATTCGGGGGAGATCGTCATTAGAGTGACGCCATTTGCTTTGATTTGTCGAGGTATTTTGCAGAGCTTGGAGCTGAGGTTGATGGAGGGATACCATTCGCCGGTAGAAGGAGATGAGTAGTGTTTCTTAATTGGGCAAGTCGGCGTGCTTTTCACTTAAATGCGGATTGTATTGCTCAGGCAAAATAAGGAAATGGTATCGCCGATTTTTTGTGCCTGGTGGAATGGGCCTTTGAAACTTGCGTAGTACGTAGGTACTGACTTCGAGATATCCGGGGTCGCCTTCCTCTGGAAGCTCTTGTAGACAGCGGATAGTCCATGCGCGAGACTCAAGTTTGCTGCTGGGACAAACGGTAGAGAAATTGTAGCGATAATCGAGAAAAGCAGAGAAGAAAAATCGATGTAGTGGGGAGATGGCCGATTGTAGACGAAAAGCTTAATGCTCTTATAGAGTCGCAGCGATGCCGGTTTGGAGTGATTGAGGCTGGTTGGGAACCATTGATTCCTCAATGTGGAAATACTTTCGCATGATAGCCCCGAGTGCTATTACTGGGTTAAGTATAAGTTGTTATCATCACCAATCCGGTTAGACTGAGGAAGAAGTCTTTCTGCTTTTCGTGGGTGACATGACTTTGATAGTCGTGGCAGTGGTAGTGTACAGTTAATGCAGTGCAATACCAGTACAAACACAATTTTTTCCATAAAGACATACCCGAAAGAAAACTAGATAAACACACCATTGGTTGATGTTGGAGGTAGCCTAGTCAAGGTCCGCCCATTGTTTACTTTCCTTCTTCAAGCTCTCTTCAACACATACGCCAAGTGGAACTCTGTTAGGCAAAGACGGTGCGCACAGATTGGCAATAGCAGTCTTCCACCTAGACGTACGGATATAACCCTATGTATCTAAGGGGATTTGTTGTCTGCAAGGTTTCCGCTTGTATTGACACACAAGTCTACCTTTTTCTCTCATTGTAGCTCACGCCTCGCCAAGGCCATGGGAGCTTTGACTGAACATCTGATGATAACCAAACTGAGAACCTGATTGTAACCCTGAATATGAAACGCATTGAATCTTAGAAACATCGATTGCATGCGCGATTAACGACAGGTAGTTTCTTCTCGAAACCTCGTAAGATACCAACAGAATGCTGGTATATGGGTCACCAGCACATCATTCCTTGAAGGTAGGCAAGTGAGCATTGACTGCTGAGGTTTCTGAGGTTGAACAAAGAAAGCGACTGGAAGCGGGTTTTTGAAGGCAGTTGTTAGCGCGATTTGGATCGCCGGTCGTCCATTGGCTAAAACAGCCGAGGCTTCCTTCTCCACCAAGCTTCACGATATCATAACATCATCAAGAATCAACATCACTGCTGGTGATTTTCAGTACATACAGCATGCTGGCCCAACGGATCACACGTTTGTCAGCAAGGCGGCGTAAGACTCCACCTATCGACCTTGCGGTAGGCTTAATTGGTACAGGAAAACTCTCGCTGACTTTCCCCAGTCCTTGCTCACCAACCAAGCGCCCTTGTCTCCTCCAGATGTTCAGCACCAGCTTCTATCGCCTTATCTAACTCCTGGATCCAGTCGAGGTGAATTAACGATGTTTTTCATTACGTCAATGTCTCCTTGTTCCCAGCTATTTGCCTTTAGCTGGACCCCCACTAATTCGTCCTCTCTCCTAGGCCCGCAGCTACCACAAATATCGCTCCCCAAGATGCCCACTCCATTCTCGCTGCTCAACGTCTCAACCGCCCCGTCTCCCCTCACCTTTCCATTTACCAGCCCCAGATAACCTGGTACCTCTCGGCCCTGAACCGCATCACCGGCTCCGCCCTAAGTGGGGGTTTCTACCTCTTTGCTGCTGCCTACCTCGCTGCTCCTTTGTTCGGATGGCATCTTGAATCTGCAACCATGGCGACTGCGTTTGGGGCTTGGCCGATTTGGGCAAAGGTGGCGGCGAAGTTTGGCGTGTCGCTGCCGTTCACATTTCACAGTTTCAATGGGGTGAGGCATTTGGTGTGGGATACGGGGAGGGAGTTGAGCAACCCGGCGGTACAGAAGACTGGGTGGATAGTCGTGGGGGCGACAGTGGTGGGGTCTGGGGTTTTGGCTATGATTTGAGGGCTGTGGGAAGGGAGGTTGGAATCTGTCGAAAATACTGGATTCGATTTCTCGAGTAAGAGGCAAAGGGTATTGCATTCGTGCTTGCTATTTATAGTTCTGCAGTAAATATTCAGAGAGCATTATACATTATTCCCAGCAAGCACCGTGACCGTACCAACGAAAGTAGCCATCGATAGAACATGAACGAAGTACGCCATAAATGTCGAGATGCCAACAGAAATTCTCCAGTCAGGACTTCCGCTATTTCGAGAAGAGAAGGCAACGAGCTAACAGCGACTCCTGTACATGGCGGCATTTACCCCCGCCTTGAGATGGCACATCAAGTTGGTGAGGTCCCAGGCAGTTGAATCCAATGGAACGACGATGAGGGAAGAAAGCCCCATGCTTCCAAAGAAAGCGTGCTTCTGCCCTTATAATTAGGAGTGAACATCACAACAGCTGGTATGAAGTCAAATACATACCGAGCTCATAAGCACTATATCCAGTATTCATTTTCGAGGACTCGAGTACGAGCAAGACGTGTAGGACTTGGAGGAGGAGGCCCTGGGGATGGCCGCGGTGATGGATTGTCTGACCGCGACATGTTTCCTGGCTGAGCGATATGTATCGAATTAATCGGAAAATGCTTTGGTCGATGTCCTAAGCTTGCTTGTATATTTAGAAGATGGGGATCAGCAAGGAGGTCAAGGGATGAAGATGCCCCTCTTATATCAAGAAAACTCTGTGGTGTGGAAGGACCAGATAGGAAAATGTTTCCGGATCGAAATGTTTCGGAAATTCCACTCAAGCCAATTAGTATAATGGGGAGCTCGCCGAGCTAGTGTATGCAAGATCTCATGCACCCCAGAGTGGCAAATCAGCATATCTGACTACCAACATGTGTGTTCGAAGTCTATGCAAGGGCAGTTCCTGTCACCCAGGTGCTGGGACCTCGGATACCGATGCCTGGCACGGTAACTAGCATAATAGAGCGATATACATCCATAATAGCGTGTTCCCGTCGATCGACGGATACGAACAGATACCAAGGTAAGTCGTTACGAAACTCGTGTGTAGCCTATTAGCAACACTAAAGTGCACACCGAGGCCTCGGATAGGCATGTGTAAGCACCCAAAGTTTGATATCCTGGCAATTAAAGTCGGAAGATAAAGCAGGAACAGAAAGGGGTGATGAGCTGTCATCAAGACATCGTATACTCGGCTGTAACGTGTCACAGTGGAGATTGCTATGGTAGGTAAGCCCAAGATGCACACGGGAGCAAGAATATGAGCTTGTCATCAACACAGGAAGACTTCAGTCCGCGGAGTCTATCTAAGTAGCTAGACTTGGCAACGCTGACAGCCGGCGACAGAGACAAGATGTTCCGATACGACAGCTCTCTATGTGCCAAAAAGAACTCCAATTAGCGCACCCCTTCAAGCCACGTTTCGTTCCATCGTCATTATTTTTTGGTCAACATAGATCAAAAATGGGTGAAAGACAGGAGACAACTAAGGTTTAAGATAGATGTGCTCGAATTTGCGATCATTCAGCAATGACGTTGTGAAGATGTGGAAATGTTGTGCCGCGCCAAACGCGGCTAGGTCTTTGCCGCTCCACGACCACAAGGCCTTTGATTGAAGATTAGAGGAGTAATTATACTATATCTGACTCTGACAAATGTGTCTTTTGACTTTCTGAGAGCTTCAGCCTCTACGGAACATGTGTGAATTCTTATCTTCATTATAGGCTCGTGACTGCAATGGACCCGGACCATGTACTAACTAATTCGGAGTAGATAACATTGAAGCTTTAGCTTTCGCTAGAATTCAAATCTTGCCGCAGCCTTTCACGGGGCTTACAGTTTGGACGCTTTCCATGCGAGCTTAAGAGCCCGTTTTCCTTTCGTTAATAAAGCTCAATTCTACAACACGTTCATGATTCAGATTTTCTTCCTCTCTATTCTTGGCCACTTGAAAACAAATCAACTCTCTGTCCAATATCAGATAAGCGCCCAAAATGTCAGTTTGGAACCCTGACAATATCAAGGATGTAGCCGAATCTGTTGGTATCTCCTCACTGAGCGAGGAGGTTCTGCAAGGTCTTTCCTTAGACATAGAATATCGATTAGCGCAAGTTCTGGAAGAAGCGCTCAAATTCATGCGGCATAGTAAGAGGACTACCCTTTGGACACAAGATATCGCACAAGCTTTGAGAACCCTCGATGTAGAGCCGCTATACGGCTATGAATCGACGCGGCCCCTCAGATTTGGGGAAGCGTCCATAGGGCCGGGACAGCCACTCTTCTATGTCGAGGATGAGGAGATGGATCTTGAGAAGCTTATAAATGCTCCATTACCAAAAGTTCCGAGGGAGATGTCACTTACTGGTAAGCTGGTGATGGTGATTTTAAGAATCTTCGCTAAGTCTTTATATAGCGCATTGGCTAGCTGTAGAAGGCGTCCAGCCTTCAATCCCCCAAAACCCTACAACAGCCGACTCCCGGAACCAAGAGCTTGTTCCTAAAGGCCCTGGCGCAAATCCCAACCTCGCCGCCATCAGCGGCAACGACAATGTCACCGTCAAGCCTCTAGTGCAACACATCCTCTCCAAAGAACTGCAGCTTTACTTTGGGAAAATATGTCACGCCCTCCTTGATGAAACCAATGACGACCGCGTCTCCGCCCTAGCCAGCATCCGCAGCGATCCCAGTCTTCACCAACTAATTCCCTACTTTGTACAATACATCGCCGAAAAAGTAACCCACAACCTCAAAAATCTTTTTGTCCTCACGCAGATGATGCAACTCACCTCCGCTATGCTCGACAATCAAAGCCTCTACGTCGACCCCTACATCGCCTCTCTCATCCCCCCAATCCTCACCTGCCTCATTGGTCGCCACCTCGGATCCTCTCCCTCCGACCTCCCTGCTAGTTCCCCCATTCGCCAACTCGCCGCCTCTCTCCTCGGTCTCGTCGCCAAAAAATACGCCAAATCCAGCCACACACTTCGGCCGCGCCTCGCTCGCACCTGCCTCAAACACTTTCTCGATCCCACAAAATCTCTTGGCTCCAATTACGGTGGCGTTATAGGCTTGCAAGCGATTGGGGGTACGGAGGTAGTCAGAGCGCTGATTGTGCCGAATCTGAGGGAGTATGGGGAATTGCTACGAGAGGCTCTAGAAGGGAACGATGAAGGAAAGAGAAAGGACGCGGAGATTGTGCTTGGGGCGCTGGTGGAGGCTGTTAAGGGGTTGGAGGGAGATAGCTTGGGGTTGTCGAACGGATTTTCTACAGGAGATGCAGAAGAGACGAGAAGAAAGCTGAACGAGAAAGTAGGGAGCCTGCTGGCGGAGAGGTTTTTGGAATTGGGGAGGCCGAAGTTGTTGAAGGCGATATTGGAGGAGTAGGAGACGCTTTGAGGCATAATTAGCAAAGTTAGGTTTCTTTGTTCCTGCGAAGGCGTCAAGGACTATGGTTGGGGGGGTGTCGATTACAGATGGAAGGTATTAGGATTGCGAGGGAGAATGGCTTTGCGGCTATGTAACAGATTTCCTCTTTAATCTTCATCTCAAATGGCTGGAAGATCCCACCAGCCAGCCAGTCTGCCACGTCCATTGAACGCCCACGAAATGCAATGCTCTCATGAAATGCAACAAAACATCCAATCTAACATCTCAAACCGCTCCATTTCCACTACTTCCTCCCTCCACAATCCCTACCAGCTCCCTTGTGATTTCTGCAAAAACGCCACAAAGAGAGCAATCCCTATATTTATCCACCAACAACGCCTTCTTATCCAGTGCCGAAACCTCGTTGTGTTCCGCAGTCTCTCCGTTCGCCTCACCATCCATTTCGCGTTCTTCATCTCTTACCCCAACAGTTGCATATCTCGGCCTCCTACCCTCCTCTACTAGCGTTCCCCACTGCGTGTCTACCGGCACTCTTCCTAGAAACTTAACGCCAAATTCGCTGGCCATGACTTCGCCTCCGCCCTTCCCAAATAGGTTCGTACCCACGCCACAACACTCACAAACATACCCGCTCATATTCTCTACCACGCCCAGCACCCTCACCCCCACCTTTTCGCAAAAGTTGATCTCCTTGCGCACATCCGAAATGGCGACCGCCTGCGGTGTTGTTACGACAACCGCGCCAGCAAGCTGATTATAGCCTGGATTTGAAGGAGTATTCGGAGGAAGTTGTTGAAGGAGGGTTTCAGCGAGCGAGATGTGCTCGTCTGATGTGCCGGGTGGGGTGTCGATGAGGAGATAGTCGAGGGAGGGCCAAAGAACGGAGGTCAGGAATTGGCGGACCATGGCTGTTTTCTTGGGGCCGCGCCATACTACGGCGGAGGATTTGTCAGGGAGGAGGAAGGCGAGGGAGATGGCGTGGATGGGGCCGATTGGGGTTCTGTCGCTGTTTGCTGATGGTGGGGGGATGGAGGAGCCATTGTGAGATAGTTGGCTTGGTGCACCGTTTGGGCTACCATTTGCGACACGTGGATGATTAGGGGCTGGAGAAAGGGTTTGCGACGGGTGTACCTGCACGGGTAACCAGCCGCCAGGCGCTTGGGTGATTTTGGAGTCTTCGAGACCGAGGAAGCGGGGGATGGAGGGGCCAGTAAGGTCGATGTCGAGGATACCAACGGATTCTCCGGCCAGGGAAAGGGAAAGTGCGAGTTGGGTTGTTATAGAGGATTTGCCGACGCCGCCCTTGCCCGAGAGGACCTAGTTGGTGGGGAGGTTAGTAAGGTGAGGATGTAAGGGGGACTTGGAGGAGGAACCTACTACAACGATGTGTTTGACGTTCTCTAGGGACATTGCAGATATCTTGAGTTGCACATAAAGCGAGAACCATTACAGCCCAAGGAAAACTCAGAGACAAAAGCTCTAAAATCGCGATTATTAACAAGCCCTCCGTCATCGCAGATAGAGTTGCGCCGGCATCCCAAGCCTTACTCTACCCGTAGCGCGTCACTTTAGGCTTGTTGCCCGTTACGCCTCGCCTTCCACCCTCACAGTCACGAGATCATGCTGCGCTTCATCGTTCACCGTCGACTTCTCCAGCAACCAAAGTCCCTGGTCGAAACCGATTTTGCAGGACAGACCCGCCACAAAAGTAATTATCGAAACAAAGCAAGAGCTCAAGGTCCACGAAATACTGTCCACCGCCCCCCTCAACCCTCGCCGCTCCCAAAACGCCCCGAAAACTCGCCTGCACAGACGGAGGGCAAGGCATCATCGACAGATGCCGTATCTGATGCTTTACGCAATGCGAGTCCACAGGAAAACAACCTCCTAGCACCAGTCTACATTCCCGAAGACCCAGATGGCGTGCTTAACGAGAAACACCCAGCGGCGGCCCTCTTGGCTAACTCCGCCATTGTGGTGCAACGACAACTTGAAGTCATGAACGTGATGCTTGGGTTTGAACAAGCCAATAAGTACGTTATCTTGAATGGGCAGGGAGAGCACATTGGGTATATTGCCGAGAGGGAATTAGGGATGGGCAATATAATGGCTAGGCAGATGTTGAGTACGCATCGGAGCTTCACAGCACATGTGTTCGATAAGCATGAGAAAGAAATTCTGAGGGTAGGATGTTCGCAAATGCCAGGTCTGAGAATATGTTAATTGTTATATAGTTCCACAGACCGTTCTCATGGATATCATCCCGCATTGGCGTCTACGATCCTCTTCAAGTGGCAGCAATGTCACACTCTGCATCAACGGCTCTGCAAAAACCTACCGCTGGGTCGCTTTCCTCAGGGGTCAGCCAGATACCAGCGCAAGTCTCTCCACTGGCTCTTTCGGACATGCGCATAATAGGGGAAGCTCAACAGCAATGGGCCCCTCTGCGCCGGAAATATAATCTTTTCCTCTATCGTCAATCTCCAAATCGCGAGACTGATCTGGGGACTCGCCAAATATCTGCAGGAGATCTCCCCCTCTCGGGCTCACAGCAATTGCAAGTATCGGAGGCCACTAAAAGCGGCAGTGACGGTGAATTTGGCCAGTTTGCCTACGTTGACGAACCATTCCTTTCGTGGGACTTCTCTCTCCTCTCTGCGGACCAACGTCTCATAGGGTCTGTGAACCGCAATTTTGCAGGTTTCGGTCGCGAAATCTTCACGGATACGGGAGTATATGCTCTACGGATGGATGCCGCTGGCCTAGCCGATGAACCTCGCCATCTTATTTCCAAGACCGGTGAGAAAGCTGAACGAAGCCCACACGGTGGTATGACACTCGACCAGAGAGCTGTCATGCTCGCAACAGCCGTCAGCATTGATTTCGACTATTTCAGCCGACATAGCGGATCCAGAGGTATGGGTTTCATGCCCTTTTGGTTCCCTGGAATGGGCGGGGGAGCCGCAGCAGGTGAAGCTGCTGAAGGTGCTGGTGCTGTAGAAGGCGCAGCCGGTGGTGTTGCTAGGGGTGCAGGAGGCATAGGAGAAGGGGCTGTTGTGGGCGCAGGGTCCGCGGCTGGGTATGAAGCTATGCAGAGAGGCACATCTGGAGCTGAATCAGCGCCATCGTCGGAATCACCGGGTTTTGGAGCTGGGCAAGCGCCGCCGCCACCAAGCCAGCCTGGAGAAGGGGAGGATGTTTGGGGTGAAGATGATGATTCTTGGGGTGGAGGAGAAAGGGGCAGTGGGGGAAACGGCGGAGAAGGTAGTGATGGAGGCGGAGGGGGTGGAGATGGTGGAGGTGGAGGTGGCTTTGATGTTTCCGATTGGTTTTAGAGGAACAGGACGGTCAGGTGTGGATTTAGCGGCGGCGCTCGGGTGGGTCAAGATTGGGATAGATCACTATTGTGAATATATTACGAAGCAACGAATTTCGGTACTAGGTAGTCTATCACTTAGACAAAGTAATTTCATTCAATTCTTCAGACATCCAAAAGCCCGGTGTCATCCTAGCCGCCACTCACTTCACTCCACCGCCACCCACCTATCTCACTCTGCAATCACCATCTCCAACTGTGCATACCAAACAACCCCCCAACCCCACCTATCTCAAAACCTCCCCCAGACCCCCACTTACCATAACACATACACGTCCCCCACAACAATGTCCTCCCCCCTCTCCACCCGCCGCCTCTTCCACGAATACCAACTCCTCTGCAAACACTCCCCCGACGGCATCACCGCCGGCCCCATCTCCGAAGACGACATCTTCACCTGGGAAGCCCTAATCCCCGGCCCCGCCGACACCCCCTACGAGGGCGGTGTCTTCGTCGCCGAAATGAAATTCCCCCGCGACTACCCGCTCAGCCCCCCCACCATGCGCTTCGTCGGCGACGTGTGGCACCCCAACGGTAA
>JAABUR0100001686.1_pt1 | contig 38146 bp, 32 predicted proteins | sample 5560091 | NCBI WGS metagenome assembly JAABUR01 (sample SAMN10711879, study PRJNA513375) | rock metagenome | isolation source: Antarctica rocks | place: Antarctica: Victoria Land, University Valley sud | reverse complement strand
ATCGACTTTAGTATTCATTTTGCCTGATCTAAAGATGATCTGAAAGTTGAACTTCGACAGAATGTTCAGATAGTTGACTTGTCATCGACTCAACTGTTTATTTTTCATGAAGATCTTCAAAGCTTGATGATCGATGAATATCTGAATGAGTAGTTCAGTGCACTTCAGCTCGAATCATCAGTGTTTAAAGCATCGAATAATGACTAGCAATTTCTTGTCATAGATGTGATAATTGATTTCAGCGAGAATCATGCTTTTACTGTAGAAGATCATCGAATGAAGAACTCTCTCGTCATCATACTGAGATAGTATTTCATCTTTTACATAGTTCGAAGCATCGATCTTCAAAATAGCTTGTCGTTTGAGATCAAAGTGACGAAGTACTGAGGTTGAGCTGACTTGTTTCTTTAGATTGTCAAAGACTTGAACACAGATCTCATTTCAAACAAAAGACGTGTTTTTTCTAGTCAACTGAGTGAATGATTTGACTAGCTTCGAGAAGTTCTTAATGAAACGACGATAGAAGTTAACAAATTTCACGAAGTTCTGAATTTCTTTTAGATTGATTGAAGTGATTCAGCTGACTATGACTGTCACTTTGCTGAGATTCATACGAAAATCTAGTTCTGATACGATGACTTCTAGAAAGACAGTCTCTTCTACATCAAATTCGCACTTTTGAATATTCATCTGCAGTTCAGCTTCGCGTAGTCGACTCAATACTAGTTTGACGTGATCTCTATGTTTCTTTCTCATTTTGCTATAGATGAGAATGTCATCTAGATAGACTTGACAAAAGTCGTTCAGAAAGTTTCATAAAACATCATTCATATATTGCTGAAAGAAGATTGATTCATTAGTCAGTTCGAAGAGTAGCATCTTATATTTATATGCTTCTAAAGCAGTGATAAAAGTGGTGTAATTCTCGCTATCGAGATGCATTCGAAGTTTGTTGAACGCTGATATGATATTCAATCTTGTCAGATGCTTGCAACTCACTATTTTATCAATGATCTTGTCTATCAGCGATAGAGAATATTTATTTCTTTTAAAAATGACATTTAGCTTTTGATAGTTCACGCAGAATCGAAGATCTTCATTTGCTTTGAGAGCGAATAAAACGAGAAAGAAATAGAGAGTTTGACTAGAAGTGATGAATTTCTTTGACAGATTCTCGTTTAAGTACTTCTTTACTTTCAGAAGTTTGACAGAGAACATTCAATAGACTCAACAGTGAGAGAATGTTGAATCACTGATGAGCTCAATTTTATGATCGTAGAAGCGATGAAAGAGTAGTTTATTTAATTGAGCTCAATTAAAAACATCTAGAAACTCATGATATTCTGATGACAGCTTGACTTTAATATCTTTCAAATTCTGAGTCGTTTCATTGATTGAAAAGACATTTAAAACGTTCAAATTGCACTGAGTATTGTACGCGATTTCTCTATCAATATCAGTCATGAATAAAGCAAAGACTTCAGTCTGATTCTTCTTTGATCAATTCAGTAGAGTTTTGAACGAAGCTGCATTTATGCTTTGAATCGAGAATGATTCTTTCTTAGTCGTAGTTGAAACAGATTGTTTAAGCATAATAAAGATCTTAGTCTGAATGATAGAAGAGAACGAAGTTGATCGCGATCAACTTGAGTGCTTTGAATTGAGAGAGATCAAAAAATCGAAATAGAAGTATTTAATTGATTTGAAAAAACAATGACGTTGTTTCACATATTCAATAATATTTCGTTTTTATTCATTCAGAACTTACTCAATATGACTTCATAATGATTGATATCAACTATCAGCATTGATACAGTCAATTTCTTATGACTTTCGATGATGAGATTGAATAGAATTTTATGAATGATGATCTTCTTAAATATCTTTTCATCATAGTCTCTTATTAACTTCTCTTTTGTCAGTAATATAGATTAAATTTCTAGTTTCTTGCATACTCTATTGACTAGATTAACGTGTATGAGCGTATGAGCGACTGAATCACTGTCTATCAGAGAACAAAGACTAAAAGATCGATTCTGAGAGTTGAAAGAGATGTCAATTAGAAATGACTTTTTAAAGTAATTCTCTTCTGATAGAATTTCGTCTAGTTTGCACAAAAATATAATCTTTATCTCTTCAATGACTTTTGAAGAGATGACTAGTTTTTTAAATCGAAATTTGAATTGAAATTGAACTCGAAACGATTGTATTCATTGTTCACTGCATTGATTCTAGTAGATTAATCAGAACACTTTCTAAAGCTATGATCTGATTTATGACATATGAAACAGGTTTCAACTAAAACATCTGCTTCTTTGATGCTAGTTAAAATCGCGTCACGCGACTTTAGATGATCAGATTTTGAATGATCAACTGACTGAGTAACAACAGCTTTATGAAAGATGATCTTTGACAGATCATCAACGCGTTTAATGAGATTGACTTTGTTCTTGATTTCTCAAATGACTTGTTGATCATTATTCAAATGAATTAGATAGAAATGAATCTCTTTAAGAGAATCAGATTGAACTAATTGATTTATTCAAATGAATTGAAAATGAGAGTTTATTTTATCTTTTAGATCAACGATCAATTGCTTTTCGTGATACTTCAGATAGAAAAATAATCATTGAAACTGAGTGTAGAACTCGCTGAACTTCTTTGATTCTTGAATCAAGTTGTAGTATTCTTTATGAAAGTTGACTTTCTTATCTGAATCATTGAACAACTCAGCTAGTTCTTTCAAAAGATTATTGATGATCTTATAAAAATTGACATAGTCACGTTCGCGTCTAGATTGAGCGACATCAGCTGCGTCATTGAATAATCTGAAATGTACATAGTTCAGTTTGACTCGTTTATTTGAAAAGAGATCGACGTTAATCTCTAGTTTATTCTGAATTTTGTTGTATCAGTTTTCCCAAGTAGAATTCTTTTCGTCAGTAAATCAGAAAGAATCAGATATTTTCTGAGATCTAGAACGCTCAGAGTAGATGAAATCAGAAGAAGTGATTTCTTTAGTTTGAAGTCTAGTCTTCAACTCTTTGATTTCGTTGTCTCGTTGTTTACTCAGCTCGTTGAGTCAATCTGTTTCTCTGTTGAGAGTCATGCATCGAGTCTTTCAGTTTTCGATAGAAACAGAGAATATTACTGTTTCAGCGAATGACTCATCGTCTTCATTGATGAATGATTCAGCACTAGAGAGTTTTGATAAATCAATCTTAGAGATTTGAGAAAAGTGACTTCGAAATTCTTTGAAACGTTCTTCGATAGATGAACGTTTTGACATGATGAAATTTAAAGAAAGAACGAGATCAAGCGAATGACGATGCTCGACAGTATTAATGAAGACGTATGATCAAGTGTTTAATCTTCAGGAAAGAATGTGGTTGATTAGAAGAGTATTTTTGATTTGTGAGTTTTTGAGTGATTCTCAAGCAATTCACGAAGGTTTTTTATCGTCGATTCTCTTAATCGAGTTGAACAGCTTATTTTCACTCGTCTGTTTCATGAGAATGAGTTGATTCTTTTGATCGAATGAACTTTGTGTACTTAGTGAGTGATAAGTTATCTAGCGATTCAAACAGTCTTGTCGTTGATTCTATCAAACTCTTTAATGTTGTTCAGTCTTTCAATTGCGTTGATCATCAGATAAACGAATTTCTTTAGACTTGTTCTGTCTGTACGAGTATGTTGAATGAGTAATGAGATCAGTATCATGTGATTAACGAATTCTTAATATAATGTCAGAATCGTGTCTAAATAAGTCAATCAGCGAAAGTCAGAGTTGAATAGTGCTTGATCTTTAAAGATAGCTATAACTGAATATTAAGAATACAGAAGAAGATGAGTACAAAAGCTTCTATTTAAGTAATATTCAAAGACTGCGTTAAGCTTGAAGAAAATGTGTTTGTGACATGAGTAGAATGTGATGTAGAAAGAAAGATGATGTTGAACAAAAAGATGTTGATGAAAGAAAATAAAGACTGAGTCAAATCTGAGCTAGAGACATTGACTAGCTCTATTCAGTCTTGATACGCTTGTAACAAAGATTTACAAGAAAGCTTTGATGATAAAGATTTGTACATGTACAACAAGCAAGAAAAGCAGATGATTAAAACTTTAAAATGCAAAAGCATCTACATAGTAAAGAAAATTGCAAACAATCTTGATGAATTTGCATTACTATCAGCTATGCAGTATAATGTTTCATCAGCATTTTCAGCAATGCACAGTTCAATGAATCTTGATGATTCAATGAATTTAAATCACTTTATATCTCACATTGATGTGATTTATCATGAGAATGAGATCAAAGTTGATCATGATCAACTTAGTTTTGCAAATGACAAAAGCTTCAAGTTGTACAAGTTGTGACATTGTTGTTTCACTCATCTTGAATCAGCAAAGCTTCATCAACTTCATAAAATCATCACTTTGAAAAAATCTATTTTCATTAACGACAGTCACAAGAATGTGTGTAAGATACGTGCACTCATCAAGTTCATTAACAAACAAGAACACAATATCAGTGATTGAAAAACAAGTATCTTGACTTTCATTTTCATAAACATTTGTGAATCATTATCATTGTCTTTCAATAGTGAGTCGTACTTTCTAAAGATAATTGACAATCACTTCAGAAAGACTTGATGCATTTCTCTGAAGCAATGATTCAATGCATCAGATGCTTTGCAAAAATGAAAACTCAGCATAAAGCTTCACAGCAATGTCAAACTTCTTTCAGTACACAGTGACAACGTCATGAAACTTAAAGTCATTTTGAATGACTGATGTTCATCAATTGACATTGTCTTTCAATATATTGTCTCATACATGTTGATTCAAAATGAAGTAGTTGAAAGAATCATATACATCACAGAAAACTCAATGCAAGTCATGATCAAGAATGCTGAACTTTTCATTAAGTTCTGAGCAGAAGCTGCAAAATTGAATCATCATGAAACTCTTGATCAACAAAGTTTTCATGATTTCAAAGAAAACATTCATTGAAATCAAGCTCTCAATTGATCATATACAAGTATGAGAATGCAAATGTTACTCATATGTTGACTTTAAGTCATTGTCAGTTAAAGACAGATGAAACAAATTCATGAACAGAGATAAATTCAATGTTTTCATGAAATATGTGAAAAATATCAACAAGCAATATCATCTTTGAGTCTCAGATCTTGATCAAGTCATCAAGAATCATGCTGTCAAGTTTGCTGAAAATGAAAAGAATGAAAACATGAACTTGCAACTTTGCAAACAGACATTCAACGTTTTTTCAGAGCGAAGATTTGTGAAAAGATCATCAAAAAATAATATTTCAACTAATGTTTTAAAATCTGACACTTTCATGATTAATGTTTTATCTGAATCAACTGATGCACTAAAGACTATCGTGATTAACTTGAATGCACTCAATTCTAAAATCACGTTACATACATCAGATGAGCGCAAAACTCATGTAAATGTTCAGATCATTTAAAAAGTTTTTACATCAAGCATGTTTAAATCAGCAGCTTAAACATTTCTGCATGTAATCATCTTAAAGAAAAAAAAAGACAGCGAAGATCAACAATTGAAAGAATGCGCATTCAAGATCTTGCAAGCTATAATAATTTGATTCATCACAAAGAAAGTTAACAATGATGAGAGTGATTTTGACATAAGTATGTCATGAACATTATTCAACATTGATGAATTTGATTCTTTTAAAACAATAAGAATTTTCACATTAAACATTTACAAAGATGCAATGCAGAACTCAATTTGAGAAAAACTTTGAAAAGAAGCAATCAATGCAGAACTTGTGATGCTAGTCATTAATGAAATTTGACAAGAAGAAGTATCATTCAAAAAGATCAACATTGTGATAAGCAAATGAGTCTTTAAGTCAAAAATGCATGTCAATGATTTTCTTGACAAACTGAAGACAAGACTGATAGTCAGAGATTTCTTTCAAATTTATGAAGTTGACTATGAAAATACTTTCACGTCAATCATCAAGTTTGATATTCTGCAAATCTTTCTAATTATTGCAACAATGAAGAATCTTAAACTTCATCAAGTCAATGTAAACAATGCATTTACTGAATCATTTCTCAAAGAAATCATTTACATATTTTCTTTGTCAGAAGTGAAAGTCAGATTCAATTATGCTCTGAGAATTCTTTGAAGTCTTTATGATCTCAAGCAAGCTGCATGAGATTGACATGATCACTGTGTAACAATGCTATCTGAACTTGACTTCACTCAATGCACTGTAGATTCATGTCTTTTAATTCATGAGTCAAAAGAAATCATGTTGCTACTATATATTGACAATATAGTCATCATCTTCAAATCATTGAACAACATTAAATTATTTAAGCATGAGTTTTAATATGTTTTCAAAGTCAAGAATCTGAAGAAAATGAAGAAGATTCTTGACATTCAAATTACTTGCAACAGAAAGACATGAATCTTACGAATGAATTAAACTCACTATCTTCATGATGTTTTTGAAAGACTCAACATGAGATAAAACAAGCATAAAACAACAGATTTTTCAATGAATGAATATGATGCTTTTCGCTCAGCTGAATTTGAAGATGTGAAAATCAATCAGCATGAATATCAACAAGTTATTGAAAGTCTCATGTATGTTGCAATTTACACTCATCTCAACATCACTTTTGCTCTTAATCAACTAAGTCAATATCTCAGCAATTCTGCAAAACATCATGAACATGCTTTGAAAAAGTTGATGCAATACATTCATTTCATCATTGATTTAAACATCACATACAAAGTCAGTGAAAGCATGAAGTTAGTAAAATACTCTGACTCAAACTACGTCTTAGACAGACTAAATCATAAGTTGATTCTCATTTACATTTACATGCTTAATGAAGAATCAGTCTTCTGAATGAGTTGAAAGCAAAAGTTCGTTGTCACATTAATCATTAAGACAGAGTACATGATTTTATTAATTTGCATCAAGAAAAATCTATGAATCAATCAAGTGCTCAAGAACATGAATTTGACAAAGTATCTGAGCATCAGTTACAGTCATGTTGATATTCTTGAGAAGATTACTCATCAATTTGTCTCACTTACACAGCTTAAAAGAGATAATCAAGCATCTTTTATGCTGATTAAGAATGCTCATATTCACGAAAGATCAAAGCACATTGACATCGCTTATCATCACATTCAAGATTTGCATAAGAAGAATCAGATTTCAATGAACTTTGTTTCTAGTCAAGATATGATAGCAGATGAATTGATCAAGTCACTATCTCAACAGAACTTCAAAAGATTCATTGAACAACTGAAACTGAAAAGCAGTGAAAGCTGAGAAACTTGCAAGCATCAAGTGAGAATGTTGAGAAGTGCAATGACAGACTTGTTTCTAACAGCTTATTGTGATAGCTTTGAATTCAGTTGAATTCAGTCAGACTTGTTTCTAGCAGCTTTTTCTAAACTAACGTCAGAAATAAAGTTGTCATGATGTCAGATCATCATTCTAGCTTAAAGCATAAAATATGTTGTTAACTCAATCTAGTATCATCGATATTTTAGAAAGTCTTGATTCATTGAACTAAGTCACTAATTTAGTCATTGTCATTTTAGTTTAGTCACATCAAAATCTGTTTCATGTCTTTGCAATCTTAAGTCATAAAACTGCTGCTCAGTTTTGACATTACTCAATTCATGTATATAAAAGTCAAGTTTTCATTCTTTTCTTTCATTTCTTGTCTTTCATCTTGTACATTATCTGATGTATTGTTCTGTATCTAGTTCAAGTAATATAATAATCAATTCTCTATATTGATAGAATCTATGATTCAGTTTAATCTTTGACAAAAGTCGTGTGTTGCAGCTTTGTCATGAATGACGATATATAAATAAAGCAGTCGTGTGACTTCTCTTCATAATCTAGATAGATTTTATCAAATGTGATACTGTTTGCTTTACTCTTTCAATAAACGTAATATTTTGTAAGACGTATGCAAAAAAAACGTTTAAAACAAAGTAATGTAATGTTTTGTGAATCGTACGTGATGTTTTACGTTCAAAAAATCAAATAAATATTCGTGATATCATTATTTGAATCAAATGTTAAAAGCTTATAAACGCTACTGTAAACAATCATTAGTTATATATACAGCTGTTTAATTGTCATTAAATAAGATATAAACGTTAAATCAAGAATCAACAGTAAAACAATGATTAAGCAAGAACTTTTTGCATATTTTGAATTGAGAATTGAAGATTGACAAATCACGTTACTACTAGCAAATACTGCAATTAATTTCAATTCATTGCTACTTAACTATTTAAGATAGCTAATACATTCATTTTGCTGCGTTGTAACAGATTTTATTGCAGATTTCGTCAAGAAGATCATTCAACAATGTTTATGTCTCAATAGTGCTTGAATCTTGACTTGATTTTCTGAAGAAACATTAAGTTAACAATTGAACAGTAGATTCAAAGCAGATACAGATAGTTGAAGTTTTATTGATGTGACAAGATATGCAGCTAGTGCAGAATGATCAGAATGAAGATATTTGTAAATAGTTATTAGAAACATTAGCAGTTGAATTAATGATGAAATGATGAATTCTTATCAAGAGTAAACAGTGTGCAAGAATATTCTCATGTTTACATCATCTTAAAACGTTAGCAACTTAATATAGTCTTGAAGTATTGAGTTTTTACCTAGATAAACTGTGAAGAAGAGAACTTAAATTTAGTCATTACATCAAGTCAATAATCAAACAGTAAATAAATACAGAAGATCTTATCAGCAGAATAAATCTTAGAGAAATTGAAGCTGTCAATTGACTCATAGAAGATCTTTTTCATCAAGTCACAACGTATCTTGTTCATCATGAATAAATAACAGTCAAAGCTTTCTATCTTCAATGATCAACAGATCAACTATCTCGATTTTGTTCAATTGTTGTAATATGAGATGTTTCAATAATCTGTCAACTCTGTTCTGAGATATTATCTTTTGTGAGTAGCTCAAGAAATGCGCAGTCACACTAGAGAATATGCGCATAAATAATATGATCAAATTTGATAGTAACTTAGTAATATTTATTCATATAAAAAGTTAACACTAAATTACAAAATACAGAAGTGAACTCTTCTTTATATACTCAGAAGACTAAGTTCAAGCATCATTGATGAGATTAGCGAAATTACATGCAACTCATGTGAAATTTCTCAAAGATCATATGTGACTTGAACTTTTATCATTGATGAAATGTTGAAGTTTGTATGTGACTTGAATTCTTGTAGACTCAGAGTTTCTGAGAATCAATGATAGAAATTCTCGTAGATTCAATGTCTCTGAGAATCGACAGTAGAGTTTCTCGTAAACTCAGTGTCTCAATTCTCATAGACTCAGATTCTCATCTGAGAACTTGATGATAGTGTTAAAGAGTAGTTTTCATGTCTATTCTTTATTTTCTGAAAAACTCTGATTCTTATAGATCTGAGTTCTGACAATTATTTTTCTTCTTAATAACAACATTTTCATTGTTGAAATGCTTCATTTCTTCATGCAATGCATGACATCAGAGCTCGCTGTGCATCATTATGTTTTCAAGATTCTTTTTTGATAGTGTGAGCATTGAGTTTGATAGCATATTCTTTATCTTTTGATTCTCATAGATGTAGACTGAGCATTCTTTGCAACTCACGTAGAATTTCTAGATGATCAGCAGTATCATTCATGTCTATTTTCTGAATCTCGTAGATCTGAATTCTGACTATTATTTCGTTGTCTTATTATATTTCAACTGTCACTTCATGCACAGTATGATCATGATCTTGACGCTTCATTTCATTAATGCATGCACGTTGACTAGACTTGAATTCTCATGATGACAATTGTGATGAGAATTGAGATTTGCTCAATTTGAAGTTTTCTTCTGTAGATGATGTTCAATAGTAGAAGCAAACAATGAGCAGAAGATAGTATCAGATAGTAGAAGTAAACAATGAACAGAAGAGTGATGCTTCTGTTGTTTGTTATGACTAATGTGATGATGATGATCATCAATATTCATGTTTGTTTGTTGTGAAGTAGTGAATTTTTGTCGACTCATTTCTTTTATCTTTTGCCTGATTTTCTTTCTTCTTCAACTTTCGTTCTTACATTCAGTCTTTATTTCATTATCTTACTCAATTTTCTATTCATTCTGTAGAGTAGTTCTGTATGATTTCATTGAGTATCATGACAGTAGTGAATATAAATTAGATTCTTGATTTGATATGCAATAAGCTGATCATTTCACGTCTGAAGATAAGAAAGAAAGAAGATTATTGAAGTGTTTCGTCATTCTTGTTTCTTCAATTCAGAAATGTACTCATCTTTCATTTACACACTTTGTCTGCTGTTGATTCTGTTGTTTCTGATCTGATTACTTTGTCTGTTGCTGATGATTATTCTTGCGCATCTTTCATCATCTTTATTATGCTCGTCTACATGAAGAATTTATCTTCTTCAGTTCAGCATCATAAAATTGCTATTAATGTATATTGCAAGAATGTTTCAGTAAAAAGATGCAAGAAATGCGTTGAAAGAGATGTTAAATGTGTTAAGATTAAATTTTCTATTGAAAAAAACTCAAAGAAATGCGCTTTATGTGCAGTATTCAAGACAAATTGTCAATATGAATTGTAAGTATAATTTTCAGTAACTTCAAGATGCAAAAATTAAATGATTAATTGATGCTTTTTAAAGCACTTAAAAGCGACTTGATGCTCATTTCTGTCAGCTTTGTCTCTTCTTCATCTGAGTTCAATTTCGTCAGTTCTATCTCTTCATCACTTTGCTCAAGCTCTCTTTCTTCTCAATCTTACGCAAGCTTTTCTTCATTCTTTGTTGCATCTGATTCTGAGTTTGTGATCAAGAAGATGATGATCGCTTCTTGCAATCTTTCTTTTAACTCAGCTCAGAGTCAGATGTTTCTTGAATTTGAAGAGTATATTGAGAAGAAGATGCATTCTCTCGTTCTTGATATTGAGATAAACAGAAACAACATCAGCGAAATGAAGAAGAATGTTGAAGACGCGACTATTAATTGCAAAAAGATGCAAAAGCAAATGAAGACACAAAAAACTTGAATCAATGATTTGCTGTATTGAATTGCAAGACAGAACAAGATCATTGAAGATCTGTGAAAGCAAATTGAAAACTATGACAATCTTTGACTCATTTTGATTGCTCAGACTCAGAGTGTTTTGACTCTTCTTGCAATGCATTTGAAAGATCAGAATGTTTCTGTTGCAATTGAAACATGCTCTTCTGTGATGTCATCTTCGTTCTTGTCTTCTTTGCTCTCTCATGTCTCTCTGCTCTCACTCTCATCTGATTCATTTCTGTTGATGACTTCTTCTCTCGTCTCATCTTCAACGTTGATCACGCAGTTTATCATTGAAGAGATGAAGAATGCTTCGCTCTCGTCTGATTCATTCTCGTTGATGATTTCTTCTCTTCTCTCATCTTTAATGTTGATCACGCAATCTATCATCAAAGAGATGAAAAATGCAGTGAGCTTTAATATGAGCTTCTTATTTCATTCATTCTGTTAATATGTTAGCTTGTGCATGTTTTGTGCTATCTGATTAATAGTTGCAAGAGTTTACTTTCATCAATCTTTGAATTTTCAAGAAAGTAAAAGCTGAATGATACACATATCATATGAAACTCATGAGTTATTCATGTATCAATTTCTGCATCTGCTAACGACTTTTTTAGACTGTTGATTCGAGTATTGATGAGAATGATTGAGCGAGAAAGTCTTGTTTTTCTTTTCTTTTTTTCTTTCTAATAATAGCTAGATAACTATCAATCTTTCTACTTCATTTTATGCATACTTGTGATTTTTCGTGATGACGTTAACAACTTACTTTCAGACTTGATGAGATGTCTGCAATGAAAGAATCTCAATAAAGTCTTGCAATTGTCAAGACAGTCTGATGATTCTCAAATATTTTTTGAAGCTTTAAAGTTCTTTCAGCTAAGCAAATATTGCAACTAATTATTCTGTATGCAACTATTCAGTATGTTGTCAATCTTTCAACTATCATGTATTTCTTTCTTCAGCTCAAGATCTTTCATGAGCGACTCATTCAATTTCTTCTCTTTCAAGCAGAAAGATTTCAGCAAGCTGACATTGAATATCGAGTGTATACGCGTCTTTGAAGACAGTTTTAAACGATAGACTTGTCTGCTCAGACGCTTCAGAATTTTATACAATCTGTATTTTCTGACTTCAAGTTTCTTGAAAGACTTCTTGATTTGAATGTTCTTGACATTCAATCACATCAACTGATTGACAAGATACATTTTAGAAAAGTGTTTTTTATCATGCTGAGTCGCGTAGTCAGCGTTTATCTCTGCAAGTCTGTAGCAAAGATTTTCATGCAGTCTTTTCATTCTTGTTGTGTAATTCGTGATTGACTCTGATTTCTTTAAATGACTTTTGACGCTGAATTTCATTTTTGAATGTTTTTCTGTGACTGCAAAGAATGATGTTATCAATGTTACAACATGAACATTGTTATTGTAGAAGAACTCAGTCATGACAAGAAGATGAATTCAATCATTTTGAACATCGTTGCAGTATGCTTGAAGATAAGTTTCAAGAATTTGATTCTGTCTTTTGATTTGATCATCAATACAAGAATGAAATGCAATGCTAAGTTTTTGCTTGATCAGAAGATGATAGCACAGCGAGATTCAAAAGTGTGATGTAAATATGAAATCTCTGTCAGAAATTATATCATCAGAAGTCTCGTGATATTGAACTACTTTGTCAAGAAAGAGATTGATCAGATCGAAAGCAATCATTGTCTTTTGAATAGAAATGTAGTGCATCATCTTGAAAAGACAATTGACTAAAATCATAATGCTGTCGTAAAGATGTCTGAGACGCTTGTGCTGTCAGAAAGATCAATGATGAAGTTCATGATGATGCTTTCTTATATTCTTTGAGAAATGAATAAACTATTCAGAAGTTCTCAGATTCTGTGACATAGTGTCTTATGTTGCTGACATGATCTACAGATTCTGCAGTATTTCTTAATGTTTTTATTTGCAAATAATCAGTTAAAGATTTATTGAATAAGCTTTAAACATCGTTGAGAATCAAGATGTTTTGCAAGAAAGCTGTCATGATGTCATTTTATAATCTCTGCTCTAAACTCGTTTTATGCAGAAACATAAATGAATTCTCAAAATATCATGATGTTGTCTGTGATTTTCTTCAATCAGTTGATCATGAAGACGCTAAAGTCAATTTCAGTATCACGTGTGCTTGAGTTTTTCTTTTTGTCGAGATCATGTCTAGAATCTAATCACACTGCAGCGAGATAGTGCGTAGCTGAATAAAATGTTTGATCAATAGAGGTAGCTCTAACTAGAAAACTAAGAATACAGAAGAAAGAAGACAGTTTCGAGCTGTATCTATAGTAGATCGAACAAAGAGACGAAGTAGTCGATTTGCTAGAACTTGAATAGATGAAATGTTTCAGTATATTTTGATTCGAAACATCGCTGTTTCTTGTTCACATATCGAAATTTCTAGAGTCTATTGACTAGACTCTATTCAATATCGACACGCTTCGTAACACTTTTTCATTAATTCTCATACTGTGATGACGAGATGATTTGTTTTCTGCTGTTTGCAGATCGATTGAGTCAAACTCTCAGAAAAGTAGCTTGCAAAGTCAACAAAGCTTAAGATCAGAACATCGTTTTGTATCAATGAATTGAAGCATTTATGAATTTTCATAGACTTCAAGACTGTGTCATTTACTTCATCTGAATCATTCTGAATTGCAACGAAGTGACTCTCTGATGCATTCACTTTCTCTTTCATGAATAAAGCTTTCTTCATTTCTTCAGCAGAATGACGCATAGTCAAATCTCTGTTCTGACTCATGATCAAACATTCACTTTTCTCAGCAGAACAATGCATGATCGAAACTTTGCTCTGACTCATGATCAAACATTCGTTCTTCTCGACAGAATGATGCATAGTTGAATCTCTGCTCTGACTCATGATCAAACATTCGCTCTTCTCGACAGAACGATGCATAGTTGAAACTCTGCTCTGATTCATGATCAAACATTCATTCTTCTCGACAGAATTATGCATAGTTGAATCTCTGCTCTGACTCATGATCAAACATTCGCTCTTCTCGACAGAACGATGCATAGTTGAAACTCTGCTCTGATTCATGATCAAACATTTGCTCTTCTTGACAGAATGATGCATAGTTGAAACTCTGCTTTAACTCATGATCAAACATTCACTTTCATCAACAAGATGACACATAGTTGAACTCTCACTCTGACTCATGATCAAACATTTGCTTTCTTCAGCAGAAGAATTTGCTCTTCTGCGTTTTCACCTCATCTGAATGATATTTTTCTCAGTTTCAGCAACAGTGATAGACATCAACTCAATGTTCTTGCAAAAGCAGATGTCTTCTTTAGTTTCAGTGATAATAGTAAACGTTGACTCAATGTTCTTGTGAAAACAGATGTCTTTTCTAGTTTCAGTGACAGTAGTAAATCTTGACTCAATGTTCTTGCAAGAATCAACGTTTTCTCAAGTTTCAACGACAGTAGTAAATCTTGACTCAATGTTCTTGCAAGAATTGATGTCTTTTCAAGTCTCAGCAATAGTAATAGATTTTGACTCAATGTTCTCACGAAAACAGATGTTCTTCTAACGAGAAATAATGATGTTTTGAAATCATCATTAAGACTTCTCATCAGCAGTTGAAAGTTTCTTCAAAGTCTGAGAAACTCTTCTGATTCTTCTTGCAAATGCTGATAAGTTGATGATCTTTTTGAATGATTTAATGACTATTTTCTTGTAATTCTTGATGCTCAGAGTCTTGAACTGTCGAGTGAAGATGACAAGCGTTAATGCTGACTGACTCAAGAGATTCTTCAAGAGTTCTCTCATGTATACTAGATCACGAATGAACTCTCTCTCATCTGCATTGATATCTTTCTCATAGTCAAGTCTTCTTGATGAGTCATTGACAGAATTGCTCACTTTCTTTTGATAAAAGATCTTGAAGTTGTATGCAGTAAGTCTGTTGATTCACTTCATTTATTTGCAAGAAAGCTTGATTGTTGTCATGAAGTATCAAAGATTTGCATGATCATTGATTATTTCTATTTTATGTCAAGTCTCTTCTAGATAATGTTTTCAATAATTCATGCTTTCAACGATCATCAGCATTTTCTGATCATGTGCATCATAGTTTCATTCAATCGATTATCACTTTCTTGATCAGATAATTACTGAATGTCAGTGTAAATTCTTGAGTGTGATATTTATTTATTGAAACATCACTGTTTTCTCTGCAAATTCAGAGATATTCATCTTCAGTCTTATGACTTTTGCAAAATTAAAGTGCTGAAGAACAACTTTTTAAGCAAAGATGACTTTCAGCTTCTGAAAAGCATTTTGAGCATTGTCGATGAGTTTAATTCGCTTTGTTTATTTTTTGAGAATTCATCTCTTCTTTGCATTAGAAAAGAGACTCATTTTAAGATTATCAATCAAGAATGATGCTATTCTTGAATAGTTCTTTATGAATTAATGATAGAAGTTGACAAAGTTAAGAAATGTTTAAATCTTTTTCATCATTCTCAATTGTGATCAATCTTGAATGATTTGCACTTGATTTTTCTTCATTGAAATTTCTCTTTTTTTTACTTTATATTTTAGAAAGAATAACTCTTTCTTGAAGAGTTTGCATTTGAAGAGCTTGATGTAGAGCTTTAAAATCTGCAGTTTGTCAAGAATTTATTGTACGTGATGAACATGTTTCTTGCAAGTTTCGTTGAATATCAGAATGTCATTCAGATAAACAAGACAGATGATGTCAAGAAATTCAAACAGAGTCTGATTCATATAGATTTAAAAGAAAGTTGATGCATTGATGAGATCAAAAAGCATCATGAGATACTTGTATAAGTCAAATCTTGTACGAAATATCATCTTTCATTCATCTTCTTCTCATATGCAAAGTTTGTTGAACGCGTTCTTGATGTCAAGCTTGATAAATCACTTGATGTCTGCAAAATGATCGAGAGCTTCATTGATCAGCAAAAGAGAACATCTATTTTTAAGAGTGATCACGTTGAGCTTTTAATAATCAACGCACGATCGCAGCGTTTCATCTTTTTTAGATGTAAAGAGCATGAGCGCTTCAGCTGAAGAGATGAAGTATCATATCATGTTTGCTTAAAGCTGTTTCTCGATATACATCTTTTGTGCAATGAGTTCAACTGCAAAAAGATTGTATAAAGAGTTTCAGAAAGCAACATGACTCTTCTTGATGTAAATAGTGTGATCATGAGACTCGTGAGTTGAAAGAATTTTGACTTTTTGAGTAAAAAGATTTGCAAAATTCGCAAATTCTTTTGAAACATTTAAGAATTGATCGACTATTGTACTCTCAATCTGTGTGAGTCGAAAGTTTTCTTCTGTCATTGAGAAACTCAAAAATTGTACAGAGCATCTAGAAGCGATTGAATATGTATTATGATGCTCTGTTGCTTGAGATTCTGAGTCGATTAAGTGCTTGAGACTTCTCATTTCTTCTGATGATTACATTGATAAGAAAACTTAAAAGTGACTTTTCTTGCAAGACTAGATTGATGAATATTGCATGCAAAAAGACTTGATGCAAGTCTTGCTTCATTGAACATCATGTAAGATGATTCTGAAACTGTTCTTCAATGAGATAATTTCTTTCTTTTATTTTGAGCACACAAGATTCTTCAACGTAAGCGTTGATGAGCAAACTCGTGAATGAAATTATGCTTCTCAAAGAATGAAAGATTTAACATAAGATTCTCTGAAACATATTCAACAATGATAAAGATCTTCAAGATGTATAAATTGCTTTCATCGAAGTTCTGAATGTTCAAATCAAGCAGTATTATTTCGTGTAGTCATTGATTTATTGTCAAAGAAAATTTTCATGAACTTTCAAGAATGAATATTCTCAATCTTATTTAAACGTTTCACAAGACTGTGATGAATCACGTTTTATATACACTCAATGTTTATCATGATTTAAGTTTCAAGAAGATCAAGACATTTTGACTTGATCTTGACTATGAGAATGAATGATGTTGTGACTGAGTTCAAGTTCTTCAACATTGTCAACGCGTTCAGTTCAACAAACAGTTGACTGATTGAATTGATTCATTGAGTTTCATACTCTTCAGTTGCTTTCTTCTCTTGAGCGATCAATAAATGAAAGAAATCTATTGAGCTGAGTTTTTTTTCAAGATGTTGACAATGAGAATGTTGTTAAAAGCAGAAGAAGCTTCTGAGAAGAAAGTTTCTGAAAAGACGAATCATGAGTTTAAACAATTCAACTTTGCGTGATCTTTAGATTTGCATCTGACGCACATCTTCTCACTGATTCTGTGATATTTTTTCTTTCGAAAGACTGTTTTTCTCAGTTCTGATTCTCATTGCTCTTGTTGATCATCAAAGTATTTTTCTTTTTCTCGACTATTGATTCTCTGCAAAGAACTCTGCGAATTCTTCTTGTGTGATCAATTTTCAAGAAGTAAGTTCATTTTCAACTGTCGATTCTGCTGAGCATAGTTCAAAACATGTTGCGTGTCGATGTACTTCGTCAATTCTCAACAGAACATCTTGCTTCATTGAGCGAAAGTTAGTATGATTAGCTTGATCTTGTTCAAGAAAAGTAGTTCACTCAGAAATCTGAACAATAGCACTTTCTTAAACTTCATGATCTTGACATGATTTTGAAAATGTATCTTGTTGAGTTTCAGAAAGAATGACACGCATGTTTGATCGCTTCTTTTTATAATGATATTTCATAAATTGTTTACTTGATTCTGAAGCAACTTTGCATTGAGCAAGCATTGCTGAAGAGTCTCAAGAAACTTCGCTCATGTGATTCTATGATCTTTCTTCTCGACAGTCTTCTCGATCTGTTGAAGATAGTGCATCGTTGTGATCTTTACATATTTCATGATGTAATCAAGCTTGTCATCATCTTTGATGTAGTTCATCTTGATGAAGTTCAACTTTAATTTTCTGAAAAACAACTTCAGATTCTTGTTAACGATGAACTTAAACTTCTTCTCTTCTGAGAACTTATTCAAAGAGATGATCTTAAAGATGATCACTCTCTTCTTAGAGAAATCATCATCAACGAAAGAATTCTTTATAACTTTAGCAATGACTCTTTTGCGAAATTTCGATTCAAGACAGTCAGATGCACGACTTCGTCATGTTAAAAAGTAATCAGAGTTCAACGTGCAAAACGCTTGATTCAGATCTTTTAGCAAAGTGACGTTTTCAATGAACAACGTCTTGTATCAAGCACACATCTTCAAATAATTCTGTTTTCTCTACAAGATCTTCACGTCATCGATAATGCTCTGAATTTCATCGAAAATGACAAACGAAAATTCATGCTCAACAACTTTCATTCTTGTCTGAAACAGTATGCACTGTCTCTCTTTTCTTTTTACATCAACGCAAGCACTTCTGATGTTTTCATTCAACGCTGCATGATGATGAGTCTCTAATAAATTCTTCAAACTAATGCTTACAAAATCAGAAAATGATTGAGTCAATGAAATCATGATGTCGATGATGATTGTTTGATGCTGTGCAAAATTCTTCGTTGAATTCAATTGAAACTTCTCTTTATTGTTGCAAGAAATTTAATCAAGCAGAGTGAATGCAAACTTTGTGAAGATGACAAGAGTAAACAAGACAATGCTTTTAAAAGACATGCAAATATTGTTTTCAAAAAGTGAAATAACAACATCAAGAAAAATCATATTTTGATCATAATGCTTGAAGAATACATTTATGACGTCAATGATGATGATTATTTGAATCAGAAATGCAGAAGTCTTGAGAATAAGAAGAAATTGAGATTTGTTATGAAGATTGAGTGTCATATTCGAAGAATTGCTGTTTAAGTCGACGATTTTTTTTTTGATCATACAAACTATCATCTCTGCAATAGAGTAAAGTGTTAAAATTGTGAGTAGCTCGAGAAATGTGCAGTCACACTAAAGAATATGCATGTAGATAATACGATCAAATTTGATAGTAGCTTAATAATATCTATTCATATAGAAAGTTAACATTAGACTACAAAATACAGAAGTGAACTCTTCTCTATATACTCAGAAGACTAAGTTCAAGCATTATCAATAAGATCAGTGAGATTACATACAACTCATGCAAGATTTCTTGAAGATTGTATGTGACTTAAATTCTTATCGTCAATGAAACATCAAAGTTTGTATGTGACTTGAATTTTTGTAGACTCAAAGTTTCTGAGAATCAACGATAAAGATTCTTGTAGACTTAATGTCTCTGAGAATCAACAGTAGAGTTTCTCGTAGACTCAGTGTTTTGATTCTCATAGATTCAGATTCTCGTCTAAGAACTTAATGATAGTATTGAAGAATAATTCTTGTGTCTATTTTCTATTCTTTGAAGAACTCTGACTTTCATAAATCTGAGTTCTGACATCTTTTAAATGATGACAAATACTCAACGTTTATCAGTTAAAAGCTCGTGAATGAATATATATTGTAAACAATCAATCAATATATTACGATACTGAATAAAATCTTCAAAATCAAATGTACAACGTTGTTGAAGATGATTAAAGTAAATAAGCTGATTAAATCTGATATTCAGCTTGAGAATTTGAAGTTTACATATCAGTGAAACTGAGCTTTTTGCATTAAGAAATTGATTTCTGATCAAAGTGCACTATTTCACGCATTTGATAGTTAAGCTCATAAGCAAAATGAAGATCTTCTTTGTGCTTTTCTGATAGCTTCAAGATTCAAGTTGATAGATCAAGAACTTATCTGCAGTGTTGAGCTTGAATATGATCAATGATCAAAGCTTTGCTGTGAAGTTTATTATCTATAATAAACAGATATGCTTCATTCTCATTGTCTTACTTCTCAGATCTTGACAACAAAAAGTCAAACAACGTTGAGCAGTCATGATTTAAGCTCTGCATAGTCTGAGTAAGTTCAAGCTTAGAAGACTTAAAAGCATTAAGTAGAAGTAGTCAACAAGTCTGTTAAAGATTCTCACAAGTCAATAAGACTCGCTCAACATTAACATGATTTGTGTAATAAATCTTCTTCTTGAATTTGCTAAAAAAGATTAATTTGATTTTTGAACTCAACAATCAAGAACTTATCAATGTTTATTTTCTTCAATCAAGACATTACAGTTACTACACATATCATATTCTTTCATGATTAACTCATAATGACAGTTTATATGAACGTTGAGACGCTTGTTAATGTTTTCAAAATCATTCATAAGAAATTTCTTCTTTGACAGCGTTGCTCTGATCGCTGACTTCAAAGATTCAGACGATTGAGTAGATGCAATTACTGATGAACGTTGAGAGAATGAAGAAAAATCTTTAAAGATGTTTCAACTTGATGATATTGTTTAAGATGCTGCTTCATGAAGTTGTTGAAATAATCAACGAGAATGCTTGATTGCATCTTGAAAGTCAACTCAATCTTCGATTGAAAGAATATTGATCATGAGAAGAGTATTGATTTTTGCAATGATTGCAAAGAATGTAATAATCAAATCAAGACTTGTCACTTCATCTTTAATGCTACTTTCAAATACTTGCTCAATAGCTTGAATATATTTTTTCTGAATGTAAAATTTCTTCAGTCAGCAACGTAACAAGTTTGAAATTATGATTGATCAACAAGTATGCTTTTGAAAGCTATAACTTTTCAAATGATGAATTAAAGATTGAATTCTGAATTATTCTGATGAAAAGAAAAAAGATCTCAACTGCTCTTCATATTTTATCATGATGATGCTGATGAATATTGTATTGATTAAAAGTGAGTGCAACAGCTTGACAATATTTTCATATTTTGAGTGAGCTGAATCAGAAGATTGTATTGAAAGAATAAAGTGAACAGTATCACATCTGATGAAATCTATCTAGATTATGAAAAGAAGTCACATGATTGCTCTATCTATATACTGTCACTCATGACAAAGTCGCGACATACAACTTTATCTCTGACGTTAGTTTAGAAAGAGCTGCTAGAAACAAGTCTGACTGAATTCAGACTGAATTCAGAGTTATTGCAATAAGCTGCTAGAAACAAGTTTGTCATTGCACTTCTCAATACTTTCACTTGATGCTTGTGAGTTTCTCAACTTTCACTGCTTTTCAGTTTCAGTTGTTCAATGAATCTCTTAAAGTTCTGTCAAGATAGTGACTTGATCAATTCATCTGCTATCATATCTTGACTAGAAATGAAGTTCACTGAAATCTGATTCTTCTTGTGCAGATTTCGAATGTGATGATAAGTAATGTCAATGTGCTTTAATCTTTCGTGAATATGAGCATTCTTAATCAGCATAAAAGATGCTTGATTATCTTTCTTAAGCTGTGTGAATGAGACAGATTGATGAGTAATCTTCTCAAGAATATCAATGTAACTGTAATTAATGCTCAAATACTTTGTCAGATTCATGTTCTTAAGCACTTAATTGATTCATAGATTTTTCTTGATGCAAATTGATAAAGTCATGTACTCTGTCTTGATGATTGATGTGACAACAAACTTTTACTTTCAACTCATTTAAAAGACTGATTCTTCATCAAGCATGTAAATGTAGATGAGAATTAACTTGCAATTTAGTCTGTCTGAAACATAGTCTGAGTCAGAGTATTCTACTAACTTCATGCTTTCACTGACTTTGTACATGATGTCTAGATCAATAATACAACAAATGTATCATATCAACTTCTTCAAAGCATGTTCATGATGTTCTGCAAAATTGCTGAGATATTGATTTAATTGATTGAGAGCAAAAGCAATGTCAAAATGAGTGTGAATTGCAACATACATGAAACTTTCAATGACTTGTTGATATTCATGCTGATTAATTCTCACATCTTCAAATTCAGCTGAGCGAAGAACATCATATTCATTCATTGAAAGATCTGTTATCTTGTGCTTATTTTGTCTCATGTTGAGTCTTTCAAGAACATCATGAAGATAGTGAGTTTAATTCATTTGTAAGATTCATGTTTTTCTGTTGCAAGTAATTTAAATGTTAAGAATCTTCTTCATTTTTCTCAGATTCTTGACTTTGAAAACACATTGAAACTCATGCTTAAATCATTTAACGTTGCTCAATGATTTGAAGATGATGATTATGTTATCAACATATAGTAGCAACATGATTTCTTTTAACTCATGAATCAAAAGACATGAATTTGCAGCGCATTGAGCGAAGTTGAGTTCAGACAGCGCTGTTACACAGTGATCATGTCAGTCTCATGCAGCTTGTTTGAGATCATAAAAACTTCAAAGAACTTTCAAAACACAGTTGAATCTGACTTTTACTTCTGATGAAAAAAACATGTAAATGATTTCTTTGAGAAATGATTCAGTAAATGCATTGTTTACATTGACTTGATGAAGTTTGAGATTCTTCATTGTTGCAATGACTAGAAAGACTTGCAGAGTGTCAAACTTGATGATTGACGCGAAAGTATTCTCATAGTTAACTTCATAAATTTGAAAGAAATCTTTGATTATCAGTCTTGTCTTCAGTTTATAAAGAAAATCATTGATGTGCATCTTTGACTTAAAGACTCATTTGCTTGTCATGATGTTAATCTTTTTGAGCGACACTTCTTCTTGTCAGATTTCATTAATGACTAGCATCACAAGTTCTGCATTAATCACTTCTTTTCAAAGTTTCTCTCAAACTGAGTTCTGCATTGCATCTTTGTAAATGTTCAATGTGAAAGTTCTTATTGCTTTAGAAGAGTCAGATTCATCAACATTGAATAATACTTATGACATGCTTATGTCAGAATCACTCTCATCATCATTAACTTTCTTTGTGATGAATCAAATCATCATAACTTGCAAGATCTTGAATACACATTCTTTCAGTTGTTGATCTTCGCTGTTTCTTTTTCTCTTTGAAATGACTACATGCAGAAATGTTTGAGCTGCTGACTTAAACATGCTTAATGCAAAGACTTTTTGAGTGATTTGAACATTCACGTGAGCTTCATGCTTATCTGATGTATGTGACGTGACTTTAGAATTGAGTGCATTCAAGTTAATTGCAATAGTCTTCAATGCATCAGTTGATTCAGATGAAACATTAATCATGAAAGCATTAAATTTTGAAACATTAGTTGAAATGTTATTCTTTAATGATCTTTTCACAGATCTTTGCTCTGAGAGAACATTGAATATCTGCTTGCAAAGTTGCAAGTTCATGTCTTCACTCTTTTTATCTTCAATAAACTTAACAGCATGACTCTTAATGACTTGATCAAGATCTGAAACTCAGAAATAATATTGCTTGTCGATATTTTTCACATATTTCATGAAGACATCAAGTCTGTTTCTGTTCATGAATTTGTCTCATCTGTCTTTGACTGACAATGACTTAAGATCAATGTATGAGTAACATTTGTATTTTCATACTCATACATAATCAATTAAGAGCTTGATTTCGATGAATGTCTTCTTCAAAATCATGAGAACTTCGTCATTCAAGAGTCTTATAATAGTTCAATTTTGCAAATAAACATCTGTCTTTACAGCTTCTGCTCAGAACTCAATGAGAAGTTCAGCATTTTTGATCATGACTTGCATTAAGTTTTCTGTAATGTATATAACTTTTTCGACTACTTTATTTTGAATCAACATGTGTGAAACAATGTATTGAGAAGCAATTTCAACTGATGAGCATCAATCATTCAAAATAACTTTAAGTTTCATGATGTTGTCACTGCGTACTGAAAGAAGTTTGACATCGCTGTGAAGTTTTACACTGAGTTTTCATTTTCGCAGAGCATTTGATGCATTGAATCATTGCTTTAGAGAAATGCATCAAGTCTTTCTGAAGTGATTGTCAACTATCTTTAGAAAGTACAACTCGTTATTGAGAGACAATGATAGTGATTCACAGATGTTTATGAAAATGAAAGTCAAGATACTTGTCTTTCGATCGTTAATATTGTGTTCTCGTTTGTTAATGAACTTGATGAGTGTACATATCTCATACATATTCTCATGACTGTCGTTGATAAAAATAGATTTTTTCAAAGTGATGATTTTATGAAGTTAATGAAGCTTTGCTGATTCAAGATGAGTGAAACGATGATATCACAGCTTGTATAACTTGAAGCTTTTGTCATTTGCAAAACTAAGTTAATCATGATCAACTTTGATCTCGTTCTCATAATGAATCACATCAATGTGAGATGCAAAGTGATTTAGATTCATTGAATCATTGAGATTCATTGAACTGTGCATTGCTGAAAATGCTGATGAGACATCACACTGCATAGCTGATAGTAATACAAATTCATCAAGATTGTTTGCAATTCTCTTTACTATGTAAACATCTTTGCATTCTAAAGTCTCAATCATCTGTTTCTTTTGCTTGTCATGCATGTACAGATTTTTATCATTAAAGCTTTCTTGTAAATCTTTCTCACACATTCTTCTTTCAGAAAGAAGATTCATCTTGAGCTTAAAAACATGAAGAACAGAAAACAGCTTAACTGAGTTTTCGTGATGATCTTGCATGACTGCTGTGTCACAGTGATTGACATACAATTTTCTTTCTTCAACTTTGATGATGCATTTCTTAATGCAAACTAAAGAATCATTAAAAAGTTGAAGTTAATCAATCATGTATGAGAAAACATCAGAATCTGCAACTCAGTTGAATTCAGAAATCTTACTGACAATGTTCTTTGACAGAGCTGCAATATTCTCGCTCTTCTCATTCTCATCTTTCTCATTGTTATCAGAGATTTCAAAGTCATCGCTTTTTGCATTGTAAACTCTGTGTTTCTTGTGCTTACTCTTCAGAAGCTCAATGAGAATTTGAAGATTATCAGCGCTTTTATGCTTTGTTTTGTCTTTGTCTTTGCATTTCTTCACAAGCTTTTGAGCTGCAGACAGATGAGAGCAATCGACTAAACGATGTTCATCTTCACAGAGAAAACATTTTAAAGATCATTGCAATTGACGATGATGCAATTGATTACTGTTGAAGTCTGAAAGACTTTTGCAATGATGACTGATTTTGCATTTGTTCTGCTCATGATCAGTGCGCTTGTGTTCATTCTCTCGCTTAACTCATAGCGCAGTCTCTGTTATCTTCAATTGTGCTTTCTTCTCTTGTAGCTTTTGAAGTTTCTTCTTGACATTTGATTTATTCTGCGCATTAATAACATCTTGAATAACTGTATATTCATCTGACAGCAATTGAAGTAAGACTTAAAAGCAACGTTCTGACTTGAATAAATCACTCATGTTTTTCTGTGTTGCAATGATCTTTCGAGTCAACTTGACGAGATGTGTTCATGTCTTTTCAATAAAGATATTCATCGACATTCTGTAATTAATGAAGTTCATCAGATATTGTCTTTCAGTGATTTGTAGCTTCTTTTTGTATTTATAGCTCAGAGCATCTCAAATCTCTTTTGCTGACATTTTGTCTGCAGTGTGTTCTTAATCATCAATGATGATGCAGATGATCAGTCAGTAATGAGCTTTCACGTTAATCTTTTGACTTTCAAAGTCAAGAGATTGAATTTCGCTGATGATGCTGATGATGCTGTCAAGTGTGTTCAAGTCAGACTTGTCTTCAATAATGAATTACAAGTCTTTCTCAATGAATCAATCTTTTCATGAAAGAAAATCATTGATCGCAGTTCTCATGAGTGAGAATGAGAACAGATCATCGTTTAATGAAAAAGTCATCGAAGTTCATGATGTGCAATGTAGACTCAGCTTGTTGTTAAAATCGAAGAAAAAAAATAAAGATATTAGATAAATTGACGAGTGAAGTGAAAAGAATTTAATCTCGTCAATGATGATGAAAGTTTATGCATTCTTCAATGCAATCAAGTGTATCTATTTATTCGCTTTCTTGAGAACTCGTAGTAAACTATCAACTTGATGTGAATGCTTATTTATCTTCTCATGAGATGCGTAGTAAGCTGTTAAATTTCACTGAATTTCTCTAAGTCAGTGTACTTATTTGTTTTCTCGTAAGATGCATAGTAAGTGATCATTGATTGCTCATTTGAATAGATTTCATATCAAGTTGTCGAGCATCAAATGCTTAAAGTGTTTCAATCTAATTACGTTGAAAGCTTCTTGCTAATCAAACTCATAATTTATTGAAAAAATAGAGTGAACAGTATCACATCTGATGAAATTTATCTAAATTATGAAGAGAAGTCACACGACTGCTCTTTTTATATACTGTCACTCATGACAAAGTTGCAACATGTAACTTTACTTTTGATGCTAGTTTAAAAAGAGCTGCTAGAAACAAGTCTGACTGAATTCAGACTGAATTCAGAGCTATCACAATAAGCTGCTAGAAACAAGTCTATCATTGCATTTCTCAACAGATTGAATTAATATTATATCGAGAGTCAAAGAAATAAAAGCAAGAGACATTTGCTGATTCAGATCTGTAGAAGTGCAGTATTTATTCTTCTGTAAGATTTTCATCTGTTTCATGTTCTTTCACATACACATGACTTCATGATGAAATCAATCTTCTTTAATGATATTAAATTCTAGATTTATTCTGTCATTTGAATGAATAAAACAGAAGCGACAGTCATAATAAGCTTCATGATTCATGAAATCGAAGTTCTTCTGCTGTTGAAACATGTTCTTGATGTAAACTAGAATAAAGACACACAGAAATAATTCTTTGTCATCAATAAAAGTGATCAACTCAGCGTTAAGCTCTGTCATGAACGAAAGAGTATCAACAACATTTGAAAAGTTGCTGTCATGTGACTCGAGAGTTAAAGAAAGAACGTTAATTCTTCTTGCACATTCTCTAAAGATGAAGAAGATGATAATCAGATACAATTTCATCAAAGTTCAATACATGTTATTATACAATTCAAATTCATCAATAAATGTCAATAAAGAAATGAAAATGCAAAAAGCTTTGTCAAACTTTTGCATAAAATGCTGTTTAGTGTAAGTAGCAAGCTTCAATTCTGCTCATATTGAATGACATTGATTTAAAGATCAAAGTAGCTTCTTTTTCAAGTTTAACACTCTTCAAATGAATAGCTGATCAAATCAAGAAACTTGCATTTGCGTTTTGATTCAACTTTCATATGAGTAATTGAGTAAAACATTAAGTTCTGACATACATATTGAATCTTTTGACAGATAATGAAAGTTATTCTTGATAGATAAAAACTCATTTACATTCATGAGTGAATCAAAAGCGATTCTGACTACGTTCACTGCAATCACAACTCATTGAATTTTGAGTAAGATCTTTTCAGAAGTGATAGTTTCTCTTTGAAAATCACAAGCAATCTTCAATACTCTTTTAATATGAGATTTTTCTGATGATATCTGATGACATTGACATTTTTTCTTAAGACAAGAATATTGAACAAAGTTGAAAGAAAAGATAGACTGATCTTGATGAATTTCAGAGAAGATTGAATAATGAGTATATTGTTCAGATGTGATACAAATAGAGAAGTTTCAGACTCTTGAATGTCAAATCTCAACAGCTGAATCTTGAAATTCATCAAGATCAATGTGCATACTATTTCTGATCTCACTGAATGAGAGAAATTAAGTAAATAGAGACTTGAAATCAAAGAAGTAAAGATATTCAGTAAAAGATTTAGAAATAGATTCTAGTATTTTCTGAATGACTCTCATAAATGATAGCTTAGTTACTTTGAGAGAAATTTTCTTCTTTCACATATTTAATAATGATAGTTGCTCTTTGATTCATCTTTTGAGTGTTGATAAAGAGTCTGACAGATTTTCTAGCTTGAAATTGAGCTTTAGTATTTGAAGTATTTCTTGTAAAGATGCATACTTAGATCGAGATAAATCTACATCTTCACATCAAAGTCTCATGATTAATACAAACTTGAATAAAACAGCTTTTAAGCGTTTATGAGAAATTTGCTCTGAGATATTTAAAATAGAAGAACAATGACTAGAAGACTTCATAAAGAAAGAAGTTGCAGTGTTATTGAGAGAAATAGTAGAAGATATGAAATCATCGTCTTCATCAAATTTTACAAGTGAAGTTAAGTTTTCAAACGCGTCAATGTTCTGATACGCGATCAATTGCTGCAGTTCTTGTAAATCATTCAAGATTGACTCATTTAAATCATCATCAATGACAGTCGTGTACTGTTGAAGTATTTGAGCAAGCTGATCTGAATTCTGACTGAAGATTGAAAACAGCTAAAGCAGAAAAGATCAGATCTGCTTACAAAATTGATAGCAAATGAAACATTCTTTGTCTCATCATCAACGTTCTTCTCTGCAAAATCTAAGTGTTCAACGTCAAATAAATAAGATGAGAAGATAGAACGAAAGCTTGACGCAGTAACTGAAGATGCTGAAGCAGATTGAGAGAAATCTAAATGAATCTTATGATCAATAGAATGTGATTTAGACATGATGAAGTAGATACAGTCAGTGCACACAACAAAGAGACAGAAAGATGAAGTTATTTTCAATTTTCATGAACGAAAGATGAATTGAAAAAAGCTGTAGAAGTGCTTGATGAAACACAAGATGAGACACGAGATGAAACATCATCATTTTCACTGTTTCTTTGCATCATTTTTCAAGCTCATCTCTGCAATGCAAAACCTCATTTACAATTTTCATTTTCACTTTCTCACTCTCAATTCTTTCAAAACTTTCTACTCTTTATATGTCTGAGTGATTGATCAGCTTTTACAATTTCTCTAAGATCTTCGTTCATTTATCTAGTATATAATTTATGAACTGAGACACAAATTCATCTTTTTCAAGTCTTTTCATTTCAGTCAATCAACTTCGTTCATTGTCTAAGATCTGCATTAAATTTATCTGTTCATTCAAAGTCTTTGCGTCTTCAGCGTCTCTGAATATCATACAAAATGCTTGAAGATTTCAAGAACATTGATTCAATCTTGTTTAATACAGATTCTTCTTCGATAAAGTTCTCAAAATTCGCTTTGAAGCATTTTATTGCTGCTTGTTCAAATACTCAAGTTGTTTAGAACACTCTGCGACTTCTCAGCGTAATCTCTTCAAATTTTCTCAATTCTCTTGATCTTTTTATCACGAAGAAGATTTCTTCTTGAAAGAGACTTTAAGAAGTTTGCACAACATCAGCTACTAAAGTCAAGCGTGCTAAGAAGAGCACTATCAATCTCAAAGTAATTCAAGAGAATGATCTTAAACTTTGACTGTTGAATAGAAAGATTAAATGAACTAGTTTTCTATATTTCTGCAACTTTCGCTGACTTCAAATACTTCACAGCGTCTATGACGAAACATTACAAGTCAATTTCTATGATTACACAGTGAATCAAATCAAGATATTCAACGACATCAAGAACTATAAATGTGCTTTGTTAAAAGCTATGAAGATTAGTTTTACAGCATTGTCTGACTATTGATTTGATGATTTTCAAGATTAATAGCATTATAAATTCATATGCAGACTCTCTTGATATAATCATTTATTATTGAGCAATATAAAATTAAGACACTTCTTTAAACATTTTTCTTCTCTATCTTTAATTCTATCAATTTTCTCTTTGTATGAAGTTACATGAAAGACTATTTAGATGTCGGGAAAAGCTTTATGTTAAGTCAATTCTACATGAAAAGTAGATAGTTTAGTCTTGAGACTGTGATTCTGAGCTGACTTAATAATATCTAGACATTTATATCAACTTAGTCATCAAGATTAAGCTGTGACTTAACATTTAAAACAACTTGAAAGCTGAAAAGAAGTGATCAGATATCATAGTCTTTTATGATCTTCTACTCACTCACGAGAACTTCAAGAACATAAATAAGAAGAACTTTTGTAAAATACAGAAGAAGACAAAGAATCAGCGTTGAAAGAAGAAGAAACTCAATGTGAAATTACTGAAGAAATTTAAGTTCTTGAATTCTTCGCTTCTCAAAGCTCAGACATCATTCAATAATTAAACTATTGCTTTTCTGATTATCTGTTGTTGTTTTAGCATGACGCTGATTGACGCTTTTGCAATACGAATATTCACTTTGCATTATCTCATAATTAGAACATTTAAGCATGTTTCTAGATATCAAAAAAAGCTTGCAGAATAGTTTAAAGCATCTTCTTAACTTTTTTAATGACTTATTCACTTATAAGATCGTCGTAATAGAAGAGAATACTACTCACATCAGTGTAGAATCACAAAATTCTCAAGAAGACTTCAATGCTCAATATACAGCAGCGACATTACAATCTTCAAAAAGATCAATCATTCGCTATTCAGCAAATTCAATCATCTTCTTGACAACAAGAGCTTCTCTAAAATCACTGTCTGATAATGCACAATCTTTAAGAAGAAGACTTATCATCGATCTTCTTGTGAACGAGACTGCAAGTTCATCTACACTACTATTGATGATCTGTCTTCAAGCTTTGTTGTCTTCTATCTAAGACAAGCAACTGTTTAAGCTCTTGAGTGAATAATGAATGAATTTATTTCAAGAATAAGATATCTTAGACGTCAGAAAGACATTTATTTGAATAATGAAGCAATTATTTTGTCAAATCTGCATATTTAATCAATAAGAATCAAATTTCAAGCGTATCTATTCAAAAATCATTATTCAATATCGTAGAGAGCATGAGCAGCTTCACAATAGACACATAAATTGATGAAGTTGAATTATCTTATCTTACCTATCTTATCTATCTTATGCTCAGCCGGCAAGTTTCAATCGTTTCACAAATCATTGCTTAATCGTTAATTCAGATTAAACGCTTGTTCTATTCGCTCGCTTGCGATTGCCCCTCGTATACCATTATTTACGATTAATTTAGGGTTAAAAGAAACCAATCATTGGTCATGAACAAACGATTATCGATGTTTACCATGTATGGTTTGAAAACTACTAATTTGGTAATACTTCGGTTTACTCTGCAAGCAGGTTAGCTAGTAGAACTGACGACAGCGAGAGGTCAACAGCAAGGTGAACCTTCCTATCGTAATTCATGTCTAGCTTACATAATAAAAAACCAAAAAAGCGAAGCAAAAAAGCCGCTAAGAGGTAGAAAAAGCGGTTTTATTCTGACCCTAATCCGGATACATCAGGTGATCTACACGAGGATGTTGTCGGGATAAATTATAGATTCTTGGACATTGTATTTGTTGTTAGACAGGCAAGGTACTTTCGGCTACCTATGGAACAGACTCAGTTCAGATTGCTAGAAAATGTCTCAAGTCAGGCGGAAAGGAAAGCGGATGCTCTCCGCCGATGGGACATAAGGGCGCTCTCGCTCGTTCTCTCCTCAGTGTCAGCCTGCAACTTCCTCCATCCTCGTTAACACACCAGCCACCACCACCCACCCATTGTGGGAAACTCTTCTGCATTTATCTCGAGTCTTTTCTGCACAGTCGTTAGTAACCGTTGCGGGGACCGGTTATGAGTGGTCGGGGTAATCGGCGAACACGCACAAGGGTTCCCCACTCGCTCGGTCGGTAGCTTAGGGCTTCTTTCTTGAGCTTGTTTTCTCCACCCGGAAATCCTTTGATCTAAAAGCTGCTTCCCATCGCTCCCCCGCCTCTTATTTTACTATCCACTAGATTTGAGGGTCCTCACCCAAGATCATCGATGAAATGACAGGATGAGTCGGCGTGGTAACCGAATGCTCCTTGTGCAGTAGACTGCATGTTCCATGACACCATTCCGCGTCTGGACAGTGTCCGATGGAACATGCTTGTCCGACGTTGCATGAGAGAGCACGTTCCTGTCACTCAATGTCATCTTGCCCTGGCCCAACCCCCCAGAATTGAATGCACATGATTCAGATGAAGAAGCTTGAGAATCTGAGCCCCAACTTCTCCGGTAGCGGGAGCTTGCTTGTGTTGTGCTATGTACGTATGTGACCAGGTAGAGGTAGCTATAAAGTCTTGCTTGAGCTCCCTTGTTGTTTACTTTCGCCCCCCCGGTTGCCTTTTTGAAAGACTCTCCACGCCTTTCAGAAACCGATCCAGCGCCCGCATCCTTCTCCATCTTCTGACGTATTGCGCGAACTTGTGCTTGACAAGAAGCAGTCTCTCAAAATGTTTTCTCGTTCGGTTCTAGCAGCCGCGTCGCTCGTTCTTGGAGCTCTTGCGCAACAAAATCCCTTTCAAGAATACACCATTTCTGCGCCTGGCATCAATGCTACCTTTATAGCTTATGGTGCACGTCTGACCAAGCTCTTTGTCAATGACAAGAACGGCAACCCTCAAGACGTCGTCCTCGGCTACGACAATGGCACGAGGTACCTCCAAGATACCGAGACGGACCACACTTACTACGGTCCCATTGTCGGCCGCTATGCCAATCGGATCAAGAATGGCACCTTCACCATTGATGGCGTCACTTCTCACATCCCCGAAAACGATAACAAGGGCCACGATACTTTACATGGTGGCTTCATTGGATACGACCAGCAGAACTGGACAATTGCAAATTGCAATGCGACAACCATCACTTTTGCATTCCTGGATCTAGCCCAGTCAGGATTCCCTGGAAATGTCATGAATTACGCGACATACACTGTGTCATCGCCCGCAACAGGACCTCGATGGACGTCTCGACTGATCTCGATTCCTCTCGACGAGCCCACACCCATCATGCTTTCCAATCACGTCTACTGGAACCTTGGTGCTTTTGTCAGCAAGGAGGGTAGCACTATTCTGAATCATACTTTGAGCATGCCCTACGCCGCACGCTACATTGGTATCGACAACATTGAAGTACCCACTGGGCAGTTGTTCGCTACTGCGAACACGCCATACGATTTCACCTCCCCGAAGCAGATCGGCAAGGATATTCTGAAAGCGCTTAACGGTTGTGGCTTCAACTGCACAGGCTATGACAACGCCTTCATCATGGACCGCCCTCGATACTCTGCCCCCGAGGCTACAGACTTGGTCCTCCTCTCCATGTCATCACCAGAAACCGGCATCCAACTCGATGTCAGAACCAACCAGCAGAGTATCCAGTTATACACTTGCGACAACACCAAGGGAACAATCGGTGTCAAGGCGAGCCAACAGCACATCCCTGGCCAAGATACGAAAGTGCCCCAGTTTGGATGCATCGTTATTGAGACCCAGCAATGGATCGATGGTATCAATCACCCAGAATGGGGCCAGTTGCAATACCAGATCTACACGCCTGAGACTCAGCCGGCGGTGAATTACGCGCAATTCGATTTCAGAATCGCGGAGTCGGAGGGCAAACAAAACCACTGCTAAGGATGAGAGGGATTGTGTTCGGTATCTGATGGTAGGTAGGTTGACTTTGACGCTATTGCGCCTCAATTAATGTAGATAGACCAATCAAAATACCTCCCATTTGAATTGTCCATACATTTGGTGTTGAGGCGGTTTCATACCCCAGCGTGCCCGGATCTACAGTACAGTAGCAGAGTCTCGGTTAGCCTTATGGGCTAATTGTTTACTGTTTACTTTCTACACCACCAAAACCATTATTGTGACAACCGACCACCTAACAACGAGAGAATGGAGTTCTAAAGAGCAATCCAGGAATACAGGAATATATCTCTTGAAACGCATCAACAATTGGCAACATGTCTCGCAACGAGATAATCATGACCTCTTCTCCGGATCCATTGGGGATGTCCCGGGATAGCCCTCTTACGATATCACCATCTAAAGCCAGCCGCAAGATAACAACTCCACGGAAAGTCCTGAGCGATTCAAGCGGCAATGTACGACTCCAAGATTTCTTCCTTACAACTCCACCTGGTATACGCTACACTTCCTCTTCGCCTAACAAATCAACCGCACAAACCGAGAACCAGCTTAGCCCTTGGCGGATACGTGTAACTGTCGAAGCCGAACGTGAGGACATGGACAATGGAACCCCTTCAAAAAAACCACCGCCTACGAAACGGCTCACCGAGCGCACAACTACGACTACGGTGCCTTTAAAGGGTGCTGGTGACTCATCACCATCACCTGTAAAGAAAGGTAGAGGGAGACCTAGAAAGTCACTGGATGCACCAGCGAAGAGGAATGGTACACCAAAGCCCAAAGCCGCTGGTAGACGCAAGACAATGCCAGTAACGGTGGAGGAGGCAGCCAATGGTGCTTCTGCGCAACCTGCATCTCCTAGAGCGGGTAGAGGCAGGCCAAGGAAGAGCTATGAACCGACTGTCGAGCAGGCCGAAATACAAGAGGATAAGAATGACGCGTGCGAACGAACACCAACCCGGCCGAGAAGTAAAGGAAGAAGAAAGGCAATGACACCAGTCAGGTTTGAGGGAAATTCGGATATTACCAGCGTAGATGCAAATAGCGTTGGGCTTGACGAGGAAACAGCGGGAAGTGCTAAAGATTTTTCGGAAGACCTAGAGCCTACTTTGTCAAAGGGGAGACGTCCTACGCGCAAGAGCTTGGAGAAGACACGTCTTTCTGAAGCTCAGTCTGAGCCTACCGAGGATATTGGCTTTAAGGAGAACGAGAACTCTAGTGGCATGGGGGATGCACCGGGTGATGTGGAAAACTCCAACTACGAAGGAGCGTCGCTTGACCAGCATGACGAAGATATGTGGAGATCGATGATCCGTCAAGACAGCGTATCTCCAGGACACGGAATTTCTGAGTCTTCTAATTACGATGAACAATTTCAGAGCGAAGACAACCTAGTGGAGCCGACTACCGACCCGACGGACGAACATCAGGAATTTGATTCCATACTCGAGAGCGAAGGCTTTAGCATGGTCTCTGTATCTTTGCTTCCATCCGCGAGGCAGGATTCTAGCAGTCCAGCGGTATCTGAAGAAGAGGAGATCGAGGACGAGGAGAATGAGGATGAGGAGGAGCAGGAGGGCGAGGACGAGAACATGAAAAAGCCTGTCCCGGCAGTGCCAGCATCTAGAGTTTCAGCCAGAACAACTTTATCGGACACCCAGCCAGATTCCAGGTCGTCGGAGAGTGCAAGGGTCTCAGCGCAGAGAAGTCCGGCAGAAGGGGTCGATCTATCAGTATCCCAGATGCCATCGTCTCCTCCCCCAGTGCCAAATCGTCTCCAAATACGACTGCCGACTCAGAAACAGACCCCGTCGATTGTTTTTTCGTCGCCTGCGCTTCCACCACCTCTCGCATCTCATCAACCCCGTCTTTCTCCACGAACAATGGATAAACCAACAGATGGCACCCCGAAGCTTGTCCGTGTCGTCCGAGCGGGCATCGCGCTTCAAGGTGTGCTGAGTCCTAAGAATAGTAGTGCGAAGCCAATCTTAGCCCAGGCTTCATCTTCTGCTTCGTCCACGAGGTCGCCGAAGGAACGACTAGATGACTTATTTAGCGGCTTTGGCGCCGGTACGAGGAGAGAATTGAGGGCTGGGCTTCGGCTTGGTGAGGAGCTTGCAAAGCGGCAGCAAGCTGTCGCCGACAAGCAATCATTTGAACCGACGCCCGAAGACGATGTGTTCTTCCGCGAAGCTGAATCGACTTATCCAGTATTACCAAGTTCCAGTGTCACGAAAGGCTATAGCCTGAAGCTACCGGGGCCAGGGCAGAAGATCGAGTACCCAGTCCTCTCGAACAATCAGCTACCAAGTCCTGCACGAAGTGAGCCAGATGACGATGCTGATCGGATGAGCTGGAAAGCAGACACGCCAGTAAAACTGGAAGTGCCCAGTTCGACTAAAGCACAGATCGACCTTCCTCTTGCTGATCGTTCAACTGACAATTCTGCAATCGACGAGACCATGATGGCACGTTTAGCGGAATGGCAGCAGGAGAGAGAGGCTGTAAGCAGACAGATTGAAATGGCTAGCGCAAGTCAAGTCATTGTCATCGACAGTGATGATGAGGAAGATGAGCAACAAGAAGAAGCGGAAGATGAAAGTGAGGATATCTGGCAAACGGAGGCTCACTCTTCGGATCCTGTTCAAGAACCATCGCCTGAGCGGCTCGAAGATCTTTTTCCTAATGAAGTAGTTAAACCGCGTAGGGCCAAGCTACCCAGCCCATGGCGAAGAAACAGCCAAGTTGTCTACAGCGATGAGCCTGTGCCCAGTGAGGACGCGATTCGTAGCGATGATACGGCTCCTAACGAATCTGACTCGTTCTGGCAGCCAGATGGCGAAGCAAGAAAGACTGCGAAGAAGCGGGAGGAGAGAAGGCAGAAGAAGCAGGAACAGGAGGCCTCTGCAGACTCCAATGTCATTGATTCATCGACGGTCAATCCAAGCATTGATAGCGAGCCACCCTCCAAAGTGCAGCGGGCATCGGAGGATGTTTCAAAGCCAAGGCTCGCCGAGGCTGCCGAGAAAGTCGTTGCCGAGAAGGCTCTGCAGGGAGATAGCCCTTCTGGGAATACCGCAGCATACTTTGAGAGCAACGAAAAGTCAATCACCGATATTATGACCAAGGAGCAGAACCCTACGTTGGAGGACAGCTACGCATATTCTGAGAATGACGCAGAAGCCTCCCTAGGAACGATGAAAGAGCAGAAAAGCCCTTCTCCAGACTTTGATGCATATTCCGAGAACGATCAATCACAGATGTCTGAACTCTCATATGAGGAGCAGACAGAATTTAGTTTGCCTGGCAACGAGTCTGTCGGCGAAATAGCATCCGAAAATTCCAGCACATGTGTCGTTGATGAGACGATGCCTCCTGATCTTCGGAGGCAGACTGTTATCAACGCCTCCACCCAAAAGCAACTCAAGAACCGTGCCTCTCGTATTGTACCCCCACAGCCAGCTGCGCCTTCGCAAACCGCTCCATCATCCTGGCTCACCAGCCTCACATCCTACATCCCCCTCTGGCGCACCTCCACCCCCACAACGACCGCCCCAACCCCCAGTTGGCCTTCCCTCAGCGTCCATTTCCCCTGGACAACCGCCCACTTCCACGCCCTCTACCCCCTCTACCGCCGTCAACTCCACCGCCCCTCCACGTTTCCATTCTCCCCACTCTCTCCATCAGCCGAGTACCTCAACAGCACCATCCCCGTCGCCGGATGGGAAAAGCCCTTTGCAAAAGCTGACTGCGCCGTCGCCGATGCCTTCATGCGTGTGTTGGGTAAACGGGGTAAAGCAAGCACCTTTGCGGCCTTGACGGGCGAAAAGCGCATTGAGGTAGTGGACGTGCTAGAAATGCTGACGAAGCTCTGGATGGGCGGTGTGCAGCGGGGGGAGGCGAAGGTGGGGGATGGGATTACGGGATTGGATACGTCTATGGATGAGGTGAAGGTGTGGAGGGGAGTGGTGGTGCCGGGGGAGGGAGGGGAGAGGAGGTGTGCGCAGTGTAAGATTCGGGAGGGGAGGTGTCGCTGTTGGGGGGAGGGGTTGTAGGGGTTAGATGAGATGGTTGAAGTCTGGTGGTGGGAAGCAAGAGGGGCAGAACTCGGAGTAGAGTTGTTTGATGGGAGATTAGAGGTTGGAGAGACGATAGAGTTGGGGTTTGGAAACGATTAGAAAAGAGAATGGATCAAATATTGAAACAATGTCGATACACGCAATCCCTGCATTTCCCATTAATTTACTCCTATCAGTCCAGTACATTGGAAGAACCCCATCCATCGCACGAACGAACAAACCACCCACAGTTTGCGTTCACACCTCGAATCGAATCGAGCCCTCTCACCAATCGACTACAGACATACCATTAAACCCAACAATCCCATCCCATCCCATTCCATTCCCACTCCCTAGCGAAATACCGACCTACTGTACTGTACACTACCTGCCCACCTCGCCATCGCCATCGCTATTCTTCTCCTTCTCCTTCTCCTTCTCCTTCTCCCTCACCCTCACCCTCACCCTCACCCTCACCCATCCCCCTCCCCCTCCCCCTCCCCATCTCTCCCCTAAATCCGAGCACGTCAATCTAAACAACCCTTAAGTCGAGACCAGTCTGGGATGAGTATTCATAGTCTGGTATGGTATGGAATGGAATGGTATGGTATGGTCTGGTCTGGTCTGGTATGGAATGGTATGGTATG